>Ga0310697_10003114_pt1 | contig 16981 bp, 3 predicted proteins | sample 172DNAGHGlowgp2_FD_203883 | JGI IMG/M metagenome (GOLD analysis project Ga0310697, IMG submission 203883) | Sheep rumen microbial communities from Palmerston North, Manawatu-Wanganui, New Zealand - 1728 DNA GHGlow gp2 (v2) (version 2) | ecosystem: Host-associated > Mammals > Digestive system >... | reverse complement strand
ACATTCCCAGCTATCTTTCGCTGCCGAACCGCAACGAAATACACATCACCTTCAACGAGCCCATCCGCAAAGCCGCCATCTCACAGGCAGCCAACGTGCGCATCGTCGAGGTGAACGACGAACAGGGCAACACCCCTGCCAACCCGCATGTGCTCGACGAAGCAGACTACTCGCTCATCATCTCCGACAATGACATCTACTTCTCCTTCCGCGAAGCCATCCTGCCCAAGATGCACAACCGCATCTACAAGTTCAGTGTCTTCGACGTGCCCGACCAGGTCGGCAACCTCTCCGACACCATCACGTGGCTCATGCCGTGCAACTTCTCTGCTGTTTACGTCGTTCCTTACACGGACAGAATCACGGTGGAGAAAGGTATGACCGAGACCATGCAGCTTTACACCGTCCCCATCGAGGACGGTCACAACTTCACCCTCAGCGGCCAGCCCTCATGGATCAAACTGAGCGAAACCCAGGGCATCACCAGCGAGGACATGGAGAATATCGAAGTGACCATTCTGCCCACGGCTCCGATCGGCAAACACGAAGTCAACATCCAGGTGACCGAGTCGAACGGCATCAGCACGACCATCACCTTCCTTGTCACCGTCGAGGGCAACAAGCCCAGCTGGACCGTCGATACAGAACTGTATGAGAACAACATGGTCATCGTGGGCCGGCTGAAGACCGACGCAGGCGAATGGAGCACCAGCGACCATCTGCTCATCGGTGCCTTCGACGAGTTCGACATCTGCCGCGGCGTTGCCTATACCGACTATGTCCTGAACAACACTCAAGGCAGCACCCAGGCCACCGAGACCGGCTTTGCCAACCTCATGGTCTACGGCAACCGCAGCGGCGAACAGCTCACCTTCCGCATCTATGACGAGACGACAGGCTTCATCTATCAGAACGTACAGCTCACCCTGCCCGACGGACAGACCGTGACCTCCGTCAACTTCACGGCCGACGACATGCTGGGCAGCTACGAACAGCCCGTGGCTTTCAAGACGGGCAACCAGCTCATGCAGAACCTCGAACTGTGGAAGGGATGGAACTGGGTGTCGTTCTATCTCGACAACGACAAGACCATCGACGAACTGCTCGGCTCTCATGCCTACGCCATCAGCTGCATCAAGACCAAGGATCAGTTCTCCGACAACTATTATGACGAGACCGACAAACGATACCGCTTCGGCGGCGACCTGGCCGGCCAGAAGATCGGAAAGGGCGTCATGTACAAGATCTACTCGCTCTACGACATACAGATACCCGTTCCCGGCAACAAGCCATCCGACAAATGGCAGCTGACGCTGAATCCGGGATGGAACTGGATAGGCGTACCCTACCACAACGTGCTCTCGCTGGAAGAGGTGTTCGGACAGCCACTGTTCGACGACTACGTGAAAGACCGCTATCGTTCGGCCACCTTCAACGAGCGCTCTGAATGGGAAGGCACCCTCAAGGCCATCCTGCCCGGCAACGGATATATCTACCGCTCCATGGCCGACAGCACCATCGTGGCTGGCGAGTCCCGCAGGGCTGCCCGGTCTGCCACCGTGAACACCGGCGACTACAGCGACAACATGACCATCGTCATGCAGCCCCTGAAGGGCGACGACCCGATGCCCGGCACCGAGGTGAGCGTCTACATCGGCGGCACCCTGCGCGGCAAGGCCACCACCAACAGCCAGGGTCTGTGCTATCTGACCATCGCCGGCAACCAGAGCGACATCGAGGGCGAAATGACCGTCCGCGTGGGCAACGCGGAAGTCATCGTGCCCCAGGACATCTGGTATAGCAACGATGCCATCATCGGACACACCTCCGACCCATACGTGCTACAGCTTGTCATACCCGATATAGCGTCCAGATAACTGATTGTAAACCAACGACTTATAATACGATATGAATTACCATACAATTCAGGCTGATTTAGCCTCTAATTCAGGCCAAACCAGGAGCCAGTTCAGTACGAATTGCAGCAAGGCCTCCGGCAGAGCCCGCTGGATGAGGGCCGCCCTGCTCGCCGTCATGCTCGCCTGCGGCATCGATGCCAGTGCCCTGTGGCACCAGTACTACCTGACCGACCAGTCGACCAACGACGTGCGCTGGACGGCCGACACGGGACGCGACCAGCAGGAGAAGTTCCGCCTGAACGATGCCTATCTGAGCGGCGACTACTGGAAATACTTCAAGACCAACGACGGCACGGGCACCGTGACGCGGGAGAAGCCTTACGTGGACTTCACCGTGAACCTGTTCCGTGACCCGAAGGACAAGTTCATCAACACCAAGGACCGCAGCGGAAAAATAAGTGCCAGCCCCGACCATGCCGAACTGTTCGTAGACTTCGGCAACGGGCGCGTGAAGGTGGGCGAGATCAAGCAGGACGCCTGGCACGAGAACTGCAACTGGACGTTCAATGCCAACGGTGCCCAGCCCAATGCGGGCATGGCCACCGTCGTGGGTTCGAGCAATCCAGGCCGCGCACGCATACACTACTACCCCTCGGCCGAGATGCTGAAGAACTGCAAGACGTTCCAAATCATCGTCTACCGGAAAGAACACTTCTTCGACTCAGGAATCTTCAGCGACGACTGGGACCACATCTATTATACCTATTATAAAACGTATAAGATAGACTGGAAAGACCAACTCACCGTAGGCGCCACCTACTACAAGCCGGGACAGATGCGGTTCAGCGTCGAGGGTACGCCCAGCGAGTTCAATCACATGGACAACTACACCATCGGCTCCTGGTACTCCGGCAAGCCAAACAAGGAAAAGAGCTACACCGTGAAGGTGGAGAACAACAGTACGCGCGCCACCACCACGGCCAACCTCTCGCTCAACCTGAGCCGCGACGAGCAGGGCGTGGTCATCGACCTGCCCGACTATGAGAACTCGCGCGAAGGCTACACCTACACCTACACGCTGACCGAGAAAGGCACCGTGAAGACGAAGGAGGGCTACGAAGCCGGCTTTTCCAACCTGAAGACGGAGAAGATTGACAAGATTCCCGGACTGCTCTACCCGAAGGATGTGACCATCGAGTTCGACCAGTTCCGCATGCAGAACACCCTGCGCTGGCGCAACGAGAACTGGACCGAAGACAAGAGGGTGCTCGAAACCACCTACTTCATCTACCGCCGGGAGTGCACCGACGCCAAGGGCACGCCGGCCAGGAACGCGAAGTGGACCTACATCAACGAGGTGCAGGCGAAGAAGAACAATGACTTTGTCTATACCGTGCGCGACAACGACGACGTGCGCTACCGCAAGTACTACGTCTACCGCGTCATCGGCGTACCCAATGCGTGGAACAAGGAGGGCAACTACTCCATGCCGACATCCCTCACCGAGACACTGCCCGTCGATGCCTGGAGCAGCAAGATCACGAACACGGATCCTGTGATGACCTTCAACGACATGAAGCAGGACATGACGGTGAAGGACAAGATTCGCGTCACGTGGAGCCACACCCGCATCCCGGGCACGAACGGCAACGTGGACTTCGTCGTCTACCGCAACCGCGCCAGCGAGGGCCCTGACAAGTGGGACAAGGTGAGCGACGAGATAAGCGGACCCGCCAACCCGTCGGCCACACGCCGCCCCGCCTACGTCGACGAGGACGTGGAGAGCTGCGAACAGTACAGCTACCGCATCGAAGTCACCTCGGCCGACTCTACCTTCGTCTCAGAACCCATCAGGGCCACCCTGCTCGACCAGTCGATCGTGCAGGCCGTCGACGTGACGAAAGGCAAGAACGAGACCACCGTCACCGTCAGCTGGGACGTCCATCAGGTGGGCAACACGCCTACACAGTACCTCATCGAGCGCCGCTATGCCAACAGCCGCAACGAGAACGACTGGCAGAAGCTGACCACCATAGCCGGCACCGCCTCGCATTACATCTACGACGACGAGAACGTCGAGGCCGGACGCTACTACAGCTACCGCGTGACGGCCCAGGTGCCTGACTGTAAGAACTCGGAGGAATACGTGTTCTCGAACGCCATCGAACAGGTGGGCTACGGCATGTGCAAGGGCATCGTCAACGGACGCGTCACGTTCAGCACGAATACGGGTGTCGACAACGTGCGCATCAGCCTGAAGAGCAACGACGAGGGGCTCGACGGACAGCTACAGAACTACTCGAAGCACATAGAGACCGAGACCACGGGCATCTGCTGGAGCGACAAGACAAAGAACATACAGAAGCTCATAGACAGCAAGAAGCCCGTGACCATTCAGCTGTGGGTCATGAACGAAAGCGACAGCGAGACCGTGCCCCTGGTCACGCTGCCAGGCATGGGCACCGTCTCGGCAAAGGTGGAGACAAACCAGTGGGAACATGTGTCCATACTGGTCAAGGACGCAGTGGCCACCATCATCGTCAATGCCGACTCGACACGCATCACGACGCAGAGCCTCAGCCAGAGCGAGGTGAGCGGCGACTCGGCCACCGTCAGCTTCGGTGCTGGCAGCTTCCGAGGCTATCTGAAGGACATCCGCATCTGGGAGGGCAACCTGACGATGAGCGACATACGGTCGAACTACGGACGCATCCTGAACGGACGCGAGTCGGGGCTGAAGCTCTACTGGCCGCTCGACGAGGGCCTGCAGGAAGTGGCCTTCGACGTGTCGATGACCAATGCCATCGGCAACAACCGCCACGCCGTGATCGATCCCGCCATCACCAACAGCACCATCCTGCCCTCGGAAGACCAGTACTGCCTCTATGCCATCACCGACGACAAGGGCAACTATACCATCCGAGGCATACCCTTTGTGGGCGTAGGCTCGAGCTACACCATCACCCCGTCGAAGGGCATTCACACGTTCTCCCTGCCGCAGCGCAACGTGGTCGTGGGTAAAGGCTCGATGGCCCTCAACGGCATTGACTTCACCGACAACTCCAGCTTCACCTACAGCGGCACCGTGCGCTATCTGAACACGACCATTCCCGTAGACAGCATCACGTTTGCCGTAGACGGAGTGACCGTGTCAAAGGACAACAAGCCCGTATTGACAGGGGCTGACGGACGGTTCGAGATAGCTGTGCCCATCGGTGAGCACTATATCGAGGCCATGCGTTCCAACCATGTGACCTCGCGCTTCCCTGAAACAGGCACCTATAACTTCCTGGAAGAGGGAACCGTCAACTTCTCCGACTCGACACTGGTCAACGTGGCAGGCCGCGTGAACGGCGGCATAGACAGCCAGAACGCTCCCATCGGCTTCAAGATGACGAAGAACCGCATCGGACGCGCCTACATCACCCTCTCGCTCGAAACGGAGAGCAACAACCAGTTCAACATGCGACTGGACGGCCTCAACGGTTACGTACACGTGACCGACTCGACCTTCATCCCCTCGAAGAACGACAGTATCGTCTCGAAGAACTGGTACAGCCCCGAAGACCCGACGAAAATCATCATCACCACCAACGAGGAAAATGCGGAGTTCTCGGCCATGCTCCCGCCGCTGCGCTACCGGATCGACGGCATCGCTTTCGACCAGGGAAGCCGCAACAACGACATCAAGTTCTTCAACGAGAACCTGCCCGTCATCGATGCACGTTTCAAGACCAACAGCTGTCAGGACACCATCCTCACCGAAGACATGAAGATGGTGAGCTATGAGAGCCAGGGACGCTTCGTGCTGAACTACCGCGCCGAGCCGGAAATAACCGTCATGCAAGACGAACTGCCCTTGGGTGCCTTCGGTGCAGCAGAGTTCACCTACGATGTTGAAGACAAGACCTATCCACTCCTGAAGACCGACGCCGACGGACAGTTCCTGGGCTATGCCTATTCCGACTACCCGCTCTTCGGCCAGGGCAGCACCTATACTATGTATATCAAGGCTGAGGAGAACTACTACGCCTTCAACCCTGCCACGGGCAAGGAAGACATGACGTCGATACCCGTGGAAGACGGCAACGTGCACATTGCCAACGAAATGAGCATCAACACCATCGTCACCGACAAGGACCAGACCTACAACGGGGAGACCTATCCCGCCAGCTCCGTGCTGCAGACGGCCACCCTCGACGTCAGTCTCGACAAGCAGGGTCTGGTGGGCTACAAGTGGACGTGCGGCGAACCGAACATCCAGGGCGACCACCTGCGCTACCTGAGCATCTCGCTCGAAGCCAACAACCGTTCTTACACCTGGCCCGGCCCTTACAATACGGGCAATCTGCCGGGCATCGTCATCGGCTGCGTGTCGACGGGTACCAACTTTGTGACCAAGACACCCGACAAGGTGGAGTTTGTGCTGCGCGATCCGGGCGGTGCCACCTCGACCTCGTTCATGCAAAAGGATGAAATCACCGTCAAAACCGACCGTACCACGCATGGCGGCTTCCATCAGGGAAGTACCGACATTGGCATCACCATCAAGTGGGGAGGAAAGCTGACGATGGAACACGGCGAGATAGCCGGCGGCGGCGTGGGCGTCGTCAACGGCGTAGATGTCGCAACAGCCCTCAATACGGATAACTCCCATGAGATAACACCCTTCGTGGCATTTGGCAGAACGTCCGTATGGGACAGCTACCACAGCACCACAAGCTCGTTCTCAACCCGTGTGCAGACTCCTGCCGACGACCGCCACGTGGGCCGGGCCGGCGACACCTTCATCGGCAAGTCGAAGAACCTCTTCTATGGCATCGGCACCTACGTCTATCTGAAGAAGCAGGACGACGGCAGCTTCAAGATAGACACCCGCGAGGACATCGTGGCACAGCAGAGCGACAAGTCTACCTGGTTTGTCTTCAACGAATTCTATGTCCGCAACACGCTCATCCCGAACTGGGAGCAGATACGCAACTCGTTCCTCGAAACCGTGAACACCATTCCCACGACGGCTCCCGACGACAAGCTGCACTACTATACCACGCTGTCGCCTGACAATCCCAACTACGGACAAGACAACACATACACCCGTGTCTATAACGGCAAGGGAGAGACAGACATCAAGATGGACACCGTCTCGGTACTCAACAGCTATGTCAAGGGATGGAAGCAGGTTATAGCCGATAACGAGCGGGCGAAGGTAGAGGCCATGAAGTCGAAGAAGGCATACGTCAAGAACTACAGCTTCTCCGGCGGCAACTCCTACACCTATACCCATACGAAGGACAGTACCAATACCGACGATGTCACATTGAAATGGTCGGCAACCGTTCCGGTATCCCTTTCCAAGAACTTTGTCACCAACGGCGGCGGAGTCATCCTGACGTTCGTAGACAGTGACAATGGCTATCAGGGAAGCGACACGCATATAGAAAAGAACACCCAGAAGAATCAGGTAGGCTACACGCTGAGCGACCCCAACAAGTTTGCCGCACTGAGCATTTCCGTCTATGACGACCCGACAGGCATGGGCGGCCCCATCTTCCTGACACAGGGCGGACAGACGATGTGCCCCTACGAGGGCGGATCGAAGGTGGAGTTCTATGAAGACGCATTAGGCAAAGAGCTCGATGCTCCGACGGCGATGATCGAGAAGTGCGACCTGCTGATAGACAATCCTGTCATCACCGATGTGCTTACCGGCGAGACCGCCTTCTTCAAACTGCGCCTGATGAACAACTCGGAGACGCAGACCACGAGTGCCTACCGCCTCATGATTGATCCCGACATAGACATGCAGGGAGCCGACATTCAGGTAGACGGACAGTTCCTGACCGACGGCAGCATCGTGCTGGTACTGCCTCCCGGCGAGACAGAGAAGACGCTCAGCCTGCGCCAGACGGACCACTCGGTGACGAAGTACGACCTGAGAATGTGCATCCGCTCGTCGAACGACCCCGTCAATGTGTATAGTGACTACCGCACGATGACCGCCTCCTTCATTCCATCGGCGGCTTCTGTCAACCTGGCCACCGACCACAACATCCTGAACAGCGAGATGAAGGACGGTCTGAAGGTGACGCTCAGCGACCTCGACCGCCAGTTCAGCGGTCTCAAGGGTGTGCGCATCCAATACCGCAGACAGGGTAGCAACAACTGGATTCTGGCAAAGGAATGGGTCTTCGAGAAATACAAGACCCAGCATCCTACTGCCGAGCTGCTGCCCGCTTCGGGCAACCTGGTGCATAACATGCACTTCGACAGCGACGGCACCTACGAGCTGCGCGCCCAGACCTTCGCCCTTTACGGCGAGAACGATGTGACACGCGAGACCAGCATCAAGACCATTATCCAGGACACCGACGCTCCGAAGCTCCTGGGCACCGTCAACGGCGTCAATGTCAATATCAACAATGTCGAAGACATGTGTCTCACCTTCAACCAGGACATCAACACGGCTGCCCTGAGCAAGGAGGAGAACCTCAACGTGACGGGCTACCAGAACAACACGCCGGTGAAGTCGGCCCAGGCCGGTATTCCCGACGTAGCCATGCAGCTCTCGCGCAACGAAGTGTCGACGCAGCAGAAGTACGACCTGGGCGTGAAGAGCGACCTGGCCTTCGACTTCCTCTACTACCGCCAGAGCGACGGCAACATCATCTTCATCGGTTCGAAGCAGAACCGCATAGCCCTGGGCACGACCGACGGCGGCAAGCTCTATGCCACCATCGGCGACACCACCTACGTCTCGGAGACCGTCGTCAAGGCGGGCGAATGGTGCCATCTGGCCCTCTCCTACCACGCCAGCGACGTGAACGAGCCGCTGCTCACCGTGGGCATGGCCAGCAACAACGCCGACGAACAGCAGATGGTCTTCCTCGACAAGCCCGTCAGGCAGGTCAGCATCAGCGGCAACCTCACCTTGGGCAGTGCCGCCACCGAGGGCCGCATCTGCCACCTCTCCCTCTGGAGCAGCAACCGGTCTGTACGCCAGGCATACGCCGAGAAGGACGTGATGAAGCCCCACTATCTGTCCGACATCCTGGGCTACTGGCTCATGGACGAAGGCCACGGCACCGTGCTTACCGACCGCGCCCGCAACCACACCATCACGATGAACGCCGACAGCTGGTTCTATGCCAACAAGAACCTGGCCGCCCACCTCGACGGCAGCAAGCCCATGCAGCTCGGCTTTGCCTCGGCATCGCTCTCGCCGCGCGATAACTTCATGGCCGAGATGTGGTTCCGTGCCGATGCCGGCAACAAGGCCAACAGCAACGCTACGCTCTTCAGCACGACCAACAACGTGAGCCTCGGCTTCAAGAACGGCAGTCTCGTCCTCTCGAGCTATGTCAATAGCGAAGTGCCCAATGCTGAGACCGACACCACCCTGACCGTCTATACCGGCAGGCTCATCGACAACAACTGGCACCATCTGGCCATCTCTACCCTGCGCGGCACCTCTGCCAGCTTCCTCATCGACGGAAAAGTGGTGAGGTCGCTCAACGAGCGCTACGTACCTGCCATCCAGGGGGCCTACATCTATCTGGGCGGCCAGGAGAGCCAGGCCTCGACAGCCGGGGCACCCGTCTACGAGAAGTGCTTCACGGGCGACATCGACGAGTTCCGTTTCGGACTGGCCACACGCTCAAACAACCTCATCGACGAACAGCGCTACGAGCGCCTTCCCATCCCCGCCGACTCCATCGTAGAGGGTCTCGCGCTTTACTACCCCATGGAGACCACCCGAGCCAATTCGAGCGGAACCGTGGAAACGGTCTTCGACCCGACGAACAAGCTGAAGATGAGCACCCTTATGCCCGAGGACAACAGCCACCTCACCGAGGCCACCACGGCTCCACCGCTGAAGAACGTGAGCACCATGCTCCGGCTCGACGATGCCGACTACGACATCGTGACCAACGACCGCACCATCTACTTCCACTTCCCCACGCGGTCATACGCCAAGATGCACGGCAACGACTACACCTTCACCCTGAGCGGTGTGAAAGACGAGTATGGCAACACGGGCAGCACCATCAGCTGGAATGCCCACTTCGAACTGAGCTTGCTGGAATGGTCGTCGACCAGTTACCATTACGTCAAGAAGACCCACGAGACCATCTTCAGGCAGCTCTCCATCTTCAAGAACGGCTCGCAGGCCCTCACCTATCAGGTGAAGGGCGCACCGTCGTGGATCAAGATCGATCAGCCCGAAGGACTCATCGCTCCCACACAGAACTATGTCGACCTTGCCCTCACCATCGACAACACGGCTCCGCTCGGCAAGCATACCGTGCAGCTCTACGTCACCGACGGAAACGGCATCCAGACCACCTGTGTGCTCCACATCGACGTGGTGGGCAGCGCCCCCGACTGGTACTGTGACTCCGGCGAGTATTCGAACAACATGACCATCACCTCGCAGCTGCGCATCGACGGCCATATTGCCGAGAACCCCAACAGCATGGTCGGCGCCTTCGACAGCGAGGGCAACTGCCGCGGATTTGCCAAGCCCGAATACATGGAGTCGCGCAATGCCTTCTTCGTCAACCTCATGATCTTTGGCAACAAGGATGAGAAGATCTACTTCAAGATCTACGATGCCGACAACGACCTGACGCATGCCAACGTGAACATCCTGCCCGACGGCAAGACCACACGCCTCTACCAGCTCTTCTCGCCCACCAGCAGCATCGGCACCTTCGACCAGCCCGCCATCTTCACCACCGGCCGCAACATCGAGCAGCACATCATGATGGTAGAAGGATGGAACTGGAAGAGCTTCTTCGTCAACCCCAAGATGCAGGGAGCCGTCAGCTACGTGCTCGGCGACATCAGCGAAGAAATCCAGACCGTGAAGAGCAAGACGCAGATGGCCGACAACAACAACGGGCAATGGAACGGTACGCTGACGAAATTCGAGAGCGGAAAGATGTATAAGTTCTACTGCAACGTTGAACACGAACTCGTGGTCACCGGCGAACTGACCAACACGGCTACGCCCATCGCCATCAGCAAGGGATGGAACTGGATAGGCTCTACGTCGCACTACAACATCCCCGTAGGCGAGGCCTTCCTCAACCTCAACCCGCAGAAGGACGACTACGTCAAGGGCAAGACCACCTTTGCCGTCTACGACGGACACGGACAGTGGAACGGCACCCTTACGGCCATCGAGCCGGGCGAGGGCTACAAGTACCACGCCCAACAAGCGGGTACGCTCGTCTTCCCCAACGTGTCGGGATATGCCTCCGCACGTGGGCTGACGCCGAGACGCGCCGGCAACGGTCCGACCGATGACGCCGACTACAGCGACTACTCCGACAACATGAACATCGTGATGCGCATCGTGGCCGACGGCAGTCCGGTGACCGACGCCACCGTCAAGGCATACATCGACGCCTCACTGCGCGGGCAGACCGAAGCCACGGGCGGACTCTACTACCTGACCGTTGCAGGCAACAGCACCGACGCAGGCAAACGCCTCACGCTCGTCATCACCCTCGACGGCAGGGAGCTTACAACCGACCTCACCGACGTGAGCTACACCACCGACCTCATCAAGGGATCGAGCAGCCAGCCCTACGTGCTCAACCTCGACGAGCTCACCGGCATCGTCACGCTGACGGCTCAGCCCGAGGGCGACGTCCAGCTGTTCGACCTCTCCGGCCGACGTGTCGAGTCGCCTGCCGCTACGGGAGTCTACATCGTGCGCGATGCCCGTCAGCAGGCAAGAAAGGTGAAAAGGTGAAAAAAAAAGGCTGCCTGAAAACCATCAGACAGCCTTTTTTGTGGTTGGACGACTCGGATTCGAACCGGGAATGACAGAACCAAAACCTGTAGTGTTACCATTACACCATCGTCCAATCGCATTCGATTTTTTCGAAATTCGGCTGCAAAGGTACAAAATAAAATTGATATTCAAATCATTCACCGCGTTTTTTTGCAGGAAAACCGATTTTTTTAGGACGAACCGCGCAAAAGCAACGAAGACGGACCCCCGTGCAATTCGGCTCGAACGACGACGCAATTCAGGCTGAATCACGCTTCAATTCAGGCCGAATTGCAGGCTAATTCAGGCTGAATTTCCGGCATGCCCAAACAGTCACCCTTCAGGCTGCTGTCTCGTCAGCTCTGACGGAGCTGTACGGGCGTCATGCCGAAGTGGTCTTTCACGTACTTGCCGAAGAACGAGGGATTGGGAAAACCGAGCAGGTCGCAGATTTGCTTGAGACTGTAGTCGGTCTGTTTCAGATAGTAGCGGATGTCCTCCAGCACGTGTTCCGTAATCCACTCATTGGCGGTTCTGCCCGAATGTTCCTTGCAGAGGGCGGAGAGATACTTGGGCGAGATGCAGAGCTCGCCGGCATACCATTCCACCGTGCGGTGCTTCACTTCGATGGAGTGGAGGAGGTCGAGGAAGCGCTGGAAGTGATTATTGCCTGTATGCGTGTCTGCCGAAACATCATCGTTCAGCATCCGCTGCTTCAAGGCACCGCAGAGCCCCAGGACGGCACCACGCAGAAGCGACTGGATGACATCGGTGCGGAAGGGGTAATCGACATGTTTGTAGAAGCACAGACGAAGCATTTCATAGAAGTTGGTGTAGAACTGCAGGTCGACATCCTCCATCGTGAGCACGTGCATCTGGCGCACATAGACAACATCGTTCCACACGTTCATCTTCTCGCGCAGGAAACTCTGCAGGATGCGGTTGGTGAAGAACATGGCCTTCAGGTTGAAATCGGGACTGATCATCGGGTCGGTCACGATGACGTTCTGGGGGATGATGACTATCTGGTTCTTGTGCAGCTCGATTGGTTTCCCGTGCAGCGTACCCTGCACCTTGCCCTGCGTACAGATGACGATGGCGTTCATCGATACCCTGGCGGTACTGATGGCGGCAAACTTCTGGATACTGTCTACGATGACAATGTCGTCGTCGGAATAACCTATCTGAATGTCCTCATTGTCGGTTAGTGTCTGGATGGAAATCTCTTCTTGTTGCATCATCTATTCGTTTTTGCAGACAAAGGTACGTATTTTACAGAAATCCACATGTTCCAAAAAGCCGAAAAAACGACCTTTTACCCCTATAAATGTAAAAAGAATAGAACAAACGGAGAAATAGAACATGTGTTTTAGGGTAAAATATACTACTTTTGCACTCAAAATCAAACAAAGAAGACAATGAAAAAGAGTATTTTAGGACTACTGGCCCTGCTGGCAGTATGCAGTTGTGGCCACGAGTCACAGGAGAACGGAGCAAAGGCTCCTACGAGGGTGAAGACCCAGATTGTGGCGCCCGCCTTCTCGGACGATGCCCAGACGTATGTGGGTATCGTTGAGGAGCAGGAGGGAACGGCCGTCAGCTTTACGGGCATGGGGGTCGTGAAACGCATGCTGGTGAATGAGGGTCAGGCCGTGAGTCGCGGACAGCTCATCGCCGAGATGGACGACACGCAGGCGCGCAACCTGCTCAGTGGCGCCGAGGCACAGATGACGCAGGCCAACGATGCGCTGGAGCGCTACAAGATGCTGCACGACAACGGTTCGCTGCCCGAGGTGCAGTGGGTGGAGATTCAGAGCAAGGTGGCTCAGGCCCGTTCGCAATACGAGGTAGCCAGGAAGAATCTGGCCGACTGCCGGCTGGAGGCTCCCGTCAGCGGCATCGTCGGCAGGAAGCTGGTGGGTGCCGGCGAGACGGCCATGCCCTCGCAGGCCGTTGTCACCATCCTCGACATCAGCAGCGTGAAGGTGAAGGTGGCTATCCCCGAGGCCGAGATCAGTAGCATCACGCCGTCGACACCATCATCCATCAGCGTCGAGGCAGCACAGAAGCAGGTCAGCGGCGGACGTATAGAAAAAGGTGTACAGGCCGACGCCATCACCCATACGTATGACGTGAGAATCCATGTAGCCAATGCCGACAGGAAGCTGTTGCCCGGCATGGTCGCCAGCGTGAGACTCCTCACCGAAGGGTCACACGCCATCACCCGGAAGTCTCTGCCCGTGACGGCTGTGCAGAAGGCTGCCGACGGTTCGCTGTTTGTCTGGACGGTCGCTGCCGACAGCACGGCGCATCGTTCGAAGATCAGCATCGGCAAGACCCACAACAATCAGGTGGCCGTCAGCGAAGGCCTCGATATCGGTCAGCGCGTAGTGACCGAGGGCTATCAGAAGCTGAGTGAAGGAACTAAGGTTGTTTTCTAATAATAATGTCGTTATAACGAAATAACGAAATAACGGTATAACGAAATAACGGAATAACGAAATAACGAAGAATCATGAAACAGACGAATTGGCTCCGATGGCCATTGGAACATTACTCAATAACGCTGCTCATCGTTGCCCTGCTGTTTATCATGGGCATCTACGGCATGTACGTCATGCCGAAGGATGAGTTCCCCCATGCCACCATCCGGCAGGGCGTGGTGGTGGCCGTCTTTCCTGGTGCTACCACTGAGGAGGTGGAGCAGCAGGTGGCGCGCCCGCTGGAGCGCTATCTGTTTACTTACGGCGAGGTGAACCGCGTAAAAACGACCACCACGTCGCAGAACGGTCTATGCATCGTGATGGTGCGGCTGAACGACGAGGTAAACAACAAAGACGAGGTGTGGTCGAAAATCAAGCACGGCCTGAATGTCTTCAAGCCGCAACTGCCGGCGGGGGTGCTCGCCCTCGTGGTGAACGACGACTTCGGCAACACCTCGGCGCTGCTCATTGCCATCGAGAGCAACCAGCGCAGCTATCGCGAACTGAAACAGTACAGCGACGACCTCAGCGACCGTCTGCGCCGCATTCCGTCGGTAGCCAACGTGAAGATGTTCGGCGAACAGAAGGAGCAGATCTCACTCTACATCGACCGTCAGCGCCTGCAGGCCTACGGCATCGGTCAACAGATGCTCTTCTCCCGTCTGCAGGCACAGGGCATCACCACCATGAGCGGCAGCATCAGCGACGACGACCAGCAGATACCCATCCACATCGAGTCGATGGAGAAGAGCGAAATGGAGATTGCCAACCAGATCATCTTCAGCGACCCAGCCACCGGAAAGGTGGCCCGCGTCAGGGATGTGGCCCGCGTGGTGCGTGAGTATGAGCCAATGGCAAGCCGAATCGAACAGAACGGTCATCCCTGTGTGCTCCTCTCGATGGAGATGACACCAGGCAACAACGTGATTCAGTATGGAAAGGATGTCGACCAGGTCATCAGCAGTTTTACAGCCGACGAACTGCCCACCGACGTGAACGTCACTCGCATTGCCGACAAACCGAAGGTGGTGTCGATGAGCATCACGTCGTTCCTGCGCGACCTGCTCATCTCTATGCTCATCATCATCCTCGTCATGATGGTGCTCTTCCCCCTGCGTTCGGCCATCGTGGCTGCCATCACCATTCCGCTCAGCACGTTCGTCTCTGTGGCAATCATGTATATGATGGGCATCGAACTGAACATCGTCACGCTGGCAGCCCTCATCGTGGTATTGGGAATGATTGTCGACAACTCGATTGTGGTCATCGACGGCTACCTGGAATACTTGGGTAAGGGCTGCGAACCGAAGACGGCGGCCATCGAGTCGGCCAGGCAATACTTCATGCCCATGATGCTGGCCACCATCTGCATCTGTGCCATCTTCTTTCCATTCCTCATCACGATGAAGGGCATGTTTCACGACTGCTTGGAGGACTTCCCCATCACCATCACCATCAACCTGATGGTGTCGCTCTTCCTTGCCGTGACGGTCATCCCCTTCCTCGAGGTACACATTATCAAGCCTGACAAGGTAAGCACAGGCGGAAACGCCATTACCAACTGGGTGCAGAACACCTATAACCGTGTGCTCGCCTGGACTTTCCAGCATCCCTGGCTCACCATCGGTGGAGGCCTCGGCATCATCCTGCTGTCAACACTCATTGTGCCCACGCTGAAGATACGACTCTTCCCCTACGCCGACCGCGACCAGTTTGCCATAGAAATCTTCCTGCCCGATGGCAAAGGACTGGCTGAAACCAATGTGATAGCCGATTCCGTCTACCACGTCATAGAGCAAGACGAGCGCATCACGGACATCACAGCCTTCATCGGCTGTTCGTCGCCCCGCTTCATGGATGCCTATGCACCCCAGATGGCAGGCAACAACTATGCACAGTTCATCGTGAACACCACCAGCGACCAGGCTACCATCGAACTGCTGGCGAAGTATCAGCCGCTGCTGAGCGAGGCATTCCCCAATGCCTACGTGAAGTTCAAGCGACTGGACTTCCTGGAGGTCAACGAACTGGAATACCGTTTCTATGGCGACAACCTCGACTCGCTACACGTCGTGGCCGAACGGCTGATGGAGCGCATGCGCCAGATGCCGGAGCTGGAGTGGGTACATACTGACTACCTGCAGCCCTACCCTATCATCAGCGTAGAGCTCGATCCCGTCGCATCGGCACAGCTCGGCATCACCCGTACCACTGCACAGCTGGCCCTGAGTGCCACCTCGGGCGACCTGCGTGTGGGACAAATCTGGGAGGACAACTACGAACTACCCATCGTGGTGAAGGACGATGCCGACATGACCTTCTCTGACATTGAGAACCTGGGCATCTCGTCGCCAGTGACCATACTCTCAGGAGGTATCAACAGCACGAACAGCACCGTGCCGCTTCGCCAGATAGCCAAGGTCAGCCCCAAGTGGAGCGAGAGCCGCATCACGCATCGCGGCGGTGAGCGCTGCATCACCGTGACGGCACAGTTCGCACAGGGTGTCTATACGGCTCCGGTGGAGAAAGAGATAGCCCGCATCATGCAGCACGAGATAAAGCTACCGCAGGGCGTACGCTGCGAGGTGGGCGGCGAGATAGAATACGGCGACGAGGCCATGCCGCAAATCTTCGGTGGCATCGCCATTGCCATGATCATCGTGTTCTTCTTCCTGCTCTTCAACTTCAAGAAATACGGCATCACGCTCGTCTGCATGGCAGCACTCGGCCTGATGACGCCCGGTGCACTCATCGGCTTAGGCCTCATGGACCGTGCCCTCGGCCTGACCTCCATCTTCGGTCTCATCACACTGATGGGAATGATCATGCGCAACGAGATACTCATCTTCGAGCATGCG
>Ga0310697_10003110_pt1 | contig 16994 bp, 8 predicted proteins | sample 172DNAGHGlowgp2_FD_203883 | JGI IMG/M metagenome (GOLD analysis project Ga0310697, IMG submission 203883) | Sheep rumen microbial communities from Palmerston North, Manawatu-Wanganui, New Zealand - 1728 DNA GHGlow gp2 (v2) (version 2) | ecosystem: Host-associated > Mammals > Digestive system >... | reverse complement strand
TCACGGGTGCGGATGAGGCCACCACGTGAACGGGGTTCATCGCGGAACTTGGTTTGTATTTGGTAGATCATGAAGGGGTACTGCGTGTAGCTCTTCGCGGCATCGCGAGCCAGCTGCACGGCGGCTTCTTCATGGGTCATACCCAGCACCATGTCGATGCCGTTGCGGTCCTTGAAGCGGAGCAACTCCGAACCAATGCTCGTGTAACGCCCCGACTCCTGCCACAATGAACCTGGCATGACGACGGGGAACATCACTTCCTGTCCGTCGATGCGGTCCATCTCCTCGCGAATGATATTCTCGATCTTCTTCGCGATGCGCTTGGTCGGCATGAAGAACGAGAACAAACCCGTTCCCACCGACTTGATATATCCACCACGCACCATCAGCGCCTGACTGTCGAACACGCAGTCGGCCGGTGCCTTCTTGAAACGTTCACCTAATAATGTTGCAACTTTCATATTATGCTGTTTTTATTTTGTTCTATAATTTGGGCTGCAAAATTAGGGAATTTTTCGGTATGTAATAAAAAATCCCTCCGCTTAACAGCAGAGGGATTATTATATGATTGTGACAATAATGATTTTTAATTCTGAATCATCACCTTCCTCGTCACCACCTTGCCACCGACGACGTGTACAAGGTACATGCCCGAAGGCAGGTCGCTTACGTCAACGGTAGTGGAGCCTTCCATGCTGAAGCCACGCACTTGTTGACCTATAGCATTGATAATGTGAACACTGACTTTACCCTTTTCATAATCCGTTGTGATGGTCATTTGACCTCTTGCTGGGTTAGGAGTGATGCTCACTTGGAAAGGTTCTGCGTCAACATCGGGCAATTCGGGAACCTCGGTCAGAATATCGGTGTTGTGGCTATAGGTGACAAGTTTTCCGGAGACTCTAAGAATTGGGTTTTCCGAGTTCTCGCAATATGGGCAACCGTTTTGTCCATTCACACAATCAGGATAATTGGGATGACACTGGTCGACATAAGTCGGGTCGAACTCATAAAGTAGGTCTGCAGTACCATTGGGAAGATAGTCGTCGATGCTGTAATTCCACACCAAAACCAAGCTGCCGGGGCACCAGCCGCTGCGGGGGTAAAACCAAGTGCCACCGTCTTCACATCCATTAGGTTGGGGATTACAAGTACGCCACAGATTCTGAGTATATGCGGTTGAACCATTAACCTTGATGTTATGTGTAGCCTGATAAAACTCAGCCGCGTTTCCCGTATTGTAAGCCGAGCCTCCAGATAAATAACTACTCCAATTGTGACCAGAGGAAACCAAACGAATGTTGGCTTTTTCAACACAAGGGTCAAAAGTCACCGTGCGGGTTGGAATGGGACATAAGTCGTTGTAATCACCAAATGCGTATGTTCCAAACCACAGTTCTTGCATATCCACGTATGGATAATCTGGCATGCCTTTTCTGTATTCGAAGATGAGGTTGGGGGCAATACCTGCACCATCATATCCCTCCATGTACAATTCAAATTCAACAAGGCCTTGCAATATGGAGGTGAAGTCCGTTACATCGAGTTCATCAGAACACTCTCTACCAAAATTGGTAGTATAGCGGTACAATTCCACCCATTCACCACGATAGTTCTTAACCCTACAATAACTTACACGGTCATATTCGTCACAGTCGTTATTGATACAATTGTGCTCATAAAGCATGTTGATGGAATCAAATGCATTAACGTGAGTCGGGAAGGCATAGTTGCCGTGGTTGGTAAACATCTGGGGAGTCACCTGCAATTCACCGTTAAGGGCTGTAACTATGATATCATCGTAGTTGTTGACTACTTCAAAAGTATTGGAAACCGTGGTAACCTTGCCTCCAGTCTGGGTAATGCTGACGGTCATATTGTAGGTACCTGAGCCAGAGGGGGTCCAGGTGGTGTACCAATAGCCGTTATCGGGGTTGTTGGGATAATCGGTCTTCAAATACAACTCTTGGCCATCTACATTACATTTCACCTCTTCAAACTTGAGGATGTTGCCATGCTCGATGTAGGCACTCAGCACCACCATCACGGGGTTCTCAAAGTCAGGCATATACACCTTAGTGCCTTCGTAGGGACGGCGGATGGTGATATCGGGCGTGTAAAGTTCGGGGTCAACGACATAGAAAGTGCGGTTCACTGCAGGGGCGGGTTGCCAGTTGGTACCGTCGCCCTCTTGTATGGCACGCACTTTCACCTGTCCATCTTCACCCGTGAGGGTCAGGACGTTGCCATCTATTGTGGCGGGGCCTGAAACGACCTCAAAGGTTACAGGAAGGCCTGAGGTTGATGTAGCTTGAAGAGTAATGGGTTCGTTATAAGTCAACTGGTCGGGTATCTCGGTGAAGTCGATAAATTGTGCTGCCAATCCACCAGGGAAATGGCGCACGGTGAAGTTGTCGAAACCACCAAAGCCGCTATTGAGCATGAAAATATAATTCCACATGGCAGGATCGTATTTGTCGCCACTGCCAGGAGTAAGACCAGCATAGACACCTTGACATTCAGGTACAGCTTCCCATTCAGCGTCAAGATCGTCGTATTTCATAAAAAGAGTGACCGTATTGGCATCGATGTCAATGGAAATCTTCCAACGATACCAATGCCATTCCCCTCCAATAGGCTGGATATTGCTAGTGATGACATTGTTGGGCAGTACCACACCGTTCATGAAATTGGGGTTGTCGGGGTTGACACCGGTCATCATCATATAGATGCCACCATCGGGTGATGTGCTGTTTTCATCGGGATAAATGGGTTCATATAAAGCGTTGGAAGAAGTAGCCCTACGGACAGGGGGAAGAACGGAGCCGTCGCCATTGCCGTCGTAACCAATGCCGAAGAAGTCACCCCACCACATACGCAAGATGTCACATTCAATTTCGATGATGCCACCATTGGAGAAGTCAAAACCATATTGGGTGATGTCGTGAGTGGCGATGTCGCCGAAACTGGTACCCGAAGAGTTTGAAAACACACCTAAGGTTTCATCGGCAGTTGGCAACTCAGGATCGTGCCCATTCCAAGAGTAGTGGCCCAAATAGTCGGTGTACATGGGACGGAAGCCACCATTGCCTGCACTATGGACTCTGACATACCAACCATCTTGTCCGTTAAGCAATTCGTTTTCGCCATAATCATTAAAGTTGAAGGTCTTTTCAACTTGGGCGTTCATCCCGAAGGAGAAAGCCAAAAGCATAAGGATTAAGAAAAGTTTTCTCATAACTTTGATTTTTTTTAATTATTTATGTTATTTAACTATCAACTTTTTCGTCACTACGCTGCCGCCAAGCATCTGCAAGGTGTAGACCCCTGCGGGCAGTTGGCTCACATCTATGGTGCGTTCGCCATCCACGGTGAAATACATCACCATCTGGCCCCAAGCGTTAAGCATCATCACGCTGACAGCACCCTTTTCATAGTCGGTACTGATAGTGACCTGCCCCTTGGCGGGATTGGGATACACTTCCGCCTTAAATGCCGGCTCAGCCGCAAACTGGTGAACACCTACAAACACGTCCTCGTCGTTGCTATAGGTAATCACCTTGCCCGACACTTTCAGGATGGGGTTGTCAGGAGCATTACAATCGGCACAGGTAACACCGTTGACACAATCGGGGTGGTTGGGATGACACAGGTCAAGATAATCGGGGTCGAATTGATAGAACAATTCGGCGTGACCAGTGCTAATGTATTCTGAAAGATCGTAATCCCACACCAAAGCGATACTGCCTGGGCACCAGCCGCTACGGGGGTAAAACCAAGTGCCACCATCTTCACATCCATTAGGTTGGGGATTGCAAGCACGCCAAAGATGCTGGTTATATTTATTTTGCCCATTGACTAAAACATGATGGGTAGCTTCGTAGAACTCTGCAGCATTACCCGTGTTAAAGGTGTGGTTAGTGCCACTGCTCCAGTTATGACCTGTAGTAATAAGCTTCAACGTGACAGCCTGGGCTTTATCGTTAAAATGATAGTCGATCCCAGGAACGGGTTGTTGGTTGGCATAGTCACCAAAGCTGTAAGTGCCAAACCATATTTCGTCCACATCGACATAGAAATACTCCGGAGTACCTTTGGTAAAGGTAAAAAACAAGTTAGGATTGGATCCACTACCATCCCAAAGTTCCATATAGTATTCGATCTCCACCAAGCCTTGCAGCAACGAGGTATAGTCGCTTACATCAAGGTCATCGGCGCATTCTCTACCAAAATTAGTAATATAACGGAATAGCTCCACCCATTCGCCCCGGTAGTTGCGTATCTTGACACCACCGATACGGTCGTATACATCGCAGTCGCCGTTGATGCAGTTATAGTCGAAATGCGCCATGATACTGTTGAAAACACCTATGTGTGACGGAAACACATACTCGCCACGATCACTATGTTGGCTAGGTGTACACACCAGATCACCATGCATGGTAACGATATCCATAGTATTGTCTATTTGGTTGGTCACTTCAAACTGATTGGTAACTGTAGTGACCTTTCCTCCCGATTGGGTGAGGCTGACGGTCATGTTGTGATTCCCGAAAGAGGCAGGGGTCCACATTCCGTAATAGTAGCCATTTTCAGGATCGTCGGGGTAGTCGGTTTTCAACAAAATGTCTTCTCCGTCGACGGTGGCTTTGACTTCCGTGAACTTAATCACTTCAGGATGCTCAATGTAGGCAGAAACCACAATCATCACAGGATGAAGAGCTTCCATATACACCTCGGTATTGTCATAGGGACGGCGCAAAGTCAATTCAGGCGTGTAATGCTCTGGATCCACCACTTCGAAAGTCTTCACCACTTCGGGAGCTGGAAGCCATGTGGCATTACCAGATTGGGTGGCTTTGAACTTCACTATGCCTTCTTCCCCGGTGAGGGCAAGGACATTACCACTGATGGTCGCTGGGCCCTCTATCATCTCGAAAGAGACGGGGAGTCCAGAAGAAGCAGATGCTTGCAGGGTGATAGGGTTGTTAAACACCAATTGATTGGGGATGTCGGCCATCTCGATGAGTTGGGCATTGCCATCGGGCTGCTGACGCACCAACAGATTGTCGAATCCACCCGTGCCGCCTTGTGAATGGAAGAAGAGACCATCCCAAACCTGATAATCGTTCTTGTCACCAGAACCAGGCGTCAGGTGCATATTGACGTTGGTGGCAGCAGCTTGTTGAATCCACTCGCCAGTGCAGCCTGGCTGGACAAACACCGTCACCGAACCTTCGCCACCATAGGCCGTAAAGTCGAACGACATCTTATACCGGTTCCAGCCGCCTTCATCGAAAGCAAACTCCACTGAGGTGCCATTGGGCAAATGCAGACGGGCATGGCCACTATCGCCTTGACCTTTGCAGAACAGATACACACCACCGTCGGCATCGCTCATGCCGGGCAGAATGTGTCCGTCGCCGTCACCATCGAAGCCTACACCAAAGAAGTTACCCCACCAGGTACGGTTCATATCCATCTCCAAATCCATGATACCGCCTTGTTGGAAGCTGAAGTTGAAGTTGGAAGAGGCCTTGCGGGTGGCGGTGCGACCCACACCAGAACCGCCGTAGGGATACCAGATGGCGATACTCTCGTCGGGCGACATGTCGGAACCACAAACATAATCCACATTGAAATCCTGTGATGATGATGCCGTTTGGTAATGCGTCACCCAACCGTCTTGTCCGTTGAAGTTCTGACTTCCCGTAGTCAAGCTGTTGAAATCATAAAGATATTCCACCTGTGCATTGGCCCATAAGGAAATCAGCAAACTCAATAGTATTATGACTGATTTTTTCATTATTAAGAAGCTTTATTGTAAGTTTTTATGCTTTTATTTTGTCATCCACCAAACCTTGGTCTGTCTTGTGTCGCCATGCGACATTCGAGCCAATTGTGCAGTGTAATTCTCATAATTGTATTCTATTTCTTTTTGAGGATACTCCATCCTGTACGAAGTCAGCTTGGCATGGTCGGTAGTAGTGGGAGTAGCCATGGTGCGGCGTGCCAAAGCCCAGGCTTCCCAAGGCTGACGGAAGAGGTTCAACCAACGCTGCTGATAGAGCGCCTTAAGATAAGACTCCTGGCTACCGTCGAATTCAGGATTCGTGATGATGGTGTTGACAATTACTTTGGTAGAATAGGAATAACTCCAAGACCATATATCAGAGTTACCAATACTGCTGGTATATTGTGGATAAAAATAAGTCCAACGGCTGGTCTGCGAGGGCATGTGTCCCCAGAACAGGAACGACTGATAGACACCGACACGGATAGATTCGTCGGCATTCATCGGGGGCGTGATACCACCAATATTCCTGATCTCAATCTCCGCCTTCATGAACAAGACATCAGCGTATGTGACAAAAATCTGTGGTATGTATTTTTCGTCTCTGATCAGGTAGTAGTTGAAAGGTGAGAAGAGGCATGAAGGGCCCTTAAAGGTATAGCTGCCATCGCGGCTTTGTGCATAGGGTGAGCCGCCCTCGGTGGGAGTCTCAGTAGTACGGATCTGAGGATAGGGGCGCCAAGCGCCATCAGGGAAGCTGTCGGTCTTATGGTTGGTATCGAAGAAAAGGAAGGTACGGTAATCGAAAATGCCACTGCCATCCATGTCATCGGTTGAAGAAAGACAATGCCAAATGGTTTCGCCCATACGAAGGTTCTTATGCTCTCGGAATGACCAATTAACATCCCAACTTGTTCCCAATACACTGGGCCACAAGCAGATACCTCCTCCCAAAGCCGAGCCACCCGAGGTACTCATCTTGGTATAGATGAAATTGTAAGCATCCACCAGCAAAGGCGTGGCATAATCGGGTTCCTTGTCGTACATGCGCAGACCGTGGCGCAAGATGAGCGAGTTGGCAAACTCGGCCCAAAGCGTGTAGTCGTTGCCGAGCAGCACATCGTAAGGCAACTTATAGTATTCATTGCCATTAGGCGTGGTCACTGAATCGGCACGCAACACATCGCGCGACCATACCAGTTCTTCCAAAAGAGACTTATAGATGCTCTCCTGGGTGTCCCATTCGGGTTTCATAGTAGCCTGCGATGAGGCATTTTCCCAGATACGACTTGCCTGTGTGTAAGGCATGTCTCCGAAGATGTCCGTGACTTTAAAGGTTTGATAAGCCTTCAGCACATTGAGTTGGGCACGCACCTTGTCGCAAACGGCAGCGTCAGCTTGTTCCTCACCATAAGCGTCAAAACGTCTTTCCAGTTCACGAATGTTGGTCAACATAAGATAATAGTCAGACCATACGCTTGAGGTTCCAATCTGAGAGTTACCCCAGGCCTCTGAAGTCAAGGCGCCGAGTTCGGTTTCAGGATACCAGATTTCGTTTTGCAGATAGAACTGCTCGTTCATGCTCTGTTGCATGGAACTCACCACACCGTTAAACAACGCTTCGGTAGTCGTTCCCGTTGGCGAGAACGGGTTCTGGTTCATCTCTTCGAACTTCTTGGTGCAGGAGGCCAAGGCCAGTGCTGCACAAACGATGATGATATATTTCTTCATTTTACAAACTGACTTTAAGGTTTAACATAAACGACCGTGTGCCGGGATAGGAGGCGTATTCGAGGCCTTGTGCGTTGCCTGAGCCTTGGGTGCCTTCAGGGTTGATGTTGTCCGGCAAAGACTTATAGAAATAGAACAGGTCGCGACCCACGAGGGAGATGGAAGCCTGTTTGAAAAGATTTTGCTTGTCGAGCCACTTGCGCGGGAAGTCGAAGGTAAGCGAGAGCTCACGCAATTTGATCCACGTGTTGTTGACAATGCCAGGCGTGGTAAGAATGTTACCCCAGCCGCCAAAGTTGGGCATGTATTTATAGAGGTAATGTACCACGTGGTCGTTTTCGACGGCCTCACCTGTCTCGGTATTGATGCAATAGCCAGGCAGGATGATGCCATAGTTGCCAAGAAATTCACCGTTTTCATAATACGGTAAGCCGTTGCCTTCTCGTTCATAGAGCGTCTCTGGACTTTGGCCTGTCTGCATTCCCACCACATAAGAGGCACAGTAAATCTGACCGCCTAACTTGGCATCGACCAAGGCGTAAAGCGACCAGTTTTTGTAGGAAGCTCTCAGGTTGATGCCGCCTGTCACCAACGGAGCGCAGTTGCCTACAGGTACACGGTTGTCGGTTTTCAGGTAAGTCGTCCCAGTTTCATTCAATAAGGGCAACGGCTTTCCATTTTCATCATAGAACGGTCCTACAACGGTGCCATTAGGCATAGTGTATTCATAAACATAGTCCCAGCCATAGATGGTGCCATATTCTTCGCCTTCTTCCACAGCAACAGCCGGACCATTGGAACCCCATATCTCGGAAAGGGTGTACATGTTGGCGCCAGCAAGGTCTACAATCTTATTCCTGTTGCGTGCTAAATTCAAGCCTACCTGAACACCATAGTCTTTGCCTTGGGCTATGTCGTAGGTCATGATGGCTTCGATACCCTTGTTGGTCACCACGCCCGTGTTGATGGTGACATTGCTAGCACCCGATGAGGGGGCAAGCGGTGAGGAAAGGATTTGATCCCAAGAATAGATGTCGTAGTAGGTGAAGTCCATGTTGAAACGGGCGCCCAAACCGAGGTCAAAACCCAACTCAAAGGCACGCTGCCGTTGGGGCTTCAGTTCCAATGGTGGCACAACAGATGGCAAAGCAGCCGACAACTGATGTCCAAATGAACCGGTATTGTAGGTATAAGTCAGCTGATAAGGCTCTGTGTCGCTGGCGGTCTGTGCCCACGACCCCCTCAGTTTCAGGTAGTTGACAGGACCCCAATTCCAGTTTTTGAACGCTGAAGTCGGCACAAAACTCAAGGTGGCAGAAGGATAGAAATAGGAGTTGTTGTTGATGGGTAAGGTCGACGACCAGTCGTTACGGCCCGTCACATCCAAAAACAGCCAGTCGCTGTAACTCATGTTGAAGAAAGCATACAACGAGTTGACTTGTTTCTCCCATCTTGACTCGCCAAAGGTACGTTCGGTGGCGTTGGAGTAATTGTAAATCGTATAAAGGTTGGCATACGCCCATTGGCCCGAAGTGCCGTTCATACCGTCACGATAGCCGTAATACTGCTCACCACCGACAGAAAATCGTACGTTGAATTTTGAGCCGAAGATTTTATCCTTATAGGCCGTGAGCAAGAAATCCATGTCGCGGGTAAGCGAGGTGGACTTGTTCTTCGAGTAGTAACCGCCCGCCATGCCATCGATGGTGGTAGGCTTGTGCTTGGTAGTGTAACTGTCGGCGGTCCAATCCAAGGCAACCTTGGCAGAGGCGGTGAGCCATGGAGTCACGTCGTAGAGTAATCGTACAGAGCCATACATCTTGTCGCGGTCGAGGGTCGTGTTGTTGTTGTAGAATGTCCAGAAAGTGCTACTATAGATGTACGGATAAGGATAGCCGTCAAACGTGTTCATCGTGCCATCCTCGTTCTCGTAGGTTGTTGTCTCAATACCTTGCCAGCTACGCGGCCAGCTGTAGAGCAGACCTTTGTTGAAGTTGCTGTTCGACTCACCGATTTCAGGCGAGTTGAGGCGGAAATAGTCCAAATAGGTGAACGCCACGTCGACCTTGATCTTGTCCGACACATTAATCAAGGAACCTACGTTAACCGTAGTCTGTCGCAGGTTGCAGTTGTCGATGATGGCATCGGTGCGCGAGTCAGTGAACGACACACGAATGCTCCCGAAGTCACCTGCATTTTGCAAGGCGATATTATGGTTCATGGTGTGTCCGTTCTTGAAGAGCATCTTCAGGTTATCGGGTTGTGGCGAATACTTACGAATGGTGCCGTCCCACCACAACACGCTCTCGCCGTTCATCTCCGGACCCCAACTTTGTGCGCCGCCATAATAGCCAAAGGTGGTGTTGGTGGGCTCGCCCGCAGGACCGTTGTCGACGCTATAAATGTATGGAAAATCATACACTTGGTTGCCATTCTCGTCATACATGCCTTCAATGGGTGTCAAAGTCGGTGTGTGGAAGGTGATGGGGCCACAAGCACCATATTTGTTCTGCACTGAACGATAGAGATAAGGTGTCGTGATTTTGAAACCAGCGGAATAGCTGATACCCAAGCCTCTTTGTTTCGATCCTTTCTTGGTAGTGATGAGCACCACGCCGTTGCCACCACGCGAGCCATAAAGCGCTGCTGCCGTGGGACCTTTCAAGATGTCGAGGCTTTCGATGTCTTCTTGGTTGATGTTGTTGAGGGCTGTACCCCAGTCACGACCGCCGCTCCATTCGGTGAGACCGCCTTCGTTGGTCATCGGCACACCGTCGACCACTATCAGCGGCTGGTTGTCGCCGAAGATGCTGTTGTTACCACGGATGGTGATACGCGATGAGCCGCCGTCAACGCCATTGGGGTTGATAATCTGCACACCTGCCGAGCGGCCACTCAAGGCGCTGATGACGCTGCCCGAGCCTGACTTGGCAATGAGTTCGCCGCCGATTTCCTCGGTGGCATAACCCAATTCACGCTTCTGACGCTTGATGCCGAGAGCAGTGACTACCACGTCGTCGAGCATCTGTGCGTCGACTTCAAGGGTTACGTTGATTTTGTTCTTGCCTTTCACGGCGACTTCCTTGGTTTTGTAACCCACAAAGCTGAATACCAACACTTCATTGGGTTCAACTTTAAGGGAGTAATTGCCGCTGAGGTCGGTCACTGTTCCTAAAGTGGTACCTTTCACTTGAATGGTAACACCCGGTAATCCGTAACCATCATCACTTGAGATGACTTGACCCGTTACCATAAAGTCTTGTGCAAAGACGGCAAAGGGAGTCATCACGAAAGCTAGTAAGATGAAGAGTAGTGTTTTCTTTTTCATACACATGAGATTGATATTATGAGACAAAAATAGCAATTTTCTTGACACATTTTATCATAACATATATTTTTGCATTCAGAAAGTGTAATTACCTGTTAAGCCAATAAGTCCTCCAGTTTCTTCATGGCCTTACGGGCCGGAACGCCTTGGTGCAATACCTGATAGGTCATGTTGGCAATGGGGAGTTGCGCCCTTTGCACTTCGGTCAGATGAGGCATCATCGCCGAGGCAAAATAACCCTCGGCCACCATGGTCATCTCGTTGAGGGCAGTCTTCACGGTGTTGCCACGACCGATCAGCATACCCAACTGACGGTTGCGGCTATGGCTCGAGTAGCATGACACCAATAAGTCGCCGAAGAAATTTGACGGGTTGAACCTTGTGAGGTCGTTGACGCTTTGTGGATCCAACAGGAAGAACATTTCCTTGATACAATTCGACACCAAAACGGAGATGAAATTGTCGCCATAACCCATGCCTATGGCAATGCCCACCGTAACGGCATAGATGTTTTTCAACACCGAAGAACGCTCCAAATAATGAAGGTCGTTTTGGCAACTGACCTTGATATACGGGGTTTTCAGTTTCTCGCCCACGACAAGGGTGTTCACTACATCGCTACAAGCCAGTGTCAAATAGGTAAGCTGGGCATGTGCCACTTCTTCGGCATGCGTCGGGCCACAAACAAAGCACAACTGCGCCCCGGAAAGGCCATAATGCTGTTTCAGATAGTCGGTAACAAACTGATTCTCATCGGGAATAATGCCTTTCACTGCCGACACCACCATTTTTTCCTTCAAGGTAACTTGTAAATCGGAAAGATAACACTTCAGGTAGGCCGCAGGCGTCACAAAAAAAAGGATGTCGGCCTCTGAGACAATGGTGTTGATGTCATTGGAAAGGCGAATACGCCTCATGTCGAACTCGACATCGGAGAGATAACGGCAGTTGCGGCCTTCGGTGCGCAACGATTCCAACACATCGGCATTACGGACATACCATCCAACCGACAACTCATTCGTTGTCAGCACCTTGACAATCGCCGTGGCCCAACTGCCATGGCCGATGACAGCGCAACGCGACGCTTTGTTTATGAGGGTATTCATTCCGTTTTTTAAATAAAATCGCGCAAAGATAAAGGTTTATCTTTTCGCATCCAACGGATTGGCATAAATCCCCAAGAAAATCTCCTCCAATTCCGAGCGGTCAAAATCGGGGTATTCGTTCATCCAATCCATGTATTTAATGAATGTGGCCTTTTGTTCGGCTGTGTAATGCTTGGCGTATATGTCGCTGCCGCTCCGTAAATCGTGGGCGATAAAGTTGTTAGGATGAAGATAGAATTGAGGATTAATGCGGCTGTCCATCAGCTTGGCCACGCGCTTATAGAACTCACCCGATGGACAGTCGTTCAAGGCGTTGAGGTCGGCTTCGGTGACCACGGGACAAACATGAAAATGCACATATCCTTTGGGTTGCATAATGCCCGTCAAGATGCTGTTGAGGTCTTCTCCGGGTTTTTTCTCGTAATGGCCATTTTTCTTGGTCAGATAGAGTTCCAAGGTCTTCAGCTTGTCGCACGACTCCCATTCGTATGACACCGCCACGGGTACGATGTTCAACTCGGCCAACGAAGCCACACGGTCGTCGCGACGGCTCATGCCAAACATCTTGATGATGGCGGGGTCGGTGGCGTCGATGCCGTCTTTGGTGCGACCGTTACGCTGGGCGATCCACACCGATTCATGTTTTTCCGTGATGACATGACGCATATATTCCGACATGTGCAACATACTGTTGTAAAACTCTTTGGGCGAACCTCCACGCTCGGTGCGAAACATCTTGTTCACCTTGCCGAAGTCGATGACAAAAGGATGGCTCATCAGGTTGCTACCAAAGGTAATCTGACAGGTGTTGTGTCCCACATCACAAAGGATATATTGCAAAAACATGGCATCTAGCACGATGTCGCGGTGGTTGGAGACAAACAGGTAAGGCTTCTTCTTGCTGATATTTTCAATTCCCGACCATTCGAATCCTGTGGTGGTTTTCTTCAACAGGATTTCTATCACATCCCTTAGCAAGCCCAACTGAAACTCCGAAATAGTCTTGATACCACGGATTCTTTCGCGAAGCATCTCTGGTGATCTACCTAAAAAATGGGCGATGGCTGGAATCGCCTCGCTGTTGGCCAGGCGTTGTGTCGCAGCAGGTATTTCTTCGGGGTAATATGGTCTGATGTCGTCGAAATTGGTCATCATCTATTTCTTAAATCAATGAATTTGATAGGCTTACGGCTCTTTGCGGGGAAGTTGATCTTTTGGATTTCCTCTGTGGGGAGTATTACAATTTGCGGTGCCACACGGATGCGTGAACGGAAGCTGTCTTTCAGCGTCTTGACCACATCGAAGTCGGGTTCGTACTTCAAACCTATCTTCACCACCACGTCGTCGGTGCCGGCCTCGCTTTGGCGCACTTCGATGACATAGTTTTCCACATAATCTGTATTGTCGAGCACGTCGTTGATCGCTGGCGGATACAGCGTTGTGCCCTTCAGTTTAATCATGTTGTTCTTGCGGCCCACAAGCGGGGTAAGGCGATAGGAATTACGGCCGCATTGGCTGCGCTCTATGCGTTTGGCAGCGATGTCGCCTGTGCGGAAACGCAGCAGCGGCATGGCTTCCACACCCAAGGTGGTGACCACGACTTCGCCCGGCTCACCATCGGGCACGGGCAGACCGTCCTCACCGATGATTTCCACGATAATCAACTCAGGATGCACATGGCCGCCTTGACCGAACTCACACTCCGAGAAGGTGGCGCCCATCTCCGTCGAAGAATAGGTGGCAAAGAGCTGCACATCCCATTTCTCCTTGATTTTGCGACCCAGCAGGTTAAGGTTAAAGTCTTGGTCGCGCAGGCCCTCGCCGATACCGATGATGCGGCGGATGCTGCTGTTTTTGTAGTCGATATTGTGTTCCTCGGCGTATTGTATCAACTTCAAGATGAACGACGGCACGCACATGATAGTGTCGGGCTTGATGCGGCGGATGGTGTCCCACTGCAACTCAGGGATGCCGTTGCCCACGCGGATAACACCCGCGCCGAGTTCGCGAAGGCCCAAGAAATAGGCCAATCCCGCCATGAAACGCTTGTCCAGGGTGGTCATCAGCTGCACCACATCACCCGGACGAACACCGGCACATTCAAAGGATTTCTTCTCGTTATAGGCCAAGCGTTGCAAGTCTTTCTCGGAACAGCCAAAAGTCACTGGGTCGCCCAGCGTGCCCGAAGTCGTGATATAGTCGATGATTTTGTCCTTTGGACAGCAAAGAAACTCATCGTTAAACAGCTGCAGGTCCTTCTTCTCGGTGAACGGAATCTTCACCAGGTCCTCAATATGCTTGATCTTGTCGATATTGATGCCATAGCTCTTAAACATCCGCTGGTAGTAAGGCGAATGGGCCTTCAGATAAGCCAAGGCCTCGTGCAGCAAGCCTTCTTGATAGGCTTTGATCTCTTCTGGAGATTGGTATTCTATGTCGTGGTTAATCATTGTTGAATCGTTGATTGTTGAATTGTTGAATTGTTTTTGACGCGGGATTGCGAGACGCGTGGTTTTCTACCGCTTCGCATCATTGCGAGGTACGAAGCAATCCTGTTTTTATCCATTCAAGGAACTCCGCCTTCCATTGACGACATTCCGGGGTGCCTTTTTCTTCGCTGGCTCCGAAGCCGTGGCCGCCCGTTTTATACTGGATATAGCGATGCTCCACCTTGTTGGCGGTCAGCGCAGAATCGAGCAACATGGAATTATGGTAGTCCACAATGGGGTCGTCGACACAGTTGACGATGAAAACCGGCGGGCAGTTGATGGGGATATGGCGTTCCAACGAGAGGGAATCGCGCATCATGGTGTCGTTCTGGTGTTTCTCGCTGAGCAAGGCGCGGCGCGAACGCTTGTGGACACAGCTCTCACTCATGGTCACCACGGGATAAATCGGGCACACGAAGTCGGGGCGCAGGCTGACTTCTGTGTCTATTCCGTTGGATTTCAGATAGTCGTGTTCATTGAAACATGCCGCCGACATCACCAAGTGGCCACCTGCCGAGAAGCCCATCATGCCCACTTTTTTAGGATCGATATGGTATTCCTCGGCGTGTTCGCGCACCCATTGAAGGGCTCGTTGTACGTCGGTGATCATGTCGGGATACTGCTTGCCTCGGAAGAGAATGCGATAATGCCAAAAAAAGGCACTAAAGCCGGCGGCACGATAGCGCAACACAAAAGCCGAAATACCGTTGCTTTGCAACCATTGGGCCACACCTTCACCTTCAGTTTCCTCGTCAAGCCAAAAATAACTGCCGCCCGGACAAACAATGACGGCTAGACCTGTGTCGTTGTTTTCGGCCAGATAAGGCGTCAAAGTGACCTGTTTGCCGTGGCTCACGTGGTAGCCCTCCCAAAGATGAATGCTTTCTTGGGCAAATGTCTGTCCAAGAAACAACAGTAAAATACCCAAAAAAAATGCTTTGTATTTCATTACTTCGCTATTCAGAGAAATCGCATCAAAAAACGACTCATAATGAACTTGCAAAAATACAAATTATGAACAATTCGGGCAAAATTTGTTAATTTTATGGACAATGGCATTACGCCCTACCAAAGCCTCCACCGTCTCGATGGCGGTCAACGAAACGCCACAAAGGCCATGGATGTTGACATTCTGACCTGTCAGATAAAGATTTTTGACTTTCGTTGCAACAGACATTTGCGAGAGCAACAAGTTGCGGCTGTCCTTTTGGAAACCATAGTTGGAACCTTCCTTGTTGCCGTAATAGTCACGGATGGTAAGCGGCGAAGAGGCAAAGACAAAATCGATACGGCTGCGGAAATCAGGATAGATCTTTTCCATATAGTCAAGCACCTGGTTGGTCATCGCTTGTTTCCATTTTTCGTAAGCCTCGCCACGATGTCCTGTATGCGTGTTTTCCCAAGGTCGCACCCATTCAAAATTCATTTCCGCAAGGATGACCATCGTCTGGGCAAAGCCACCCTGGCCGTCAACAGGCGGGGTGATATACATTAATCCGCGCGGCCAGTCTTTTTGGTTTATCTTATGATCAAATATGCTGCCGTCATAGTCCGTCAGACAGAAATGGGTATGATTGATGTAGGGAAATGCCTTTTCCTTGAATTTCACGAAGACCTTGAAGCTGGAAAATGTCTCGGGAATGCTTTCTATTCGTGCCTTAAACGCCTTCGGGAAAGCTCCGTCGTCAACGAGACGCAACAACACATCGGGGTGTACATCGGAAATATAACAATCTGATTTATAAGTATTTCCGTTTTTTATGACAACCTCAATAACCTGATGATTCTCAACTTTGATACGAGTCACTTCCGCATTGGCAACCACCTGTCCACCAGCACTTTCAATCACTTCCTTCAAGGCATCTGCCAACTGTTGGCTGCCATTGACGAATTGGAAATGCCCGTTGATATGATGAAGGGTCAACAGCGCGGGAATATAGGCTGGTGTGGTTTCGGGCCGACCGCCAACAAGTGGAATAAGATAACCCAGCAACACCTTTAGTTTCGGGTCTTGAATGTCACATTTTTCCATCAGTTGCTCCATAGAACCCAAGAAATCATCGCTATGAACCATATCTTGCTCCGTAGCTTCGCGCAGATAATACAGATATTCCTCCTCCGATATTCGATAAAGCGAGTCAACATAGGATCGAATATGCTGTGCCTCAGTGGAAAACCTTTCAGAAAGATAACTCACAAATGCCTCTTTGCCCTTGGGGAAACAGTAGGTGTCGCCGTCGTTAATCACCGTGACCACATCGAAGGCTTCGTCGTCGGTGGAACGAAGTTTAATTTTGTCCAAAACGCCAAGATAATCATACAATTGATGCAGGTTCCCACCATTCTCAAAGCCACCAAAGATATGCATCCCCGTCGGGAAACTCACCCCATGCCGCTTGAAAGACTGCAAACCGCCTCCGATAATGGCATTTTTCTCCAACACGGTCACTTGATAGCCTTCCTTGGCTAATAAGGCTCCCGTCACCAAACCGCCAATTCCTCCTCCTATGATGACACAAGTTTTCATCTCAATAATGTTTGGGAAT
>Ga0310697_10003106_pt1 | contig 17006 bp, 13 predicted proteins | sample 172DNAGHGlowgp2_FD_203883 | JGI IMG/M metagenome (GOLD analysis project Ga0310697, IMG submission 203883) | Sheep rumen microbial communities from Palmerston North, Manawatu-Wanganui, New Zealand - 1728 DNA GHGlow gp2 (v2) (version 2) | ecosystem: Host-associated > Mammals > Digestive system >... | reverse complement strand
AGCACTGTCATATTCTTTCAATTTATCAAACTGCTTTCCTAATTGAAGGAGTGTGTTGGCAATCTTGTCTGGCGAAGCCTGGGCAATTCTATCATAATCCAAGCTTTTCTTACAGCAATAGATGGCTGGCTCCTGCATGAATTGTGCGGAAAACAAATCCCCAAGGCGGTTATAGGTCAAAGTCATAAACCGTGCTTGCTTGTCCACCAGTTCATTCTCGGCAAAGTGGCTCTCCATCATCCGTAAGGCATTGAGGTATTCCCCGCAGGCCTCAATAAGGCTGTCGCGCTCATAATACCCCACACCATTAATATAATGCGCCCGCGCCGCCAAAAACGCCTCCCGTTCTTGTACGGACACACCGCGTGTGTCCGTTCCATACCCATCCATCCCCACAATCGAATCATAATAATGAACCGCCTTCACCAGCTCCTTCCTGTTGCTTTGCTTATAGTAATTCTTATAAAGCAGCTCCGCAATCAGCACCTGGCAATAATGCCCCTCAAACGCATCCATGCTGTCCGCAGCCTCACTCCTCGCAAACTCCAACATCACCGTCAAAGCGCTGTCGGGCTGCCGCCACATTAGGCTGTCGATGGCGGACAATTCAAGGGACGGCCCTTCGACGCTTCGACCAGGCTCAGCGGCCACAGGCTCAGGGACCTTAACCGAAGGCGAGCAGGCAGCAAAGGCTATCCCCATCACCAAACAAACCATGCAGCCGTGTAGGCATCTTTTCATTGTCATAGCAAGCGCTATTTTCATATCGCCGTGATTTTTCACTGCAAAGTTATAAAACATTTCGGCAAAACTATCGTTATCTCCCTATAGTTTTGTATTTTTACCGCCCAAATTCATCAACCTATGAAGCAACTCAACCTCCTCGCACTCATCATAATGATGGTCTCCTCATTGGCCTCGTTCGCCCAAGATGGCGTTAGCATCGGCAACTGGCGCACTCATCTGCCCTACCAGAAAGTGATTGACGTTGAACCCGTTGGCAACAAGATTTACGCCGCCACCCCCTTTGAGCTGTTCTATTACGACACGCAGGACAACTCCATCAATATCCTCAACAAAATCAACGGCCTGTCGGACATCGGCATCAGCACCATCGCCTACAACGAGAGCCAACGAAAACTGCTTGTGGCCTATGCTAACGCCAACGTCGACCTAATCTGCCACGACGGCGCCATCCATAACATGAGCGACATCAAGGAAAAGGACATCGTGGGCAACAAGAGCATCAACAACGTCTTCTTCGACGGCGACCTCGCCTACATCGCCTGCGGCTTCGGCATCGTGGTCTTCGACTTGAAAAAAGAAGAGGTGAAAGACACTTATTATATCGGAAACCAAGGCGAAGCGGTGAATGTCACCGATGTGGCCATCTACGGCAACCGCATCTATGCCTCCACCGGCGATGGTCTGTATTACGCTGATATCAACGCCACCAATCTGGCCAACTATGCCGCATGGCATTTCGACACCAGCCTCCTCCACCCCCATTTGGCCTACACCGAGATGGAGGTCTTCGGCAACAAGCTCTATCTGAACTACGACGGCGGATTCAACGCCGACACGCTCTTTGTCCTCAACGGCAGCCAATGGGACTACTTCGACAAGGAGGATGTGACCCAGAAAATGGAACTCCGCGCCTACAACGACCGCTTCATCACCACCAACCGCTACGGCGTTAAGGTTTACGACTACAACCATAACCTGATGCTTAACATCTACTCGCCAGGCAGCTCCATCGAACCCTTCTCGACAGCATGCGACCCGAGCGGCAACTATTGGATTGGAGACTTGCGTCGCGGCTTACTCAAGACCAGCGACGGATGGAACAATATGGACGTGAAACCTAACGGCCCTGCCTCACAAAACGTTTTTGAACTGCAAGCCTGCGGCGACCAGGTATGGATTGCCACCGGAGGCCATGCCTCCAATTGGGGCAAACGCTACATGAAAGAGGGCGTCGCCCGCTTCGATGGCTCGTGGACCATCCTCAACGCCAACACCCTGCCTGACTTCGGCAGCTACTCCGACTTCGTGTGTACCGCCACCGACCCGAAAGACCCTTCCGTCACATACGTGGGCACCTGGGGCAGTGGCATCCTGAAGTTCAAGAACAACGAGTTGGTGGAGGTTTATGATGACAGCAACTCCACCTTGCAGCCCTGGATGCAAGACATGAGTCTCATCAACGTCAGCGGCTTGGCTTTCGACAGCAAAGGCAACCTCTGGGTCGCCAACACTGGTGCACCGTCGCTCCTCTCCGTGATGGAACGCAACGGCACCTGGCACGCGTTCAGCCTGGGCGGTAGCCTGAGCGGCATCGACATCGGCACGCTGCTTGTCGACGACAACGACTATAAATGGATCATCCGTCGTGGCGGCGAACTCATAGTCTTCAACGAAAACAAGACCTTCGACAACCCCAACGACGACCAAACCGTCACCCTTAACACCGCTACCGGTAGCGGTCATCTGGCCGGAGCCGTCAACTGCCTCACCGTTGACAATACTGGTGCTGTGTGGGCCGGCACCGACCTTGGACCTTGTCTTTTCGACGACACCCGCGCCATTTTCAACGGCTCGGGCAACTACGATGCCACACAAAAGAAAGTGCCCCGTAACGATGGCACCGATCAATACGACTACCTCTTTGCCAACACCAACGTGCTCTCCATGGCCGCTATCGAAGGCACCGACCAGATTTGGTTTGGCCTCGAATCGGGCGTCTACCTGATGTCGTTTGAGAAACAACCTACCGAGATTCACCACTTCACTGTCGACAATAGTCCGCTTCTCGACAATGCCGTCACCACCATGGCTATCGACAAGAGCGGTGAGGTGTTTTTCGGCACTGCCAACGGGGTCATCTCCTACCGTGGCAAAGCCGCTACTCCCGAGCCTCAAGTCAGTGACGTTGTGGCTTATCCCAATCCAGTCAGAATGGGCTTCAATGGCTTTGTCGGCATCAAAGGCTTGGTGTCCAACTCATTGGTGAGGATCACCACCGTTGACGGGACCTTCGTCACCCAGCTGATCTCGGAAGGCGGACAAGCCGTTTGGGACCTCACCAACATCAACGGCGAACGCGTCGAACCTGGTGTATATTTCATCTTCGTCAGCACCAAGCGAGGTACCGATAAGTTTGCCACCAAGATTCTGATCATGAACTGATGGACGACAAGATCCAAGGGGTTGTCCTGCAATCCATCCGCTATGGCGACACCAGCTTGATTGTGAAGGTGTTCACACGCCAATACGGCTTGAGGTCGTATATGGTAAAAGGCGCCTTCAACCGAGGCTCAAGTATGCGGGCGGCCTTGTTCCAAAACCTGAATTTCATCCACTATGTAGAGGCCGGCAAGACCAACAAAGGCACCTTGCATTATATGAAAGATGTGCAGCTTTCGTTGGTCTACCAAAGCGTTCCCTTGGTGATGAACAAAAGCGCCATCCTCATGTATGTCAGTGAGTTGCTTTCAAAGACCCTGACAGAAGAGGCAGCCAACGAGACCTTGTTCGCTTTTATCCAGCAATCCCTGCATTGGCTCGACCTCGTTGAGGAAGGCTATGCCAACTTTCCCCTGTATTTCACCCTTGAGTTGACGCGTCAATTGGGCTTCTACCCCAAGGCCAACCATCAGGAAGGATGGTGTTTCGACATGATGGAAGGCTCGTTTGCACACGACTATCCGTTGCACCCTTATTACTTTGATGCCAACGATGCCGCTTGGCTGGCCGCCTTGCTCGATCAAGGCATCGATGAGGCTTGCAGACTGCCCATGTCAACCCAACAGCGCCGTGCCATGCTCAACGGGTTGATCACCTTCATGCGACTTCATGCCCCCGTGATGAACGACTTCCATTCGCACGAGGTATTGCAGACCGTGCTGCAATAAAAAAGCCAACCCGAAGGCTGGCTTTTAACAATCAAAACGAATGAAAAACACTACTACTATTTATCTCAAATCCACTGAGGTTTGTCCCACGATTTTGCCGCCTTCTTCATAGACATCGATGAAATAGGTGCCAGGGCGCATCTCGAAATTGGTAGGCTTGCTATAGTAGGCCCTCACTGGGGTCGCCGTACCATCATAGTTGACGCGCACCTTCTCGGTGAACTGCAGCGTCTCGCCATTGGCCTTGAACGAATACTCGTCGCCCGTGCCCTTGGTGATGATAGCCTTGGTCGGGTCGGCAATGCGCACGTAGAAGAGTTTGGTGCCAGGAGCAACAAGGTCGTTGGCGGCCACCGTGAAGTCAACACGGATGCGCTCGGCGCGGTCGGCGCGGTCGGTAGCGGTTTCCTTGCCACCGCCCTTGAAACGCACGGCTTGTGCGCTATAGTTGTAAAGCTTCAGCGTGGCCGCTTGGTTCACTTTGCTGGCCAACTCTTCCTTTTGGCGGGTAAGGGTGGTGTTCTGACGGCGCTCGGCTTGGTACTCCTCACGGATGCGCTCGTTTTCGGCTACCAACTCACGGTTGACGGTATACAGCGAGTCCATTTGGCGCACATAGCGCTGCGAAATCTCCTGAAGCTGTGTGACTTTCTTCTTGATACGGTTGTAATCCCATTGCGAATCAAGGAGTTTCTTGATCTCGATGGCGTCGGCTTGGATGATGCTGTCCTTCTCGGCCAGTTCCTGGCTCAACTCGCCATAGCTGTCTTTCAACTCGTTGTGCACTTTCAGCAAGCTGTCCACTTCGGCTTGGAAGTCAAGACGTTGCATCTCTTTTTCGGCCTTAAGATCCTCCAAGTCGCCCTTCATGTGGCTGTTGCGTACCAAGAGAAAAACCAAGCCGATGGCCAAGAGGCCTAGGATGGCATAGAGCCATATAGGCTGATTTGACTTTTTCCTGTTTTCTGAATCCATGACTTATAGGTTTAGTAATTTTCTGCAAAAATAGAAATAATCTTTTGATTGACCACTCTTTTCGTATTACTTCTTCAAACTGGTTCCACCTTGGCCCGTGGAATATGCACCGGAATGCATTGACCCACCACGTCGATGTAGACGATGAGATGGCGTTTGTTGCGGATGGTATCGAGCCGCCCCGTGAGGCCCTTCATAGGTCCGTTGATGATTCTCACCATCTGTCCCACCTTCAGTTCCTCGTCGTTATGCATCTTATATTCCTCGCCATTCTCATACTCCTTGACAAACTTCTTGATGGCAAGAATCTGGTTTTCGGGAACAACAACGGCTTCTTTCTCGAAGCAAACAAATTTGACGACCCCATACACATTGAGTATCGGGATATACTGCTTGTCGTTAGAGAAGACAAACACATACGACTTAAACAATGGTTCCAGCACTTTCTTGCGACGGTCGCTCCATTGCTTTACCGTCGAAATCATCGGAAGATAAGCCTGTATTCCCATGTCTTCAAGTTGTGAAAGCACTTTTTTCTCGCAACGTGATCTAACATAGAGGGCATGCCAAAACCTAACGTCATGACTGTCCAAGGTTTTCAGGGACATAGTATTCAGTTCTCTTTGCTTTTCCTAAAAGGACGATGTTTCTGTTTTTCGGCATTTTCGCTCTCGCCGTAATAGTCACTGCCATAGCCATAGCCGTAACCGTAGCCATAGCCGTAACCGTAGCCATATTGTTTGCCACCATAGCGATAGCCATAACCCTTCTCGGCTTGAAGACCATTGACAACAATAGAGAATGACATGCCGCGGCTCTCAAGATCCTTGATGATGCTGGCGAAGGCATTCTTGTTGGTCACGCCTTGGCGAACGATAAAGAGGTTGGCATCAGAATGGCGCATCAGCAACAAAGCATCTGTAACCAATCCGATAGGAGGCGTGTCGATAACGATATACTCGTAGCGTTTCTTCAGCTCTTCAAACAATTCGTTGCATTTCTCCGAGGCAATCAATTCGGAGGGGTTGGGGGGTATGGGGCCGCTTGTGATGAGGTCGAGGGTGGCTATCTTGCCCGAAGGTTGAATGATGTTGTCGAGAGTTTCCCTATTGCTTAGGAAGCTACTCAAACCAATGTTGTTATTGAGGCCAAACTCTTGGAAGAGCTTGGGCTTACGCATATCGAAGCCAAGCAACACCGTTTTCTTGCCATAGAGTGCATAAATCGAGGCAATGTTGATGCTGTTGAAAGTCTTGCCGATACTCTGCACATCTCCCGTGACAAGAACGGTACAGGGTGACTTGCTCTGTGTGATAAACTCAATGTTGGTACGAATGGACCGGAACGACTCGGCAATGGGCGACTTGGGATTGTTGATGACCAGCAGGGGATCCTTCGTGTTGGTCTGCGCCACAAGGCCAATGACGGGATAATTGGTAAGTTTCTCCACCTCGTTGCGGTCGCTGATGGTGGTCTTAAAGTAGTTCTTCAGGAAGAGATAGAGGGCCGGGATCAACAAGCCGATAATGATGGCTATGAGATAGTTCATCGAGGTGCGGGGCGAGATTCTTGCCGTACGCTCGATACGAGCTTCGTCGAGGATCTCATTGTCGGGCGTGTTGGACGCGCGCAAAATCTGGGCCTCGGCTAAGCGTTGCATCAAATATTTATAAGTGTCGTCGGTGAACTCGAAATTACGTTGGTAGTTGATGAGCTGTTGCTGCTTGCTGGGTAGCTGGCGCGATTCCGATTCGAGCGAGCTGATACGGCGGTCGATTTCGTTGAGGCTCAGTTGGGCATTGTCGACAAGGTTGTTGATGGTCTCGAGCAGAGCTTTCTTCGTGGTGATGATTTGCTCGTTGAGTTTCAGTATCTCGGGATGTTGTTCGGTTTGTGTGAGCAATTTGGTGGCTTTGGTTTGCGAAAGCATGACCAGGTCGCGGGCCAACTGATTAAGCAATGGGTCGTTGATACCCATTGTGCTGGGTGAAGCCAAGTTCTCAGGATCGTCGATCTGGGTCTGGATGTAGGACTGCATTCGTTTGTAGATCTTGAGGTTGACAGCCATTTCGGCACGTTCCTTCCCAAGAGCCTGCAAATTGGTATACACCTGGCTGGCCTGCAAGTCGAGGTTCATCAGGTCGTTTTTCTGGCGGAAATCCTTCAGCTCCGTCTCGGCCTGACTCAACGACTTTTGAATGCCTTCCAATTCATTGTTGATGAATTCAATCGTGTTTTCGGAGACAAGATTCTTTTTCTCCAAGCCACGATTGACGTATTCGTTCATAAGCAGATTGGTGAACTCAACTATCTTCTGTTTGTTGGTACCATTCATGACCACAGAGGCCACAGAGGCTTGTTTGCTGATGGCGTTCACGCTGAAGCTGCTCATCTGTCTCACCAACGATGGATAGCTGTTAAGCCAAAAATACATCTTGCGGCTACCCACTGTCTCGGCATCGTATTGCTCCGTCTTCGTAATACGGATACGGTTGTAGCCATTGTCAATCCACTCGCCTTGCTTGTATTCCTCCTTGATGTCGATTTTGGCGTACGGGTTACTCTCTGTTTGCTGGCAAAGGATATAGTCGTATTTGTTGAGGCCCTCGCCTACGGCATGAAGCACAAAGTTGCCGTTGTCCATGAACGATATCTCGTAGGTAAGCCCTACAGCCTGAGGCACACTACGCTCAAACTCAACATGAAACGGTGCATTCTTGTACATCTCGGTAGTAGTGACACGTCCTTTTTCAACGTATGTCACTTCGACACCCATTTTCTTGACCACACGGTCGGTAAGAGAATAGGACTTGAGAATGGCTATCTCGTTGTCGATGTTCTGCATGCTACCGAAATTCATCGTGGTCATGATGGCGGTGGCATCATAGCCACCTCTTCCCTCCTTGATAAGAATGGTGCCCGAGGTCTGGTACACCTTGGTCGAATAGCGGTTGATGATGAAACCGATGGCCAAAGCCACTATTACAAAAATCACAAACAGATACCAATGTTGTAAAGCTATGAAAATCACCTGCTTAATATCAACACTTTGCTCCTCTTTGGCTTGTTGGGGGATGGATACTTGTTTCTCGTTTGCCATGGTTTATAATTATCCGTTGGGTTTGGTAGATTTCAAACTGAATATCAGAGTTATAGTGGTCAGTGCAAGCGACACCACCGAGAGAACCGTTGAATAGGGGAAAGCGGTGAAGCCCCACTGCTTCATCTTGAGAGGCTCCACATAGACGATATCGTTGGGTTTCAGATAGTAGTAGGGCGATGAAAGGATGTCGGCCGAGCCCAAATCGACGGTGACGATTTCGGAGCCGCTGTCGGTCTGCCTAACGATCTTCACCTCTTCGTTCTTGGCGAAGTTGGTCACGTTGCCCGCCATGGCTATGGCTTCCAAGAGGTTGATCTGCGACTGGTAGACTTTATACATTCCTGGTTTGTTCACTTCGCCTAGAATGCTCAAGTTGAAATTCGACAGTTTCACGATGAGCGTGGTTTGGTTCATGAACTTATTCACTTCGATTTGCATCTTGTCCTTTGCCTGGTCAACAGTCAGGTTCTTCAATTCGATCTTTCCCGTCAAGGGCAACTCGATACATCCTTCATCGTCAAGAGTGTACGACTGAAGATAGATGCTGGCGTCCGACGAGAGTTGGGTCGACCGGTAAGCGGACTCACCGGCAAGCGATGCGGCAGTGCGCTCATCCATCGTATTGATGAACCGGATGTATAAATTATCGCCAGGCTGCAGCTTGTGGTCAACCGAACGTTCGTTCACATAGTTGACAGATTGGTTCTCAGAGGCCATCTGTGCCTCCTTCAGCAGAAGCATCTTCTTTTGGGGCACACATGAAGCGAAGGTCATTGCCAACAACAAAGTTGCCAATATGAATCTAAAGGATTTCCGTATATCTTTCATATTCATTTAATTATTTCTCACTGTTCAAAAGCACCAGCTCCTTGATGCCGACGATCGGGGTGATGGGCATCTTTTGCTCGAGATGGAAGCAATAGGTACCTGGATCGCTGATTTGCAAGTTCTTGTTGATAGGAACGTTAAAGGTGTAACACCCGTCGACGAGCTCGGCGCTCCACTGGCCATCTTCGTCTTTGAGCTTGGTGACATATTCCTTGCCCCTATAGCGCTCACCCTCTTCGGTGAAGACGACAAAAACAAGGTCGATATAGTCGTAGGGATAGTCGTCGGTGAAGCTGATTTGCATACTCAAATCAAAGTTTGTCGGTGACGTGATTTTGACCTCCTTTTTCAAATAGTCAAAACGCTCCCAAACGGTATTGTAGAAACTGCGCTTGATCAGCTCACGTTCCTTCTCCTGGGGTCCACATCCGAGAAGACCGCAGCATAGAACCAATAGCGCCAAAGTGAATCTCTTCATTTTCAATAGGTGTATAAAACCGTGCAAATGTACGAAAAAAAGTCAAGCGAGCTCGTTTTCCATGCCGTTTTTTGACGAAAAGATTTTTTTTTGAAAAAAACACCGAGAAGCCGCCTTCGGTACGGAGAAAATCCATTACCTTTGTCCTTCCCGACAAGACCTATGAGAACGAAAAACAACAATCTGTCAACCAGAAAGTTACTAATAATTGGCGTCTTCATTGCCATTGGAGTCGTCTTTATTGTAAAATTATTTGCCCTTCAAGTTGTCGACCAAGAATACAAAGAGCAGGCCGACAACAATGCCTTGCGTTTCGTCACCCAATACCCCGCCCGAGGCAAGGTGTACGACCGAAACGGCGAGCTCTTGGTGTTCAACGAGGCCGTCTACGACTTGATGGTCACCCCGAAACAAATTGCCGATGCGGTGAGAAAAGACACTTTACATCCTTTCGACACCCTGATGTTTTGCCATCTTTTGGATATCGACAAGGCGTCGTTCATCGAGCGGATGGAAAAAGCAAAGAAGGAGTCGTATTTCAAGTCCTCGCCTTTCATGACCCAAGTGTCGAAGGAAAGCTACGCCCACATCGCCGAGGTGCTCTATCGTTTCCCTGGGTTCTATTTCCAGACCCGCACGGTACGCCACTATCCCAAATCCATTGCCGCCCACACTTTGGGCGACATCGGTGAAATCAGCAAGGCCGAATTGGACAAGGACATTGTAGGCGAGAAATACTACCGCCGAGGCGACTACATCGGCAAGTCGGGCATCGAGAAATCGTATGAGAAAGAGCTGCGTGGCCAAAAGGGCCTGAAGGTGATGATGGTCGACGTCCACAACCGCGAGATGGGCAGCTACAAGGACGGTGAACTGGACAAAGAACCCGTGGCAGGCAAAGACCTCTACTTGGGCCTCGATGCCGAGTTGCAGGCCTATGGCGAGCAGCTGATGGTAGGCAAGATAGGCTCCATCGTGGCCGTCGAACCATCGACAGGACAGATCCTGGCCTTCGTCACCAGCCCCACCTATGACCCTAACCTACTCGTAGGCCGCGATCGGGGCAAGAACTACAATGAGTTGAAAAACGACCCGATGAAACCCCTCATCAACCGCGCCATCAGCGGCACCTACCCTCCCGGCTCCACCTTCAAGACCGTCGTGGGCCTCATCGCCATGCAGAGCGGCAGCATCACGCCTGCCACCTGCTTCCATTGCAGCGGCCCCAGCTCGCTGCCCATCAAGTGCACCCACAGTCACGGCAGCAGCCCCGACTTCGCCAATGCCATCATGAACTCGTGCAACCCCTATTTCTATGAGTCGTTCAAGGCCACCATCAACAACCCGAAGTTCGGTGGCATCAAGGAAGGTTACCGTTATTGGAAAAACATGACCTACAAGTTGGGGCTCGGTCGCAAATTCGACACCGACATCCCCTACGAACGCAAGGGCAACATCCCTGAATGCGAGTATTACGACAAGATGTATGGAGGCCAATGGAACTCGGTGACCATCCGCTCGCTGGGCATCGGACAGGGCGAGGTGCTGGTGACGCCCCTGCAACTCTGCAACATTGCCGCCTTGATCGCCAACGAAGGCTACTACTACCCGCCCCATCTCATCAAATGCTTCGGCGACAGCACTGCCATCCCCGAGGTGATGACCACCAAAGTCGACCCAGGCATCGACCCGAAATACGTCCGCACGATGAAAAGAGGTTTGCGTACTGTGTTCAACGGACCTCACGGAACGGCACGTCGCTACGAGCTAAAAGACATCCCGCAATGCGGAAAGACAGGCACCGCCCAAAACCCACACGGAAACTACCACTCCAATTTCATCGCGTTTGCACCTGAAGACAACCCCAAGATCGCCCTTGCCGTCATCATCGAGAACGGCGGCTACGGCGCCACCTGGGCCGCTCCCATTGCCAGCCTCATGATAGAAAAATACATACGTGGCTATACGGTACGCGAAGACCTGGAGAAACGCATCATGGAAGGAAGAATCTCATATAAGAACGAACGATGAACGAAAGAAACAGCATCATAGGAAAAGTCGACTGGGTGACAATACTCATTTATTTGGCTTTGGTCATCATCGGCTGGTTCAGCATCTTCTCGGCCAAATACGACGAGATGCACCCCAGCATCTTCGACCTGTCGCAAGTGTATGGTAAACAGCTGATCTGGATCGGAGCTTCGCTGCTCATCGGCTTCATCATCCTCTTGATTGACGCCAAGTTCTTCAACGCCTTCTCGCTTTGGATCTATATCTTTTTCCTCTTCAGCCTCTTCGCCGTGTTGGTCTACGGCAAAGCCACCAAAGGCGCCACTTCTTGGATCGACCTCGGGGCCGGTATCAAATTCCAGCCCTCCGAATTCGCCAAAATGGCCACGGCCTTGGCCCTCGCTGGCCACCTCGACCGCCTCGACGTGGACTTGCAAAAACGCAAGGACCAAATCATAGCTGCTGTCATCGTGCTCGTCCCAATGGCTTTGGTGCTGCTGCAAAACGACACGGGATCGGCCATCGTATTCGTGTCGTTCATCTTCGTGCTCTACCGCGAAGGCTTCCCGGGAGCCGGATGGGTGATGGCGGCAGGTGTCGTCGCCATCCTCCTGTTTATCTTTACCTTGATCTGGAGCCAAAAGGTCATGTACATCATCTTGGGCAGTTTGCTTGTCCTCACCGTGGTTTACTACATCGTAACCAAGCGGAAAGGCATCGTCAAGATGTTGACGGTCTTCGCCTTCATGTTCGTCTTTGTTTTCTCCATCGACTACGCTTTCCACAATGTGTTGCAACAGCATCAACAAAACCGTATCCTCGTCATGCTCGGCAAACTCGACGACCCGCAAGGCGTGGGCTACAACGTGCACCAGTCCAAGATTGCCATCGGTTCGGGCGGCCTCACGGGAAAGGGTTTCCTGCAAGGCACGCAGACTAAATACGACTTCGTGCCAGAGCAACACACCGACTTCATCTTCTGCACCGTAGGCGAGGAAGGCGGCTTCGTTGGCACCGCCGTGGTAGTGCTGCTCTATGTGGCACTTCTGATACGCATCATCATCCTCGCCGAACGACAACGATCCACGTTCAGCCGTGTGTATGGCTATGCCATCGCGGGCATCTTGTTTGTCCATGTGGCCATCAATATCGGCATGACCATCGGCTTGGTGCCAGTCATCGGAATTCCCCTGCCCTTCTTGAGCTATGGCGGTAGTAGCATGCTGGCTTTCACCATGATGTTAGCCATCTTCGTAAAACAAGACGCCAACCGATTGAATATCCTATAATCATTCTTCGTAAAGCGACGTCAAGGCGAATTGCTTCACGTCGAACAGTCCCTGGTCGCTGAGCTTCAATTCGGGAATGACGAGCAAGGCCATGAATGCCAGCGTCATGAAAGGCGCGAAAAGCGTCGAGCCCAAGCGTTTGGCCAAGGCGTCGGCGTTTTTGTAGGCCTGAGCCACCTCATAGCCGTCCTCGTTGCTCATCAGTCCTGCCACAGGCAAGGGCACAGCCACCATCTCCGTGCTGCAATAGGCTGTTACACCTCCCGTATGTTCGATAAGTAGGTTAACAGCATGGAGGATGTCGCTGTCGGTGACACCTACCGCCACAAGGTTGTGGCTATCATGGGCCACACTCGAAGCCAAGGCACCACGTTTCAGTCCAAATCCTTTGATGAATGCCACGGCAGGCGTATAGGGCTGGTAGCGGTTGACCACCACCATCTTTAGGATGTCGTGTTCCACATCGCTGACGATGCCACCGTTGACCACCTTGGGCTCAACGATGTCGCACTTGGTGATGAGTTGCCCGTCAAAGCACTCTATCACCTTGATTCTCTTTCCTTTATCGGGAACAAAGAGGTCTTGGAAATACAAGAAAGGTCGCTCAAAGATGTTGGGGGTATAGGTCTCTTCATATTTGAAGTTCGACACGCCGTTTTCAGCCACCAGCACTCCTTTGATATACGTCTGCTTGGCGACGACGTGGTGCAGGTCGTCGACCACGATAAAGTCGGCATCATCGCCCTCCTGCAGCATGCCCACGGGCAAATGATAATGCTGAACCGCATTGAGCGAAGCGGCTTTCAATACATCCATCACATCGTATCCCAACTCGATAGCCCGACGCACCAGCACATCGATATGACCGTCGTCCAGTTCATCGGGATGCTTGTCGTCGGAGCAAAACATCAACTTGTGAGGATGGGTAGCCATCAGCGGGATGAGGGCATCGAAGTTCTTGGCCGCGCTGCCTTCGCGGATGAGAATCTTCATGCCGAGGCTAATCTTCTCCAAGGCGCCCACCATGCTGAAACACTCGTGGTCGGTAGTGATACCCGCACCCACATATTTCTGGAGGTCGGTACCCGTGACTGCAGGCGCATGGCCGTCGATAGGTTTGCCGTACCGTTGGGCAGCGGCGATTTTACGCAGCATCTCGGGGTCGTCGTGGATAACACCCGGATAGTTCATCACCTCCGAAAGGTAATAGATGTCGGGCGAGGCCATCAGTTCCTCGATGTCATCGGAGTTGAGCGCAAAACCCGATGTCTCGAAGGCGGTGGCAGGCACACAACTCGGTGCGCCGAAGAAGAACTTGAACGGCACCTTCTTACCATTGTCAATCATGTATTGAACGCCCTTCTTACCTAACACATTGGCAATCTCGTGTGGGTCGCTGACGGTGGCCACGGTACCATGACAAACGGCCAATCGTGCAAACTCCGATGGCACCAACATCGAGCTCTCGATGTGGACATGGGCATCAACAAAACCCGGCATGATGTATTGCGTGTTACCTACAGGCTGTTCCTCGATCTTGGTGATCTTGCCGTCCTCGACGACGACCACACCCGAGAAAATCCTGGAGTTAACGAGGTCTACAATCTGGCCTCCGATGGTAAAAGAGTTGTTCATAGGCAGAATTTTGGCGCAAAGGTAGGGAATCGGTTTCAAATCGTAAAAAGAAAAAAACTATCTTTGCATCAAAATCCGAACAATATGGAACAAACGCCACTCTATCCTGTCATACGACTCAATCCCGGCAAGGAGGAAGCCATCAAGCGCTTCCATCCATGGGTGTTCTCCGGTGCCATCCACGACACTGCCAAAGGCCTGCAGGCAGGCGACACCGTCACTGTCACCGACTATGACGGCAACATCCTCGGCACGGGCTTCTGTGAGTCGGAAAGCATCGCCGTCAAGATGCTTTGTTTCGACAACCGAAAAATCGACGAATGGTTCTTCCTCGAACGCCTCAACCAAGCCTACGAGGTACGCCGGATCATGGGCTTGACCCACAACGCCCATACCAACTGCTTCCGTCTCGTCCACTCGGAAGGTGACGGTCTTGCTGGTCTCATCGTCGACATCTACGGCTACACCGCCGTGGTGCAAGCCCAAACCGAAGGCATGGCGCTCCACCTGAAGGAGATCGTCCGCGCCCTCAAGCTCATACCCGACTTGGGCGTGCAAGCCATCTACAACAAAAGCGCCGACGCCATGCAACGCATGGGCAAGGAAGACGCCATTGTGGATGACGGCTACCTCTTTGGCGACAGACTTGATGAAGTCATTTTGGAAAACGACAGCCGTTTCCTGCCCAACTGGGAGGAAGGCCAAAAAACGGGCTTCTTCCTCGACCAACGCGAGAACCGTGAGATGGTACGACGTTTCGCAAAAGGCAAGACCGTGCTCAATGCCTTCGGCTACACGGGCGGCTTCTCCGTCACAGCGCTGAAAGGCGGGGCCCGCCGTGCCGTCACCGTCGATGCCTCCAAGAAAGCCATGGCCATGGCCGAAGCCAACCTGGAGCTGAACGGCTATTCGAAAGAGGAGAATCCGTGCTATGTGGCGGATATGAAAGACTATGTGCAGGAGATGCGCGAAGGCGCCTTCGACCTCATCATCCTCGACCCGCCAGCCTTCGCCAAGCGGCATCACGACCGGCATCGCGGCTTGGGCGGCTACAAGTTCATCAACGCAGAGGCCATCAAGCGCATCGCCAAGGGCGGTCTGCTGTTCACCTTCAGCTGCTCGCAGGCCGTCGACAAGGCCACATTCCAAGGCATCGTCACCGCCGCCGCCATCGAGGCCAAACGCAATGTTAGAATCGTCGACCAGCTTTCGCAGCCCGCCGACCATCCCATCAACATCTTCCACCCCGAAGGGGCGTATCTGAAAGGCTTGATGCTGTTCGTGGAATAAAAAAAGCAGTGCATGTCATTCCCTTGGGGAATCTATGCTCTGCAATTTTTCGACTTTACTATTTCTTATCTGTCACCGAGCAACGAACCTGGTTTGCGCGGATGCTTTGTGGCTTGGCGGCTCTTCGTAGCCGTATTGCCAACGCGTTTCAAGTAGGCCTTCTCCACATAATCAATGTCATATTCGTTCTCGTAGGCGAAAGCATTGTCCGTCAGGCCCGAAACTTTCACCATGAACGTGCGTGAATACACATAGGGATAGGTATACTTCATGTTCATGTAAAGCGCCGACTCGGATTTGTCGTAGGAATAAGTGAAGTTATACACCAAGATCGTGTCGGGGTTATAGATGACCGTTTCATAGGTTTGCGTTTCCTCGTTGTAGTCTAACCACAAGGTGTCGATGGCACCATCGCGCATCTCGCCCGACTTGTCGTCCCTGAACACCAGCTGGATGGTGTTATTAGGATCATCCGGGTTGTAGGTGTAGGACTCCATTGAGGCCTCAATCGGGTGCCCCGCATAGTCAATGTTGTAGTACTCAATTTTCTCGACACCCCAAGTGCCAACGAAACTGAGATAGCTGTCGGTTTCTTCTTTCTTGTTGCAAGAGACTAACATCAAGGCTGCCATAGCCAATGTCGCAAATAGTTTCAGTTTTTTCATTTTATCTTATTTTACTATTAATCAATTCGTTTCAAGAAAAACCGTTCAAAGAAAGGTATGTCCTCCGACACACGGTTGGTCCACGAGGCTACCAACGTGCTGTCGGTCAAGGTCTCCACGTCGAAGAGGGCGTTCTTCTCGTTGTGGAGCAGCGAACCATAAAGGCCTATCAACCATGAACTGCTCTCAATCCTGATGACCTGTTCGATGGAGTCATAGACATAGTCGCAAGAGAACTCCTTGATCCAAGCCGGACTGTTATTGAGCTTGAGCAAGCCCTTGCCCGTGTTGTAGAAAAAGAGCTCGTAGTCAATGGTGTCTGCGTGGGGATCGTAGCAGATTGTGTCCCAACGATCGACACCTGCTGCGGTATCCACGCGGTGGCTGACATATTGCTCACAAGCCCAATGCCCTACGACAGGCGTGTCAAATGTGACTTCCTCTTTTTGGCACGAAGCCAACAGCAGCATGGCCAAGAGGACCAAAAATCCAATTTTTGTCTTGTATTTCATATCTAAAGCGTTGCAAAAATAGAATTAATTCAAATATCGCGCCAAAATTTCTATTTTTGCTGCACAAAAGTTAATTATGCGCCACAAAACCTTCATTCTATTTATAGCCTTGTCGCTGACCACAATAGCCACCCAAGCGCAGGACACACTCACCGTGATGCAATACAACCTCTTGTATTATGGCAACTACCAAAGCGGTTTCGCCGACTGCTACGAGACCAACAACAACACCCAACGCAAGGACGAATGCATCCGCACCCTCGTCAACTACGTGAAACCCGACATCTTCACCGTGTGCGAGTTTGGT
>Ga0310697_10003104_pt1 | contig 17010 bp, 14 predicted proteins | sample 172DNAGHGlowgp2_FD_203883 | JGI IMG/M metagenome (GOLD analysis project Ga0310697, IMG submission 203883) | Sheep rumen microbial communities from Palmerston North, Manawatu-Wanganui, New Zealand - 1728 DNA GHGlow gp2 (v2) (version 2) | ecosystem: Host-associated > Mammals > Digestive system >... | reverse complement strand
TCTTAGAGGTATATAGCTTTGATGTCACTGTCGAATTTACGTCAATCAAGCCATCGCAATCCTGAACAAGGAAGGCCACAGGGAAATAATCATTCGTAGTTGCAAATAAACCTCCTTGAATAACGGATGTAATTTCAAGAGTTCCATTAGACACACTTGTTAGCACATGACCCGTTGGCTGTCCCGCATCGATATCGGTAACGACATACGTCTTGCACCCGGCTTTCTGGAGCTTGTCCTTGGCTACAGACGACATCTTCGGGAAAAATCTTGGAATCTCGGAGGCTTGAACTTCCATGATTGTCGATTGGCTAGAAGGAATTGTCATCATAGCCACATTTCCATCTGTGACAAAAATGGCGTCAAAAGGTATTTGGCCATTATAAGCAAGTACATGGCTATCAAACGATAGTTCTTCCGGATTATCCGTAAACTGAGCCGTATATTCGTCCAACGTAAACGAAATCGAGTCAGGGACAACAACATCATCTCCGCCTTCTTCGTGAAGCGCATTGCACATATTATCCGACGAAGTCACAAAATCATTCAAAATTTCATTAAAATCGACCGTCGAATCAGCAGGACGCGTTTCGCAATAACCAGGAATTGAATTTGTACATACGGTCAACGGAACAGCTCTTGCATCATGGCAAAGCGCTATTACACTTCCCTTTTCATCGCAAGATTTCTTGTAGTTCGTTTCATTATATACAGAAGCCTTGACGGGACATGAGGAAACAAAGGCATTGAGAACGCTGTCGCAGGCACTGCCAAAATTTTTCAATTCCATGAGCTGTTCAATAACGCCATCATTAACCTTCATTTTGGCAGTATAGGATTTTTCACCGACTGAGCACGAAGCTGAAGTGCCTTCTTCACCATAAACGGAAATACTGATACGCTTCAAGGCCACAGAAGACGTGACTTTACTCGAAAAATCAATATCGATCTTGACGTTTTCTGCACTAGACGAACTGCTATTGCTTGCGCCATCCGATGAACTGCTGTTTTGAGCAACAGCATTACCCTCAATCGCAGCACCACTGACATTGTTGTCGGTGCAACCCATTAAAGCGAGAACTCCCGCAGCCATAGTGAATTTAATTACGTTATTCATGAGATTCCTCCTGAACTTTTTTTGTTAAAGGGAACAACTGAAGATTCAGTCGATAAACTTGGTTGATGTTTTCATATTCGGCAGCGATGTTTGCCACCTTGCGTACAAACGCGTCCAGCTCCTGCGAAATGCGGGCATAAGCTTCTTCGCAGAGCCCAAGTGTTGCTCCTGTAAAATGACGCTCATCGATAGAAAACTGGTCTATAGCCGTTCTCGCAAGCGAGGCCATTTCTTTGTGCATTCCGCGAACCGCAATCGGCAAAGATTCCTTTGTACCAATGACAGTCTTTTCAGTCTGCACATAAGTATGCTCGGCCTCGCGCTTGAGAAACCCCGTCTGTACAAGGAACGCAAGCGAATCGCGCACCTGTTCTGCAGAAATTACTTGGTGACATGTTTTCGCCACTTCAAGCGGACGTTTTCCGGGCATCATCGGAGCAAGTTCACGAATCGTCGGATTTTTCCACGATTCATAAAACTCAAATGATTCCGCATCGAGAACACGCACTTTGTGCTCGCAAGCGATTTTTTGCATTTCAAGGAGAGCCTCTTTTTTCACAGAGTCCTTAGTTGCATTGCCGAACTTGACCATTTGCGTGAAGTAGGCAAACTCATGACCCGCAAGCCCCATCGCATGCGCGACCTGTTCCATCTTGACGAGACTCAAGCTGCTCTTGCCTTCGCAAACAAGCTTTAGGTAAACCGGCGACTTGAACCCCGCCAGCTTGGAAAACTCACGCCACGAAAACGCGCTTGTCCTTTTACGTTCTTCGTAAAAGTCCTGCATGTACAGGCGATAGTCCTTATATTCTGTTATCGGTTTCATAAGTAGTCTTTAGTTATTGGTTAAAACACCCGTTCTTACATGTATAAATTTAAGTTTTTACGCAACTACCCGCAATAGGCAAAATGATACAAAATTAAAGATTTTTATTAAAATTTGTATGTTTTTGCAAATATATTTCATTTTTAAAACCTAAAAGATACACTTCGTATCATTTGGCAAAAAAAGACCATTGCATTTTTTTGCATCCTATAAAAAAAGAAGTATATTTTGAAACGAACCTATCAAAAAGAGGGAAATTATGGCAAACAAATACGCAGGAACTCAAACCGAAAAGAACCTCGAAGCCGCATTCGCCGGCGAATCGCAGGCTCGCAACAAGTACACCTACTTCGCAAGCCGCGCCAAAAAAGACGGATTCGAACAAATTGCAGCACTGTTCCTGAAAACCGCCGACAACGAAAAGGAACACGCCAAAATGTGGTTCAAGGAACTCCAGGGCATCGGCGACACCGCAGAAAACCTGAAAGCTGCCGCCGATGGCGAAAACTACGAATGGACGGACATGTACGAAGGCTTCGCCAAGACCGCCGAAGAAGAAGGCTTCCCCGCCCTAGCAAAGAAGTTCCGCATGGTTGCTGCCATCGAAAAGGCGCACGAAGAACGCTACCGCGCCCTCCTCAAGAACGTGGAAACCGCCCAGGTGTTCGAAAAGAGCGAAGTCAAGGTCTGGGAATGCCGCAACTGCGGACACATCGTCGTAGGCACGAAGGCTCCTGAAGTCTGCCCCGTTTGCGCCCACCCGCAATCCTACTTCGAAGTACACGAAGACAACTTCTAATAGGAGCGCGCTTTAGCGCCACTTCTAATTTATTTTAAATCTTCGACAAAACATCGCCAAGCATGTTGGCGGTGTTTTTTGTATAAAAAACTGACCCCGACTCACAAGAGCCGGGGTGACAGTGTAAATAGATGTATTTACTTAAACAGCTATCTTAGCGGACCTGCATTTTCAAGGTCTTGACAGCGGAGCCCTGCTGCACGCGAACAACGTAGGAGCCACTGCGTACGGCATTGAAGGTATGGACGAAGCTGCCGGCAGCCATGTTTTCGCTATGGCTTTCGACGACATGGCCCATCATGTCAAGCACCTGAACCTTCACGAGGCCAGACTTTGCAACAGTCATCTGCAAGGTCTTGCCCTGGAGAGCCACCTTGAAGCGAGCAGGAGCAACGGAGGCATGGATAGCATCGTTCTTCGGAGCCGTGGGCAGGGTGCCAACGCACTTCACGTTGTCGATAGCCAAGTCGGTTCCGAGGTTTGCAGCGGTGAGCTTTTCATCGACCACCCAGGTCAACTTGGAAACCTTGGCCCAGGAGAATGCCACGATGCTAGACGGAGCAGCATCAGCAACCCATTCCGGCTGAGTCATGGTAGAAACAGTCACCGTTTTCCAGGATGCAGATTTTGCCTGATCCGCGGCAACATGTTCATAACCATTGTCAGCCTTCACACCCGTCACCGAGGCGCGCATGTGGTGGCCAGAGCCCTTGTAATCATACTGAACAGCCGTGCAGCCAGAGAGCGTGCTGACGTCGAAAGCAACTTCCAAGCCAACGGACGGATAAGTCGTGTCACCCGGGGTAATACCCGAAATGCCCTTCATCTCGAGATAGGAGTTGGTTCCTTCCTTCACAACCATATCCCAGGATTCGTCAGCAGCCTGCGTATTGGTGAATGATCCACCGGCCTTGTACAAGTACCAGTAGGCCTTCTTGCCGAGATTTTCAGCAGTGGTGTTGCCATCGTCAAAGTCGTCGATGACAACAGCGGAACCCGTCTTAGCAGGAGGATTGTCACCACCACCAGGAGTCGTAGAACCGCCACCAGCGTAACCGGCGCAGTTCACGTCATCGATGTAAAGGTAGTCGGCGGAAGCTTCGCCCTTGACTTCCCATGCCAGTTGCACCACGCTAGCCATCTTCAAAGCGACTTCGGTACCCCAGCCAGCATCCTGAGCCAGCGACGACACAGGAACAGAAGCAGTGCTCCAGCTCGTGCTGCCAGCAATAGCCTTTTGATGTCTGTTGTATTCGGTCAGGCCACCTTTTTCGTCGCCTTCCATCACAGCCTTCAAGTTATGGCCAGCACCCTTGTACTTGTAAGAAATCGTGGTACAGCCAGAAAGGCCGCCAGCAACATTCAGGCCGAGAACTACGTACGGGTCGTAAGGATTGTCGCCCTGGACCAGCTTAATGCCCGTCAGGCCAGCACCATACTTCGAGCCGCCAGCAGCAGCTTCTTCCAATACGACCACAAGACCATAAGTATCTTCCGTATTCGTATAAGACGAGGCACCCTTGTCGTTCTTATCGTTATAGGCATACCAGGCGTCTTCCGCACCGGTATTGGACAAACCATTTCCGTCTTCGAAATCGTCGATGTTAGCAGTTTGAGCAGAAGCCATAGCGGCTGTTGCGCACAATGTAAATAGGATTTTCTTATCCATTGTTCCTCCAAAGTGTGTTTAGATACAATTTAACTTTTAAAACTCCAATCAGGGATACTTTTTCCACACATTGACTTCATAATGAGCCTTTTTCGGTCCAATTATGGTGCCATCCACGCGGAATTTTTTGACAAAAGGCGATTCCGCACGTTCTCGACGTATCATCATGATACGAGTTGATTCTTTGCCACCCACGCTACTGTCGGGCGCGCTCGCCTGGACGGCGATGGAATCGGTCGATACGGTAAAATTGTCATAACGGATGAAGCAATCATGCGTAGGCGCCCATTCGGTGCTACTACCGCCGTGGAACGTCGAGAGGTAAAATTTATCGACATGCAATGTATCGTAATCGCGAAGTCTGAGCGTATCGACATCCAAAACAAGTTCGCCATCAAGCCAGGCCTGCACGCGGCCGTCCTTTTCGCCCTTGCCCGGCGTTTTCACCGTATTCATCGAGACTTTATTTACAATGCGGTGCCACTTGCCCGTCGTAAATTGCTTTTGCGTAATTTTACCGCCAAGATCCCATTTGAAATCGTCGCCGTATTCGGAGTGTTGCCCCATGAAATAAATCAGCTGAACCGCGTTGCCGCCCTTGCGCCACATGATTCGAGCACTCCAGCCGTCACCCGTTTCGGGCATGGCGTTACCGGTATAGCACTTGCCGCCGCAAAGTCCAGGAAGTTTGCCCCCCAACTGGAATTCGAATCCATCCTCGAAGAATATATCGTAGGCGTTCCACATCGTATCAGCGGTTCTTTCGAGAGGCTGGATAATTTGAGCGGCACAAGCGGGCGTATCGTTATCGTTCGGGCCGACGCACCCCTTGGGATACTTGAGTTGCAGCACGTTGCCGTGTTCTTCACCGTCATAAACGACTTTAGAATTCTGGCCACCGTTCTTGTCCATGGCGTACCACCAGCTTTTATCGGTAGCGTTGCGTTTAAAATCTTCCTTGGCTTCCGCATTGCCGTAAACACCGACTTCGCGGTTTTCGAAGTTGACAAACGAGACCGTATCCGAAACGGCCTGGGCAAATGCAACGGATGCACAAAGCAAGAGGAACGAAATTTTAAAATTCATATTCCTAAAATACCATTTTTCAAAAGATATCGGCGTATCATTCATCACACATGTACAATATTTGTATATTCCAAGCAATGAACAAGTTTATTCCTATTCTATTTTTTGCAATTGGGCTTGGAACCGCCGCAGCTGACGCAATAGTCAAGGACAAAAAAGTCAAGGAAAGTAAGCCCAAATATACCATGACTGAAATCATGGATTTTGATGGTCAGCAAGTTCTCTTAGAAGAACGAACCGAAAAAAAGTTTATCCAGGATTTATATATCGACGATTACAAATTCCCACACCCTTTTGTTGCCATGGTCGGGACTGCGTTTGCCAACCACCACTCTATCGAGATTTATCCCGATGACATTTGGCTTTTGATTATGGACGGAATCCGCCTGCATGTCAAGAACAACCGCGATAAATTTAAAGAAAAATTCGTAAAAAACGAGGCGGACACAAATCTTGTCATAAATGATAACTCTCTTACTTTGCAATCGCCCCCCAGCGTCTGGAAAAAGCATATCGACCAAATATACGATTCGCTTTACCAAAAGCTTCCGGAAGATACAAGAAGTTCTTTCGACATTGACTTTTCCACATCCACTGCAATTGACAAGTTCGTTGCAAAAGCAACGCTCATGGCCATCAGCTCGGAATATTACTCTTACTCCATACACACTTTGTGCGGGATTCCTCAAATTATCATCAAAGGAAAAAAGCGAGATTGGCAAAAACTGAAAGATTCATTCGATAAACTAGCGAATATTTTTGACATGCCCTGGTGGGCTGAACAACTCGATCCGATTCTAAATGAATTTATCCAGACTTTCAACAACAAGATTAACATGAAATTTTGGAGGAAAATCTACAAATACGTCCCTGAGGATCTCGGTTGCGGAGCTACCCCGCACATCAACGGATGGATAGCAAAATTCTTCCCCTACATTGTCAATGGAGAACAGGAACACAGAACCAATTGGGACGAACTCCAATACAAAGACATTTCAGCCGGGAAAAACGAGGTTTTCATTACATGGAAACATCTAGGCAACAATATTTACTTACTATTATCCACCGGATTTTGGGGCGTTACCATCGACCCGAAAACAAAGCGATTGAGAACAATCCGCGGATACGCGCTGACAAAGGATAAGGATTAGGATTTTTTCGTCAATTTGCCGCCCGCGATGAGCACTAAAAAGGCGGCACCGCCAACGCCAACAATTTTCTTGATATCGCTCCAAAATTCGCGACGTTTATCCCTGCAGGATTTGCAGAGCTTTTCGGAGCCTTCGATTTTATCGCAGCCGCATTTTTTGCATTTATTCCATAATTTCTGAGACATAGAAAAGCTCCTTAATCTTTTGGTGTAATAGAATCTCTTTTAAAATACCATTTTCCCATAAAAACGAGCGTAACCGATATCACATTTTTTCATGACAAGCGTTAAATAGCCAACTTGACAAGGATTTCATCAAAGATGTATTTTTAACAGGGTACACCGACGAAACTCTTTTAAACGAGGTTGACGGTATGACAGACTTGCTTTACGAGAGACAAGATCACAGCTGTGGATTTTTTCAGTTTACTCCGCCTCTTGCCCAACCATAGCCCTGTACGGCCATATCCACGAAGTGGTTCAGGAGCAGATTGCTCTTGACATTGAATAAATCAATATCGTAGCAATCGGGCAGATGCGGTGGGTTCTGTGCATCAAGAACATCGTCAATGGTTTTCTTAACTTTTGCGCGGGTCTGTTCGTCTTTGTACCAGTCCACCACAAGAATCTTCTGACGGTTTTCCTGCAATTTCTGGAACAAGGCCTTGGAGGTCAGCAAGACTTCTTGTTCCTGCGCCTTCGTCAGTTTCTTTCCCATCACGAGTAAATCAAATATTTCAAGTTCTTCATCACTCAAGCCCATTGTCGCCGAGCGAGAATCTTCCTTTTTCAATTCTTCAACGAGTTTTACCAGCTGCTCGTAGTAATCTTCATTCTCGGTGCCGCCTGCATTGTAGCGGTTAATAATGTTGCGGAAACGTTCCGAGAACTTGATGCGCGTGACGTTACGGTTTATCATTTGCCGCAAGGCTTTTTCGATAAACTCTTTCAAGTCATTTATTTCAATAGCCTTATATTTCGCTTGCTTGATTTCCTTACGCAATCCTTCAGCATCAATTTTTGAAAGATCAATCAGTTTGGAACCACGCATATACGTTCCGGTAGCCGATACATCACGAATTTCGGTTGCGTCATCAATCTTCACGCTTTCCGACGAAACGCTACTATCCAGCAAATCGCCCATGCGTTTGCGGGCCTTTTCAATCTTTTCATCGTCAATAAGCCTGAAGAATAATCCGTGCAAATAAATAAGCGGGCTAAACTTCGGGTTGCTCCAGTCGCGTTCAAAAATTTCCGGCTTGGAAGCCTCATAAAGGTTCATCAAGGTATTCAGAATGACCTTGAACTTATTGACATCTTCGTCAACAGAAATGATAGTATCGTAGGCGTTGCGGAATTCATCCAGCTTATCGAATGTGGACGCTCCGTCCAGAATTTTCTCGATATTGATATTCCGTTCCAACAGGAATTTATCGGCTTCGTCAATGCAAGCGTCAATATAGCCGATCAATTCGTCAATGTCCTTGGCCGGGAATTCAGTGCCGTCATCGCCAATGGCGTATGCGGCCAACGCCTGCTTCATGAACTTAAATACGTTCACGTAATCGACGATGATACCGCACGGTTTTCCCGGATACACGCGGTTCGCTCTAGCGATAGCCTGCATCAGCGTGTGGTTTTTCATTGGCTTGTCGAGATAGAGCGTAGAAAGGTTCGGAACGTCGAAACCCGTTAGCCACATGGCGCATACAAAAACCAATTGCAAGTTATCATCGGGATCCTTGTAGCGGTCCTCGATGTCCTTGCCTTCGGGAGTAATCTCGTTCATTTTCTTGCGATGAGCCGTAATGTCGAGCCCCTGCGCCTTGAACTTTTCGTTTTCATCCGCTTCTTCCGAGACAATGACCGCCATCTCTACTTTATCCATGTAGTTCAATATGGCGGTCAGGCGGTTGTAATCCTCACTATCCTTGACAACGTTATTCCGTTCGATGGTCAGCGCGGTCTTTTCTTTTTTCCAGTAATGCTGAACCTTGTCGTACATCTTTACGGCGGTGAACTTATCGACCGAAACGACCATTCCCTTGCCAAGGAACCCGCGGCGCGGAAAGTGGTGCGCTATATCCCGGGCGATTTTATCCAGGCGGTCTTCGCGCTTGATGACTTCTAAAATGCGGGAACTGGAGTTTTCAAGCAACCTGGCTTCGGCGTCGTTCAGATTTTCATCTTCGATAATCGTCACGACATCGTCGTCAAGAAAGTTATTTTGCAGGCCAACTTCAGGAACGCGGCGGCTATAGAACAGCGGTACCGTCGAGCCGTCTTCTACGGACTGCGCAAAGTTATATTCCGAAACATAATCGCCGAACCATTGGTTCGTCAGGCGCTTGCTTCCCAATAACGGAGTGCCAGTAAAGGCAACGAAGTTCGCATTCGGCAACGCCGTGCGCATATTTTCGGCAAGAGTCTTGTATTGCGTGCGGTGCGCCTCATCCACCAACACGAAAATATCATCGCGGGTAGAAAGGACAGGGTATTTTTTACCCTTGTCGTAACCGAACTTATGAATCAGCGTGAATATAAAAGGCTTGTTCCCTTGCAAGTATTCGCGAAGCTGTTCGCCGTTCTTGGGCTGGCATTCATCTTGCGGGCCGATGATTTCTGTTCGCAAGAAATTCTTGTATATCTGCGTATCAAGGTCTTCGCGGTCGGTGATAATAAGGAACGTGAAGTTTCCGCTGAACTTGCGCTTGACCTTGCGAGCAAACATCGCCATCGAGTAACTCTTGCCGCTCCCTTGCGTATGCCAGAATACGCCCAACTTGCCGTCCAGTTCTTTGCGATTCTCTACGGCGCGGCACAAGTTATTCACACCCATAAACTGGTGGTTCTTGGCGATAATCTTTATAGAGCCGTTCTGGAACAGGATAAAGTTTTCAATGTAGTCAATAAGCGTTGCCTTGTCGAGCAAACTCCTGACCATATACTGCGCGCTTACGCCCTCGCCGCGAATATGCTTGCGGTCAATCTTGTCGTCTTCGCTTTTCTTGAGCCATTCGAAGAAGTAATCGTAGCTCGCGTTGAACGCGCCCAGCTTGGTTTCAAAACCGTTCGAAAGAACGCACACCTGGTTCAGGACGAACAGGTTCGGGATTTCTTTCCGGTAATCCTGGAGGTTCTTGTTGTAGGCCTCTTCAATCTTGACGGTGCTGTTCTTCAGTTCGATAAAGACTAGCGGCAATCCGTTGACAAACACCAGAACATCGGGGCGGCGAAAATGATAATGCCCCTGAATCCACATCTGCGAAACGGCAGTAAACGTGTTGTTTTCGGGGTTGGCGAAATCGATAAGCGAAACGTCGCCAAAATCCGGCTTGCCATCCTTGGGGAATGTGACACGCACACCGTCACGGATTTTCTTATAGAGTGCGTAGTTTGTCGCCGTCATGTCGGTGCCGGAATAGTCGCGGATTAAATCCTGCGCAATTTCGTCCAGCTTGTTTGCGGGAATTTCTGGATTGAGCCTTGCCATCGACTCGCGCAAAACAACGGGCAAAACGCACTGCTTTTTGCTGGAACGCCCCGTGCCATCGGGCAGCACTTCCATCTTTTCCGGAGACGGGTCGCAATGGACCACATGGTAACCGAACTCCGGCGATTCCATCATCTGGAGAATCGCCTGCTCGATATCGTCTTCGGAAATAAAGGATTTCATAGCGCTTACGCCGTTTTAAGCAAGTCGGGATTTTTTGAAATGTCTTCTTCCAAAAGGCCAAACAAATACTGCGCACTTTGCCCGAACAGTCCCAAGGAATCATCGTCCAGGCATTTGCCCGTCGGGGACATGTAGACAATCCTGATGGCATCGTCTTCGGAAACCGCGTACTTTTCAATCAATAGGCTTGCGACCTGCGGTATAAGGATTGTCTTTATCAGGTGATGCGAACTTTTAGACATATCAAACCTACAAGGTGTATGACTTCACAAAACGCAAGGTTTGCAAAGCCTTTTCCGTATTAAAGCACATTTGATCGTTAATCTTTTCGAATTTCAGGCGCTCGACGGCATCTTCCTTGCGCATAACGCCTGCCAGAACGTATTCAACCGTTTCGCCGACATTGTCGTTTGCAATTTTCCCAAAGATGATGTCGAAACCGTGACTATAGCGAATGTCGGAACGGCACTTGATGACCAGTTCCAGCCAATCTAGAGTCGCCCCTTCGAAAAACTTGGTATTGAGGCTTTTGGCAGCGGCTTCGTCAAATTCAAATACGCTCACAACAGGCTTGTGTTCGGCGGAATCCTGGCGCGTGTGCAAGTTCGCAATTCGGGCCGCCCAGCGTTCTGCCTGCTTTTGAATTGTCGTTGTGTAAAAGCCAAAACCAAAATCGCGCCCCTTTTCGGAGGTGATAATCTTAGGGCACTTGATTTCGACATCCGAGCCGTGATAAAGAATCATTTCACACCTCCGGACAACCATTTGTCAAAATAATCCATCAGGAATTCTTTCCCCATGCCGTGCAAATCGCCATAATCGTCCTGCAAGTGTTTCAGCAGGCCCGACGAGGCAAAAAGCTCATACACGTCACTGGAACTCTTATCGCAGTGCTCGGCATAGTTCTCGATGCAAAATGTTTTAAACGACAAAACGGACATAATAAATCAACTTTTCAATAAATATATACAATAAGAGATTGGGTTTTATTACGATTGTCCTAAAATTGAGGCGATTTGGGCAAAAATACGCCTATTTTGGAGAATTGACGCCATTATTGACGGTGGCAGAAGAATTCATCAGTTTGTCTACGATATTTGAATTGTTGACAGGAGCATTTATATTGATGTTGTTTATTTCTGTTTTAGAATTATTATCATCTAAAGTCAATTTGCCATCTTTAAGCATTTGATTTTTCCAGTCATTGATTTTCTGCCTAACAAAAAATTCAATTCTTTGGAAAGAGATGAGTCTTATTATCTCTTTATTTTTATATAAACCTTTCCAAGGGTCGTTTGGTATTTCAAAAAAACGTTCATAGTCTTTCTGTTCTTTCGATATGCCGCAAACAACTTTTATTGGATCTCTAATCTCATACGATTGAGACGATTCCGTCATATAGCGTTTGGCATTGGGTTCAAGTGGATCATCATACCAACTTTGCACCTTCTTTTCAACATAGCGATAATCGGGTAAATTGTCTTCTTCATCGTAACCGTTTAGCTCCTTTTCGCAGAAAGAAGCAAATTCAAAATCGCCAATCACATTTGCGACAGAGCGAGCCTCTTCCAATAAATCTGGGAGTGGTGTCTGCGTTTTTGCGCTATCGGCTATGAAGTCTTCGATTAGTTTCATTCAACCTAACCCATCATCGTTGAAATGTAGCTTGATACCATTGCACCGACTTGCCAAAAGCCTGAAGATACCGCACCTATTGCAATATTTTTCAGTGTATTAACAACAGAACTTTCATCTCGATTTTCAATAGATTGTTCTAGTTGCTCTATTTTTTCTTTCAACGCAATAGTTTCTTCAGATTTAGCAGTTTGTACTTTTCCTAGCTCATTCCTGATTTGCTCAACAAGTTGTCTTAAAGATTCAAAATCTATTTTGCCATTGTTATTAATGGTGGCGGACGAGTTCATCATATTTCCGGCAATGTTAGCGCCATTAATAGTTCCATTTATATTTATGACGGTTGTGCTTGGGGTATTGTCATTTCCATTAGACTCAAAATTAGTGTCCTCTTCCAAAACACAATTGTCATTCAATTTCAAGACCCAATCAAGAATGTTTTTTCTCACTTTGGAAATTATACCTTCAAATTTATATGCGGCCACACGTTTTTGGCCATCAGAAATATAGGGATCACGGCAAGCTTTTCGCAGAATATCAACTTGTTCTGCAGATAGTTTAACGCTAAAATGGTCCTTTTTTTGAGAGCAAAGAATCTCTAGTTCCCTTATTGATTGTGTAACATCGTGTCGCGACAAATAAGAATTGCATGGTACTATAACGGAGGTCCATTTTATGCCTTTGAGCGCCCATAGGGCAATCTCAATAATTCTAAAACTAGGGATACGTTCCGAATTATCCTGATATCCGTCGATTTCATTTTTGCAAAAATCAGTCATTTCTACATTGTTTAATTTCCGAGCGATTGCATATGCTTTCAGAAGTAACTGACTGCAAGGAATAGAATTATTCAAGCATTCGTATTGTAATTCTTCAACCAACTTTGCCATAGACTAACCCTGCGTCTGAATATTTGAAATAGAGTCTTTGAGCTTGCCTGCTATATTTGAATTAGAAACGTTCCCGTTAATGATGATTTGAATGGATGGTATATCATTTCCCTTTTTCTGTTCTTCATCCGAAAAAACGAGTTGTTCACCATAAATTCCGTTCTTTTCTAGTTCTAAAGCCCATTCTAAAATAATTTTTCTTACTTTGGTTAGAACTGCTTTAAAGAGATATGCTGGGATAACTTTTCTTATTAATACATCAGAATCAATTTGTATTTTTTTGCGGATGAAATAGCTTTCTTCTGCTGATACATTTGAGTATAGAATGCTTCCATTGGACAGTTCCATGGATTCAATTTCTGTTATAGACTGAGAAATCTTTAAAGCAGTGAATTCAGAATCCTGCCGCAGAATTATTGGAAATGCATTTTTATAGCCATCAACCCCTTCAAGTCCTAAAACTCCTTTTCGATAGGCGGGAACATCTTCACATTTTACATCTTTATATCCATACAATTCTTTAGAGCAAAAATCAACCATTGAGGAAATACCCAACTTGAATGCGATGGTATATGCTTTCAACAGCAACTGATCGCAAGGTATGGATAAATCCATGCAATCTCTTTGTAAATCAATGACGATTTTGCTCATCGTGAATATCCTTTTATACGGCGAGTTTGCCGCTCATGAGGCGGGGCAAGAGCAGGTCGCGCTGTTTGATGAGGTTTTGGTTTTGCGTCAACAAGACATCTGTCTTTTCAAACAATTTTTTAGCAAAAGTATCAAATTTTTCCAACAAAGAGATGTCAGGAACAAGAACCTTCAATTTTTTCACCATGGATCCAGACAATTCAGGAAATGTTGCTCCGCTTGCAAAACTTTGCAGATACGACTTATTGAGCTTAAAATACAAATACAAGTACGATGGTTTCATTATTGACTGATTGCACACGATACTCTTAAAGCCTTGATTTGTACATATATCATTTTTTGCTAAAGCAACATAGCCTATAGGTGCTCTTGAAGATAGAAGAACTGTATCTTTTGGCATCATTTTGGCACTAGATTTAGCAAGTCCAAGTTCGGTAATATTATTTGCGCCCTTGTCTATATAAACGCCTTGATAATCAGTTAAATCTGCTGGAGAAAGCCAAGGAATATTACCATTCCAATATTCCTCATTGTCTGTAGAAGGAGTTCCCCCACCAATAATATCACCTATTTCAGAAACATGTTTCAATTTCCACCCCTTGGGGATTCCGTTTTCGAATGGGGTGGTTTCGTGGCCGGGGAAGCGGAAGCGAACGAACCATTCCTTGTAAAGGTTCTCCGCCATCTGTTCCAAAATCTTGATTCGCTTGTTGTTGTTTTCTATCAGGTTGTCGTATGCGGAGAGGATGGAGGCGATGCGCTTTTGTTTGGAAAGGGCTGGAAGCGTAACTTTAATTTTGTTTAAGGTTCCTAAAAACAAGCATGGTTGGGCGGATCCTGTTGCAATGACATGAAAAAAGTAATTAAATGATTTTGTTCCTAATAAATAAAAAAGATATATTGAATCAGCGATAGCTGTGTTTGTTTTGATTAGGCCGACACTTCGTTGAAACTCGTAATTTTCAGAGCCGTCCCCAATAATCGCCAAATCACCGACATTTGCACCAACTGTTGTTATTGCAATATCATTTTTGGACAAATGTGTTCTTTTCTTCAATTTATCACATAATTCTCGATTAATTTTTCGATCCGTATCGTCAAAAATAATCCTTCCGTTTTGAATATTTTTTGCACTTAGTAAAAGGCAATCTCCATTTTCATCATCAATAACGGTGTTGTGAACGCCATCGCAAATATTCAGTGCAATTTCTTCTAATTGATACGTTTTCAATTCAGATTTCACATCAATCCTCTCTGGATAACACTTCCTACTGTCTACCGCCTACTTCCTACTATTTAAACAATTCCTTCAAATTCTCGGCGATTTCTTTTTCCAATTTCTTCGCTTCGGCGCTTAACTTCGTGAAGTCATCGTTCAACCCAAGCATGGTTTGCTTGAATTCAGCTTCGGTCATGCCGTCGTCTTCAATCACCACGCCCACGTAGCGGCCGGCGTTCAGCGAATAATCCTGGTCCTTGATTCCGTCTTCACCGTCAATTTTCGCGACCTTGCAAAGCCCGATTACATCCTGGTATTTGCCGTTGGGGAATCGTTCGTTCAGCCAGTTCAGTTGCGCTTGCCAATAGTCTTTGGTTTTGACTTCCTTGTCGTCACTGCTTGCGGGGGCGTTTTTGAGGTTTTCCTTGTATTCCTTGAGCAAGTCCTTGAACGATTGCGTATCGCCTTCGTAGAGTCGGCTGATGACGGCAAGGTTCTTTATTTGCTCGTCGCTGAACTTGCGGTGTGCCCTGTCCACCTGCGTAAACACGTTACGCGCGTCAATGAAAAGGATTTCGTCTTTCTTTTTGCTGCTTGCCTTTTGTTTGTCGAAGAACCAGAGTGTCGCCGGGAGCGTCACCGAGTTGAACATATTCGAGGGTAGCGTCACCATCTGGCTGATGATTCCTTCTTCGACCATTTTCTTGCGGATTTCGTATTCGCTCTTGCCTGCATCGCTTGCGGAATTAGCCATGACGAGTGCAGCCTTGCCGTTTTCGTTCAGCGCGGTCGCAAAGTAGCCAATCCAAAGGTAGTTCGCATTGGGCACAGTTTCCTTTTTGTCGGAGCCCTTCTTTGCTGACTTTGTCGCGTTGCGCGGCACGCCGTAAGTGCTGAAACGTTCGTCCTTCTGGACTTTTTCAACAACGACTTCATCGACGTTGAACGGAGGATTTGCCATCACGTAATCAAATTGCCCTACCGCATTGTAGGGGTCGCTGTAGAAGGAGTTCGCCTCGGTGATTTCGCCACGCACGTTGTTCAAGAGCAAGTTCATTTTCGCAAGCTTTACGGTGTCGGGTTCCTTTTCTACGCCGTAGCAGCGGAAATTCATCGCCGTGTCGTTTTCGGCGCTGGCATTGTGGCGGTGCATGTAGCGGGCCGCCTGCACGAACATACCGCCTGAACCGCAAGCGGGGTCCAGGAATTTCTTGTTGATGCCGTGGGGCTGCAACACGTTCACCATGTAGCGCACGACCGTTGCGGGCGTATAGAATGTTCCGCCGTCCTTGCCTTCGGCGAGTGCAAAGTTGCCCAGGAAGTATTCGTATATTTCACCGAACAGGTCGATGCTGATGTCTTCGGGAATGTCCTTGAATACGCGCACGATTTTCGAGAGCAGTTCCGGTTCTTCTTCGGGGACGAGCTGCGCATAGACATCCTTGGGGAGGACGCCGTCCATCTTCTCGTTTTCTTCTTCGATGGCCTTCATCGCCTTCTTTACGAGGGTTGCCTTCTTGGCATCGTCGGGAGCGTCGTTGATGGCGTCGAAGTAGGCACATTCCGGCAGGTAGAAACCGCACTTTTCGATGGAGATGTCTTTCAGGGTGCGGGCGCGGCGCGTACCCTTGAGCTTTTCGAACTCGGCGTTGATTTCGTCTTTGTGCTGTTTATACAAAATATCGGCATAGCGCAAAAAGATGAGGCCTAGAATCGGCTGACCGTACTTGTTTGCGGCAAGGTGCGCACCCGCGCGAAGCATGTCGGCAGAATGCCAAAGACGGTCTTTCAAGTTCTTCAATTCAACGTCGGTCATGGGAACTCCTATATCGGGAGGAAATATACGTAAATAAGCCTGTCAGAGATTGCTTCGACCCCTTACTGGGCCTCGCAATGACGCAAAAAAAGACGAGATGGAGATACACGCGACAAATCCAACATCACATTCATACGAGAACCTCCAAGTAAGTCTTCAGGATTTTCAGGCACGAAAGTTTTTCTGCATAGCGGTAAAGTTTGTTGATATTTCGGTCTTGCCTTGCAAGGTAATTGGTCAGGATTTCCTTGGTCTCTTCGATTCCGACCTTGTTCCGGTTAGAGATGATATCCACGACCGTTTTTTCGATGTCGTAGATTTTGAAGGGATTCTTGTTTTCGCTAATTGTGCGCACGCCAAGGGAGTGGCGTTCGCCCGAAAAGTAGTGCAGGGAAAACCGTTGCGATTCCGGTTGCGTCGAAAGTTTTGTCTTTGGCGGAATAGCTACATCAATGGCGTCGGGACGGAAAGTTGTT
>Ga0310697_10003102_pt1 | contig 17021 bp, 15 predicted proteins | sample 172DNAGHGlowgp2_FD_203883 | JGI IMG/M metagenome (GOLD analysis project Ga0310697, IMG submission 203883) | Sheep rumen microbial communities from Palmerston North, Manawatu-Wanganui, New Zealand - 1728 DNA GHGlow gp2 (v2) (version 2) | ecosystem: Host-associated > Mammals > Digestive system >... | reverse complement strand
CGGTCGAAAGGGTGGGTGTTGAGATAGCGTCGGAAGGTCTCGGTGTTCAGGTTTACCCCGTCGAGCTGCCCCGAAGCCTCCAGTGCCAGCATCTGTCGCCGGTAGTCGGTCAGGGTGTTGCGCAGTCGGCTGAACTCCTCGTCGAGCAGTTCCATCATGCCTGCCAGGCGGTTGAACTGTCGCAGATACTCGTAAGGGATCTTCACGTCTCCCTTGTAACCAGTGTCGTGGTTGAGGGTGCTCCACACGTGTTGCAGTGCGGTACGCATCTGTATCTCGAACGACAGCTCGTTCAGTATCGGCAGGTCCGGATCGTCCACGATCTTCTTCGGCAGCCGGCAGATGTAGTGCAGCGAATTGTAGCCGAAACTGTCCAGCCGGTGCAGCTTACGCTTATCTACCGAGTTGATGCGATCTACATCGAATGTGTCGTTGACGATTGCCGCCACCTTATCGACGTCGGCACTGAAGAAAGTCACCACGCGCATGCCGACGATGTCAGTCACATCTTCGAGTGAGCGATATTTTGCCCCTTTCAGCTCCAGCTTGCCCGCAAGTGAGTCGGCCGTCTTGATGCGATACTCCAGTGCCGTCACCTTCACGTGCTGAGCGTCAAGAGCCTTCCGCAGGGCTTCGTCGGCCATGCGAGCCAGCCGTTCATAAATATGGACGCGCTCACGATATTGCTCCATGAGCGTCTCTCCGTGCAAATCAAGTTGATATTTCATATTTGCATGATTTGTTTCAAGCCGCAAAGATATAATATTTTTTCGAGATAACTGGCATTTTAACGTGAGTTTGACGAAAATGTTTTCATCTGACTTATCTTAAAAACAGAAAATTGCTTGATTTCCTATTAAAAACAGGAAACTTTCGTTTAATCCCTTTTCTTCAATATTTTGCAAAAAATCTAAACTTTTTGCCTTTTATTGATTTTATTTCGTATCTTTGCATCGTGTTTCTTTGGAAGCACGACATTTTATTTGCTCAAATTCCATCTCGAACTAGCACCTCGGCAAGGAGTTTAACGAGCAAAGACTACATACATTTGGAGTACGCACTAAGAGTGTGTTCTTCCATAGTATGTAGGGGCTGTGCTAGGCCTGAGATGGATATGGCAGTAGCACACTCTTTCCATATCCATGAGTTAGTGCAATCTGCTACGAATGACAGGCGATATTGCAACAACTTAATAACCAACAAAATGAAAAGAAATCTATTATTGTGCATGTTGAGCATGATGTTTTTAACGTCATTCGCCCAAAAAGTGGTAACTGTGAAAGCTGGAACTTTGATTCCTTTCCAAGCTGTCAATCAAGTTGCAGCGGCAGATGTTAGCGAAGGTGAAAAAGTGTTATTCCGAGTATCGCGTGATATTAATGTGGATGGAGTTACTGCTATTCCTTATGGAACCATGGTGAACGGTACGGTTTATCAGGCCAAGAAATCGTCTTGGTGGGGTACACGTGGACGGCTCGGGATTCTTATTAACGAAATAGTTCTTTCTGATGGAACCGTCGTGCCCATTCAGAATGCAGACATCAAAATAAAAGGAAAGAATAGGACGGCGATAGCTGTTGTTGCAGCAGTCTTTTATGTTGTTCCTGGTTTTTTCATTACTGGTTCAAAAGCAGAAATGCCAATCAACTATGAGATTCAAGGAAATGTTGGATCTAATACTGTGATAAAGGTGCAATAGCGAATGGCTATGGGCCATGATATTGTCTTTTAATCTACAGCAATAGGACAGAACGGGGAGTTTTAACAGGATTATATGCTATCTATCCTAAATTCCCCGCTCTGTCCTTTTTATTTCCGCATCCACGACGTAAATGTCGCCGTCGCCGTCGCGGAGTACGTTGCGTGGGATTAAGTCCCATACGGTGTAGACTTCGTTGGCATAACGACCAGTCTGCTCCAATCTGTTGAAGCCGAGTGCGGCCATATAGGTGTCGATGGCTATTTGTGGCGTTGGCTCCGAATTGGCAATTCGCTTCTGTCGAAGCACAGGCATGACAGTACGCCCGTCAAATCCAGTGAATGCATGAAGCCGATAATAAGTCTCTGGAAAAATGGTGTTGTGCATTCTCGTTTCCGCTTGGGCCAGGAATGCCCAAGTCAAAAACCTTTTCTATGGGTAGCCATAACCCATGCTCTTTGGCAAAGGCTTCAGTAACCCTTTGCTCTGTTTCAAAGGAAATTACATGTGGCTGGCTATCTCCACGTTGCGCTTCATATAGTTGGCAAAGTCTACGGAGCTCATCGGCGATTGCTCCCACTCTGCGATTTTCCGCATCTTGCGCTCCGATAAGGAAAACAAATGCAAATGGTCTTAATAAAAATCTCTGCATTCCTGCACTGTTCTCTGGAAAAAGTATTATTTTTGCAATGCTGTAGTGCTAAGTGGTGACAGCGGAAAAGAATAATCAATAAATGTAAGAAACGATGAAGAGATTGATTACCTGTTTGCTGACCGTCCTTGGACTGACGTCTGCCTGCGGTCAGAAGAACTATGAAGATGCCGATGTGAGCGGCTTTGCCGAACTGGCGGCCAAGGCCGATGTAGTGGTGCTCGACGTTAGAACGGCTGAAGAGTTTCGGGAGGGGCATCTTGAGAATGCCCTGAACATTGATGTGAAGCAGGGCGACTTCTTGGAAAGGGCGCAAGCGGCTCTTCCGAAAGAAAAGACGATAGCCGTCTATTGTCGCAGTGGTCGCAGGTCGGCCGATGCTGCTACTCAGTTGGCTGCTGCGGGCTATCGGGTGGTGAATCTGAAGGGAGGCATCATGGCTTGGAACAATGCCAAGATGCCCGTGACCAAAGACTCTTACGAGGTGGACTCCTTCCAGACGAAGAGCGGAAAGACTGTCAAGTTTCATGCCCTGATGCATGCCAGCATCAGAATAGAGTATGACGGCAAGGAGATAGAGATAGACCCCGTGTTGAAGCTGCGTGACCGCACCGTTGACTACTCGGCCATGCCCAAGGCCGACTATATTCTTGTGACTCATGAGCATATAGACCACTTCGACCAAGGAGCCATCGGGCAGCTCACAACGGAGAACACCGTGCTGATTACGAACAAGCGTTGTGGCGACATGCTGGGCTATGGCAGCATCATGGCAAACGGCGACCGCCTGCAGACGGCCGATGGCTTTATCGTTGAGGCGGTACCTGCCTATAACACGACGGAGGCAAACCAGAAGTTCCATCCCAAAGGTAGGGACAACGGCTTCCTGCTCACCATCGACGGGCTAAGGATTTATATTGCAGGAGACACTGAGGACATACCCGAAATGGCCGACATCAAGGACGTCGACATCGCCTTCCTGCCTTGCAATCAGCCCTTCACGATGACTCCCGGACAACTTGTCAATGCCGCCAGGATGGTGAAGCCCAAGGTGTTGTTCCCTTATCATTATGGCGATACCGACGTGAGCGGCATTCCCGCGCTACTGAAAGATGACGGCATTGAGGTGAGAGTCAAGCATTACGAATGAGAAGTTTTGATGAGTTGCTTACTATGGTGAGCGGTCTGCTATAGGAATACTGTGTGGGGCGTCTCGTCTGGATGCTCAATCAGGTCGATGAGAATGTTCTCCCGCTTGCCGTTGGCTATGATGACACGGATGCCTGCAGCCTGAATCTTCGAGGCTGTGGCATACTTCGACTGCATGCCTCCGCGGCCTGCCGAACTTTTCTCTGTCTGGATATATTGGGAAAGGTCGGTGCCGAGGGGTACCTTGCTGATGAGCTTCGAAGAGGGATCGTCAGGATGGCCCGTATAGATGCCGTCGATATTGCTGAGCAACACCAGCGTGTCGGCCTCCATCATCTGGGCAATCAGTCCCGACAGCTCGTCGTTGTCGGTAAACATCAGCTCGGTCACGCTGACCGTGTCGTTCTCATTGACGATGGGCAGCACCCCGTTCTCCAGCATCACCCGCATGCAGGCCTGCTGGTTGCGGTACTGCTCGCCGGGCTGGAAGTTCTCTCTCATCGTGAGCACTTGCCCCACATGGATGTGGTATTCGCGGAACAAGTCGTAGTAGAGCCCGATGAGCTTTGCCTGTCCTAAGGCAGAGAACAGCTGACGCTGCTCGACAGAGTCCAGCTCGTGTTCGACTTTCAGTTCGCGACGACCGCAGGCTACGGCGCCCGACGAGACGAGTATCACCTCATAATCCCGGCTCTTGAGCCAGGCTATCTGATCGACCAGCGACGACATGCGCGTCACGTCCAGTCGCCCGTCGGGGCGTGTAAGGGCATTGGAACCGATCTTGACAACGATTCTTCTCTTCATGACCTCTTCGCAGACTTATTTCTTGTTGTCTTTCTCTCTGATCTCTACTCGGCGAATCTTGCCACTGATGGTCTTGGGCAACTCATCGACAAACTCTACGATGCGCGGATACTTGTAGGGAGCCGTCTCTTTCTTGACGTGCTGCTGTAACTCCTTGACCAGCTCGTTGCCGGCCTTGTCTTTCCACTCCTTGCCCAGCACCACGGTGGCTTTGACCACCATGCCGCGGATGTCGTCGGGTACACCTGTGATGGCACACTCAACGACGGCAGGGTGGGTCATGAGAGCCGACTCCACTTCGAACGGGCCGATGCGGTAGCCACTTGACTTGATGACGTCATCGATGCGGCCTTCGAACCAGTAGTAGCCGTCCTCGTCGCGCCAGGCCATGTCGCCCGTATGGTAGATACCGTCGTGCCAGGCCTCGCGGGTCAGCTCTTCGTCGCGATAGTACTCCTTGAACAGTCCGATGGGTTTCTTGTCGCCCACGCGGACGACAATCTCGCCTTTCTCACCATCCTCGCATGGCGTACCGTCGGCACGGAGCAGGTCGATGTCGTACTGGCCGTTGGGCATGCCCATCGAACCGGGCTTTGGTGTCATCCAGGGGAAAGTGCCCAGTGTCATCGTGGTCTCGGTCTGACCGAAGCCTTCCATGATGTTGAGACCCGTCTTTTCCTTGAGCTTATCGAACACGGCTGGGTTCAGCGCCTCGCCTGCGGTGCAGCAGTACTCGAGGGAGGAGAGGTCGTACTTCGACAGGTCTTCGCGGATCATGAAGCGGTAGATGGTGGGTGGCGCACAGAAGCTTGTCACGTGGTATTTCTCCATCTGGCGCAGCAGTGTGTCGGCATTGAACTTCTCGTGGTCGAACACGAAAACCGTAGCACCGGCAAACCACTGTCCGTAGAACTTCCCCCAGACAGCCTTGCCCCAACCCGTGTCGGCCACGGTGAGATGGAGCGATCCGCGATGGAGATTGTGCCAGAACACGCCTGTGGTCAGATGGCCCATGGCGTAGAGAAAGTCGTGAGCCACCATTTTTGGTTCACCGCTGGTGCCAGAGGTGAAGTACATGAGCATGGTGTCTTCGTTATTATTGACAAAGGCGGGACGCACAAAGGCGGGAGCCTGCTGCCATTCCCGCTTCCAGTCGTGCCAACCGTTGGGAATGTCGCTGTCGGCTGTACCGCTGTTGGGTTTGTCGCCGTCGGCTGTGCCGCTGTTGGGTTTGTCGCCGTTGGCTGTGCCGCCGTTAGGTATGTCGCCATAGCATGGCGACATGGTGGACGTAATGGCCACCAGTACTTTCACCGTGGGGCTCTCGGGCATAGCGGCCTCTACCTGGCTCATGACGTAGCTGTCGTCGACGCAAATGATGCCCTTAATGCTCGCGCGCGTATTCCTATATACTATATCATGCTTGGTCAGCATGTGGGTGGCGGGAATGACCACTGCACCCAACTTGTGCAAGGCCAGCATCACAATCCACCACTCGTAACGGCGCTTCAGGATAAGCATAACGGGATCGCCCTTGCCGATGCCTAATGACTGCAGGTAGCTGGCAGCCTGGTCTGACTGCTCCTTCAGTTGGGCAAACGTGGCGCGAATCTCTTCGCCTTGGTCGTTCGTCCAAAGCAGGGCAAGTTGATCGGGCGCTTCCTTAGCCCACTCGTCCATGACATCGTAGGCAAAATTGAACTGTTCCGGGATGATGAAATCCAGATTCTTATTATAATCCTCCACCGAGGAGAATGAAGTCTGTTTTAAAAATCTCTCTACCATATTGTCTAGTTTATTCTACTGTGAACGCAAGGAATTTTACGGCCTTGCTGCCTACTGCGAGCATGCCGTGCGGCTTTGTCGAGTCGAAATAGATGCTGTCGCCCTCCTCCAGTACAATGGTCTTGCCACCGATGTAGAGCTCCATCTTGCCTTCGAGCACAAGGTTGAACTCCTGACCGGGGTGCGAATTCTTGTAGACCACATGTGCCTCTGGCTTTGGTTCGACCGTTACGATGAACACGTCTGCCTTGTGGTTGACGAAACCGCCTACCAGACTCTGGTACTTATAGGCCTTGGTGCGCTCAATAGACATACCCTGTCCCTTGCGCGTTACATAGTACGACTTCATGTGGGGAGCTTCGGCGAAGATCAGTTCTTCGGTCGACACCCCGTACTTGTGGGCAATCTTCATCAGGTTCGAAATGGTGATGTCCATCTCGCCCTTCTCAATTTTCTCGTATTTCGCGGAGTCAATGCCGATGGTTTCTGCCATCTCGCTTACGGGAATGTCGAGCACGTCGCGCAGTCCGCGCAGACGCTCGCCAATTTGCTTTAGTTGTTCGTCCATAAAAAAGAAGTTATTGCTTGAAATTCGGGGCAAAATTAAGCATTATTTCTGAATTATGGATAGCCGGCCGTTATTTTTTGAGCATATTTTTCAATTATTCACGCCCCAAACGCATATTTATCCGTATAAAGATACGTAGGTATGGGAAAAAATGGACTGAGCGTTTGGCCAGTCCGTTTTTTCTTCGTACCTTTGCGTCCATTCATGGAAAAAGCAATAGAAACGGAACGGCCGTCATTGTTCATGCGGTTGAATCAATGGAGGAAGACGCATATCAGCGAGAAGATGTTCGTGCTGATATTGGCATTTCTTGTAGGCTTCTTATCGGCTGTGGCTGCTTTTGTGCTCCACTGGATTATCAATCAGATAGTCCATCTGCTCACCAGTTCGTTTGATGCTACGTCTTATAACTGGCTTTATCTGGTCTATCCGGTTGTCGGCATCTACCTTACCTCGCTTTTTGTTCGCTATGTGGTCAAGGACAATATCTCGCATGGCATCACACGTATTCTCTATGCCATTTCTTCGAACAAGTCGCGCCTGCGGTCGCACAACACGTGGTCGAGTGTCATTGCTTCGGCCATTACCATTGGCTTTGGCGGTTCGGTAGGTGCCGAGGCTCCTATTGTGCTGACAGGTTCGGCCATTGGCTCAAACTTGGGACAGTTGTTCCGGATGGACTCCAAGACGCTGATGCTGCTTGTGGGATGTGGTGCGGCAGGTGCCATTGCCGGCATTTTCAAGGCACCGATAGCGGGCTTGGTGTTCACGCTTGAGGTGCTGATGATTGACATGACCATGACCTCGTTGCTGCCCATCCTCGTCTCGTGTGTGACGGCAACGTGCTTCACCTATATCTTCAGCGGCGATGCCGCGCTGTTCACCTTCCATTTAGACAATGACTGGACGGTGGAGCGGGTGCCGGCCTGCATCCTGCTGGGCGTGTTCTGCGGCCTGGTGAGCCTTTATTTCATCCGTACCATGAGCTTTGCCGAGAGTATTTTTGCCCGGTTTAAGGATTATCCATATATCAAACTGCTCATCGGCGGTACCATCCTGAGCCTGCTCATTTTTCTCTTTCCTGCTCTGTTCGGCGAGGGTTACAACTCCATCAACCTGCTGCTGAACGGAAAGACTGAAGCTGACTGGAACCAGATTCTGAACAACTCGCTCTTCTCGGGGCATCCCAACGTTATCATTTCCTATATCGCATTGGTGCTGCTGTTCAAGGTGTTTGCCACTTCGGCAACGAATGGCGGCGGCGGTTGTGGTGGTACGTTTGCCCCCTCGTTGTTCATTGGCTGTTTTGCAGGCTTCCTGTTCTCGCGTTTGTGGAATATTCATGAGATTGGAGTTTATGTGCCTGAAAAGAACTTTGCCCTGATGGGCATGGCAGGTGTGATGTCGGGTGTGATGCATGCACCGTTGACGGGCATCTTCCTCATAGCCGAGCTGACAGGCGGGTATAGTCTGTTCCTGCCTCTGATGATTGTCTCCGTGTCGAGCTATCTTACCATCAATATCTTCGAGCCCCACAGCATCTATTCCTCTCGTCTGGCCAAGGAGGGAAAGCTCATCACCCACCATACCGATCATGCTGTGTTGACGCTGATGCAGCTTGATTCGGTGATAGAGCGTGATTTCCAGTCCGTATCGCCAGATATGGAACTGGGCGAGATTGTCCATAAGATTAGCAATTCGCGCTCCTCGATGCTGCCTGTGCTTGATGCTGCAGGGACGCTGCTGGGTGAGGTGGACATTACAAAGATACGTAACGTGGTGTTCCGTATCGAACTCTATCACCACTTCAATGCCTCTCAATTGATGCAGGAGCCTGCTGCAACGCTCAGTACGGAAGCAACCATGACCGATGTGATGCGTACCTTCGACCGTACGCATGCCCAGTGGCTGCCTGTGCTCGACGGTGAGAACCGCCTTCAGGGGTATATCTCTCGTCAGCGTCTCTATATGCAGTATCGCAAGATGGTGAAGGACATGAGCGAGGAATAAAGTAGCGTTGCCACGAATGAGTAATGAAAAACAAATCATGAATAGGGGAGAGTGACCGTATGATGCAGAAGAACGATTTGCGAATTGTATTTATGGGTACGCCCGAGTTTGCGGTGGAGACCCTCAAAGCGTTGGTTGAGAATGACTATAATGTGGTGGCAGTGGTGACACAGCCCGATAAGCCTGTGGGGCGACATGGAAGTGTGCTGCAGCCCTCAGCAGTGAAGCAGTATGCGCTGGAGAAAGGCCTTCCGGTGTTGCAGCCGGAGAAGATGAAAGATCCTGCCTTCGTGGAACAGTTGCGTGGCTACAATGCAAATCTGCAAGTGGTTGTGGCCTTCCGTATGCTGCCCGAAGTCGTTTGGGCAATGCCCGAATACGGCACGTTCAATGTCCATGCGGCCTTGCTTCCGCAATATCGTGGGGCAGCCCCCATTAATTGGGCCGTCATCAACGGTGAGACGATGACGGGTGTGACCACGTTCTTCTTAGACCACGACATCGATACGGGGCGCATCATCATGCAGCTTCCTTTTCCCATCCCCGATGATGCCGATGTGGAATATGTCTACGACGGTCTCATGCACCTCGGTGCCGACATCTGTCTGCAGACGCTCGACCGTATCGTTGCTGCTGACGGACACCCTGAGAGCTGTGAACAAGATTGTACTCCACTTTCTACACTCAAGTCCGCTCCGAAAATTTTCAAGGAGACCTGTCTGATTGACTGGACGAAGACGGCGAAGCAGGTTTATGACTTTGTCCGCGGTCTCAGTCCTTATCCTGGTGCATGGACTACTCTCAAGTCGCCCGATGGAAAGGAAACGGTGCTGAAGATTTTCAAGACCACCAAGACTGAACTGCCTACCCAGGGGGAAACAGGGCAGCTGATACCTGAGAAGAAACACCTTTACATCGCTTGCGCCGACCGCCTACTGCAGATTGACGAACTGCAACTGGCCGGTAAGAAGCGCATGGATGCACAGGCGTTCCTCAACGGGATGAAAGATTTGGAAAAATATTATGCTTCTTAACATAATAAATGGCAAGGCATTTGCGTTTCACAAATATGAGAGCAAATAATCAATCTTAAAAAACAAATGCCTATGCAGATTTTTACACAAGAAGAAACAACCCCGAGTGAGAAGGTCATCAAGTTCATCAAGGAACTGGCCTATACTTATAGAGTGGTAAACAATCAGGCGCTTTGCCTGAACTAAGGAGCAGAAATCATGACAAAAGTTTCTCCTTCGTTGCTCGCAGCCGACTTTCTGCATCTCGACCGTGAGATAGAAATGATTAATCGCAGCGAGGCCGATTGGCTTCACTGCGATGTGATGGATGGCTCGTTCGTTCCCAATATCTCGTTTGGTTTTCCTGTATTGGAGGCTGTTGCCTCGCTGTGCAAGAAGCCGCTCGATGTGCATTACATGATTGTGAAGCCGGAGCGTTATATCAAGCAGACGGCCAAGCTGGGTGCCATGATGATGAATGTGCACCTGGAGGCTTGCGACCATCTGCATCGCACTGTCCAGGAGATTCACGATGCCGGTATGAAGGCTGGCGTGACGCTGAACCCTGCTACGCCAGTCTGCCTGCTGGAAGACATCATCTGCGACGTAGACATGGTGCTGCTGATGAGCGTGAATCCTGGCTTTGGCGGACAGAAGTTCATTGAGAACACGCTGAAGAAGACCCGTCAGTTGCGTCGGCTGATTGCCGAAAGCGGCAGCAAGGCGCTGATTGAAGTCGACGGTGGCGTCCAGGGAGAGACGGCTCCGAGGCTGGTTGAGGCTGGTGTCGACGTGCTGGTCTCGGGCAGTTATGTGTTTAAGAGCCCCAGTCCCGAGCAGACCATCCACGACCTGAGAATTCTTTAACTGCACCAGATGCAAAGAAGAGAGGCACGTTGCGTATCATGCATCGTGCCTCTCTTCTTTGATTTAGTCCCTTTGGAATCCTACTTGGCGTAGGCTACCGAACGAGTCTCACGGATGACGGTGATCTTCACCTGTCCGGGATAGGTCATCTCGTTCTGTATCTTCGTGGCAATCTCGCCGCTCAGCGACTCTGTCTCAGCATCGGTCATCTTGTCGGCACCGACGATGACGCGCAGCTCGCGGCCAGCCTGAATGGCGTAGGTCTTCGTAACGCCGGGATAGCTCATGGCAATCGCCTCAAGGTCGTTCAGACGCTTGATGTAGGCCTCTACAATCTCGCGGCGGGCACCAGGACGGGCACCGCTGATGGCATCGCACACCTGCACGATAGGAGCCAGCAGCGTCTGCATCTCCATCTCGTCGTGGTGGGCACCAATAGCGTTGCAGATGTCGGGCTTCTCCTTGTACATCTCTGCAATCTTGGCACCGTAGAGTGCGTGGGGCATCTCGCTCTCCTCATCGGGCACCTTGCCAATGTCGTGTAACAGGCCGGCGCGCTTTGCCTTCTTCGGGTTCAGTCCCAGTTCGGCAGCCATTACGGCGCAGAGGTTGGCTGTCTCGCGGGCATGCTGCAACAGGTTCTGGCCATAAGACGAACGGTATTTCATCTTGCCGATGATGCGTACGAGCTCTGGGTGCAGACCGTGGATGCCCAGGTCGATGGCGGTGCGCTTGCCGGTCTCGATGATCTCATTGTCGAGCTGCTTTTTCACCTTGTTCACCACCTCTTCAATGCGGGCGGGGTGGATGCGGCCGTCGCTGACCAGCTGGTGCAGAGCCAGGCGGCAGGTCTCGCGGCGTACGGGGTCGAAGGCTGAGATGACGATGGCCTCGGGCGTGTCGTCAACGACGATTTCCACACCGCAGGCAGCCTCCAGTGCACGGATGTTACGTCCCTCGCGACCGATGATGCGACCCTTCACTTCGTCGTTGTCGATGTGGAATACGCTGACGCTGTTTTCGACGGCGGTCTCCGTAGCTACACGCTGGATGGTCTGTATCACAATCTTCTTGGCCTGGGCATTGGCGTTGAGCTTGGCCTCGTCCATAATCTCGTTGATGTAGCTGGCGGCAGCAGTCTTGGCCTCGTCCTTCAGGCTTTCCACCAGGCGGTTGCGAGCCTCCTCGGCACTCAGTCCGGAGAGCTCCTCCAGCTTCTCGCGCTCTTTCTGCTGCATCTTGCCCAGTTCCTCCTGTTTCAGGGCGATGGTCTTCTTCTCGTTGTCAATGCGCTGCTGCTGGTTGTCGAGTTCATTCTTGCGGCGTCCCAGTTCTTCCTGCCGCTGGTTGAGCGAAATCTCGCGCTGCTTCAGCTTGTTCTCGCTCTGCTGGATGTGCTGGTTGCGCTGCTGCACTTCCTTCTCCAGCTCTGCTTTCTTGTTCAGGAATTTCTCCTTCACCTCAAGCAGTTTCTTTTCCTTGATTACCTCGGCAGCCTTTTCGGCAGCCTCCATTTTCTCCTTGTATTTCCCGTCGATGACCTTCAGGAACACAAAATATCCGCCCGCAGCTCCCAGTACGAGGGCTGCAACGGCTATTAGAATCACAAAAATGATGTCCATAAATTTTTAAAAATGATATATAGTGTTAATATTCTCTCTCTTCTATTTCAGGACTTCTTCGATTTCAGAAGTCAGCTGAGAGAGAAAATGCTCGTATGGCTCCGTATTGTTACGGGCATGCTCCTTCTCATATCTGAGGGCAATCTCAATGAGCGTCATCAAGGCTATGGTGTGGTCGCTCTTCCGCCCCTTGTAGACTTGGGCGTAGGCACCATAGCGCTCAGATATGAGCTTGGCCGCGCGACGATAATACTCCTCATCTTCACGGTTGTGAAGGATGACGGGGAGCTCTTCGTCATAGACGTGCAGCCTAATATTTAGTTTCTCTTTTTTAGCTTCTTCCATCGCAGAGTCCTTATTGTTCGTCGCTAAGGATTGCAATACACTTGTCGACGTCGCGGATGAGTTTAGCCAACCGGCTCTTGGCACCGTCCAGGTCACCATCGGTTATTTCCATCATCTTTGCCATCTTCAGCGATTGGTAGTCATGGTCTTTCTGCTCCAGCCTTTCCTTCAGTTTCTTGATGTCCTGCTCGTTCTTGTCGACCATCGCATAAAGTTCTTCGTTCTCCTTTTTCAGCTCCTGAAATCGGCGAATCAAATCCCTGATGCGGGTCTGGAACGTTGCTAAGGCTTTTTCACTTTCAGTCATGACATGCTATTTTCCCTACAAAGGTAGGCAAAATCTACCTAAATGTCTGATTTTCCGCAGGTTATTTAGCAATTATTAACTAATTATTCGCCTCTTGCGGCATACCTGTCCAATGGTCAGGCGGAGGCATTTTGCAATTCGTACTGAATTGCGTTGCAATTTGGCCTGAATTGAAGGCTAATTCAGGCTGAATTACAGGATAATTCGGCCTGAATTATAACTCGTTGAAAATCAGCTGCTTGTAATTACTTGTCGTCGGTCTGAGGCTGTTTCTCCTTCTTGGCCAGCATGATGGCCCGATAGGCAAAGTCGGTAGCCCATTGCTGCGAGAAGCCCAACCGCTTGTTCACTTCGCGAATCTCCAAAACCGTCTTGATGGTACTGGCATCGGTGAAATCGTTCTTGTTGAACACGTCGTTGACGCTCTTCTCAGTCATCTGCCGGAAGGCCTTCTTGAAGAAGCTTGGCAGGCGGAATTTGAACTTCAGAAGGTTGCCCATGAGCATCATCAGGTCTTGCATGAAGGTCTGGAACTGTATCATGTAGGGCTGCACGTCCTGAGGCTTCTTGCAGCGGCGGCGGAAGCTCTGGTCAATCTCCTTGAAGAAGTCGTCGGGCATCTCATACATCTCCTTCAGCATCTTCTTGCACTTGGCCTTTTCTCCTATGCCCAGTTTGCCTCCCTGTGTAGGAACGCGAAGCGTCGTCTTAAACACCCTCAGGTCGGGCAGCGCAGCCAGATTCGAAATATTCATTTCGGCGGCGGTGACAGCCTGTAAATATACACGGATGAGCATCATGAAATCTTCCATGCCGCCCGTCTTCATCTCTTGCTCCTCGGCATTCTTTTTGCCGAATAAATTTCCAAAAAATCCCATAGTTCGTACTAAATTGTGTGCAAAGTTACTGTTTTTCCCCCATAATCATGCAATTTTTTTTGTAAAAACGTGATTAAGCGGGAAAAAAGTTGTATCTTTGCAGCCCATATAACGTTATATAAATATGAAAGGTATAGTTTTGGCAGGTGGAAGCGGTACGCGTCTCTACCCGATTACTAAGGGCATTAGCAAACAGCTGATACCTATTTTTGACAAGCCGATGATCTATTATCCCGTCTCGGCGCTGATGCTGGCAGGCATTCGTGAGATTCTGATTATCTCGACACCTCACGACTTGCCGGGCTTTAAACGCCTGCTGGGAGATGGCAGTGAGCTGGGAGTGCACTTCGAGTATGCCGAACAGCCCTCGCCCGACGGTCTTGCCCAGGCCTTTATCATTGGCGAAAAGTTTATTGGCAATGATTGCGCCTGTCTCGTGTTGGGCGACAACATCTTCTATGGTTCAGGCTTCAGCGGGCTGCTGCGTCAGAGCGTGGAGAACGCCGAGAAATATAATCAGGCCACTGTGTTCGGCTATTACGTGAACGATCCTGAGCGCTATGGCGTGGCTGAGTTCGATGCCGACGGCAACTGCCTCAGCATTGAGGAGAAACCCGAGCACCCGAAGTCGAACTATGCAGTGGTGGGACTCTACTTTTACCCCAACAGCGTGGTCGAGATTGCCAAGAACATCAAGCCCAGTGCCCGTGGCGAACTGGAGATTACCACCGTCAATCAGGAGTATCTACAGCGCAAGAGCCTGAAGGTACAGACCCTGCAGAGAGGCTTTGCCTGGCTCGACACCGGCACCCACGACTCGCTGGCCGAGGCATCGACCTTTATCGAGGTCATTGAGAAGCGGCAGGGACTGAAGGTGGCCTGTCTGGAAGAGATTGCCTTCAAGAAAGGATGGATCAGCCGTGAACAGTTAGTGGAGCTGGCTCGTCCCATGATGAAAAACGGATACGGGCAGTATCTGATGCAGTTAGCAAGAGAGAATAAATAATAAATAATAATTAGGTATATAATCAATGGAAGAAAACAAGAAAATCGACCCAATAGACAATCTTGAGATGTTGGGTCAGCAAGAAGAAGAATCCGCATTTAGCATTAGGAACATCTTCACACTTGTCGTCCTCAATTGGCAATGGTTCGCCATTTCAATGTTTATTGCAATCTGTGCGGCAGTCATTTATCTGCGCTATGCACAGCCTACCTATCAGGTGTCTGTGAAGATGCTGATTAAGGATGAAAACAATAACCGTCGCAGCGGAGGACAAATGCTCTCCAATATGCAGGATCTGGGCTTTATGACCAATTCTGCCGGTATAGACAACGAGGTGGAAATCCTGCAGTCTACACTGTTGGCGCTGGAGGCTGTGAAGGACTTGAAGATTTACACCGAGTATTTCAACAAAGGGCGTGTGGTTGACCACCTGATGTATAAGAATCAGCTGGTGTCCGTAGATCTCGACGAGGAGCATCTGGATTCGTTGAAAGGCGAGTTTGTGATGACACTCACGCACAAGGACGGCGAGTATCAAGTAGAAGGCGAAGTGAAGAATGGCAGACCGGGTCAACTGTTCAACGCAACCTTTAAGGCGCTGCCTGCCGTCGTTTCTACGCCTTTCGGACAGTTGACCTTCACGAAGAATCCAGAAATGCCAATAGAAATGCCGGAAGATATGGCTGTTGTCATCAAACTGCATTCGCCGAAGGCATGGTCATATAAGTATGCAGGAGCACTGAGTGTTGAGCCTACGTCGAAGATGACTTCGATTGCACAGCTGACGATCAAGAATGAGAATCCCCTGCGTGCTGCCGACTATCTGCTGCAGTTGGCTGAGGTGTATAACCGTCAGGCTAATGCCGATAAGAACGAGATTGCCATTAAGACTGAGGAATTCATCAACGGTCGTCTGGAGAAGATCAATGCTGAGCTGGGCGCTACCGAGGGTGAACTGGAAAACTATAAGAAGCGTCACAACCTGACACAGATTCGTCTTGATGCCACGCAGACGCTGGCACAGACAACGCAGTATTACGACCGTCTGACAGCTGCTCGTACTCAGTTGGAACTGCTTGACTATCTGCGTGAGTATGTGAACAATCCTCAGAATGACTATCAGATTATCCCTTCGAACGTGGGTCTGACCGACAATGTGTCTGCCTCGCTGATCAACCAGTACAACGCGGCCGTGCTGGAGCGTAACCGCATGCTGGCCGCTTCGTCTCCGAATGCACCACAGGTGGTGACGCTGACTGCCACGCTCAATCGTCTGAGCGCCAGTATCAAGGATGCTCTTATCCAGGCTCGTCGTTCAGCCGAGATTCAGCGCCAGAGCATTCAGAAGCAGTACGACCTCTATCAGAGCCGTGTGGCCGATACACCTGAGCAAGAGCGTGTCCTCACAGAGATTGGCCGTGAGCAAGAAGTGAAGTCTGGCCTTTACCTGATGCTTCTGCAGAAGCGTGAGGAGAACTCTATCTCTTTGGCTGCTACAGCCGACAAGGGCAAACTGATTGACGAGCCTCTCAACAGCGGACAGGTGAGCCCGAAGAGGTCTGTCATCATGCTTGCTGCGCTGGTTCTGGGCTTTGTGATTCCTCTGGTTATTGTCTATCTCATCCAGCTGCTGCGCTATAAGATTGAGGGACATGAGGATGTGGCTCGCCTGACGCATCTGCCGATTGTGGCTGATGTGGCTGTGGCCAGTGAATCCGTGAAGACTGCAGCAGGTATCGTGGTGCATGAGAACAAGAACAATCAGATTGACGAAATCTTCCGATCCATGCGTACGAATATCCAGTTCATGATGAAGGAGAGCCAGAAGGTAATTCTCTTCACCTCGTCTACGTCGGGTGAGGGTAAGACCTTCAACGCCGCCAACCTGGCTGTCAGCTTCGCATTGCTGGGCAAGAAAGTCATCCTGTTGGGTCTTGACATCCGTAAGCCTGCTTTGGGCCGGTTGTTTGAAGTGACCGACCGTTCAACGGGTATTACGTCGTTGCTGGTGAAAGACCAGATCACCATGCAGGACTTGGAGGCACAGATCAAGCCTTCGGGTGTCAACAAGAACCTTGACTTGCTGCTGGCTGGTCCTACGCCTCCTAACCCCACCGAGTTGCTGGCAAGAGAGTCGCTGGGCGAAATCATGTCGCTGCTGCGCGAGAAGTATGACTACATCATCCTCGATACTGCTCCTGTAGGCCTGGTAACTGATACGCTGCAGATTGGCCGTTATGCTGACGTGAGCGTATTCGTCTGCCGTGCTGACTATACGCCGAAGTCGAGCTTCGGTCTCGTCAACAGCCTGGCTAT
>Ga0310697_10003101_pt1 | contig 17022 bp, 15 predicted proteins | sample 172DNAGHGlowgp2_FD_203883 | JGI IMG/M metagenome (GOLD analysis project Ga0310697, IMG submission 203883) | Sheep rumen microbial communities from Palmerston North, Manawatu-Wanganui, New Zealand - 1728 DNA GHGlow gp2 (v2) (version 2) | ecosystem: Host-associated > Mammals > Digestive system >... | reverse complement strand
TGACATATACCTTGTAGGAGGCTGCTTCGCTTCCTGACGAGGAGCCACCGTCCTCAACCATTTCAGCATCAGTGCCGCCATTACCACTGACGGTGATGTTGACATCGGTGGTGATTGTGGGATAGACCTGATCAATGGTCACAGTGCCATCGGCGCTCAGGCCGCGTCCGCCCATAGCGGCATTGTTGATAGTCACCATGCCGCCCAGGATATTGATGTCCCGATCAGCCTTGACAGCTGACACATAGCTGTAATCGGTGCCGTCGGTGGTAGGCTTGCCCGACTGGGTAATCGTGAGCGAGCCGCCCATCATGGTGATATCACTCTCGGCCTTGATGGCCTTGGCACCGTTGGCAGTCGTGGTGATGGAGAGCGTGCCGCCGAGGATGGTAGCTTCGCTCGAATCATCGTCCTCGCGCTCGGCCTCATCATCTTTGTAGGACACTTGAATACCGTCGTCGCCAACACCCTTGATGGTCAGTGTGCCGCTTTCCATGAGGAAGTACTGGTTGCAGTTGATGCCGTCGCCCACAGCGCTGAGGATGTTCAGTGTGCAGTTCTTCAGTTCTACATATTCCTTGCTCCACACGGCATGAGCCGTGCGTCCATAGATATTGAGTTCACCCTTTCCCTTGAACTCGGTGTGACCTTTGCAGACGAAAGCGCCTTTCTGTGTGCCGCCTGTGCCGTCGGTGATGGTGTTCACCGTGCCGAGCTTCGCGCTCACATCTATGCGCTTGCCATTCTGGATGTTGATGGCTGCCCCCGTGGGATTAGTGAGCGTCAGCCCTCGCAGGTCGAGCGTAGCTTTGTAGGAGCCCTCCATATAGAACTCACCGTCGGCACTGGTGCCTGCCAGCGAATAGGAGATTTCGCCCACTTCCTCGTTGACGTCAGCGCTCTGCACGATGCTCACGTGGGCACCGCTGACGGTGGCCGCCACATATTGTGCCACGTTGCCGGCCACGAGGACGCGGGCCGACGTGCCGTCGTAGCTGACGCTTACCGTGTTGTCCACCACCTCTGAGGCATCGGTGTACATACGCGTCACCTCCGACAACTGGAACACCTTATTTAATATTGTCAGGCTTGTACCTTCTGCGAAGGTCATTTCACCGGCCTGTGCAGCGGAGAACTGATAAGTGACATCGCCCACCTCCACATTCAAGGTCTGGGCCACAGCCGTCATCGTCAGGACAAGCGCTGTGAGGATTGTATATATCTTTTTCATTTTACCACCATTTTATAGGTTCCTTGCGCCGTCTTCACGACATAAGCGCCTTTCCTCATCAGCTCCTTGCCGACCCGCTTGCCCTGAAGATCATAAATCTCTACAGCTTGATCGATGGTTCTTTGTGAAGCACGAATCTCCTCTACGCCGGTCGTTGTCTCGTCGGATTTCGAGAAATACATTTTGCTGAGATTCACAAGCACGAACTCCTGCGAGCCTGCAGTCAGTGTCGTTCCACTGACGCTAATCGTCAGTTCAGAAGTGTTGACAGAGACCTTCTCTCCGTCTGTTGTCTCAAACGTCAGGTAGGGATAAGTATCGTCAGCCTGAACGGTTAAAGCACCTATCAGTGCCATGAGTAATAAAATCGTTTTCTTCATGCGTGCGGGTTATTTATTTTTTCGGCACAAAGATAGACGAAAGGCCTGAAACAAGCAAAAATATTCAACCAACGCCCCGTTTTATTCAACCAAAATGCGCCGAGCCCGCCAAGCGCCCGTTTCGTTGAAAGAATCTGTCTGTTGGTAGAATATTTTTTTCGGTGTGAACAGAAATGCCTAATTTTGCACAAAACAATAATCACCCGCTCTCATACGTTATAAACTATGAAGAAACGCATCTGGATGAAGCAGTCACGACAGGAGAATATCATATACCTGACTGTGTGGGGGTTGCTCTTTGCCAGCCCCCTGCTGAACATATATCTTCACACGGTCAGCGATGCCGACATGACGTTCTTCTGGAGGGAGGTATTCTTTATATGGCGTAAGTTCGCCGGTTTCCTGCTACTGTTCCTCATCCACAACTTCCTGCTGGCTCCACTGCTGGTGCACAAGCATCGTCGCGTGCTCTATTTCGCCGTCGTGGCAGCTGTGGTCACTGCCTTCGCCGTCTATCAGTGCAACAGCAAACCCAAGCACCCGCACAGCCCCCACGAGGGCCTTGAGAGGCCGATGGATCATGAAAAGCCTCACCACCTGCCACCTCCTGTGAGCGGTGAGCGCGACATCATGACCGTGGCACTGCTCATCCTCATGTTTGGTGCCAACCTCGGCGTCAAAGGTTATTTCCGCAGCCGCGAGGACCGCAAACGGCTGGCAGAGTTGGAGAAGCAGAGCCTGGAAAAGCAACTGGAATACTTGCGCTACCAGATCAATCCCCACTTCTTCATGAACACGCTCAACAACATCCATGCTCTCGTGGACATAAACCCCGCTAAGGCGCAGGAGACGATTGTGGAGCTGTCAAAGATGATGCGTTTCGTGCTCTACGAAGGTGACAAGCACGGCGTGCCCCTGACCAAGGAGCTGGAGTTTATCCGCACCTACGTGAAACTGATGCAGTTGCGCTACACAGACAATGTGCGCATACGACTCGACGTGCCCGCAGAAGTGCCCGAGCGCACCATCCCCCCACTCATACTCATCTCATTCATCGAGAACGCCTTCAAGCACGGCATCAGCTATCAGCGAGAGTCGTTCATCGAGATTCATATAACCGTAGAGCCAGACACCCTCCACTTCGCCTGCCGCAACTCCAAGGCCGACAAGCCCAATCAAGAGAAGGGCGGCGTGGGACTCGCCAATGTGCGCAAACGGCTCAACCTGCTCTACGACCAACGCTACACGCTCCGTATCAGCGACGCTGCTGACATCTATTCCGTGGACCTTGTCATTCCTACATCACCCATATCATGACTATTCGCTGCCTCGCCATCGACGATGAGCCACTGGCTCTCCAACAACTCGTCACCTATATCTCCAAAGTACCATTCCTGACGCTTGCAGCCCAGTGCAAAAGCGCCGTAGAAGCCCGCGCGTTCCTCGAACACGACACGGTGGATGCGATTTTCTGCGACATCAATATGCCAGACCTCAATGGTATGGAATTTGTGAAGTCGCTGGCCATGCCGCCCCTCATCGTCTTCACCACAGCCTACTCGGAGTACGCCATCGAGGGCTTCCGCGTCAATGCCGTGGACTATCTGCTCAAGCCCTTCGGCCTGCAGGAGTTCCAGCGAGCCGCCAACCGGTTGCGAGAACGGTTGCACCCCGCCGCAACGACAACTGCTGAAAGCACTGAAGACACTGTAGCGCCCGGCACAGACGACACCATCTTCCTCAAAGCCGACTACCGCGTCGTGAAAGTCAGCATCCCCGACATCCGCTATGTCGAAGGTATGGGTGAATACCTGAAAGTGTGGATTGACGGCGAGACAAAGCCCATCATCACCCTCTTGTCCATGAAGAAGATGGAGGAACGGCTGCCCGATTATTTCATGCGAATTCATCGTTCCTACATCATCAACCTCAACAAGATTCAGGAAGTCAACAAGAGTCGCGTCGGCATGGGGTCCGACATTTTCCTCCCCATCGGCGACCAGCACAAAGAGGCTTTCCAAGCCTATCTCAGCACCAAGTCACTGGGATAATTTGTAGTCTGTCACACGATCGGAAGTACAAGCTTTTGTTTTTAAGAGTGAGCGGCTGTCAAGCTGCCATCAGGCTTTTGTTTCCTAAAAAGGGAGCAAAAGTGCGTTGTTTAGGGATTTTTATGGATGAAAAAGATGCTGAGACGCGAGATTTTTCGTAACTTTGCGCCCGATTCCCGTATATGCGCATATACACACGTGCACGTAAACAGATTATGAAAGCATCATGAAGGTCGCGATTGTCAAATACAATGCCGGAAACATCTACTCAGTAGTTCATGCGCTGAAGCGTTTGGGCGTGGAGCCTGTGCTGACGGATGACGCAGACGAGCTGCGCTCTGCAGACAAGGTGCTGTTCCCCGGTCAGGGTGAAGCCAGCCAGGCGATGGGCTATCTGCGGGCACACGGCCTCGACCGTGTCATCTGTTCGCTGACGCAGCCAGTGCTGGGCATCTGCATCGGGCTGCAACTGATGTGCCGCCACTCCGAGGAGGGCGACACGGACTGTCTGGGTCTCTTCCCCGTGGACGTGAAGCGCTTCCGCCCCACAAGGCACGAGGACAAGGTGCCGCACATGGGCTGGAACCAGATCTCCTTTACAGGTGAAAGGTCCGAGCTGAGAGACGTAGTCCCAACAAAGGGGGATGCGGGCGCACTCTTCCGAGGGCTCACAGATGGCGACTTCGTCTATTTCGTACATAGTTTTTATGTTCCGGTATGCGAATTCACCGCTGCCGTGACCGACTATATCCAGCCCTACTCTGCCGCCATTCAGCGGGACAACTTCTACGCCTGCCAGTTCCACCCCGAGAAGAGCGGAGCTGTCGGCGAGAGGATTCTCAAGAACTTTTTGGAATTGAAATATTGAAACATCCCATGCTCCTAATCCCCGCCATAGACATTATCGGAGGCCAATGCGTACGCTTGACCAAGGGCGACTACGCCACAAAAAAGGAGTACGGTTCTCCATTGGCGATGGCCACTGAGTTTGAGCAACTGGGCTACCAGCGGCTTCACATGGTTGACCTTGACGGAGCCAAATCGAAGCATATCGTGAATGACGCCGTGCTGCGCGAGGTGACAGAGAATACAAACCTTGTGGTAGATTTCGGCGGCGGCATCAAAACCGACGAGGACATCGAGGCAGCCTTTGCGGCAGGCGCTTCCATGGTGACTGTGGGCTCCATCGCCGTCACACAACCCGACCTGTTCCTGAGCTGGATGCAGCGCTACGGTGCCGACCGCCTGATTCTTGGCGCCGATGTGCGCCACGGCAAAATCAGCATTAACGGCTGGAAGGAGGACTCGAGCGAGGAGCTGCTCCCCTTCCTGCGTAAATATATCGACGCCGGCGTGCGCAACGTGTTGTGCACCGAAATCAGCAAGGACGGCACGCTCGCCGGTCCTGCCATAGATCTGTACCGCGAGATCATGCAGGCGTATCCCGACATCTGCCTCATAGCTTCTGGCGGAGTGAGCAGCATCGAGGACATCCGCGCCCTTGATGCAGCCGGCATCCCCGCCGTAGTCTTCGGCAAAGCTATCTACGAGGGAAAGGTTAACCTGACAGAGCTCATCGCTGAGTTTCCCCAAGATGCCGCATTAAACGATAAACGATAAACGTTAAACCATAACCCATAAAACGCTCAACGAAACGTGCTTGCCAAACGAATCATACCCTGCTTAGATGTCAAAGACGGTCAGACTGTCAAAGGCACAAATTTCGTGAACCTGCGCGAGGCCGGCGACCCAGTGGAGCTGGGGAAGGCCTATAGCGAGCAGGGGGCCGACGAGCTGGTGTTTCTGGACATCACAGCCTCCCACGAGGGCCGCAAGACATTCACCGACATGGTGACGCGCGTGGCAGCCACGGTGAACATCCCTTTCACCGTCGGCGGAGGCATCGGCGAGCTGAAAGATGTCGATAGGTTGCTGAATGCGGGAGCGGATAAGGTGAGCGTGAACAGCGCCGCGCTGCGCAACCCCGCACTCATCGACGAGATCACGAATCATTTCGGCTCGCAGGTGTGTGTCGTGGCCATTGACGCACAATGCTCGGCAGACAACGGGCAATGGACCTGCTACCTCAACGGTGGCCGCGTGCCCACGAGCCGCGGACTGTTCGAGTGGGCCCACGAGGTTCAGGAGCGTGGTGCTGGCGAGATTCTGTTCACCTCGATGAACCACGACGGCGTGAAAGCGGGCTTCGCCAACGAAGCGCTGCGCCGCCTCTCCGACTCGCTGTCCATCCCCATCATCGCCTCCGGCGGCGCAGGTTGCAAGGAGCACTTCCGCGACACCTTCCGCGATGGCCATTCAGACGCTGCGCTGGCGGCCTCGGTATTCCACTTCGGCGAAATCAGCATCCCCGAGTTGAAGGACTATCTGAGGAGCGAGGGCATCGTGGTGAGATAAGGAGACACAAGAATAGAATAAAACAATAGAAACTCATATAATATGGAAAAGAACACCAAGAGTCCTGACTTTGCCAAGATGGGCGGTCTCGTGCCGGCCATCATCCAAGATGCTGACACAAAGACGGTGCTCATGTTGGGCTACATGAATGAGGAAGCGCTGGCGAAGACACTTGCCACCAAGAAGGTGACCTTCTGGAGCCGCAGCCGCAACTGCCTGTGGACAAAGGGCGAGACGAGCGGCAACTTCCTGCACCTTGTAGATATCAAGTCGGACTGCGACAACGACACGCTGCTCGTGAAAGTACACCCCGACGGCCCCACCTGCCACACCGGTACAGACACGTGCTGGGGCGAGGAGAACAGCAACAATCCATTGCTGTTCCTCTCCGAGCTGCAGGACTTCATCGAGAAGCGCCATGCGGAGATGCCCGAGGGCAGCTACACGACGAGCCTGTTCAAGGACGGCCTGAACCGCATGGCCCAGAAGGTGGGCGAAGAGGCGCTGGAGCTGGTCATCGAAGCCTGCAACGGCACCGACGAGCGCATGATCTACGAGGGCTCAGATATGCTCTACCACCTCATCGTGCTGCTCACCTCCAAGGGCTTGCGCATCGAGCAGATGGCAGCAGAACTTCAAGAAAGACATCAGCCAGGATGGAAGAAGCACTGATCATCAACTACAAGGACGTTGACATCCGCCGGGACAACAACCTCATCCTCTACAACGTGAACTTCCAGGTTCATGCGGGCGAGTTCGTCTATCTCACGGGCGTCGTCGGCAGCGGCAAGAGCTCTCTGCTGAAGACCATCTACGGCGAGCTGGAGATCAACACCGGCAGCGCCGAGGTGCTGGGCCGCAATATGCAAACCCTCAAGCGCCGCTCTATTCCAGCGTTACGCAAAGAGCTGGGCATCGTGTTCCAGGACTTCCAGTTGCTGCCCGACCGCAACGTGCGCGAGAACCTGGACTTCGTGCTGCGGGCCACGGGTTGGAAGAAGCGCGCCGACCGTGCCGACCGCATCAGCGAGGTGCTGGGCATCGTGGAGCTGTCCGACAAGCTGGAGAGTATGCCCTACGAGCTGTCCGGCGGCGAGCAGCAGCGCGTGTGCATCGCGCGTGCCATCCTCAACTCGCCCAAACTCATCCTTGCAGACGAGGCCACCGGCAACCAGGACTCAGAATCCGGCATCCGCACCACCCGCATCCTCCACGAGCTGGCCGAACAAGGCACAGCCGTCATCATGGCTACGCACAACAACGCCCTCATTGAGCAGTTCCAGGGAACGGTCTATGAGTGCAAGGACCACCGGCTCACCGGAGGGGCTGTCTCCTACCCTTCATCAACGGAAGAGAGTATACCCCAAGTTGAAGACACCCCGGCAGACACCGATGATATCCCCATAGCCACAGTGTCACAGGAAGATTAAAATCAACTAAACACAACATACAACAGCATGAAAGTACTGAAATTCGGAGGCACGAGCGTAGGCTCTGCCCAGCGTATGAAAGATGTGGTGAAGCTCATCACCAGCGGCGGCGAGCCCAAGCTGGTCGTTCTCTCGGCCATGAGCGGAACCACCAATACCCTCGTAGAGATTGCCGACTACCTCTACAAGAAAAACCCCGAGGGCGCTCACGATGTCATCAACCGTCTGGAGCTGCAATATATGGAACACATCCAGGAGCTCTACACAACCGATGAATGGCGCGAAAAGACGAGACAGTTCCTGCGCGAGGAGTTCAGCTATCTGCGCTCCTTCAGCAAGTCGCTGTTCACGTCGTTCGAGGAGAAAGTCATCCTGGCTCAGGGTGAGATTATCTCCACGAATATGGTGACCAACTACCTGCTTGAACAGGGCGCCAACGCCATCCTGCTCTCTGCCCTGGACATGGTGCGGACAGACAAGAACGCAGAGCCTGACTTCAACTACATCCGCGAGAAGGCCATGGCTCAGCTGGAGGCTAATCCGGGCTACGAGATCTATATCACCCAGGGCTTCATCTGCCGCAACGCCTATGGCGAAATCGACAACCTGCTGCGCGGCGGCTCCGACTACACGGCTTGCCTGCTCGGCGCAGCCATTGAAGCCGAGGAGATACAGATCTGGACAGACATCGATGGTATGCATAATAACGACCCGCGCTTCGTCGAGGGGACTGAGCCTGTGCGCCAGCTCTACTTCGAGGAGGCTGCCGAGCTGGCTTATTTCGGTGCCAAGATTCTGCACCCCACCTGTATCCAGCCTGCCAAGTTTTCGGGTGTGCCCGTTCGACTGCTCAACACGATGGACCCCACGGCCCCCGGCACCATCATCAACAACCAGATGCACCGCGGCACCATCAAGGCCGTGGCAGCCAAGGACAATATCATTTGCATAGGCATCCAGAGCTCACGAATGCTCCTCGCCCACGGCTTCCTGCGCAAAGTCTTCGAGATCTTCGAGACATATAAGACCAGTATCGACGTCATCGCCACCTCCGAGGTCGGCGTCAGCGTGACCATTGACAACCGCGCCCACCTCAGCCAGATCATTGACGAGCTGAAGAAGTACGGCACGGTGACTGTTGATGAGAACATGTGCATCGTCTGCGTGGTCGGCGACCTGACAAGCCAGAACGTGGGCTTCGAGACGCTGACGATGGATGCCCTGAAGCAGATACCCGTTCGCATGGTCAGCTATGGCGGCTCCGCTCACAACATCTCATTCGTGGTTGCAGAAGCCGACAAGAAGCGCACCCTGCAGGCTCTCCAGAAGACATTGTTCAAGTACGACGGCCATGTGCGCCGTCAGGCATAATCTGCCCGGCCCTATGGACTCAAGCCTGACCCGACTGCAAGCGTTCGACACGCCCTGCTATGTCTATGACACCCGCCTGCTGGCTCACACGCTCGATGCTATCCGCGCCGAGGTATCCGACTGCCCGAACTACCATGTTCACTATGCCATCAAAGCCAACTCCAACCCTCAGATTCTCCAGCAGATAGCAGCTGCCGGTCTGGGAGCCGACTGCGTCAGCGGTGGCGAAATCAAAGCCGCGCTGGCAGCAGGCTTTCCCGCCGCAGCCATCGCCTTCGCCGGTGTTGGCAAGGCCGACTGGGAAATCCGTCTGGCACTGGAACAGGGCATCGGAATGTTCAATGTGGAGAGCGTGGAGGAGCTGACCGTCATCAACGAGCTTGCCACCTCATTTAATAAACGCGCGCGCGTGAGCTTCCGCATCAACCCTCATGTGGGCGCACATACGCACGCTCACATAACCACCGGCACCGCCGAGAACAAGTTCGGCATCGAGATGTCGGACATGGTTTCGGTCATCCGCATGACTGAGCAGATGCCCCTCGTGGAGTTCACGGGGCTGCACTTCCACATCGGTTCACAACTGCTGGTGATGGATGATTTCGTGGCACTGTGCGACCGTGTCAACGAGCTTCAGCAGGTGCTTGAGCGCGAAGGCATCTTCGCTCCCAACATCAATGTCGGCGGCGGCTTAGGCATTGACTACCAAGCACCCGACGAGCACCCCATCCCCGACTTCAAAGCCTATTTCGACACCTTCAAGCAAGGCCTTCAACTGCGCACGGGTCAGCAGCTCCACTTTGAGTTGGGCCGTGCCGTCGTAGGCCAGATGGGGTCGCTGCTCACCCGCGTGCTCTATGTCAAACAGGGCAAGCACAAGCAGTTCGTCATCGTTGACGCAGGCTTCACGGACCTGATACGCCCGGCACTCTACGGCGCCCACCACAAGATAGAGAACCTCACGGCAGAGGAACGGCCCGACGGTGCACATCAGGTGTACGATGTCGTGGGGCCCATCTGCGAGTCATCGGATGTCTTTGCCAAGAATCTGTCGCTGCCCGTCACCCGTCGTGGCGACCTCATTGCCATCCGCTCTGCCGGAGCCTATGGCGAGACGATGGCCTCGAGCTACAACTGCCGCGCGTTGCCGCAGGCCCACACACTCTGATCTCGTCAAACACTTGAAATAAAATATGTTGCTGCAAATATCGCTGATTGTTATTCTCCTCGTGTGGCTCGTGGCTATGATTGCCGCCTACCAGTGGGGCAACATCGGTCGCCTGCTGACGCATCGCGGCAGCGTCCTCGCGCAGCCCTCTGCCGAGCTGCCGCCGCTATCTGTCGTCATCTGTACACACAATCATGCGTCGGCACTGAAGCGCCATCTGCCTGCCATCCTGGAACAGGACTACGACAAATTCGAGGTCATCATCGTAGATTCCTCGTCCGAGGATGAAACCAAGGATGTTCTCGAGCGCCTGGAGTTCAAGTATTCCAATCTGCGGCACACCTTCACGCCCGCCTCAGCCCGCGACATCAGCATCGAGTGTCTGGCTATCATGCTGGGCTTCCGCGCAGCCTCCCACGAATGGGTAGTGCTGACGCGCCCCGACTGCGAGCCGCAAAGCCAGCAGTGGCTGCTGCGCATAGGCGAGACGATAGCCTCTCCCAAGAGCAGCGTGCAAAGCCCTTGCTTGCAGCAACCGGAGATGGTCATCGGGCTCTCACGCTTCGACACCCGGCGCTCCACCTGGCTCGATACGCAGGCCAGTTTCCACCGCCTCTGCAACCTCATAAGCCTGAGCCAGCACATCCTCAGCGGACATGCTGCAGTTACCGCCGACCGCTGCAACCTGGCCTTCCGCAAGAGTTGTTTCATGGAGCATGGCGGGTTCGGAGAGGCGCAGCAGCTCAGAGCCAGCGCCGTGGAGCTGCTGGTCAATCACACCTCCACCCCCACGAATACGGCGCTGATGCTGGTGCCGTCGGCCATGATGGTTCAAGACCGTCTCACCTCGCATCAGCAATGGAAGAAGCAGCGCGTCTTCTATGCCGAGGCACAACGCCACCAGCGCCACACGGCACTCTTCCGCTTCAAGCAGTTCTGGCGCCAAATCACCCCGTGGGTCACCCTGCTGCTGGTTGTGCTGCCCTGGCTTGCGAGCATAGCGCTCACCGCTGCCGAGGTGGAACTGGGGCTCAGCATCCCCACAATAGTCATCATGCTGGTGCTGACGCTGCTGCTCTTAATCCTTATAGTCACTAAGGTCATGCAATTTAACATCACTGCCCGTGCGCTGGGCTATCCCAAATACTATATCTCCCTCTTCCTGTTGGAGCCACGCCTACTGTTGTGGGAGCTCTCCGCCCGCTTCACGCGTCGCCTCGCTTCCCCCAACGAGTTCCGCAAGAAGTTCGTCTAACTATTAATTTTCGAACACGAATTGCACGAATTACACGAATTGCATGTCCCGTGGATAGGATTAAATTATTATCTAATTTCACTAATTACGCGAAAGGCTTCGCGGCTTTCGAGAGAGAGTTTTTTCGAACACGGATGACACGGATTGCACGGATTAACGATTAACTCTCCGCTCGGCGCTTGCGACGCTTCAAACTTGAAGAACTATCAACTGACTCTCAACTCTCAACTCTCAACTATTAACTATTAACTATTAACTAGTAACCCCCTTCCCAACACTCCCCTTTAGGGGGCTTGGGGGCCTCAACTCTCAACTATTAACTCTCAACTATTAACTCCCCCTTCCCAACACTCCCCTTTAGGGGGCTTGGGGGCCTTAAACTCTCAACTCTCATGTCTTCATTCATCTCCTGGTGCTTCGACCATCTCAACTATTGGACCATCACGTTCCTGATGACCCTCGAGAGCACCGTCATCCCTATACCCAGCGAGCTGGTTGTCCCGCCAGCCGCCTACCGTGCTGCCGGCGAAGGCGGCGACCTGAATGTCATCCTGATTGTTCTGTGCGCCACACTCGGTGCCGACCTCGGTGCAACCATCAACTACGTCGCAGCCAGCTACTTAGGGCGCCCCATCATCTACGCCTTTGCCAACAGCACCTTCGGTCACATGTGCCTGCTCAATGAAGAGAAGGTGAAGAAGACCGAGAAATACTTCAACGAGCACGGTGCCGTGGGTACACTCATCGGGCGACTCGTGCCCGGCATCCGCCACCTGATTTCCATTCCCGCCGGACTTGCTAAGATGCAATTCTCGCGCTTCATCTTTTATACGACCATCGGCGCGGGCGCATGGAACATCATCCTGGCCGCCATCGGCTACGGCCTTCAGAGCGTAGTTCCCGAAGACCAGCTGATGGACAAGGTCAACGAATACAGCCACGAGCTGGGCATCGCCATGGTAGCCCTCTTCCTCGGGCTCATCCTCTTCCTCATCTACAAAGAGCGTTTTAGCAAGAAATCACAAAACCAAGAAACAGAATAGCATCATGAAACATATCATGTATCAGACACAGGGCACCTGCTCCAAGATAATCGACGTGACGGCCGACGAGAACGACGTCATCCAGCAGGTGTTCTTCGTCGGCGGCTGCAACGGCAATCTGCAAGGCGTCAGCCGCTTGGTGACGGGACAGAAAATCGACGACGTCATCAGCCGTCTGAACGGCATCCGCTGCGGTGCCAAGCCCACGTCGTGCCCCGACCAGCTCTGCCGCGCGTTGGAACAACTGAAAAAAGAACCGAGCCATGCGTAAGAGTCTCTTCACCATCATAGCTGTCGGAGCGCTGTGCGTGCTCTGTGCGTCGTGCGGCACAGGCGTAACCGTCAAGCCCATGCGCGGAACACTCGAAGAGTCGTTAATTGAGAAGAAAATGCCCGAGCGTGTGCTAAAAGCTCTGTCCGAGATCTCCGATGATGATACCACGGCTTCCCCTTGGCTGACAGATGTCGTGATGGGCGGCACGGGCGTTCATGTGGAGGCTCTCTACCAGAACCTTAAGCCTCATGACAGCAAATTCATAGCGGCCATCGTTGACCCCTTCTTGATGCAAAATGCTTTCCTTGAACACCTTGGCTACAGCATAGAGGATGACCGGATTACGTTCTACATCGACAACCAGGCAGACACCACCGTGACGAACACCGTCACCGACATGGGCGGCTTCGACGAGGATGCCATTTGGATTGGGGAACAGATACGCTACGATCTGAGCGAGGAACAGCCGATAGTCTGCATCACTCCGGGCGTGAAATTCATCACCGGTCTGATGCTCCACTACGACGACATGCCCTGCTATCGTGCCCGTGTCACTGTTGAGGAGGACGGCACCTTCACGCTGTCCGACCTGAAGAGAGTTCCCTAAGAAGGCCAGCGTCCGTTGACGCGGTAATAGTAGTAATCGTAGTATTCAGCCGGCTGCACGCCTGGAAATTCCTCTGCGAAGAGTTCCCGCAGGCGGTCAGCAGCCAGTTCACCGGCTTGCGACAGATGATGAAGCGCAGCGAGGTCCTGGTGCAGCATCATACAGCAGTAAGCCATATATGCGTGGTAATCAGCCGCTTCCTCTTCGCTCGTATCTTTCACTTTCAGAAGCTCGTCGAAGAGGTCCAGCGCAATATCAAAGTAATTTGTATCGACCATCATGACAGCCGCACGATAGTAAATATCGATGTGGCCGTCAGGGTCTTCGTTTTTGCAGGCACGATCCACCACCATCAGGGCGTCCTTCACCTGATGGTTCTCGGCCAACACACGCGCACGCAGCATCTCGTAGTCCAGCGGGTCGCCGTCGGGACCGCTCGTCCCCTCAGCTTTGTCCAGATAGGACAGTGCCTCAGCCACGCAGCCCTTGCGACTCAGCACCTGCGCGTGCATTTCATAGATGAGCGACTGGTCGGGGCTGACGCCGTCGGCCAACTGCTCGGCCCGCTCGATGGAGGCCAGCGCCTCATCGACCTGATTCGCATCTAAAAGACAATAGGTGTCGTAGAGCCAGTTCTGCTCATTCGACGGGTCGCGCTCTAACTCTTTCTGATAGATTTCGTGGGCTCGCTCAAAGTTGCCCTGTTGCAGGAAAATCCAAGCCTTCAGCTGCAGGGCTCGCTCGTTTTCGGGGTCTATGGCCAGCGCGTAGTCCAGGCTGTTCATGGCCTCATCGTAGTCCTCCATCCCGATATAAGCCTCGGCACTCCAGTTCCATGATTCGACGCTGAAAGGGTCCACGTCGAGCATCCGCTCGATAAAAGGCAGCACCCTGTGGTACTCTTCCAACCCGAGCAGCGTGTCGGCTGCCGCCTGCCATGTCTTGTACCAGTCGGGGGCCATCGCCTGCAACTCGCACACGAAGCCCCACGCTTCCTTGAACAACCGGTAGTCGATGAACACGTAGGCCGTATCGTAGAGGAAATAATCCTTGTCTTCCTCCATCTGCGCGGCAGCCTGTTCCAGCAGGTCAACGGCTTGGAGCACCCGCTCCTCGCGCACCAGCAACTCGGCTCGCAGGAAATAGACCTCGCGATGTTCCTGGTCCTCTATGGCATCGCATATCTGCTTGGCAGTCTCTATGTCGCCCTCCTGCATGAACTGACGTGCGCGGAAGATTTGCGGGTCAACGGCATCGGGGTGTAGCTGCAGCGCCAGGGCAATCACGTCGGCGGCCTGCTGCTCATCGTGGCAGACCATGGAATAGTACTCGGCGATGTCTGTGAGTTCATCGGCTTCCATATAGACCGATGAGCCAACCGCGCGGGCTGACTCATAAACGGCCAGAATATCCTTGAACTCCTGACTCTCAAAATATTTCAGATCATCGTCCTGTCGCAAACCTTAAACTATTAACTCTCAGCTCTCAACTGACTCTCAACTCTCAACTCTCAACTCTCAACTTTCCTTCCCCCACCCTAACACTCCCCTTTAGGGGGCTTGGGGGCTTTTCAACTATTAACTTTCGAACACGAATTGCACGAATTACACGAATTGCATGTCCTGTGGATAAGATTATATTTTATCGAATTACACTAATTATGCGAAAGGCTTCGCGGCTTTCGAGAGAGAGCGTTTTCGAACACGGATTGCACGGATTGCACGGATTGCTCTGCGATTTCTGCTCCCTCTGAGAATCTTTTCGAACACGGATGACACGGATTGTACGGATTAACTCTCAACTCTCCGCTCGGCGCTTGCGACGCTTCAAACTTGAAGAACTCTCAACTGGCTCTCAACTCTCAACTCTCCTTCCCCCACCGTACACTCCCCTTTAGGGGGCTTGGGGGCTTTGGGCTTGGGGGCTTTGGGCTTGGGGGCTTTAGCTCCTCAGCCCCACCGTTTTGTTGAACACGAGGTGGTCGGGTGTCGAGTCCGTGTCGATGTTGAAGTAGCCGATGCGCTGGAACTGCAGATACGTCAGCGCCGGCATCGACTGTACAAACTTCTCGACATAACAGTTCTTGAGCACGCGGAGCGAATCCGGATTCATCATCTGCTGCATCGCCTCGATGTTGGAGAGCCCTTCGCCCTGCAGGCGTGCGAGTTCGTCGCGCGGGTTCTCCACCTTCCACAGCCGTTCGTACATTCGCACTTCTGCGGGCAGGCAGTGTCCGCAGCTGAGCCAGTGCAGTGTCTTGCCCTTGATCTTGCGGTCGGCGCCGGGCTGTCCGCTGCGCGTCTCGGGATCGTAGGTCGCATAGATGCAGGTGACGTTGCCCTCAGCGTCCACGTCGTAGGGATGTTCGCCCTCCTCGTTGCACTTGATGATATACGCGTTCTTCAGGCGCACCTCCTTGCCGGGAGCCAGGCGCATGAACTTCTTCTCAGCCACAGGCTGGAAGTCCTCGCGCTCGATCCACAGTTCACGTGAGAACTCTATGGTGTGTGTTCCCTCCTCGGGGCGCTCGGGGTTGTTCACGGCCTCGAGCTCTTCCACCTGTCCTTCGGGATAGTTGGTGATGACGAGCTTCACGGGGTTCACGACCGCCGAGACGCGTGTGGCACGCTGGTTCAGGTCGTCGCGCACGGCACTCTCCAGGAGTGCGAAGTCGTTGAGCGCATCGTAGGTCGTGTAGCCTATTTTGTTGATGAAGTTGACAATGCTCTCGGGCGAGTAGCCGCGACGGCGGAAGGCACAGATGGTCGGCATACGCGGGTCATCCCATCCGCTGACGAAGCCGTTCTTGACCAGTGCCAGCAGGTTGCGCTTCGACATGAGCGTGTAATTCAGGTTGAGTTTGTTGAACTCCGTCTGGCGTGGACCCTGATATGCGGCTCCCCCTTCGTCCCCCGAGGGGGACACATATCCTCCGTCAATGAGTTTTTGGACCATCGAAGCCCCCTCGGGGGTTTGGGGGGCCTTCGCCAGCGACTCAAACCACTCCTTCATCCATGTGACAAAGAGGTCGTACAAGGGACGATGTTCCACGAACTCCAGCGTACACCACGAATGGGTGACGCCCTCGAGATAGTCGCTCTGCCCATGCGTGAAATCGTACATCGGATAGGCGTTCCATCGGTTGCCCGTCTTGATGTGCGGGATGTTGAGCACACGATAGATCAGCGGGTCGCGGAACAGCATGTTGGGGTGCGCCATGTCAATCTTAGCACGCAACACGAGCGTACCAGGTTCACACTGGCCGCTGTTCATGAACTCGAACAAGCGCAGGTTCTCCTCCACGGGGCGGTCGCGGAAGGGGCTGTTGGTGCCGGGGCTGGTGGTGGTGCCCTTCTGCTGGGCTATCACCTCGGCGCTCTGCTCGTCCACGTAAGCCCTGCCCTGCTTGATCAGCCACACGGCGAAATCCCACAGCTGCTGGAAATAGTCCGAGGCATAATAGACGTTGGCCCACTCGAAGCCCAGCCAGCGGATGTCCTGCTCGATGCTGTCGATGTACTCCGTGTCCTCCTTCTGAGGATTCGTGTCGTCGAAGCGCAGGTTACACTTGCCGCCGTATTTCTTGGCAAGGCCGAAATCCAGTGCTATGGCCTTGGCGTGGCCGATATGAAGGTAGCCGTTGGGCTCGGGCGGGAAGCGCGTTTGGAAACGGCCTCCGTTCTTACCTTCGGCCAGGTCGTTAACCACTTTCTGTTCGATGAAAGAAAGACCACGCGTGTCGGTGGAGGAGGAAGACTCTCCCCCCGCCCTCCCTATCAGGGAGGGAGCTGTTACTT
>Ga0310697_10003099_pt1 | contig 17022 bp, 14 predicted proteins | sample 172DNAGHGlowgp2_FD_203883 | JGI IMG/M metagenome (GOLD analysis project Ga0310697, IMG submission 203883) | Sheep rumen microbial communities from Palmerston North, Manawatu-Wanganui, New Zealand - 1728 DNA GHGlow gp2 (v2) (version 2) | ecosystem: Host-associated > Mammals > Digestive system >... | reverse complement strand
ACCCTGTTGCATCCCAGCATAAAAACAATCGGCGGCCCCCCCGCCGGGGCGGCCGCCTACTTCATATTATGGGATTCCTTTTCTGTCCGGCTTACTTGCCCAGATAGTCGGTGCTCCGTTTCACAAACTCCGTCAGCGCCTCCCCTTTCAGCAGGCCGTTGGCCAGCAGCGCCAGGTCGGTGAGCTGGTGCACCAGCTGTTTCTGCTTCTCGGCGTCGCCCTCGTTCAGCACCTGGGCTATGAGCGGGTGGTTCACGTTCACCACAAGGTTGTAGCTCTCCGGCATCTCGCCGTAAAAGCCCATACCGCCGCCGCTGGTGGCCGCCATCTCCTTGTAGCGGCGCATAAACTCGCTCTGCGTGATGAGCATCGGCTGGTCGTCGCTCTCTAAGCTCTCCATCTGCACGCTAAACTTCTGCTTGTCCACCTCGCCCTCAATGATGGGTTTCAGCTTCTCCTGCTCTTCCTTGGTCAGCTTTTCGGGTATGCTGTCGTCGTGGGGGATGAGTTTCTCCACCGTGTCGGCGTCCACGCGCACAAAGCGGCTCTTCTCCATCTTCTGCTCCAGCAGGTTCACCCAGTGGGGGGTCAGCACGCTGTCCATCAGCAGCACATCATATCCCTTGGCCTTGGCCTTGGCTATGTAGGCGTGCTGCTCCTCCTTGTCGTTGGCATAGAGGTAGCACACGTTCTTGTCCTTGTCGGTTTGCAGGGCCTTGATTTTGTCGCGGTAGTCGTCGAGGCTGAAGTACTGCCCCTCCGTGTTCTTGAGCAGTGCAAACTTCATGGCGCGCTCGCAAAACTTCTCGTCGGTGAGCATGCCGTATTCCACAAATATCTTTATGTCGTCCCACTTATCCTCAAAGTCCTTGCGGTCGTTCTTGTACATCTCCTCCAGCTTGTCGGCCACCTTCTTGCTTATGTGGCCCGATATCTTTTTCACGTTGCCGTCGCTCTGCAGGTAGCTGCGGCTCACGTTGAGTGGTATGTCCGGGCTGTCCAGCACGCCGTGCAGCAGCATCAGGTAGTCCGGCACCACGCCCTCCACGCTGTCGGTCACAAACACCTGGTTGCAGTAAAGCTGTATCTTGTTGCGTGTGGGGTCGATGGTTTTGCGCACCTTGGGGAAATACAGTATGCCCGTCAGGTTGAACGGGTAGTCCACGTTGAGGTGTATCTGGAACAGGGGGTCCTCAAAATTCATCGGGTACAGTTCGTGGTAGAACTTCTTGTAGTCCTCGTCTGTCAGATTGGCAGGGTTCTTCTTCCAGGCCGGCTCCGTGTCGTTCACGATGCGGGGCTGCTTCTTCTCCACCCGCTTGGGCTGTTTCTTCTTCCCGCCCTTGCCGTCGTCCACCTCGTCAAACTCCGTCTCGCTGTCCACCCACACGCTCTCCTCGCCAAAGCGGATGGCGATGGGCATAAAGCGGCAGTACTTGCGCAGCAGTTGCAGCACCTGCTGCTCGTCGAGGAACTCTTTGCAGTCGTCCGCTATGTGCAGCACGATGTCTGTGCCGCGGTCGGTGTGCTTCTTGTCCTCCTCCATCGTGAACTGCGGGTTGCCCTCGCAGCTCCAGTGGATGGCGGGCGCGTCCTTGTACGACTTGGAGAATATCTCCACCTTGTCGGCCACCATAAAGGCCGAGTAGAACCCTAAGCCGAAGTGGCCTATCAGGTTCTCCTGCACGTCTTTGTACTTGTCCAGGAAGTCCGTCGCACCGCTAAAGGCTATCTGGTTGATATACTTCTCCACCTCCTCGGCCGTCATGCCGATGCCGCGATCCTTCACCGTGAGGGTCTTCTTCTTGCTGTCCACGGCCACCTCCACGGTCAGGTCGCCCGTGTCGCCCTGCAGCTCGCCCCGCGAGGCCAGGGCTTTCAGCTTCTGCGTCGCGTCGATGGCGTTCGACACCAGCTCCCGCAGAAATATTTCGTGGTCCGAGTAAAGGAATTTCTTGATGACCGGGAAGATGTTCTCGGTCTGCACGTTCAAATTGCCGTTCATGATATATAATGTTTTATTCTTTCGTTGCTAAGGCTTGTTTGCCTTCTTCCCCTTCGCAATTTCCGTGCCATCCGCCACCCGTGCCATTTTGTCACCCTCCTCCCTGCGCTCTTCCCCCGCTCGTTCCACCTCCCTTGTGCGGTATTTGCCCCACTGTTTACCTGCGGTGTTCCGAACAACTGCCGACCAACTGTCGACTAAGAAGCGGTGCTGGTGCGGCGCAGCAACCCCTCTTCAGAGGGGTGGTCGCCAGGCTGGGGTATGTATTGGGCGATGTGTTTTGGGTCGCCAGCGTGGTGCGGCAGCGTCCCCTCTTCAGTGGGGTGGCCGCCAGGCCGGGGTATGTATTATGCGAAGTGCTCTGGGTCGCCAGCGTGGTGCGGCAGCGTCCCCTCTTCAGAGGGGTGGCCGCCAGGCCGGGGTATGTTCTAAGCGGAGTTTAAATATATGTGCTGGCTCCGCCAGCGAGATACATACCCCTTCCCCCTCTCAAGAGGGGACGAAGCGGACTTTGTGTATTTGTGCTGGCTCCGCCAGCGTGATACATACCCCTTGCCCCTCTCAAGAGGGGACGAAGCGGACTTTAAGTATTTGTGCTGGCTCCGCCAGCGGGATACATACCCCTGCCCCTCTCAAGAGGGGACGAATAGGAGTTTAAATATTTGTGCTGGCTCCGCCAGCGTGGGTTGCCAGCGTGGTGCGGCAGCGTCCCCTCTTTAGAGGGGTGGCCGCCAGGCCGGGGTATGTATTAGGCGATGTACTGTGTCGCCAGTGTGGTGCGGCAGCGTCCCCTCTTTAGAGGGGTGGCCGCCAGACCGGGGTATGTATTAAGTGATATGTGCTGGCTCCGCCAGCGGGATACATACCCCTGCCCCTCTCAAGAGGGGACGAATAGGAGTTTAAATATTTATGCTGGCTCCGCCAGCGTGCTACAGTGGAGGTACTTCCATACCGAGTTTGAAGAATATATATTGTGCTGCTTCCGTCGGGTTTCGTCTTACCTCGCTGTCCTTAATGCGTACCACTCGTAGACCTATGGCTTCCATCTGTTGGTCTCGTTTTTTGTCGTCAAGGATGTCTTCTGGATTGAAATGGGTAAACCCGTCTATTTCGACAACAACCCGTAGCTCGTGGCAATAGAAGTCGGCGATGTAGTTGAGTATAGGTTTCTGCCGAGTAAAGGTGTAGCCGGTTTGCTTGTTCTTTAGGATTTTCCACATCATTGCCTCGGCTTTTGTGCCATTTGTGCGCAGTTCCCTCGCCAGAGGGACGAGGTCGGGGTTGTATGGTGGAAACTCGCCACAGTAGATGAGGTTGTCTGTGGGTATTCCTAAAGACTGAAGAATGGTGTCGTTCAGAATCATATTAGGATTAACGATTGAGGAGGCTTTTTATTATATGGCGAAGTTGCCTTGTGCAATATTACGGTTGATTGGATTATCGGCAGGAAGAGGTCGTAATTCATGCATGTCTGTGGTGTGCAGCGTGGTGCGGCAGCGTCCTCTCTTCAGAGGGGTGGCCGCCAGGCCGGGGTATGTATTAAGCGGAGTTTAAATATTTGTGCTGGCTCCGCCAGCGAGATACATACCCCTAACCCCTCTCAAGAGGGGACGAATAGGACTTTAGTTGTTTATGCTGGCTCCGCCAGCGTGGGTCGCCAGTGTGGTGCAGCAGCGTCCCCTCTTTAGAGGGGTGGCCGCCAGGCCGGGGTATGTATTAAGTGATATGTGCTGGCTCCGCCAGCGTGATACATACCCCTTGCCCCTCTCAAGAGGGGACGAATAGGAGTTTAAATATATGTGCTGGCTCCGCCAGCGGGATACATACCCCTAACCCCTCTCAAGAGGGGAAGAGATGAGGTTACATGGTGAACTGGAGGCAGATTTTGATGGCATAGGGGGGCAGGCCGTCCTTGAGGTAGGTGAGTCGGCACACGTAGTCGATACGGATTAGTTTCAGTATGTTCTCTATGCCGATGCTGTATTCCATATAGGGTGTGGATGAGAGGAACCCGACCCCTGCGGGCAGGAGGTAGAGACCGGTGTGGCCGTTGGCTGGGTTGTTCATTTCGGACATGCCGCCATAGAGGATGTTGAAGCCTAACACCTCGCGCAGGCGCAGCCGTTTGACGAGTGGGATGTGGTTTAGGATGAGGCCTTTCATGTGGTAGGTGGCGAAGAGGGAGACGTAGCGGTCGGTCATGAACTCCATGGGCAGCATGGTGTTGAAGGAGTTTTCGGACATGAGGTAGCTGTTGTTGCCATAGGGGGTGAATAGTTTGGGCATGGGGACAGTATTCCATACGATGCCACCCTGCAGGCGGAGGTCGAGGTAGCCGAGGGCGGCAAACCAAAGGCGGTTGAAGATGCGGAAGGCGGAGCGGTTGTAGTAGAAGCCGTCGAGGAGACCCATTTCGTGGCTGAGGGTGATGGAGGTGGCGTTGCTGGAGAGGTTGAGGAGCGAGCTTTCGCCGGTGCGGCCACTGCGCGAGAGGGAGTTGGGGGAGAAGTTGATGTTGGTAGCCCATTGGGCGTAGACGAATTGGTCTACCCGTTCGGTGCCGTCGGGTGTGATGCGGTAGTAAGAGAGCAGGCCTGTGGGACGAATGTGCTGGGCGCCCACCCAGGTGTCGAGGTCGATGAAGTTGGGCCATTGGCGGCGGAACCTGAGCTGGATGTCGGCCACGTATTGAGCCGGTGTCTCTTGGTCGGTCCACATGAGTATGTTGTCACGGTCGTAGAGGTCGAAGGAGAGGCCGGGTGCTTCGAGGTCGTAGCCGGCGTGGAGGCTGATGAAGCCCAAGGGGTTTTCTTTTGGGAAGCGACGTTTGGGTGTGAAGGTGTGGATAAGGTTGAGGTTGAACTTGAACTGGCGGTCTTTGAAGCCGTAGGCGGCGTAGCCGTCGGCGAAGTTGCGGGGGTTGAGACGAGCGGTGGTCATGCCGCCGAGGCGCAGACGGAGGCCTTCGGTGCCGTTGTGCGAAGCGAAGTTGTAGATGGAGCCGATGTCGAAACGGCTGGAGTCGCGTGAGGAGTGGGTGGGGATATAGCCAGTGAAGAGGGTTTCGAGAGTTTTGACGGTGAAGCGCACGGAGGGGATGCGCATGAGTTCGTAGCGCATGCTGTCGAGGAAGGTTTCGGCCAGAGAGAGCTGGACTGGGCGGCGTGCGTTCCACTCTTTGCGCAGCACCTTGTGGGCGAGGGGCAGGGTGGCATGGGAGGAGAGGGGGGTGAAGAGGCTGTCGGGCTGCGGCAGGAGGGTGTCGAAGGAGTAGTCGTAGTAGAGTTGCATTTGGTGGGCGTAGACCTGGCGGAGGCGTTTGCCGATGTAGAAGCGGCCATAGGTGTCGGTGCGGATGGGGAGGTAGCGGCCGCTGCTGTCGCGGTCGAAGGTCTGCACCACGTTGAGGTCGCGCACATAGTTGAGGTCGACAGCTTCGGGCACGCGGAGGGTGAAGTGTTTAAGGGCGTAGCTGCTGTCGGCCACCACATACATGGCGCCCACAAAGCCAAAGTTGCCCTTGGTGGAGGGGACGAAGGATAGTTCGATGCAGCGGATGCCGTCGATTTGGACGGTGTCGGTTATGTAGTAGTGATAGAAGGTGGTGGCGAGGACGGAGGAGAGTGGGCTTACAAAGCGGACAGCCATGAGGGGTATTTCGTTGGCGAAGATGTCGATGGTGGGGAAGAGCGCGTCGAGGTCGTCGTCGAAGCCCTCCTGCGTGAGGTTGGCGTCCACGCCGTCGGCGCGGTTGGCAGTGGTGAGGGTGCGGAAGCCGCCATCCTTGTAGTTTTGGCTTTGCATGCGCTCGTGGATGGAGAAATGGAGGATTTCGGCGTTGTCGAATTCAGCCCGGTCGATATACTTCTCCACAAACTGGAAGTGTTTCCATAAGCGGTTGTGCTGGAAGTCGGGGTGGAACTGGTCGAGGCACATGTTCAGTTTCTCGAAGATGCGGCGGCTGAAAAGGTTGTTGGCAGTTACGTTGTTGGCAGCCTTGTGTTCTATGACGTGCCGGACGAGGTCGACGGCGGGGTTGTTGCGCCGGCTGTAGCGGTCGCCTTTGCCCTTTTTGGCGGTGACCTGCACGGTTTGTAGGGTCTTCACGTCCGGCTCCATGCTAATTTTAAGGCGTCGGGAGGAGCCGGGTTTGAGTGGCACGGTGAGTGGGCGGTAGCCCACCATGCGGAAGTGGAGGAGGGTGTCGACGGCGGTGACGCTGAGGTCGAAGCGCCCGTTGATATCGGAGACGGTGCCGCTTCTGGAGCCGGGGATGGCGATTTGGACAAAGGGGAGCGGCTCGCCGGTTTGGCGGTCGGTGACGGTGCCGGAGATGGGCGACTGCTTGCCCTGCCCCCATGCAGGAGAGATTATTGCCACGACAAGCAACAGCAACACTGCACCACGGCAAAGGGATGGCGCCAGGCGTTGGAAGATGGTATGTAATGTATTGTATTTAATCTCTATAGTGTTTTGAGTGTAAATGTCATTTACGGTGCAAAAATACAAAATAAATCAGAATCGGATGTATAATTGTGCGTTATCCTGTTTTAAGGATTGTGAGTAGGGTTTTCTTAATGTATTTGCAGTCAGGTGTTTGTTTGTTGATTTTAATTTTTTTTAATAAAAATAGTTGTGGTGTGTTTTTTTTTGCTTATATTTGCACCGTATTTTAATCTTCATAATAACCCTAAAAATTATTGCTATGCCTCCAGAAGAGAATGTTGCCAACAAAACGGTAGGTGCCTTGAACGGAATACCGTTTGAAAGTATTATCGGCGGACCCCTTTCGGCCTGCATCAAGGCGCAGGCGGAAGCCGCAGTGTCAACCGTGAATTTCATAGAAGCAGTCGGCCTGCAGCAAGGAGAGAACAACACAAAGGAAGCTGTGTATGTGGTCTTCTCTTACCTTCAAAACGGGCGGCGGGCCAACATCAGTGTCCCCTTGCTGACGATTGTCCCGATACCTTATATCGCCATTAACAACATCGAGATTGACTTTAAGGTGGCCATAAACGGGACCGAGGAGGCGAAGCTTGAAGACGGAACGTCGTTAGAGTCGTCAGTTGAAAGGGAGACATCGAGCAAGAAAGGCGGCGGATGGCTGACAAAACGCAAGACCTCCAAGATGAAGACCAGCATCTCGTCGAAAAGGGACTCGAAGTCCACACAGGACTCACGTTTCAGTATTGAAGCCACGATGGATGTGCATGTGCAGGCGGGACAAGAGTCCATGCCATCCGGCATGGCCAAGATACTGGGCATGCTGAGCGAGGCCATCGACGTGGTGCCGGAGAAAGGCGACCTGACGATTGACGGCCCATATATGGAGGACGACAAAATCTATATTATAGCCAACTACAAGAACCCCTTTGGTGAGTTTGCTCCCGACAGCATTGACTGCACCGGAACCAAAGACAATTCGTACCTTGGCGAAGGGGTGAAGTTTACCTTTGCAAAATCGACCAAGGAGGCTACCGTCAAGGCACTTGCCAAAGAAGGCGGCACAGCGCTGATAGAAAGAAAGCTTGCGTTTAATGCGAATTCTTAGCTGGTAAGCAATCATTAACCAACTGAAAGAAAGGGAAAAGCCATGGCTAAAAACAATATTGACACCACCCCCTCGACAGTGGCGATGTCTGCCTTGCAGGCACTGCCATTTGGCACCATAATAGGCGGACCGCTGCAGGCCTGTGTCGAGGCACAGACAAATGCGGCGCAGGCTACATGGAAATTTATCCGCGATGTGGGCTTGACAGAGGGCGAGAACGGCGAGAAGAAAGCCACATACGTTAGCTTTGTATACCGCAAAAACGGTCGCGACGCCACACTCAACGTGCCGCTGCTCACAATAGTTCCCATACCTTACCTTGCCATACGCGATATCGACATCGCCTTCAAGGCCAATATATCGGCTGCCGCCTCAACATCCACACAGCAGCACGAGAGCCTGAGCGTGGATTTTAACATGAATGCAAAAGCCTCGGTCAACTTCCTTATCGCCAAGGGGTCGATAGACATGAATGTGGGGGTGTCGAGCAAAAAAGACTCTACCGCCACGCGCGATTCAAAATACTCGGTCGAGTATACGATGGATGTTGCCGTAAAAGCCGGGCAGGATGACATGCCGGCAGGTATGGCCAAGGTGTTGGAAATGCTCAACGAATCAATCGACACGGTTGAAATGGGCGGTGAGCTGCATGTGTCGTCGCATGTGGTTAACATAAACGGCGACAGCGACGGCATGAAAGGAATCTACATCACCTACAAGGACGAGAGTGGTTATTTTTGCAACGACACAAAAAAGATTGAAATACAAAAATACAAGGATGGTAACAACATAGCTACCGTCGCAAGCAATAATGACTACCAGCTGACCAAAGACGAGCCCGGCATCATCTGCACCTTCTCCACCCCCGGACAATACCTAATCAAGGCAGGGGAACGCACGGCCCAAGTGCAAGTGATATGATTTGTATAATTCTCTGAATGTGATAATGTGTAAATTGATTAACGAATTACCTCATTAACGAATCACATTCACCAATAGCAATTGTTATGACAAACAAGAATACAAACAAAAGGCAGCTTGAGGGTGACACTCCGCAGTCCCCGGATATTGAACCCAATGCTCCCAATGCAGTCCAACCTGCACCTGCAGAGGACTCTGGCAGTGATAGCGATTCGACTGGGTCACAGGAGAATAATGAGGTGGAAGACGATACCACGAATACCCCGGATGTAGAATCTAACACGAATGCACTTGTAACAAATACAGTTACAGAAGTGGAAGATACAGTCAATGAAATCATGCCCGGTGTGCAAACCGTGGCCGATGCCATAAAAATGCAGGACGTAACACTGACGCTTAACGAAGTCACCGCCCCGACCAAACTGGGCGAAGAATCCATCCATCAAATGGAATCGCTTGACATGTCCAAGCTCATTGGCGCACCCATCAATGCCGCAGTCGAGGCACACTACAATGCTGCCAAGAAGATGCTTGGCTGCATCAATGACATTGGAGTAAAAGACGGTACGGTGGCTATGGTCACCTTTTCGTTCTTCAAAAACGGGAAAGTGGCCAAAATGGCGATCCCCCTGCTCACGCTTGTCCCAATAACGGCAATGCGTATCAAGGAGATGACTTATGATTTCAAGATTAAGTTTACTGCCGACACCTCTATCAACCTCACAACCGGCGCTGAGAGCACGTTTTCATATGGCGCGGCCATACAGGATCCGTCGAAGAAAAAGACCGGTGAGAACAACGCTACTGACCCCAATACGGCCAAGCCCAAACAAACGGGTGATACTACAGGTGTCGCGAACAACAGCTCAGGCACCGAAACACCTTCCGCTCCTGCTGCTCAGAAGCCCAGCAGTACCGCTGTGGCTGACGCAGTGAAGAATTCCGTCAGGGCGGAACCCACCTTTGGGGCCTCGTTCTCGTCCAAGAAGGATTCTAAAGCCACTCAGGATTCCAAGTACAGTGTGGAATCGAGTATGGATATCGGCATCACAGTGGTTTCGGATGAGAACTTGCCGGGCGGCATCTCCAAAATGCTCCAAATTCTCAATGATGCCATCAGTGTGTATAATCCGAAAGGCGAACTTACGGTCTCGTCGAGCCTTGTGCAGTTGGCGGACGGCTATGCAGTGGTCAAAGCAACCTACCTTGATGGCGACGGAAACTCGGCACCGGACAAGATAACATGCAAATATGAGGGGACAGAGAAAGAAGCCCCCCAGGCGAAAGTGCTTAACACGGGAGACGGCGTGCAGATACTCTTCAATGCGCCGGGTCCCTATATGGTTACAGCAGAAAAACTGAAGAGTGCAGTCATTGTGCAAAAAGAAGTAACTAAATAACATCACTACTAAAGAATTATGGCATCTACATTGACATTAAAAGAACTGCTGGGAACAATCCTGTCAGATGTGGTTCGGGCACAGCATGAGTCTAATATGCGCATACAGAAACTTTCCGAGCGCTACGCAACCGACGGCAGCATGGCAGGCATGCAAATGCCCTCGGCCACGATAGGCAACCTATCCCTTTCGCTTAACTATGCCATTGTTGACGGAATCGTATCGGAAGAGGAAAAAGACGTGAACGAGAGGGGAGTTGACAAAATACTGCGTTATGTGTGCAACGAGATGGGAGAGCTTCTTATCAAGACGATGGTGAATGGCATACAGCATTCGCCGGTCGACTACAGAACAAGCTACTCGTTTGTGGACACCCTTCCGGGCAACACGGAATTCCTGAAACATATACGTCGCCGCTTTTATGCGTTGTTGTCCGAGGAGAGAGAGTCACTGCTTGATAAGCAGGGAAAGATGAAGGAGGATAGCATTCGCAGGATTCTGTTGCCTGCAGCAGTCGAATACCTGCTCGACCACGAGGATATTCGTGGCTTGTTTGTGCAACAGGATGCCAGGGGGCTCAAGGACTTTATCTGTCAAGATTTTGAAAGGGTGATGGAGAAGGAACTGGACGATGTGCTGCGAGAAAGCACAGTCAAGTCCTTCCACCGCATCCAGCGGTATGGATCGCTAAAGGTTGAAATAGGAGACGAGCTGCTGTCACAGCTGCCCCCAGAGAGTGTCCATACCATGACAATCACCATTAATCCGGCAACACAAGCGATAGACCTAAAAGACAACAAGTAAAAAAAGAAATCCATGGGCAATAATAATTCAATGAAATCAAAGACCTACGGCATTTCCGACGCATTGTCTGAGCTGATGGAAGCCGCCGTGATGGCAGACACTAATGCCTCGAAAAAGTCATACGAGATGATTAAGCAGTATGCCTATGGCTTCACCACTGCCGATGAGGAGCAGTCTTCGGGTGCGGCTTATTTAAATATAGGCAGCAGGTCGCAGCTAAACAAAGCGATAAATAGCATTGGCAACAATACTATCGGAATGAAAGGTGATTCCTCCACCAAAACCAATATTATTGCTGATGATTACGAAGAAGAGGAAGATGAGAGAAGTCTGGCCATGGCAAAGTTTACGATGAGGAGCCCGGATGGAAGCACGCAAGAAGTGTCAATCCCGCAAATCACCATGATTCCTCTTCCGCTGCTTCATGTGACTGAGGCATCATTTAATCTCGCCCTCTCGGTGAATCTGGTGGAGAAGAACGAAACCCTTGACCCGGAAGAGCAGAGGTGTGTCGATTATATAAAGGATTACTATTACCGAAACACCGGAAGGCGTGCCATCCCCGATATCATAGATTATCTTCAGAATCAGGTGAGAATGGGTTACGGTAGTCGTTCTATGCAGGTATACAGTTCGGGCAGCAGCCCACGCTATATGACTATTCAGGAGCAGTTGAAGTTGCTGTATAAGGCTCAAACTGTAGCCGACGGGGTAATAGGATCAAACTCTTCGTTTATGGTCTCACAACAAGACGAGGGTGAGGCGAAGGCAACGACTAATCTGACAGTGGATGTGAAGATGAGCCAGGCAGAACTTCCGGACGGCATCAAACTCTTGCTTCAGTCTGCAGCCAACAGTCTGCAGGTCACAGCACCATCCAATGATAATTAAAGCAAATAATAACAATTATACATTTCTACATATACTTTTGAAATATGCCACAACAACAAACACCAGGACTAAAGTGCCCACAGTGTGGACAGTTTATACCCACCACCATTTCCGAACTGCTTAATGCTTCGGCATTGGTGTGTCCCCATTGCGGACTGAAACTGTCTATCAACCGTGAAGAGTCGAAGCAGGCTATGGATATACTGAAAGAGGTGGATACCGCTTCGAAAAACCTTGAGAAAGCAAGCAAGTTTAATGGATAGAATATGCGATTGAGGGAGAATAGACGATTCTTGAATACGTGAATGTGTTAACGTGCGAATCAGACTAACGAATTCTAAAAATGATAATAAACGGATATGGGCGAATTTGATTTGAAAACATCGGTTGATGCACTGGAGCACACTGACTTTGGTTCTCTCCTTGGTGCCCCGTTGCAGGCATGTGTCGATGCCCAGATGCAGGCGGCCTATGCCACCACAGACTATTTGGACCGCGTGTGTTTCAAGTATAATCCTGAGACCAATGCTTACGAGACCGTGACGGTTTCGTTTGGCTACTCGACCGAGGATGGAGACAAGCGCATCACGCTGCCACTGGCGTCGGTGATGCCCATGCCCTTTTTGCAAATCCACAATGTAAATCTGCATTTCGCTGCCGATGTATCGGTGGCCGACGGGCAGCAGCTCATGGCCAAGGTGTCGTCTGCTACAGGACGTACCTCGACTTCGCAGCAGGAAACGGGTCAAACCCAGTATTCAAACGATATCAAAGTGGATGTTAATGTAGTAGCTACGTCGTCCGATATGCCCATGGGAGTGGCCAAGCTTTTGCAGGTTATGCAGCAGTTTATCCAACAGAAGGAAATAGAGCCTGATGACAATACCGTCGAGCAATCTACCCAAAAACTCTAAGCTATTATTCTATTAATATTAAACATACCCGAAGAGAACGAATGACGCAAAAAACTTGTAAGAAGGAATATGTGGAGTTCGCATATGGAAAAAAGAATAATTGAAGGCCCTTTATAATGACTAAAATCTCGACCATACAGCCTTTGAAAGCCCATGACCTCGGCCAGCCTTTTGACGACATGGGCAGGATCCCTTTCGGTACTTTTATAGGAAGGATTCTCTCTGCCTGTGTCGATGCCCAGGAGGCTGCCTCTACAGCGGCGTGGGACTATGTCAAGCAAGTCCTTTCCCATGAGGCTCCCGTTGTTTTCACTTTTATGGACGGGTCTTCGGTGAGACGCATTGAGGTACCGCTCATTACCATTGTACCCCTGCCTTATATCAAGTTGCAGCGTGTGAAAATTGATTTCGACGCCAATGTGAAGGTGAATAATGAATACTCTAACCAGTTTGTCGTGCAGGTCAACAACTCCAGCACGCAGCAAGGGGAGGTTATGCAGACGGCAAAAAGCGAGGCCAATATGCATATTGACATTGACGCAGGGACAGTGGACATGCCGGCAGGGTTGGCCATGTTGCTCAATTGGATGAACGGAGGTGTGGTGGTGGAGGATGTTCCGCCTGAGCAGCCTGTTGTATCGGGAAACCGTTCAATCGACGACATAATCAATGCCGTGAATGACCATAACGAAACGGGCACTGGCGGCGAAAATCCGGGGTCGGGTGGCGACCCCGATCCCAATATACCAGTCGACCCCTTGTGGCCGCCTGATGGTGGGTACTCGTCCGGTTCAGGCAGTGGCCAAGGCAGCACGTTGGATGAAATAACGAATATCATCGGCTCCGGATTACTGGATCCAGAATACGGTTTTTCGTCTGGTGATGACTCGTATTCCTTCGTGGACCAGATATCGGATACTATCTATAACAGTCGGAGTATGTATGGCCAAGAAACGCTGGTTCCCAAATATCAACCGGATAAAGGGCTATTGGCACTGCATGTCAACTGGACCAAACCGTCTCAGGTGAGAAATCCTAAGGGGAACTATCATATTGCCGATTTCGAAATACTCTCCACCATTCTTTCCGCGTGCCTATGGCGTCAGTACAACGGCCCCATCAAGATGTATACAGATAGTATCGGATACGATTTCTATGATTCATGGGGACTGTTGGGTCTGTGGGATGGTGGCGTGGATGTGGATGTCCTCGAAGGTATTCCCGAAGATATTCCCGCTGATATTTTCTGGGCAGGCGGCAAACTCTATGCCATCAAGGAACAAAAAGAGCCTTTTGTGATGATGGATACCGACCTGTTGGTATGGACATGTATCCACGACATCGTGGCTGGCCAGAAACTGATGGCATACCATTCGGAAAATCTTGAACAACTGAAATCCTGCTATATCGACTATCGGTTTTTGAAGAAACGCAAGGGCTACAAACCTGATGCCAATTGGGACTGGAATCAGGACCCATACAACACCGCCCTGACTTATTTCAATGACAGCAAATTCTTAAAATACTATACTGACAAAGCCATCGACTTTATGCGGGGAAACACGGAACGCCCTATGGAGATGGTGTCTCAGATGGTATTTGCCGAGCAGCGTATATTTGGCATGTGTGCCAAGCGCAAAAAGATAACTGTGGGTACCTTCCTGTCGTCGCCCTATGACAACAACCCGTCCTTCACCCACATTTGGGGTGGCAAGGACGAGGCCCGCAACAACCCCCAGTCAGAGACCAAACTGTGCCAGGCTCTGTCAAAAGCCATTGCCAGCAGGTTTGGCGAAAATTGCATCTCACCGCAAGTAAGAAACCTTCTTTTAAAATACAAGAATTAATTAAAAACACATATAGTTATGGAAAACGATATAGTGAATGACCTTTCGTCAATCCCCTTCGAGCGTATGATTGGAGGCCCCCTGGCGGCATGCATCGATGCGCAGGAGCATGCGGCTGTCTCAACCGTCAACTTCATCGACCGTGTGGGCTTCGACCCCGAAAAGCCGGGACATGTAATAAATGTCGACTTCCGCTACAAACGCGACGGAAAGGATGTGGTGCTGAGTGTCCCCCTGCTCACTATTGTCCCCATTCCCTTTATCTCCATCGACACGGTGAACATTGCTTTCAAGGCTGCCTTGAAGAGTATCAGCACAGAGGCGGCCGTGGACTCCGACAGGGTGAGTTCATATGACAGCACCAACTCGAAGTACATCGGCATTGGCAGCTATCTGAAGACATCAGGGGTGCAGCGTACCGTGATGCGGGGTTCCATCTCGACCAAGAAGGATTCGGTCGCCACACAGAACTCAGCCTACAGCATCGAGGCCAACATAGACATCAACGTCATAGCCCGGCAGGAGTCTATGCCGGGGGGGCTGGCCAAAGTGCTGGAGATGCTCAACCAGGCCATCTCGATCAAGGACGACGAGTAGTTGGGAATGTGTTAATGCGGGAATGTGTTAATTGATTAACAAATTTACGAATTAACTCATTCACAATCTGAGAATGTGTTAGGGTAGTCAAACTATCCAACAGTCGGGTTGTGGAACTATGCCAAGCAGATGATTAACACGAATGAATAATAAATGGAGAATACTGTTCGTTGCCGTGGCCGCGCTCGTTGTTGTGGCCTGCAACGGAGGAAAACCGGAAGACAGCGTTATGCACAATGATGAATGCCTTATTTGTGGCGCACCCCTCGAGTATCTGTCCCAGGACACGGTGATGGAGTGTGTGCTGTGCCACACACAGGAGCCTTCCAAGACCCGCTGTGTGAACGGCCACTATGTGTGCAGCCAATGCCATATGGCCGGTATGGATTCGATTATTGCCCTATGTTTGGCCGACACGTCGCGCAACCCCATAGCAGTGCTCGAGAAGATGATGTCACAGCCGTTCTGCCACATGCATGGCCCGGAGCACCATGTGCTTGTAGGGGCGGCGCTGCTTACGGCTTACAACAATTGCTTGCCCGACAGCGCGAAGTTGGACATGCCCTCATGCCTTGTGGAGGTGATGGAGCGGGGGAGGCAGGTACCAGGGGGAGCCTGTGGATATATGGGTGCCTGTGGGGCTGCCATCAGTACCGGTATTTTTATGTCTGTCATCACACAGAACACGCCCCTGTCCACCGATACCTGGCGCCTGTGTAACCTGATGACCTCGCGGGCTCTGGCACAGGTGGCAGAGAATGGAGGACCGCGCTGCTGCAAACGCGACTCCTACCTCTCGGTGCTGGCGGCGGTTGATTTTGTGAAAGAATATCTGGGTGTGGAACTTGAGCGGCCGGAGGTGCGCTGCACGCGCAGCCAGATTAATAACCAGTGTATTGGAAAGAAGTGCCCTTTCTCGCCGGCAGCCATATAGTTTTGTAACTTTCTTTGCGGTTTTGCAATAAACAGCGTGGGATGACGTTATGCCCCCATGTTTATAGGTGAGACAATTGCTCTTTTTGTAGCCCTGTCGTGGACGGTGACGGCACTTTTTGCCGAGGTGGCGTCCAAGCGGATGGGTTCGCTGCCGCTGAATGTGGTGCGGATGGTGATGTCGCTGTCGCTGCTGGCTGTGACGTTATGGTTAGTGATGGGTGTGCCGTGGCCGCGATTTGCGGACGGGGACACGTGGCTGTGGCTGCTGCTGTCGGGCGTGGTGGGCTATGTGATAGGTGACTATTGCCTGATGCAGGGCTATATCTATATCGGGTCGCGGTTTGGGCAGCTGTTTATGACCCTTTCGGCTCCCACCGCCGCCATTATGGGTCGGTTGCTCATAGGCGAGCAGATGCGCCCTTTGGCTGTTGTGGGCATGTGTGTAACCCTTTTCGGCATAGGCCTCTCCATCCTCGCTCGCCGCGACGGGCCCGCGCGGACGGGCAACGTGCCCCACTTGAAGCTTGGCCTTCCCCGGCGCGGGGTGTTCTATGCCAGTGTGGCCGGCATCTGCCAGGGGTGCGGGCTGGTGTTGAGCAAGATTGGTCTTGAGCATTACAACGCCTCCATCCTTGCCTCCGGCCATGCACTCGACGCAGCCCCCGCCGAGGCTCTCGTTCCCCTGCCGCTCTATATCAGCATGCCTTTTGCCGCCACGATGATACGGGCATCGATAGGGCTGGTGGGTTTCGTGGCGTTGCTGTTGCTGTTTGAGCGCGACGGTAAGGCCAAGCTCCGCCACGCCGTGCGCGACCGCAAGGCCATGTGGTGCGTCCTCGGGGCTACAGTCTTCGGTCCCTTTGTGGGGGTAAGCATGTCGCTGCTGGCCACCATGTATACCTCCACTGGTATTGCCCAGACGCTCTTTGCCCTTACTCCCATTCTCATCATAGCCCCCTCCGTCTGGCTCTTCCACCAGCGTGTCACCCCTCGCCAAATCGTCGGAGCCGTCATCAGCGTAGCGGGCGTGAGCCTCTTCTTCATCTAATCCACAATCAGGTATACAATAGTTGCGGTTGGCGAAAACCGCCCGCAACTTTATGCTGTGGGATTGCAAATCCCGTTCTCAACTGTGGCGGATTGCAAATCCGCCACA
>Ga0310697_10003097_pt1 | contig 17024 bp, 1 predicted proteins | sample 172DNAGHGlowgp2_FD_203883 | JGI IMG/M metagenome (GOLD analysis project Ga0310697, IMG submission 203883) | Sheep rumen microbial communities from Palmerston North, Manawatu-Wanganui, New Zealand - 1728 DNA GHGlow gp2 (v2) (version 2) | ecosystem: Host-associated > Mammals > Digestive system >... | reverse complement strand
AATAATACTTGGGGTTTGGGGTTTGGGGTTTTGGGCTTTGGGTATTGGGCCAAATCCCCAATCCCCAATCCCCAAATCCCCAATCCCCAATCCCCAATCCCCAATTTATTTATTATATATTAAATTTATTAATTAAATCTTTATATAATTTTTATTATTTATTAATATTATTAAATATTACATAAATTATATCAATTAAAAATTATATTAGTCTTTTAATTTATTAAAAGGCAATAAATAAATGGCTTATAATCCTACTAAAATATTCCAGCTACCATTAATGGATTTTCTCATTCTAATGATATTCCTATTAAATGTGATAAATGGAAAAATGATCAACAATTCTCATATAAACAGAAATAATCTTCGTGCTTTGTGGGATAAATCAATAGATTATGATACTTCAAATAGATATGGTGAAGATTTGGAATCCATTAAACAATGCAAAAATTCTGAATATAAATACTTTATTCAATATGTTACAGGACATAATGTTACTTTTGATAAAGCCATTGAAACAAAATATGCAGTAAGTCTATTACAATTATTATATAAAAAATATTTGATTTTTAAAATTTTAGGAGCCGCTAATTAATATTCTCAAAGGAGAAGGCAAAGGAAATAAATCTAAATATATTGGACATATTGGAATATATTTTATTTTTGTTGCCTTTGCCTGTGTTAGTATAGTAGCTTGGGTATTCAATTGGCTTTGCTGGAAAAACAAATGGTGTTGTCTTAAAGTATACCACAATCCACTAACAAGGCGTATTGCTTGGTGGATAAGTTTAATCTTTTTATGTGGCGTACTTGCTTGTTGTATAGCAGGTTTTATAATAATAAATAGATTTGGATATGCTCTAAAAGGAACTCAATGCTCTTATGAAAGATTTTTTTATGATAGCCAATATGGGCAGCTCAAAGATTCAACTCCTAGATGGGAAGGACTCAATAATAATTTATTGAAGTTAAATCAATCAAATGTTTTTATCAATAATTTGGATTCAGAGGAAGAAACAAAAAAAAAATTTTTTTATAATTGGACTACAGATCTTCCCTATTTTAATAGCTCAAATAGTAGTGCGCAAATAGACAATTATAGAGGAAATTCAAGTTTTTCTCCATATTTTTATGCTATTATGGATGTTATCAAAGAGTGTAATCCTCAAAATAAAACAATAGTAAAAAATGAAAATGGAGACATTTTATATAATAGCAGCAACCCCGAAGATATAAACACAATTATTGGCCAATTTATCAATAATGTAAATAGTTATAATTTTCAAATTCTTAGCCAATATAAAATAATGGAAGAAGAATTATCAAAAATAATCTCTGATAATTTATCATTTAGTGAAAATATAGAATATTTTCAAAGAGTAAATGAAGAATTAAATGTATATAAAGCTGATTTTTTAAAAAAAATTAAATATTATATAAAAGTTGCTAAGATTTGCGGAAAAATTTTAGTATTAATATATTTTTGTCTTCTTTGTACTATTGCAACTTTTGGATGCATTTTACTAATACTTTATACTTTAATGAAAAATCAAGCTCCCTTAGATATTTTAATGCATATAATATGGAACTCTATTAGATTTTTTATTTTTTCTTTCTTTTTATATGGAGCTGTTTTTGGAATGCTATATTTAGGATTAAAAGATGCAATAGCTTATAATATGTTTTTGTTTGGAGAAAATTTAAATTCTTCAACTACATATATATTTTCAAAGAATGATTCTAAGCAATATTTAAGGCATTGTTTACTTGACAAAGATTCTTGGTATATATTAAGTGAAGACAATTCTATAATAAATTTGGAAAGCTTTTATTCTGATTATAGTGATTTAGCAGAATTATTAAATAAAGATTTTGATCCTGATACAAATTATACTGAAATTAATAATCGTAATAAAGCAAGTTCTTCTAGGCTAAGAAGAATGAGCCAAATCAATTCAAAAAATATGAAAACTAAAATAATAAATCAATATAAAACAATAAATATAAAATACCGTGATGAAGAAGGAGAAGAAAAAGAAGAAGAAGAAGAAATTTTATTTGAAAAAGAGATAGAAATAGAAGCAAAAGATGAGGAAAAAGAAAATGAAAAAGAAGATGAAAAAGAAAATGAAAAAGAAGATGAAAATTTAGATGATGAAGACGGGGATGAAGAAAAAGAAGAAGAAAATAATGGTGAAGATAAAGAAAATGAGATAGAAAAGGAAGAAATTGACAATAAAAAAAATGAAGAAGAAGAAGAAAAAGAAGATAAAGATGAAGAATCGCCAGAAGGAGATGAAAAAGAAAATGAAGAAGAAGATGAGGAAGAAAAAAAGGAAAAAAAAGAAGAAGAAAAAGAAAATGAGGATGAAGAAGAAAAAGAAAATAAGAATGAGAAAGAAGATGAGGATGAAAAAGAAAATGAAAAAGAGAAAGAAGGAGAGGATGAAAAAGAAGATGAAGATGAAAAAGAAAAAGAGGATGAAAAAGAAGATAAAAAAGAAAAAGAAAATAAGAATGAAAAAGAAGATGAGGATGAAAAAGAAAAAGAGGATGAAAAAGAAAATGAAGATAAAAAAGAAAATGAAAAAGAAGATGAGGATGAAAAAAAAGATGAAAAAGAGAAAGAAAATGAGAATGAAGATGAAAAAGAAAACAAAAATGAGGGTAAACAAGAAAAAGAAAATGAGGATGAAAAAGAAGATGAAAAAGAAAATGAAAATGAGGATGAAAAAGAGAAAGAAAAAGAAGATGAGAAAGAAATTGAACTAGAAAATGAAGGTGAACAAGAAAAAGAAAAAGAGGATGAACAAGAAAATGAGAATGAAAAAGAAGATGAGAATGAAAAAGAAAAAGAAAATGAGGATGAAAAAAAAAATGAGGATGAAAAAGAGAAAGTAAAAGAAAATGAGAATGAACAAGAAAATGATAAAGAGAATGAAAAAAAAGATGAAAAAGAGAAAGAAGATGATGATGAAGAAGAAAAAGAAAACAAAAATGAAGATGAGAATGAAGATGAAAAAGAAAATAAGAATGAAAAAGAAGATGAAAATGAGGATGAACAAGAAAAAGAAAAAAAGAATGAAAAAGAAAAAGAACAAGAGAATGAGGATGAAAATGAACAAGAAAATGAAGATGAAAAAGAAGATGAGGATGAAAAAGAAAAAGAGGGTAAAAAAGAAGATGAAAAAGAAAAAGAAAATGAGAATGAACAAGAAAAAGAAAACAAAAATGAAAATGAAAATGAGAATGAACAAGAAAAAGAAAACAAAAATGAAAATGAAAATGAGAATGAACAAGAAAAAGAAAATGAGGATAAAAATGAAAAAGAACCAGAAAATGAGGATAAACAAGAAAACGAAAAAGAAAATGAGAATGAACAAGAAAAAGAAAATGAGGATGAGAAAGAAAAAGAAAATGAGAATGAACAAGAAAAAGAAAATGAGGATGAGAAAGAAAAAGAAAATGAGGATGAAAAAGAAAATGAAAAAGAAAATGAAAAAGAAGATAAGAATGAAAAAGAAAAAGAAAAAGAAAAAGAAAAAGAAAAAGAAAATGAAAAAGAAAATGAAAATGAACAAGAAAATGAGAATGAACAAGAAAAAGAAAAAGAAAAAGAAAAAGAAAAAGAAAAAGAAAAAGAAAAAGAAAATGAAAAAGAGAATGAAGATGTAAAAGAACAAGAAAAAGAAAATGAGGATGAACAAGAAAAAGAAAAAGAAAAAGAAAATGAAAAAGAGAATGAAAACAAAAATGAAAATGAAAATGAGGATGAACCAGAAAAAGAAAAAGAGAATGAAAAAGAAAAAGAAAAAGAACAAGAAAATGAAAAAGAAAAAGAAAAAGAAAATGAGGATGAGAAAGAAAAAGAAAATGAGAATGAACAAGAAAAAGAAAACAAAAATGAAAATGAAAATGAAAATGAGGATGAACCAGAAAAAGAAAAAGAGAATGAAAAAGAAAAAGAAAAAGAAAATGAAAAAGAGAATGAAAATAAACAAGAAAATGAACAAGAAAATGAGAATGAACAAGAAAAAGAAAACAAAAATGAAAATGAAAATGAGGATGAACCAGAAAAAGAAAAAGAGAATGAAAAAGAAAATGAAAAAGAAAATGAAAAAGAAAAAGAAAATGAAAATGAGGATGAACCAGAAAATGAAAAAGAGAATGAAAAAGAAAATGAAAAAGAACAAGAAAAAGAGAATGAGGATGAAAAAGAAAAAGAAAATGAGGATGAACCAGAAAATGAAAAAGAGAATGAAAAAGAAAAAGAACAAGAAAAAGAGAATGAGGATGAAAAAGAAAAAGAACAAGAAAATGAAAAAGAAGATGAGGATGAAAAAGAAGATGAAAAAGAGAAAGAAAATGAGAATAAAGATGAAAATGAGAATGAAGATGAAAAAGAAAACAAAAATGAGGATGAACACGAAAAAGAAACTGAGGATGAAAAAGAAGATGAAAAAGAAAATGAAAATGAGGATGAAAAAGAGAAAGAAAAAGAGGATGAGAAAGAAATTGAACTAGAAAATGAAAAAGAAAATGAGAATGAACAAGAAAATGAACCAGAAAATGAAAAAGAGAATGAAAATGAAAAAGAAAACGAGGATGAAAATGAGAATGAAAATGATTATGAAGATGAACAAGAAAACGAAAATGAGGATAAAAATGAGAATGAAAAAGAAAAAGAAAATGAGGATGAACAAGAAAATGAGAATGAAAAAGAAAATGCAAAAGAAAATGAGAATGAAAAAGAAAATGAAGGTAAGAAAGAAAATGAAGATGAACAAGAAAAAGAAAATGAAAAAGAAAAAGAAAATGAGGATGAAAAAGAGAATGAAAAAGAAGATGAAAATGAAAAAGAAAAACAAAATGAAAATGATGAAGAAACTAATGAAGAAGAAAAAGAAAAAGAGAAAGAGGAAGAAAAAGAAAAAGAGAATGAGGAAAAGAAAGAAGAAAATGAAATAGAGAATGAAGAAGAAGACGAAAATGAAAAGGAGAATGAAAAAGAGAAAGAGGAAGAAAAAGAAAATGAGAATGAAAAAGAGAAAGAGAAAGAGAATGAGGAAAAAAAAGAAGAAAATGAAAAAGAGAATGAAGAAGAAGACGAAAATGAAAAGGAGAATGAAAAAGAGAAAGAGGAAGAAAAAGAAAATGAGAATGAAAAAGAGAAAGAGAATGAGGAAAAAAAAGAAGAAAATGAAAAAGAGAATGAAGAAGAAGACCAAAATGAAAAGGAGAATGAAAAAGAGGAAGAAAAGGAAAAAGAAAAAGAGGAAGAAAATGAGGAAGAAACAGAAAATGAAGAAAAAAATGAAAAAGAAAACGAGAATGAGGAAAAAGAGAATGAAAATGATAATGAAATAGAAAAAGAGAAAGAAAAAGAGGAAGAAAATGAGAATGAGGAAAAAGAAAATGAGAATGAAAATGAAAAAGAAGATGAAAATAATAATGAAAAAGAAAATGAAGATAAGAATGAAGAAGAAGAAAATAAGAATGAGGAAGAAAAAGAAAATGAGAAAGAAAAAGAAAATGAGAATGAAAAAGAAGAAGAAAAAGAAGAAGAAAAAGAGAAAGAAAAAGAAAATGAGGAAGAAAAAGAAAAAGAAAATGAGAATGAAGAAGGAGAAAAAAATGGGAAAGAAAAAGAAGAAGAAAAAGAAGAAGAAAATGAGAAAGAAAATGAGAAAGAAAAAGAAAATGAGGAAGAAAAAGAAAAAGAAAATGAGAATGAAGAAGAAAAAGAAAATGAGGAAAAAAAAGAAAAAGAAAATGAGAAAGAAAAAGAAAATGAGAATGAGGAAGAAAAAGAAAAAGAAAATGAGAATGAAGAAGAAAAAGAAAATGAGAAAGAAAAAGAAAAAGAAAATGAGAAAGAAAAAGAAAATGAAAATGAGGAAGAAGTTGAAAAAGAAAATGAGAAAGAAAAAGAAAACGAGAATGAGGGAAAAGAAAATGAGAAAGAAAAAGAAAATGAGAAAGAAAAAGAAAATGAGAATGAGAAAGAAGTTGAAAATGAGAAAGAAGTTGAAAATGAGAAAGAAAACGAGAATGAGGAAAAGGAAAAAGATGAAAATGAGAAAGAAAACGAGGATGAGGAAAATGAAAATGAAAATGAGGAAGAAGAAAATGAGAATGAAGAAGAAGAAGAAAATAAAAACGAGGAAAAAGAAAATAAGAATGAGGAAGAAAATGAGAATGAAGAAGAAGAAAAAGAAAAAGAGGAAAAAGAAAATGAGAAAGAAAATGAAAATGACGAAATAGAGAATGAGAATGAAGAAGAATTTGAAAATGAGAAAGAAAACGAAGATGAGGAGAAGGAAAATGAGAATGAGAGTGAGGAAAAGGAGAATGTGGAAGAAAGCGAAAATGAGAAAGAAAGCAAAAAAGAAAAAGAAAAAGAAAATGAGAATGAAGATGAAAAAGAAAATGAGAATGAAGAAGAAAAAGAAAATGAGAAAGAAAAAGAAAATAAGAATGAAGAAGAAGAAAATGAAGTAGAAATAGAAAATGAGAATGAACATAATAAAGAATTGGAAAATGAAAGTGAGGAAAAAAGAGTAGAAAAAGAAAAAGAAAAAGAGAATGAGGAAGAAGAAGAAGAAGAAAAGGAGAATGAGAAAAAAGAAAAAGAAAAAGAAAAAGAAAAGGAAGAAGAAGAAGATAATAAAGAGAAAGAAGAAAAAGAAAAAGAGAACGAAAATGAAAAAAATAAAAATGAAGAAGAAGAAGAAAAAGAAAAAGAGAAGGAAGAAGAAGATAATGAAGAGAAAGAAGAAAAAGAAAAAGAGAATAAAGAGGAAGGAAATAAAAATGAAGAAGAAGAAGAAAAGGAAAAAGAAAAGGAGAATGAGGAGAAAGAGGAAGAAAATGAGAAAGAAGAAGAAAAAGAAATTGAAAATGAGGAGAAAGAGGTAGAAAATGAGAAAGAAGAAAAAGAGAATGAAGAAGAAAATGAAGAAAAAGAAAAAGAGAATGAAGAGAAAGAAAAAGAGAATGAAGAAAAAGAAAATGAAGAAAAAGAAAAAGAAAATGAAAAAGAAGAAAATGAGAAAGAAGTTGAAAAAGTAAAAGAAAAAGAAAAAGAAAAAGAAAAAGAGGATGAGGAGTTAGAAAATGAAATTGAGTATGAAGAAATAGAAAACGAAAAAGAAAGCAACAACTTAGAAAATGAAAATAAAGAGAAAGAAGAAGAAAATGAAGAGGAAGAAAAAGAGAATGAAGAGGAAGAGAAAGAGAATGAAGATGAAGAAAATGAAAATAAAGAGAAAGAAGAAGAAAATAAAGAGAAAGAAGAAAAAAATGAAAATAAAGAAAAAGAGGATGAAAATGAAGGGGAAGAAAATGAAGAAAAAGAAAAAAAAGAAGAAAATGAAGAGAATGAAGAAGAAGAAAAAGAGAATGAAGAAAAAGAAAAAGAGAATGAAAATGAAGAGAAAGAAAATAATAAGAGAGAAGAAGAAAATGATGAGAAAGAAAATAAAGAGAAAGAGGAAGAAAATGAAAAAGAAGGAAAAGAAAATGAAGATGAAAACCAACCTAATGAAAAAGAAGAAGAGAAAGAAGTAGAAAAAGAAGAAGAAGAAAAGAATGAAGAAAAAGAAAAAGATGAAGAAAATGAGAGTGAAGAACAAGAAAATGTGAATGAAAATGAAGAAGAAGAGATTGAAGAAAAAGAAGCAGAAGAAAATGAAGAGAAGGAAGAAGAATATGAAGAGCAAGAAAAAGAAAAAGAGAAAGAAGAAGGAGAAGAGAAGAATAAGGAAAAAGAAGAAGAGAATAAAGAAAAAGAAGAAAAAGAGAAAGAAGAAGAAGAAGAAAATGAAGAAGAGAAAAAAGAAAAAGAAAATGAAGAAAAAGAGAAAGAAAATGAGAATGAAGAGAAAGAAGAAGGGAATGAAGGAAAAGAAAATAAAGAAAAAGCAAATGAAGAAGAGAACGAAGAAAAAGAAGGAGAAGGAGAAAAAGAAGAAAAAGAAAATAAAGAAAAAAAGAATGAAGAAGAAGAGAATGAAGAAAAAGAAGAAAAAAAAAATGAAGAAAAAGAAGAAGAAGAGAATGAAGAAAAAGAAAAAGAAAATGAAGAAAAAGGAAATTTAGGAGAAGAGAATGATGAAAAAGAGATAGAAGAAGAAGAAAATGAAGAAAAAGAGAAAGAAAATGAGAATGAAAAAGAAGGAGAGAATGAAGAAAAAGAAGGAGAAGAAGAGAATGCAGAAAAAGAGAAAGTAAAAGAAAATGAGAAAGAAAAAGAAGAAAAAGAGAAAGAAGAAGAAGAAGAAAATGAAGAAGAGAAAAAAGAAAAAGAAAATGAAGAAAAAGAGAAAGAAAATGAGAATGAAGAGAAAGAAGAAAGGAATGAAGGAAAAGAAAATAAAGAAAAAGCAAATGAAGAAGAGAACGAAGAAAAAGAAGGAGAAGGAGAAAAAGAAGAAAAAGAAAATAAAGAAAAAAAGAATGAAGAAGAAGAGAATGAAGAAAAAGAAGAAAAAAAAAATGAAGAAAAAGAAGAAGAAGAGAATGAAGAAAAAGAAGGAGAAGAAAAAGAAGGAGAAGAAGAAGAAGAAGAAGAAAAAGAAAGAGAAAAAGAAGAAAAAGAAAATAAAGAAAAAAAAAATGAAGAAGAAGAAAATGAAGAAAAAGAAAATGAAGAAAAAGAAGGAGAAGAAGAAGAGAATGAAGAAAAAGAAAAAGAAATTGAGAATGAAGTTAAAGAAGAAGAATTTGAAAATGAAATTAAAGGAGAAGAAGGTGAAAATGAACATAAAGAAGAAGAAGGTGAGCATGAAGAAAAAGAAGAAGAAAATGAAAATGAATATAAATTAGAAGAAAGAGAGAATGAAGAAAAAGAACAAGAAGGTGAGAATGAAAAAAAAGAAAAAGAAAAAGAAAAAGAAAATGAAAATGAATATAAATTAGAAGAAAGAGAGAATGAAGAAAAAGAACAAGAAGGTGAGAATGAAAAAAAAGAAAAAGAAAAAGAAAAAGAAAATGAAAATGAAAATGATCTTAAAGAAGAAGAAAATGAAAATGAATATAAAGAAGAAGAAGTTGAAAATGAAAATAAAGAAGAAGAATATGAAAATAAACATAATAAAGAAAAAGGAAATGAAGAAGAAGAAGTTGAAAATAAGAAAAAAGAAATTGAAAATGAAAAAAGAGAAGAAGAAGGTGAAGAAAAAGGAGAAGGTGAAGGAAAAGAAGAAAAGGAAAATGAGAATGAAGAAAAAGAAAAAGAAGAAGGTGAAAAAGAATTTGAAAATGAAGAGAAAGAAATGGAAAATGAAGAAGAAGTTGAAAACGAGGAAAAAGAAGGTGAAAATGAAGAGGGAGAAAATGAGGAAAAAGAAATAGAAAATGAAGAAAAAGAAGGTGAAAATGAAGAAGAAGGTGAAAATAAAGAAAAAGAAGGTGAAAATGAGGGAAAAGAAGTTGAAAAAGAAAAGGAAGGTGAAAAAGAAGAAAAAGAAATTAAAAAAGAAAAAGAATTTGAAAAAGAAGAAAAAGAAGTTGAAAATGAAAAAGAAATAGAAAATGAAGAAAAAGAAGGTGAAAATGAAGAAGAAGGTGAAAATAAAGAAAAAGAAGGTGAAAATGAGGAAAAAAAAGTTGAAAAAGAAAAGGAAGGTGAAAAAGAAGAAAAAGAAGTTGAAAATGAGGAAAAAGAATTTGAAAATGAAGAAAAAGAAGTTGAAAAAGAAAAAGAAAAAGAAGGTGAAAAAGAAGAAAAAGAAGTTGAAAAAGAAAAAGAAGGTGAAAATAAAGAAAAAGAAGGTGAAAATAAAAAAGAAATTGAAAAAGAAAAAGAAGGCGAAAATAAGGGAAAAGTAGTTGAAAATGAAGAAGAAGAAAAGGAAAAAGAAGAAAATGAAGAAAAAAAAGGTGAAAATGAAAAAGAAATAGAAAAGGAGGAAGAAGAAGTTGAAAATGAGGAAAAAGAAATAAAAAAAAAAGAAAAAGAAAGTGAAAATGAGGAAGAAGAATTTGAAAATGAGGAAAAAAAAGTTGAAAATGAGGAAAAAGAAGTTGAAAATGAGGAAAAAGAATTTGAAAATGAAGAAGAAGAAAAAGAAGAAGATGAAAAAAAAGTTGAAAATGAGGAAAAAGAAGGTGAAAATGAAAAAGAAGGTGAAAATAAAGAAAAAGAAGTTGAAAGTGAGGAAAAAGAAGGTGAGAATGAGGAAAAAGAAGGTGAAAGACAAGAAAAAGAAGGTGAAAATAAGGAAAAAAAAGGTGAAAAAGAGGAAAAAGAAGGTGAAAAAGAAAAAGAAGTTGAAAATGAGGAAAAAGAAGTTGAAAAAGAAGGTGAAATAGAAGAAAAAGAAGAAGAAGGAGAAAAAGAAGTTGAAAAAGAAGAAAAAGAAGAAGGTGAAAAAGAAGAAAAAAGAGAAAAAGAAGTTGAAAATGAAGAAAGAGAAGGTGAAATAGAAGAAGGAGGTGAAAAAGAAGAAGAAGAAAGAGGAGAAATTGAAAAAGGAGAGGAAAAAGAAGAAAAAGAAAAGGATGAAAAAGAAAAAGAAAAAGAAGAACAAGATGAAAAAGAAACTAAAGAAGAACTTGGCAATGAAGAAAAAGAAGGTGAAAATGAGAATAAAGAAGAAGAAATAGAATTTGAAAACTTAAAAGAAAAAATAGAATTTGAAAAAGAAAAAGGAGAAAATGAAAAAGAAAATGAAGAAGAAGGAGAAAAAGAAATTGAAGAAAAAAGAGAAAATGAACGAGAAGAAGAAGTAAAAGAAAAAGAATATGAAGAACAAGAACATAAAAAAGAAGAGAATGAGTTAGAATATGAAAATGAAAATGAATATGAAAAAGAAGGTTTAAATGAAACAATAATAGAAAAAGAGAATGAAATTGAATATGAAAAAGAAAAAGAAAAAGAAGGACTAAATGAAAGAGAATTAGAAAAAGAAGAAGAAGAATTTGAAAATGAAGGAGAAGAAAAAAGTAATGAAGGAGAATTAGAAAAAGAAAATATGGAAATTCAAGAATTAAAAGGAGAAAAAGAATATGAAAAAGAAGCAATAAGAGAAGGTGAAAGAGAAAAAGAAAAAGAAAAAGAAGAAGGAGAGAAAGAAAAAGAAATAGAAGAAGAAGAAAAAGAAAGTGAAAAAGAAAAAGGGATAGAAGAAGAAGGAGAGAAAGTGAAAGAAGGTAAAAAGGAAAAAGAAGAAGAAGAAGAAGAGAAAGAAGTAGAAGAAAGTAAAAAAGAAAGAGAAAAAATAGCTGAAAAAGAATATGGAGAAGAAAGAGAAAAAGAATATGAGGAATTAGGCAAAAAAGAAAAAGAGAAAGAACATGGAGAAGAAAAAGGAGAAAATGAAATTGAGGGAGAAGATGAAAAAGAAAAAGGAGAACATGAGTATGAAGAACAGGATAAAGAATATGAGGAATTAGGTGAAAAAGAAAATGAAGAAGAAGGAGAGAAAGAAAGAGGAAAAGAAATTGAATATGAAGTGCATAAAGAAGAATTAGGTGATAAAGAATATGAAGAAAAAGGAGAAAAAGAAATTGAAAAAGAAGGTGAGAAAGAAAATGAAGAATTAAGTGAAAAAATAAAAGAAGAAGAAGCAGAAAAAGGAGAAGAAGGTGAAAAGGAAATAGAAGAAGGAAGAAAAAAAGAAAAAAAAAATGAAAGAGAACATGAAGTAGGAGAACAAGAAAAAGAAGAAGAAAAGGTGAAACATGAAATAAGAGAAGAAGGAGAAAAAGAAGAAAAAGAAAAAGAAGAAAGAGAAAAGGAGCAAGAGGAAAAAGGTGAAAAGGAAATAGAGGAAGAAGAGGAAAAGGAAATTGAAGAAGAAGGAGAAAAAGAATTTGATGAAAAAGGTGAAAAAGAAGTTGAAGAAAAAAATAAGGAAGAAGGTGAAAAAGAATTTGCTGAAGAAGGGGAAAAAGAAAAAGGAGAAGAAAAAGAAAAAGAAAAAGAGCAAGAAGAAGAACGAGAAAAAGAGCTAGAAGAGGAAAAAGAAAAAGAAGAAGGAGAAAAAGAAGATAAAGAAATTGAAGAAAAAGGTGAAAAAGAAAAAGGAGAAGAAGGTGAAAAAGAAAAAGGAGAAGAAGAGGAAAAAGAAAAAGAAAAAGGAAAAGAAGGTGAAAAAGAACTTGAAGAAGAAGAAGAAAAAGAAATTGAAGAAGAAGAGAAAAAAGAAAAAGATAAAGAAAATGAAGAAGAAGAGGAAAAAGCTCAAGAAGAAAAACAAGGTGAAAAAGAATATGAGAAAGAAAAAGAAAAAAGCGAAGAAGAATATAAAAAAAAAGGTGAAAAAGAGACAGAAGAAAAAGATCATGAAAATGAAGGTGAGAAAGAAAATGAAGAAAAAGGTGAAAAAGAAAGAGAAAGAGAAAGAGAAAAAGGAAAAGAAAAAGAATCTAAAGAAAAAAAAGAAATTGAAGAAGAAGGTGAAAAAGAGCTTGAAGAAGAAAGAGAAAAAGAAATTAAAGAAGAAGGTGGAAAAAATGTTGAAGAATTTGGTGAAAAAGAAAGTGTTGAAGAAATTGAAAAAGAAAAAAAAGAAGAAGAATTAGGTGAAAAAGAATTAGAAGAAAAAGGTGAAAAAGAAAAAGAAGAATTAGGTGAAAGAGAAAAAGAAGAACAAGATGAAAAAGAATATGGAGAAGAAGGTGAAAAAAAAAAAGAAAAATTAGGTGAGAAAGAAAAGGAAGAAGAAGCTGAAAAAGAATATGAAAAAGAGGGTGAGAAAGAAAAGGAAGAAGAATCTGAAAAAGAAAAAGAAGAATTAGGTGAAAGAGAAAAGGAAGAAGAATTAGGTGAAAAAGAATATGAAGAACAAAGTGAAAAAGAAAAAGAAGAATTAGGAGAAAAAGAAATAGAAAAATTAGGTGAAAAAGAAAAAGAAAAATTAGGTGAAAAAGAATATGGAGAAGAAGGTGAAAAGGAAAAGGAAGAAGTAGGTGAGAAAGAATATGAAGAGCAAGGTGAAAAAGAAAAGGAAGAATTAGGTGAGAAAGAAAAGGAAAAAGAAGGTGAAAAAGAATATGGAGAAAAAGATGAAAGAGAAAAGGAAGAATTAGGTGAAAAAGAATATGAAGAACAAGGTGAAAAAGAATTAGGGGAAAGAGAAAATGAGGAATTAGGTGAGAAAGAACATGAAGAACAAAGAGAAAAAGAAAAAGAAAAATTAGGTATAAAAGAATTAGAAGAATTAGGAGAAAAAGAAAATGAAGAATTAGGTGAAAAAGAAAAAGAAGAAGAAAGTGAAAAAGAATATGAAGAATTAGGTAAGATAGAAAAAGAAGAAGCAGGTGAAAAAGAAGAATTAGGTGAAAAAGAAAAAGAAGAAATAGGTGAAAAAGAAAAGGAAGAATTAGGTGAAAAAGAAAAAGAAGAAATAGGTGAAAAAGTAAAGGAAGAATTAGATGAAAAAGAAAAAGAAGAACAAGGAGAAAAAGAAAAGGAAGAACAAGTTGGAAAAGAAATAGAAAAATTAGATGAGGAAGAAAAGAAAGAAGAAGGTGAAAAAGAAAAATTAGGGGAGAAAGAAAAAGAAGAACAAGGAGAAAAAGAAAAAGAAGAATTAGGTGAGAAAGAAAAAGAAGAACAAGAAAAAGAAAAAGAAGAATTAGGTGAGAAAGAAAAAGAAGAACAAGGAGAAAAAGAAAAAGAAGAATTAAGGGAGAAAGAAAAAGAAGAACAAGGAGAAAAAGAAAAAGAAGAATTAGGGGAGAAAGAAAAAAAAGAACAAGGAGAAAAAGAAAAAGAAGAATTAAAGGAGATAGAAAAAGAAAAATTAGGAGAAAAAGAATATGAAGAACAAGGTGAAAAAGAAAAGGAAGAAGCAGGTGAGAAAGAATATGAAGAATTAGGTGAAAAAGAAAAATTAGGGGAGAAAGAGAAAGAAGAACAAGGTGAAAAAGAAAAAGAAGAATTAGGTGAGAAAGAAAAAGAAATATTAGGAGAAAAAGAATATGAAAAGGAAGGTGAGAAAGAAAAAGAAGAATTAGGTGAAAAAGAAAAAGAAGAAGAAGGAGAAAAAGAAAAAGAAAAAGAAAAAGTAGAAATAGGTGAAAAAGAATATAAAGAAGAAGGTGAAGAAAAAATAGGAAAAGAAGGGGAACAAGAAAAATTAGAAGAAGAAAAAGAAAAACAAGAAAAAAAAGAATTAAGTGAAAAAGAAAATGAAGGAGAACAAGAAAAAGAAGAATTAGGAGAAAAAGAAAAAGAAAAAGAAAAATTAGGTGAAAAAGAAGAATATGAAGTAGAAGGAGAATATGAAGAGGCAGAATTAGGTGAAAAGGAAGAAGGTATGTTAGAAATAGATGAAATATTTGAAAAAGAAAATGAGCAGGAAAAAGCAGAACAATACCAAAAAGAAATAGAAGAAGGTGAAAAAGAAAAGGAAAAAGAAGGAGAAAAACAAAAGGAAGAATTACGCCAAAAAGAAATTGAAGTAGAAAGTGAAAAAGAATATGAAAAAGAAAATGAATTAGAAATAGAGAAGGAGGGTGAAATAGAAAATAAAGGAGAATATGAAAAATTTCAAGAAAAAGAATATGAAGAAGGTAATCAAAAAGAACTAGAAAAAATTGAAGAAAATCAATATGAAAATGAAGAGAATGAACTAGAAAAAAATAGGCAAATAAATGAAGAAAATGAAGAAGCTGAAAATGAAAAGAAAGAGAAAGAATTTAAAGAAAGAGAAAATGAAGGAAAACAAGAAGAAGAACTTAAAGAAAAGGAAGAAGAAAAAGAGGAAAAAATAATTGAACAAGAAGAAAAAGAAATAGAGTATAAAGAAAAAAATGAAGAGAAAGAAATAGAAAATAAAGAGAAGGAAATCATGAATGAAGAAAAAGAAAATGAGATAGAAAAAGGAAATGAAAAAGAAATAGAACTTGAAGAAAAGAAAAAAGAGAAGGAGAAAGAAGAAAAAGAATATGAAGAAAAGAAAGAAAAATATGAAGAAAAAGAAGAAAATGAAGAAAAAGAAGAAAAAGAGAAAGAATTAGAAATTGAAAAGAGTAAGGAAAATGGAGAAGAACATGAAGAAAAGGAATTAGAAGTTGAAAAAGAAAATATAGAAGAGGAATACAATGAAAAAAAATTAGAAAAGTTTAGGAAAGAATTTGAACAAGAAGAGGAAAAAGGGAAAGAAATAGAAAAAGAAGTAGAGAAAGAAGAAAAAGAGCAAAAACAAGTAGAACCTGAAGAAATGGAAGGAAAAGAATTAGAGCATGAGGAGAAAGAAGAAAAAGAAGTAGAAATAGAAAAGAAAAAAGAAAAGGAAATAAAGCATGAGGAGAGAGAAGAAAAAGAAGCAGAAAAGGAAGTGAAAGAGGAGAAAGAAATAGAGCTTGAGGAAAAAGAAGAAAAGGAAATACAGCATGAAGAAAAGGAAATAGAAAAGGAAGAGAAAGAGAAGAAAGAAATAGAGAATGAAGAAAAAGAAGAGAAAGAATTTGAAAAGGAAGAGAAAGAAGAAAAGGAAATAGAAAAGGAAGAGAAAGAGAAGAAACAAATAGAGCAAGAAGAAAAAGAATATGAAAATATGGAAAAAGAGGGAAAAGAAATAGAAAAAAAGGAAAAAGAAGAGAAAATTGAGGAAGAAGAACAAAAAGAAAAAGAAATTGAATTTGAGACAAAAGAAGAGGAAGAAATATCTAAAGAAGAAAATGACCAGAAAGAAATTGGAAATGAAAAAACAGAAGAAAAGGAAATAGAAAAAGAAGAAAAGCAACAAAAAGGATTAGAACATGAAGAGAAAGAAGAAAAGGAAAGAGAAAATGAAGAAAAAAAAGAAAAAGAAATAGAACATAAAGAAAAAGAATTAGAGCATGAAGAAAAAGAAGTTGAACATGAAGAGAAAGAAGAAATAGAAATAGAACATAAAGAAAAAAAAGGAAAAGAGGTTGAACAAGAAGAAAAAGAAGAAAAAGAAGAAAAAGAAGAAAAAGAAGAAAAAGAAATAGAGAATGAAGAGAAAGAAGAAAATAAATTAGAAAGGGAAGAGAATGAGGAGAAAGAAAAAGAGCATGAACAAAAAGAAAAATATGAAATTGAAAAGGAAGAGAAAAAGGAGAAAGAAATAGATCATGAGGAAAAAGAAGCAAAGGAAAGTGAAAATGAGGGAAAAGCAGAAAAAGAATTAGAAAAGGAAAAGAAAGAGGAGAAAGAAATAGAGTATGAAGAAAAAGAGGTAAAAAAAGAAGAAAAGGAAGAGAAAAGGCAGAAAGAAGAAAAGGAAATAGAACATGAAGAGAAGGAGGAAAAAGAAGTTGAATATGAAGAGAAAGAAGAAAAAGAAGTAGAACAAGAAGAGAAAATACAAAAAGAAATAGAACATGAAGAGAAGGAGGAAAAAGAAGTTGAACATGAAGAGAAAGAAGAAAAAGAAGTAGAACATGAAGAGAAAATACAAAAAGAAATAGAATATGAAAAGAAGGAGGAAAAAGAAGTTGAACAAGAAGAGAAAAAAGAAAAAGAAATAGAACAAGAAGAGAAAGAGGAGAAAGAGGAAAAAGATGTTGAACATGAAGAGAAGGAGGAAAAAGAAATTGAACATGAAGAGAAAGAAGAAAAAGAAGTAGAACATGAAGAACAAAAAGAAAAAGAAATAGAACATGAAGGGAAAATACATAAAGAAGTAGAGCATGAAGAGAAAGAAGAAAAAGAAAAAGAACATGAAGAGAAAATACAAAAAGAAATAGAACATAAAGAAAAAAAAGAAAAAGAAGTTGAAAATGAAGAAAAAGAAGAAAAAGAAGTTGAACAAGAAGAGAAAGAAGAAAAGAAAATAGAACATAAAGACAAAGAGGAAAAAGAAGTTGAATATGAAAAGAAAGGAGAAAAAGAAGCAGAACATGAAAAACAAAAAGAAAAAGAAGTTGAACAAGAAGAGAAAGGACAAAAAGAAGTAGAACATGAAGAGAAGGAGGAAAAAGAAGTTAAACATGAAAAGAAAGAAGAAAAAGAAGTAGAACATGAAGAACAAAAAGAAAAAGAAGTTGAGCATGAAGAGAAAGAAGAAAAAGAAGTAGAACAAGAAGAGAAAGGAGAAAAAGAA
>Ga0310697_10003095_pt1 | contig 17033 bp, 12 predicted proteins | sample 172DNAGHGlowgp2_FD_203883 | JGI IMG/M metagenome (GOLD analysis project Ga0310697, IMG submission 203883) | Sheep rumen microbial communities from Palmerston North, Manawatu-Wanganui, New Zealand - 1728 DNA GHGlow gp2 (v2) (version 2) | ecosystem: Host-associated > Mammals > Digestive system >... | reverse complement strand
GCTGTCTTGACGAGTGCGCAAGCAAATGCTATGCAAAGTGCCGCGCAAAATACTGCGGGCGCAATGACAGGTTTTATGGGCATGAATATGGCGGCGCAATCCGGCGGAGTCAACGCGGGCAATTTATTCGCTATGGCTCAACAGCAACAGCAACAAGCTCAACCGCAACAACAAAAGCCTCCTACGTGGAAATGTTCAGCTTGCGGACACGAAGACAATCGCGGGAACTTCTGCGCGGAATGTGGAGCACCTAAGCCCGTCGTAAACGAATGGAAATGCCCAGAGTGCGGCACGGTCAACAAAGGAAAATTCTGTTCAGAGTGCGGCAAACCTAAACCCGTCAGCGACGAATGGAAATGCGATTGCGGCGCAGTCAACAAAGGAAAATTTTGCGCCGAATGCGGCAAACCGAGAAGCAATTAGAAGTTAGGAATTAGTAGTTAGGAATTAGGAATTAGGAATTGGGAATGAAAATCCCGATTCCTTTTTCAGTTTGGAAACATTTTAAAAGCCGTTGTCTTGAAAACCTTTAAAACGTGTTGTATAATCGCAAAAGAATATTCACTAAATTTAAGGGGGAAACTTTAATGATTTACACCGTAACTTTTAATCCCGCGATTGATTATATCATTCGGCTTAACAAGCTTACAGCCGGCGCGATTAACCGCGTGACTTATGAGCAAGTGCTCGGCGGCGGCAAAGGCGTCAACGTATCAATCGTGCTTGGCAACCTCGGTCACAAATCGACAGCAACAGGCTTCCTTGCGGGCTTCACTGGTGATGAGATTGTTCGCCAGCTCCGCGAATTCAACGCCGCTGATGACTTTGTTAAACTCGATGAAGGTTTCTCCCGCATTAACGTCAAGATTAAAGCCGACGTCGAAACCGAAATCAACGGGCAAGGACCCAAAATCAGCGACGCTAAGCGCGAAGAACTTTTCCAGAAACTCGAAAAGCTCGGCGAAGGCGATACGCTGATTCTTTCCGGCTCAATCCCCAACACCCTGCCCGATGATATGTACGAGCAAACACTTTCGCGCATTCAAGGCAAGGGCATTCGCTTTGTCGTCGACGCGGAAAAAGGACTTCTCCTTAAAGTTCTCAAGTTTAATCCGTGGCTCATCAAACCCAATAATCACGAACTCGGCGACATGTTCGGCGTCAAACTCAAGACTAATGAAGAGATTGTTACCTATGCTAAAAAGTTGCAGGAAATGGGCGCACGCAACGTTTTAATTTCAATGGCGGGCGACGGCGCAATTTTGATTACGGAAGACGGAAAAGATTATTTCTCTCCTGCTCCCAAAGGCAAGCTCGTCAATTCTGTTGGCGCGGGCGATTCAATGGTTGCGGGCTTCGTCGCGGGCTACGCTGAAAGTAACGGCGATTACGAACGCGCTTTCAAAATGGGTCTTTGCACCGGCTCGGCGTCGGCATTCTCCGAAAATCTCGCTACTCGTCCTGAAGTCGAAGCTTTGTTGAAGACTATCTAACCCCCAAAAAGCAATTATGAATTAGGAATTAGGAGTTAGAAATTAAAACTGCAAATTCATTCCTAATTCCTCATTCCACATTCCTAATTGAATTTAAAGGCGGTGTTTCCTAATGGCAATTAAAATTACAAATTACATTTCTAAAAAATCTATCGCGCTAAACGTCCACCCGACCGACAAAAACGAAGCGATTGATATGCTTGTTGATTTGCTTATGACGGCGGGCACAATTCGCGATAAGGTACTTGTCAAGCGCGACGTTTTAAAGCGCGAGGCGCAAGGTTCCACCGGTCTTGCTAACGGGCTTGCCACTCCCCACGCGCAAAATTCTTCCGTCAAAAAGCCTTCAATCTCTATAATCACAGTTCCCGAAGGCGTCAATTTCAATTCGCTTGACGGCAAACCTGCGCGGCTGTTAATGTTGTTCGCGGCTCCCGAAAAGGCGGACGATACCGCAATGACTAATATGGGTCGACTTGCAGTTTTGCTCATGGACGATACGTTCAAAGAAAATCTGATTAAGGCAACGTCGCCCGCCGAAGTCATTAAGATTATCGACGAGAAAGAGGCTGAACGCGCTAAAGCCGAAGTCCCAGAACCAGACGTTTCAGCCAACACCAAAATTATCGCCGTGACGGCTTGCCCAACTGGAATTTCTTCTTCGTTCATGGCTCGCGAATCCCTTAAACAATGTGCCGAGAAATTGGGCTTGAGTATTCGCGTTGAAGTTCACGGCGCGGCGGGCGTCTATCATTCGCTCACTGACGAGGAAATTAAAAATGCCGATTACGTCATAATCGCGGCAAGCAAAAAAATTCCTATGGCGCGTTTTGACGGAAAGCTTATGATAACGACTTCGGTTGGCACCGGCATTCGCAAGCCCGAACAGCTTTTTAATCGCATTCAAGCCGGACAAGCGCAACCCTTCCACGCCACCGAAGACGACGAAACTTTAGGCGAAAAACTCTTCAACAAAATTAAAAGCATTTTCTCATAAGCGGAAAGCGTGATTGCAATGACAAAAATTTTTCTTAGAATTTTTATTCTAGCGGCATTGCTTGTCATGTTCGCGCAGAATTCAGCTCTGGCAAGTATTAAGGTTTCAATAGAGAACTAAACAGGATTGGATATTGTTTCACTTAAGACTACTTTTTTCAGTAACGGCGCAGGTCAATTTGAATTGCTCAAAAATGGTGAAGTCTTTAGAAACAATCGTATCCTTCCTATAGTATGGTCAGATAATGAAAACTCAAAAACTATGTACCTTTATGGAACTTTTCAAGATGGCACAACTAAATACTTTGGCGGACTTTTTATCCGTCAAGGTGCTAAGTTAGTACTTTATTAAATGCGTAAGACGTAGTGCGCAATGCGGAATAAAAATCTTCGTTGCGCATTACGAATTATAGAATTTATTTATTCATTCATTTGTAGTAAGGAGTAGTGCACTATGAGAGTTACCGATTTGCTCAAAAATGCGAGCATCGACCTCGGTGCCCACGTCAAGGACAAGGACGACGCAATTTCGCACCTTGTCGACTTGATGGAAAAGGGCGGCAACCTCAAGAACAAAGAACAGTACAAAAAAGATGTCTTTGCTCGCGAGGCGTCGGGCACAACAGGTCTGGGCGACGGTATCGCGACGCCACACGCCAAGTCAGCGGGCGTTAAGGCTCCGGGTCTTGCCGCAATGACAATTCCCGACGGTATCGACTTCAAATCAATGGACGGCAATCCCGCAAGATTATTCTTCGCGATTGCGGCTCCCGACGGCGGCAACGACGAACATTTAATGATTCTGTCGAAGCTCGCTACAATGGTTATGGATCCCGATTTTAAGGAAGCTCTGATTAAGGCGACCACTAAGGAAGAATTCCTTAAAATCATCGACGACAAAGAGGACGGCAAGTTTCAAGCTCCCGCCGATAGCGCAAGTGCCGCGCCCGTCGCGACGGCTGACCACATTCAAATTTTGGCAGTCACGGCTTGCCCGACCGGTATTGCCCATACCTTTATGGCGGCGGAAAGTTTGGAGCAACACGCTAAGAAACGCGGCATTTCAATCAAAGTTGAGACGAACGGCTCCGGCGGCGCAAAGAACGTTCTGACGGCTGATGAAATTGCTAAAGCTGACGGCATTATCGTCGCGGCTGATAAAAATGTCGCAATGGCGCGTTTCGACGGAAAACACGTCGTCATTACCAAAGTCGCCGACGGTATCAACAAAGCCGACGAACTTATTGACAAGGCGTTAGGCGGAAATGCTCCGATTTATCACGCAAAAGCCGGCGAATCAGCAGGCGACGCGGGCGGCGGCGTTGAAAATGAAAGCGTCGGTCGCCAAGTTTACAAGCACTTAATGAACGGCGTTTCGCATATGTTGCCGTTCGTTATCGGCGGTGGTATCTTAATCGCGATTTCGTTCTTGATTGACGGTGCGTCAGTCGATTTGAACAGCTTACCCGCTGAAGAGCGCGGAAAATTCGGTTCCATAACTCCTGCCGCGGCAACCTTCATGGGCATAGGCGGCGCGTCATTCGGATTTATGTTGCCAGTTCTCGCAGGATTTATTTCAATGTCTATTGCTGACCGCCCTGGCTTAGCGGCGGGCTTTGTCGGCGGTGCGCTTAGTGCCTCTAATGGCTCCGGTTTCTTAGGCGCATTGCTCGCAGGTTTTCTTGCAGGTTTCATTGTCAACTGGCTCAAAAAAGCTCTTAGCGTTCTTCCGCCCTCGCTTGAAGGCACCAAACCGATTTTATTCTATCCATTGCTTGGCGTTCTGATTATCGGTCTTATCTGCAATTTCGTTATTGGTCCTCCTGTCGCGGGCGTCAACGAAGCTCTCAAGAATGCTCTTGGCGGCATGGATCCTTCGGCTAAACTCGTTATGGGCGCGGTTATCGGCGGAATGATGGCTGTTGACATGGGCGGTCCTTTGAACAAGGCGGCTTATGTTACTGGCGTTGGACTTTTGGCGGACGGCAACTATTACGTTATCGCGGCGGCTATGGCGGGCGGCATGGTTCCCCCGATTGCCATTGCTCTTGCAACGATTTTCTTCAAAAACAAATTCACCAAAAGCGAACAGAAAACGACTGCAACCAATATCATAATGGGCTTGTCGTTCATTACTGAAGGCGCGATACCTTTTGCGGCGGGCGACCCGCTCCACGTTATCCCGGCTTGCGTTGTCGGCTCGGCTATCGCGGGCGCAGGCGTCATGATGTTTGACTGCACGCTCATGGCTCCGCACGGCGGCATTTTCGTCGTCCCGACTATCGGCAACCCGCTTATGTATCTCGCTTCGATTATCGTTGGCTCCATTGTCGGTTGCTTTATCCTCGGCTTAATCAGAAAGCCTAGACCTCAAGATTGATAATTTAATATCGGAAATAAAAAACAGCGTCGGGAGAAATCCTGACGCTGTTTTTTTTACAATCCTAATGAGTTCCAGATAGAATCGACACGCGCTTTGACAGCGGGCGACATTTCTATTTCGTCCGGCCAGTCGCGCAAGTGCCCTTCTTCTTTCCAAGTTTTAGTCGCGTCAATGCCGAGTTTCGCGCCCCACTTCGCATAGGGCGATGAGTGGTCAAGCACGTCAAGCGGACCATGAACAATTTCTAAATCGTGTTCGGCGTCAATGTTGTTAAAGACGCGCCACGCAACCTCGCTTAAATCCTGAACGTTGACATGCGAATCAACGACGATAATCATTTTAACGTTCATCATTTGCCCTAAGCCCCACAGCGCGTGCATAACTTTTCTTGCATGCATGGGGAATTGCTTTTTAATCGAGACGATAACGCAATCATGAAAGACGCCTTCAAGCGGCATGTTAATATCTATAATTTCGGGCAAGAGTTGTTGCAGGAGCGGCAGGAAAATTCTTTCGGTTGCCTTCGCCATATAACAATCTTCCATGGGTGGTTTGCCGACGACCGTAGCGAAATAAATTGGATTTTTCCTGTGCGTTATGCAGGTGACGTGGAAAACGGGATAATCGTCCGCTAAAGAATAATAGCCGGTGTGGTCGCCGAAAGGTCCTTCGCGGCGTAGCTCGTCAGTTGAAACGTAGCCTTCTAAAATAATTTCTGCGGTCGCGGGAACTTCAAGGTCGACAGTTTTGCATTTAGTCAGCTCAACGGATTTTTTCCTAAGGAAGCCGGCGAAAACCATTTCATCAACGTCGCGGGGAAGTGGAGCGGTCGCGGCGTAGGTGACGACAGGGTCAGTGCCGATTGCAACAGCCGCCTCGATTTTATTTGCGCCGGAAGTTTTAGCGTCGCGGAAATTTTCTGCGCCGTTCTTGTGAATATGCCAATGCATACCGGTCGTGCGTGCGTCGTATTTTTGCAAGCGATACATGCCGACGTTGCGTTTACCTGTCGCGGGATTTTTGGTGAAGACAAGCGGCAACGTTATAAAAGCTCCGCCGTCTTTCGGCCAGCATTTTAGGATAGGAATTTTATCAAGCGACGGATTGACTTCGACGACTTCTTGACAGGGCGCGTTCTTGACGTACTTTGGAAAGTTAATCGCCTTGTGCGCAGTCGAGACGATAGAAAAAATATTGGAGCGGTTCTTGAACGACAGGTAAGGCAACTTCATAATTTCGCGGATATCGTCGGCGGCGTCGTCCAATTTCTCCACGCCCAGAGCAAGAGCCATTCGCTCATAACTGCCAAAAGCATTCATAAGAACGGGCATATCGTAGCCGCGAACATTTTCAAACAGCAAGGCGACGTTGCGACCGTCTTTGAACTTTGAAACGCGGTCAGTTATTTCGGTTATCTCAAGCTCGGCGTCGACGGGAATTTTTACCCGCTTAAGCAAATTTCTTTTCTCCAACTCCGCTATGAATTCTCGCAAATCTTTATAAGCCAAAGCGTCATCTCCTTTGATTTCAATAGCTAAGGTCTTTCGCTGATGCGATAAAATAAAGTACAAATTTATCCTTGTCAAATGTTGTCCTGTATCTGACGTTGCCGCGCACCGCCACGCCGTCATTTTGATTTAACAACTTATCGACGTCTTCTCCTACTAAGTTCAAGTCTTCAATCAATTTTCCGCGCTGTTCAACGGTCAATTCGGGACTAAGCGTCAACATCAAAGTAACATAAGCCGCCAATGCTTTTTCTATGTCCGCTTGTTTTTGCGATACCGTAAGTACCATAACTTCCTTCATCATGCCCGAATTTTTTTCTGCCGCACCCATTAAGGCGACATTGTCGTTGAATTTGTACATGAATGTATCTTTATATTCTCCGCTCCTCAACTTCGTCTCGCTAAGGTTCCAGCCCGTTTCAGAAAAATTTTCAGCTATCGTTGCGTTGTATGCTGTCTTGAATTGTTCAAATGTCATACCGAGATTTAAAACCTGCGCGGACGATTCTTTTTGTTCTGGAACTTTTTCTGTGCTCATGCAACCAGTCAAAAGCAAAACAATCGCGCAGATTGTTGCCAAAATTTTTTTCATGTCTTACCTCCGCAAAATATATTTCACGACTAAATATCCAACTTCATACAGCAAAACTACAGGGATTGCGACGGCGACTTGAGTGAAGACATCGGGCGAAGTGACTAACGCGCCGATTACGAACGAAAAGAAAAATACATAGCGGCGATATTTGCCGAGCCACTCGCTAGTTAAAATTCCTAGCTTGCCCAAAACAATTATAACAAGCGGCAACTCGAAGACAAAGCCGAACGGCAACACGAACATTATTACGAAGTCGAAGTAATTGCCGAACGAGAACATAACTTGCAGATTTTCCGACTCCTCGCCGAAGCCCATAAAAAATTTTAGCGCGGTCGGCATAATCAGGAAGAACGAAAACGCCAGTCCAACGAAAAATAAAATCACCGACGCCGGCACCAATATTCCTAAAACGGCGCGTTCGCCCCTCGTCAGCGCGGGCAGGAAAAATCGCCACGTATGATAAAAAATTATCGGCAAAGCAATTAAAAAGCCCGCCGTAATATCGATTTTCAGATACGTGAAGAACGCCTCGCCCGGCTTCATGTAATAAAGCTTGCCGACGGGTTCAACCATCCAATTTGTAATCTCGTCAAGGAAAAACCACGAAATACAACTGCCGACGGCAATTCCAATAAGCGATTTAATAATTCGTGCGCGAAGTTCGGTTAAGTGCTCCGTCAAAGACATTGTGCCATCATCTTCGGGCGGGACTTCCTGCGCGGAATTTTTATCGGCGTCAGTCGCCGTTTCATTCCTAATTGGTTTTTCTGGCTCGCTCATTTTTTATCCGCGTCGATTTTCTTTTGCTCAGTTACGTCGACGGTCTTATCATCATCAGAATTCGCCTGCTTGAATTCCTTTATGCTCTGCCCCAAAGCTTTTCCGACGCCCGGCAACTTTCCAGGACCGAAAACGACCAAGCCAATAATCAGAATCAAAATAAGTTCGGGAACGCCAATTCCAAACATAAAAATCACTCTCCAAAAATTTTTCGTCATTATATCAGAAAGTTTTTTGCGTGTCGAAAGTTTTTTTGCTATCATAGGCGCGGAGGTGTTCAGATTGACTGGCGGGAAAATAATTTTCATGCCGCTGGGCGGGGCGCAGGAAGTCGGCGCAAGTTGCTACTTCCTAAAACTCGGCGAAAATAATCTTTTACTCGATTGCGGTTGCGGCGTGACGCGGGGAATAAGATTCACACCGAAATTTTCCACGCTCCTAGAAACGCCCTATCTGCAAGACTTTCATCAAGTGTCGCATATTTTTTTGTCGCACGCGCACCTTGACCACGCCGCCGCATTAGCAGATTTTTTAACGCTCAATGAACGCGCTGTAATCTACATGACCGATATAACGCGAGAAATTTTATCCGCGCAGTTGGAAGAGAAATTCACGCGGCTTGAAGAAAATATTTCGTCGGTCGCGTTCCTGCAAAGAATTCCTCTGCCGCGTCTGAAAATAAGTTTTCATCAAGCAGGACATATACCCGGCGCAATGATGACGCTGATAAATTTTCGCGGGAAAAATATTCTGTACACGGGCGATTATTCGACGTTCCCGACGCAACTTGTTGGAGCAGCTCTTCTGCCCAATGTCAAAGTCGATATTTTGATTCTGTGCGGACTGCACGCACGCCACCCGAATTATCGACGCTTCGGCGACAGCGACTCCGCCTTGAAAAGAATTTTGAATAAAATCCGTTACGCTTTGCGCCGCGGGAAGTCGATTTATTGTCAAGTTACGCAGATTAGCAAGGGCGTCGAACTTATTACGCTGATAAATAAATTTCTGCCCGAAGCCGAAATTCTTATCGACAATCGCGTTATGAGAATCGTCCACCGCTTTGAAAATTTGCGTATCCCGATAATGAGCGAACAGAATCATTCTATAAATTTCATGCCGCGAGGACCTTGCGTAATTTTGTCGACGCAACCACCGCCGATACGTTCCGGACTTGAAATTTTGAACGGCGATTTTTCATTACATGACGATTTCGCCGCGACAGTTGAATTTGTTCGCCGCGTCAATCCGAAAACTTGCGTGGTAGTGCACAGCCCGCCCGATAAACTTTTCCACGCGGGCACGACTTTAGAACAAGTTTTAATGAATGACCCCGACTCAAGGACGAGTTTTATTTTCCCAAATAGTTGCGAGCCATTTGAACTTTGACAAGGAGGAATTTTTTATGGTAAACATCACCGACCCGATTGTTAAAAGATTTATCGAGAACCTTCACAAAGCCGTTGAGCGCAAAAATAAAAATCTCTCGGCGTCCTCTTATGACGATTATGTTTTGGAAAATCGCGCCCTTAAACTTTTCTGCGTGGAAAAAACTCTTGACCCACGCCGTTGCGCCGACGAAATGAATGACCGCTACAATACCCGCTTGGGCAACGACGACATTATTAAAATCCTCAAGACTAATCGCCTTAGCTTTCAGGCTAAACGCGCCGAATTGCTCAACTGGGCTGAAGATATGGTCGGGGCTTTCGCTAAGGCTCTCGAAACGCGCAAGCCTAAAGATTACGAAGCTTATGCGGCGTTGCGCAATAAAAATATTTATACTCGCGACGACGAACGCTACAGAGTTCAAGAGCGCGTGGCGTGCCTTATGCTTTACGTCAAGCACCCCGAACTTGATAGCGACACCGACGCTGATTCCCTTGAAAAATTCGGCAATGTCTATATGAAGCACCTTCTCGCCGAAGTGAGCGATTTCCTTAAAAATATTTGCCTGCGTCCTAAAGGCGGTTCCAAAGGCGAAAAGAAAGATTCGCAACAGGAAAAGATTGAACTGCTTGAAAACATGCTGAATCGTTCCGATATGTTGCTGAAGGATTTGCAAGACGAATTTGACGCCCGCATTAAGGAAAGTCATCAAAATGATTTGGTTGAATTCTTTTCGCGCCTTAACTCCGAGAAATACGGTTGCATACTCGACGCGGTTTTGAGTGCGCGTAATGGTGTCCGTCAACTGCGCAAAGATAAAGTTCAGCTTCCGCCCGAAATTGGCGGCTTGTTCATTTTGATTGAGCGTTTGGCGCAGTTCATTCGCGACAGCGAGATTAATCCGATTTTGAAACCTGGTTCGGTTCAGACAATGCGCTTTGATGAAGTCGAAAGTTGCGACTATGAAGGCTCGCCTTTCCTCAACACGACCGAAGTTAAGCGCGTCAAAGTTCTTTCGCCTGGCTGGGTTTATAAAAATAAGGACGTACAGATTGCGCGTCCGAGATTGAAAGAAGTTAGCTAAGGAGGTTTTAAAATGATTATCAATGGAGAAGAGCATAACGATTTATGCGTTGGAATTGATTTGGGCACGACAAATTCTGTGCTGGCGACGCTGAATATTCGCCCGAACGGAAATATTGTCAGCAAAGTTGTCGACCTTGACAGAGCCGTTGACATGTTCAACGCGGGGCAAGGCGCAAAGTTCACCCTAAAGAAAAGTCCTATTCTGCCAAGTTGCGTCTACTACAACGACGAAAAAAATTATCAACCGATTGTCGGCGACTTTGCGAAGGGACGGTATCCTCTTCGCCCGTATCTTGTCGCCAAGTCAATCAAAAGTCAGATGGGAAAGGAACTTGCCGAAGGGCTTTCTTCAAATGTGCCCGATAAAACACCCGCGCAAGTCTCATCGCGAATTTTAGAACACATGCTACGCAACGCCGCCAAAATTTATCACCTTGAAAAAATTGACGACGCAGTTATCACGGTGCCCGCAAATTTTGATTTTATAATGCGGCAAGCGACACTAAAGGCGGCTGAACTTGCCGGAATAAAAATTCGCAAGGCGGACGGCTCACCACGGCAAATTTTATTATCAGAGCCGCGAGCCGTCATTTACGATTTTATTAACCAAGTGCGCAACGGCGAGATTGCCGCGCAGATTTTAGATTTGAGCACGAAAAAAAATGTAATGGTTTTCGATTTAGGCGGCGGCACGCTTGATATTACTTTGCACGAAATTTCCCGACGCGACGACGCGCCCGAAATTTTGAAAGTGCAGGACATTGCGACCAATCGTTATACGCTTTTGGGTGGCGACGATTTTGATTTATGTTTAGCAAGGGTAATGTTCGACCATTATTTGAAGCAATACGGAGCGCACGCCGATATTGTCAAGAAAATTCGCGTGGAAGAAAAAAGCGTTATGAGTCAGCTTTTGATTCACGCGGAAAATTTAAAGTTGGAAGTCAGCGCACAGAAAAGCGACGCTTTTGGCGGCGATAATTCTGGCTGGTGGGAAGAGGAAGAAGATTTCCCCGTTGGCGGCAATATCGGCACGACTGGTTATGCTTACAGCGATAGTTTTACCGCCGCGCAGTTGGAGGAAATTTGGCGCGAGTTCATGGGCGATGAACTTAACTTTGACGATTATAAAAACCTGCCCTCCGTCATTGAAAAATTTGGCAAGCAGAAAAATATTATCCTGCCTATTCTCGACGTGCTAAACAAAGCGTCAATCAAGCTCGGCAGTGAAAATGTCAAAGTCGACGCCGTGATTATGAATGGCGGCATGTCGCGCTTTTATATGGTTATCAATCGGCTGAAGAAATTTTTTGGCTTTGAACCGATTGTCGCGCTTGACCCCGACCAAGCAGTCGCTCGCGGTGCCGCTGTCTATCATTATTTCTTGCACAAGTACGATAAGGAACTTGCCGACGAAATTAAAAACGAATTGCCAGAAGCCGCACCGATTCAAACTCCGCAAAAAATTATCCCCGCGAAAAGAAATATCACTAATGCTGACCGCTCAATCGGCGTCGTTTTCGGCAGTAACATTCTCAACGAAAGTTTTTATTTGGTGACATTCGGCGGCAATTACGAAGAAATTATTCCTTCAGGAAAAGAATTGCCTTACACGTCGGAGCGGTTTACGGGCTTCAGACTTCCGCCGGGCAAAAATGTTATCAGCGTGCCTATTGCGCGTTGCGAGGCGGACGGCAGTTATAGAATCATTGCCAAGGGCAACATTGAATTTCCGGAAAAATATTCGCGCATGAAGACGGATACTTTCGTAACGTTCAGCATTTTTATGGACGAAGATAAAATAATTCGCATGGACGCGGCGACTTGTCGAGACGAACGCGGGCTTGAACTTATGGACTATGGCACGGCGACAATTTCAATCGCGACGGGCGTCGAGAAAGGTCCCAAATCTAAACTCATTGCGAAATTTGGCGGGCGTGTCAATCCCCGTTCGCAACTTAATACTATTCGTTCGCTTTGCCGCAATGTTGATGACGCTTTCAGGAAACGCAATAAGGAAGAGAACGTTAAATTTTCCGCGACGCTCAAGCTTAATGTCAATACAATTTTAGCGGCGAGTAATCATAAAGAATTTGCCGAGCCGCTATTGCAGATGCTTGACGACGCTAAAAATTCCCGCGAAGAATCATTTAAATTGCGTTGCGTCATAATCGCTAGGAAAATTGGCGGCGATTGGACTACTCAACAAAAAAGACGTTTGGCGCATCTTTGTCTCTATCAGCTTGACGAGGAGCTTTACAACCCTGGAATAAATTTGGGCAGACCCGGCGGCTTGAAGATGAATACAAAAATTCAATGCGTCTATACTTTGTCAATGTGCGGCAGTGAAAACGACATTGCCCAACTTGTCAACTTGCATAACAATGAAAAATTCCGCATGGCGAATTTGTACACGCACGCGATAACGAAAACTGAAGTCGATTGGATTTATAGCGAGTTCAGAAAAGATTGCGCGAAAGTTTTGGCGGGCATGACGAGCGGCATACAAATTTCAGCACATGCGCTGGGCGTCGCTTGCAAAATTGACGGTCGCCCGATTAATTACGCGATAAGGCGCGAGCAAGTTATCAGCGATTTATGCAAAGTAATTCGTTCGCGCAATTTAAATAATGTCGAGATTAGTGTTTGCCTTTTGGCAATGGGCATGATTTGCGACCGCCGCGCCGTCAACAATCTTGATTCTAAATCTTTCGAGGAGGCGGAAAAACTTTTGAACGAACTCAATCAGATTTACGACTACAACTTTGTTGAACTGTTCGCCAAGTCGCAGGAGGTTGCGCAGAAAATGATTGCGGGCGGCGAGCTTAGTCCCGAAGAAGAAGAATCTTTGCTCATGAAGTGGGCGACTTAATTTAGAATAGGTGTAGCTTATGGTAGAAATGATAATTGGGCGAGCGGGCACGGGCAAAACTTTCGAGTGCTTGCAACGCGCTAAAAAAATTTTGGAGAGCGAGCCGCTAAAGACTGAAATAATTTTCTTACTGCCGGCGTATCAAACGTATCGAGCGGAATTGGAATTGGCAACGTTGACGGGCGGGGCATTCAATACGCGCATGAACAGTTTCAATCGCTTTGCCCGACAAATTTTAGACGAAATCGGCGGCGGCTTAATCCCGCGCATATCGGAAATTGGGCGGCGGCTTTTGCTTAGAAAAATTTTGCTTAAACGCGACAAGGCGGGCGATTTAAAATATTTCGTGCGGGCGGCTAAGCAACACGGCTTCGCGGAACTTTTATCGAAGGAGCTAAAAGAACTTCGGACATATTCAATAGGCGCGGAAAAAATTTCGGAGGCGGCGGACAAAGTTGAAAACGACGAACTCAAGGATAAACTTCGCGACTTAGAACTTTTGACGGAAGATTTTAAAGCGGCAATGGCGGATAAACTCACCGACGACGAAAATTTATTGGAGCGGGCGGCTGAATTTATGGAGCAATCGCCGACAATCGCCAGCGCAGAAATTTTTATCGACGGGTTTATATTCTTCGACCCGCAACAGCGAAATTTCTTGCGGAAATTATTCGCTTGCGCAAAGAACGTTTATATAACTTTGCCAATGGATACAGACCTAAACAGCCGCGAAAATGTTTTGGAAGTCGGGCTATTCAAGCGGTCGTCGAAAACTTTCCTCACGCTTAAAAATATGGCGGCTGAAGTCGGCGTAGAATTCAGAATCACGCGACTTGACGCGCCGCGCAGATTTAGAGCCGAGCCGCTGAAAATTTTGGAGCAACGCTTATTCGATTACAAGCCGAAAAGTTTTGATGACGCGGCGGGCTTAAAAATCGTCGAGGCGGTCAACAGGCGGGCAGAAGTCGAATCGGTCGCAAGAAAAATTTTGCAACTGGTCAAAAAAAATTATCGCCTGCGCGACATAGGAATTTTGGCGCGTGACGAAGGCTATTTCACGCTGATAAAACCGATATTTGAAATGCACGCGATACCGTACTTTATCGACACGAAACGGGCGGCGGCTCATCACCCGCTAGCAGAACTAATTCGTTCGTCATTGGAAGTCCTGCGAAGTTGGCGACACGAAGCAATTTTCAGATGTTTCCGGACAGGATTTTTTGTCGTGACGCAAGAGGAAGTTGACTTGCTAGAAAATTATGTAATCGAATTCGGGATAAAAGGCGCGGCAAATTGGCAACGCGATTGGGATTTAAGGCGAGTAAAATTTTTGGACGCGCCGCAACGCCCTGCCGATTCATTGGAAATCGAACAGCTAGAAATAATCAACGCGATTAGAAAAAAAGCGGTTGCGCCGCTGATAAATTTCGCCGAGGCAGTAAAAAATTCAAATCGCGAAGTGCTTGCGCTGACAACGGCACTTTTCAAACTGTTGGAAGAACTTAGCGTTCACGAGAAATTAGCGGAGTGGTCGCAGGCAGAAGAACTGCGCGGAAATTTGGCTTTGTCGCGAGAGCATTTAAAAATCTGGGACGACGTGATAAATTTATTCGAGCAAATCGTTGACGCGCTGGGCGAAGAGACAATCACGCGCCCCGAATTTGAATCGATAATCGGCGAAGGGCTTGAGGCGTTGGAAATGTCGCTTATTCCGCCTGGGCTTGACGAGGTGACGGTCGCGCAGTTTGAACAAAATTCGTTGCAAAATTCGCGAGCGATATTTATTTTAGGTTTTGACGATGAAAACTTCCCGCGCAAAGTCGGCGAAAAAAATTTGCTAAGCGACGCGGACAGAGTGAAAATCAGCGAGACGGGCTTAGAAATATCTTTAGGCGGCAAGGAAAGTTCGCTTGCGGAAAAATTTTTAATCTATCGCGGACTGACAGAGGCGCGAGAACTTTTGCAAATTTCTTATCCGATAGCCGACGCCGAAGGCAAAAAAATTTCCGCGTCGTCGTTGCTTAGTCGTATACAAAAAATTTTCTCGAACGTCGAGACGGAGAAAGTTGAATTAGACGTTCTGCAAAATTTAGGCAGTGCGCTTGACTTCGCGCCAAATGAAAAAATTTTATCGGAAGAAACCGCGCAGAAACTTTACGCGCCCGCTAAAAAAATCCGCGCTGACGTCACGCGCTTTGAAAGTTTCAATCAATGTCCATTCAAATATTTTGCGAAATATGGTTTAGGCTTAGATGAGCGCGTTGAATACAAAGTTCAAGTTCCCGACATTGGAAGCATACTTCATGCGGTGATGAGCCGTTTTGGTCGCGATTTGAAGGCAGAAAATAAGCAATGGGCTACAGTCGAACCGGTCGAGCTTAACAGGCGCGTCGAAAAAATTATAGACGAGTTGACGCCGCGTCTGCATAACAAAATTTTGCTTAGCACTAAAACTTTGGAGCATCGCCGCGAGCGCATAAAAAAAGTCGCGGTCGAATCGTTGACGCGGCTGATTGAATTGGACAAGGTCAGCAAATTTCACCCGCAAATTTTTGAGTCGCGTTTCGAGAGTGCTAAGGAAATTTCCGACGTTGAAATAAATTTGAGCGGGCGCATTGACAGAATTGACCTTAGCGGCGACGGGAAATATTTTCTGATTATCGATTACAAGACCGGCAAGGCGAGCGTTAGTCTGAAGAAAATTTTCAGCGGGCTAAGCTTGCAGCTTGTGATTTATCTTGGCGCGGCGAAAAATATTTCCGAGGTCGGCGAGCGCGAGCCTGGCGCAATGCTTTATTGTCTGCTAAAAATTCCGAATAACAGCGGCAGAACCGATTCCGACGCAGCAACCGAGGCAGATAAGGAATTGAAAATGCCCGGACTAATTCGCGTTGACGAAGAGATAAAAAAAGCCGTTGACAGCACTGAAAATTTTGTTGATTTTAAGAAAGATAATTTGAGGAGCCGCGCAGATTTCCAGACGATTATCAGCTACGCGGAAAAACTTTTGGAGACGACTGCGGAAAAAATTTTGAGCGGTTGTATCGAAGTCAAGCCCGCGAAATTTTCAGCCGACGATGACGCTTGCAAATATTGCTTATATTCCGCGCTTTGCACCTTCGACCGCGCAGTTAATGAAACTTTGAAGCCGCCGGAAGGTAAGACCGAAGATATTATTAAGGCTATGAATGACGCCCTTCAAAACGATTTACAATTTGACAAGGCGGCTAGTTTGTGATAGATTTTTCTTGATTCAAGTAGTAAAAAATGTGGTGGCAGGTTTCGATGTGTGCGCGTCGACTCCTTCTACTCGTTAATGATTATAAGAGTTTTTGGAACCGGGCGTTGCTCGGCTTATTTTTTATCTTTGAAGAATGTCAGTAACGCGATTATGAACGTCCCGACGTTTGACACGTGGTCAAGCAAATCGAAGAAATCCATATGCGCCACCCCCTTCCTTCGAGGAAGAAGCCGACCACCTAGACCTGCCATGCTGAATATATCATACACTCATAAATTTTTCAAGATTAATCGCATAAAAAAGCCCCGCGCCGATTGACGCAGGGTTTTAATTTATGTCATTGTCTTTTCATGCGCACGACAGTAATTCGCGGGTCGGAGCCTCTTTCCAAATCCATAACCATGAACGAACCGCGAGTATCATCACGCGGACGCGACGCACTGCCAGGATTTAAAATAATCGGCGGTCCCATAAGGTATTCGACAATGTGCGTGTGCCCATAAACCGCAATGTCAGCGTTCTGCGATTCTGCCGCTTCCATTATGTATTCTTGAGTATAGCGCACGCCGTAATTGTGACCGTGCGTGATAAAAATTCTGTGCTCTGCGGCCTCAATAATCCGCTCGTAGCAACTGTTCGGCGTAGGCCAATCGCAATTCCCCGCCACGCCGTAAACCGGAACATCAACTA
>Ga0310697_10003094_pt1 | contig 17038 bp, 8 predicted proteins | sample 172DNAGHGlowgp2_FD_203883 | JGI IMG/M metagenome (GOLD analysis project Ga0310697, IMG submission 203883) | Sheep rumen microbial communities from Palmerston North, Manawatu-Wanganui, New Zealand - 1728 DNA GHGlow gp2 (v2) (version 2) | ecosystem: Host-associated > Mammals > Digestive system >... | reverse complement strand
AAGCTTCTTTTCAAGGTGCTGAACAGCGGTGACGCTTTCTCCAAGATTTCCGTTGACGATTTCCAGAAGCTTATAACGTCTTCTGCAGACTCATCCGCTTCCGGCGCTGAAGTTGCTGGAGCTTCTGCTTCTGCTCCATCGTTGAACAGCAATGCCCTGAGCCTGAAGGTGTGCGAAAAAGGTCTCAGGTATGACCTTACGGTTCCGTTTGCAAGATATGTGGTCCAGCACCGCAACGAGATAACCTTCCCGTTCAAGCGCTATCAGATCCAGCCGGTCTGGAGGGCAGACCGGCCTCAGAAGGGACGCTACCGCGAGTTCTATCAGTGCGATGTGGATGTCATCGGTAGCCGTAGCCTTCTCAACGAGCTCGAGCTTGTCCAGATAGTTGACCAGGTCTTCGGGATTTTTGGCGTGAATGTGTGCATCAAGATAAACAACCGCAAGATTCTGGCCGGTTTGGCAGAAGTGATGGGCTTCCCTGAAAAGCTGGTGGAAATCACCATCGCGATGGACAAGATAGACAAGATAGGTCTTGAGGCTGTCAAGGAGGAGATGCTCTCCCAGGGCGTTGACGAAAAAGGCTTCTCCATCCTGGAGCCGGTTCTCACTTTCAGCGGCACTACAGAGGAAAAACTCTCTCTCATCAGCGATGTCGTAAAAGACAGTGAGACGGGGCGCAAAGGTGTGGAGGAACTCAAGACCCTGTTCGGGTATATCGCTGAGGCAAACATTTCCCAGAAAGTGGAAGTTGACCTTTCTCTGGCGCGTGGACTTAACTATTATACAGGGGCCATCTTTGAAGTGAAGGCTCTGGATTTTGCCATCGGAAGCATCTGCGGTGGCGGAAGGTACGATAACCTGACCGGCATCTTCGGGCTTCCTGATGTTTCCGGCGTGGGAATTTCCTTTGGAGCAGACCGCATCTACGATGTTCTGAGTGGCCTGGACAAGTTCCCTAAAGAGGCGATAGGGGGTACAAAGGTCCTGCTGTCCAATATGGATGAAAAGTCTGCCGGATACCTTCTTCCACTGGCATCCCGGCTGAGGTCAAACGGCATTGGTTGCGAGCTCTATCCGGATCAGACCAAGCTGAAGAAGCAGTTTGAGTATGCGGAGAAAAACCGTATTCCGTTCCTTATAATAGCAGGGGAGTCTGAAATTCAAGCCCAGACAGTAAACATAAAGAATCTGGAAACCGGAGAGCAGACCACTCTCCCTATAACAGACGTACTGTCATTTTTCTGCTAGACGGAGTAAGTGAACGGGGCCCGGTGACACCAAAAGTGGACCACCGCTTCTTCATTCCTGCAACAATCCCGGAAAAAATTTGGAAATCTGGAAATTTGAGTATCTTTGTCCCAAAGGATATACAAATCCGAAAATTGCGTAGCTCTGCTATCAGCGTCGGTGAGTTATCCTTTTTTCTTTTTATACATGGTACTGGCTGCTAATTCATGGCGCTTGAGTCTGATCTCTTCAACAAATAAAGTCAGATTGTTTCCCATATCCTTTGAATAAATGATGACATCCTGCCCTCGCTGATTTTTATCCGTTGTCAAACTGTCGTAACTGGATATGATTCTTTTTAAGAGCGTGTCTTTTATGATGAGAGATTCAGAAATGAAAACATCAAGCTCCCCCTCGTAGTAGGAAAATAATTCATTCATACACAAATCGTTCTAAACATTCCAACTATATGCAAAAATAGAAAATCGTTTCTATTGCCGCCTACGTAAAAAGAAAAATTTGGAAATCCGGAAATTTGTGTATCTTTGCAGTCCAATACCGCGGGGTAGAGCAGTTGGTAGCTCGTCGGGCTCATAACCCGGAGGTCGGAGGTCCGAGTCCTCCCCCCGCTACTAAAAAAGAAATCCAGGCAATCAAGCTTGGATTTCTTTTTTGTTTTTGCCCCTCAGTTTTTTCCTGGTGGCATTTGCCTCCGTTGCTTAGTTTGTAGAGAAGGCGACGGCATCTCCAAAATACTTGATCTTCAGGAACAGGCCTACCTGATCTGCGCGGTTGCCTGCTGCCCTGAGTCCACGGACATCGTCAAAATAAATCGTGTAGAGTTTATCCGACATGTCTTCTACAGGGCCGTTCACACCATCAACCAGTGGTTTGGCGAGAAGGTCAATGAAGTACCAGTAGTTCCAAGGAGAGCCGGTGGCTCTGGTATTCCACTTGTTGGCCGTTGTTACATAGCTCATTCCGCCAAGTGTTTCATCGTCAAGAATGTTTCCGTTCTCGGTTCCGGCTGTTTCTACACCTACGGTTTCTATTACGTTCCCGTTAACTTCATATTTGTACGGGTTAAGGGTTGTAGTGGCCATCCTTATCCTCACAGGATACAATCCGGAAGGGTAGTCTCCTGGAATCCTCATCGTAAGCTTATATGTAGGGCAGTTTACGCCGCTTACCGTCCTGCTTTCTCCGGTAGGGACAAGAGTTATGGCCTGGATCACAGGATTTACAGGATCTGTATAGTCTCTAGGGTAAAAATCAAACTGGCTGATTGTGTAGATATGCAGCTTTCTGGTAAGGTTGGTCTGCATATTCTGGAAATCTATGATTCCTTGCTGAAGGGCTGCATTGATGGTTGTTCCCAGGGTAAAGGTAATGGTTCCCTTGCCTGTGGTGTTGTCCCAGGTTGCAATCTTTACGTCATTGGCGGCAAAGGATGCGTCAGGATTCTCTTCCCAGTTTATCTTGAATCCTTTGGCTGTAACCGTATCCATAAGATTGTGCCAGTCCGTGCTTCCCGGGGCGGCGTCAGTAGGCTTGTATTCAAACGCAATGGTCTGGACAGTGCCGGTTCCGGTCCTGTAAATCTTGGATGTTCCGCCTATGATGCTAAGTTCATACTTTCCGTCTGTGATGTTGTCAACGTTATCGTCTATGGTAACTGTACGGTTGTTCTCATATTCGGTAGTGTTCACGGCTTCTTCAAACGTAAGATGTCCTATTCCCTTCCAAGGCATGGAGAAGATATTGAAGACAAAGCTGTGGTTTCTGAGAACCTTCAGCGGCTGGTTATCCTTGTCCAGAAGCATGAGGGTGTGGTACTTTGTCACCTGGTTGGCCTCATCCGTACGCGTGTAGTCTTTCTGATATTTCACTCTCAATATGACTTTTGGCGGATTGGAGGCATTGTTCTGGTCTTCAAAGAGATACAACATTCTTGTCATATCATCTGGGTAGAATACCGGGCCTCCGTTCTCCCATTTGTAAACCGTAACCATCTCGCTCTCGTCTGCAGCGGTGTAGCGGGTGGCATCGCTGAGATTGTAAGGAGACTGACGATTCTCGTCTATGACGAGTGTGGCATCGTTTATATAGCCGGCATAATGGTCGGCTGCGCTGGAATTGAAAGGAGCAATGAATCCTTTGCTCAGGCCGTTTGTAATCAGCCAGTCTATCTGAAGGATCCTGTAGTCGTTTCCGCTTGGTGAACCGGGGTTTTCAGGATCGTCTGTCATTGTTCCGAAAACTACCCTTGCCCTGTCTCTAATGAGGTGTACAAGGCTTCCCTCCCTTTTTTGGTAGGTCGTGTCGCCCGTCACAGGATTGACCACCATCTCGCTGAGCCATTCCTTCATTGCGGCGGTGCTTTCCTCCTTGTGGAATCCCCAGTAAATTACTCTGCGGTCATCCAGTCCCGCAGTCACCTGAACGCTCTTCATAAGGACGCTCTCCAGGGTTCCAGTCTTGTCAAATCCCGGTATATGGCCTTCAGCGTTGGCCAGGAAATGGATTCTTGTGGTGTGTGCAGGAATAGAGCCGGTAAACAGATCTCTTCCATAGCAGTCTGTATGCCCTGCTGTTGTAAATCTGTGCTCATTGCCGACAAGCTCTCCTTTACGGTATCCGAGATATATGCCTTCCTTGGTAAAGCAAAGCATATAAATGCTCTTTACGAAATCGGTAGGATCCTCATCTCCTCCCACTATACTGGCCTTGGTCTTTGCGTCAGGCTTCTCGCCTATAAGATTGAATCCCAAGCGCATAGGTATTTCTCCTCCTGTTTGGAGAACGGAAGGGTCAACCTCGGGATCCACCGGAGCGTCCAAGTTCTTCTCTGAGCATCCTGAAAGCAGCCCCACCATTAGAGCCAGCGCAAAAACCTCAATATATTTCAGATATCGCTTCATCTTAAAAGTCATCTGTTCGTTTTCTCTTTTTGTCTTATATTTTCTCAGCGATGCAGGCTATTCCCCATTGTTGAGTTTGCTTATCTCACTCAATGACAAATCCCTTACGCAACGCACATAAGCATTGGTGGCTGTTCCTTGGTCACCGGTCGGAACATTTGCAGAGGTACCGTCAAGTGTCCAGTAATAGGCTCCTCCCAAAACCTCCACCATTGTTACATTGTGTGTATAAATTCCGTTCTGGTAACCGATAATCACATTTATCTCTTCTTTTGTAGGAAGCCTCCATCCCACATATCTTGTTCCGTCAGTTCCCACTTCCATATATGTACCGCAATGAGTTGCAGCAGTCGTAGGACTTTCGGTACGAGTTACGGCTCCAAGCTGCGATGCAATCATAAAGGCCGGAGATACAACGTGGTCCTGAGACTGGTAGTTTCCATCAACAACCGGCTTTCCAACAGCGTATTCATTACTTGCAGATGTAATCTGTATTACATACATGTGGTTGTTGGTAAGGTTGGTATAATTGTTTGTAGTATAACTATTAGCACTTGTCATACCGCAGCAATAAGTGTCATTCCAAACCTTTGCAGTAAATATACCTTGATTCCACACTGTTCCTGTATGTGCATCCCAGTCCACCCAGCTTCCGGTGCCGGCTTGCCCGTCAACGGTAACTGTTTCTACGGTGTATTCCGTTATGCCGTCAGGCAGATAATTGGTTGTAACCGGTGCTGTTTCTGTCTTGCGGTTATCGGAAGAAGATGAATTGTACTGAGCTTGGGTACATTCAACCCACTCCCATCCGTCATAAGCAGAAGGATCTGCCGGATCGTAGGCATATTCTGTTGTACTTCCACCTCTGTAGTAGTTAGAATACTTCCAAAGGTTTACTGTAAGATTTCTGTTGCCAATTGAAGTTGATGCCACATAATCATATCCTGAATATGTAACATCATATGATCGATAAGAAGAAGAAGCATTTATTGTAACAGTTGTGCCATTCCAAGTTATACTATTCAATGTCTGCCAACCATGCTCAGTGTTAGACTGAGTGCTTTGGCTGCCGCCTGTGGCATAATAGCCGTTGATTGCATTTGCCTGGCTGTTGGCGTTTCTGCGGTCATCATTGCTTGTTCCTATGCCGGCAGCCCATTCCGTCTGGGTTATTGATTCCCAACCTTCCGTTGTCCTGTAATAACGTTTACGGTAGTATTTGGTAAGGTCGTAGGTGTAGTATGTTTCTGTGTAGCTGTAAGGCACTCCATCCCAGCGGGAAGACCAGCTTCCGGTGATGCTCTGGATGTTGTCCAGAGGGAAGTGCTTGATTACAACGTGTTTCTTAGGGAGGGTAGTGGTTTTGAGTTCAACGTCAAACTCAATGGTCTTGACGGCACGGCTTAGGAGAGCTTGGGATGAAACCTTGATGAGGCCGTCTGTGGTCAGGATAATTTGCACCGTCTCGCCTCTTGACGCATTGTTGTCTGGTGCGGAGCTGGTTATGACTATGTTGCCAAGGCCGTCAGGTGAGGCCGGTTCTTTTGTGACTGTTCCCTTGATGTTCACTTCGTTTCCTAGATAGTTGACGTAGGAAACCTTCAGGCTGCTGACGTCTATGTCAGGGAAACGGCCGTCATCGGTAGCCACGGACGCGTACCAGTTGAGATCTACTGCCTGGGCGCCGTCTCCCTTGAGGATATACTGCTGAGGGTGGACGGTAAGGTAGTTGATGTCTCCAAGATGGATTATGGTGGATTCGTGGTCAACGTTAGTCTCTGTCCAAGGAACCACGTGGTATTCAAGGTCAAGATAGAAGTCCTCTGCCTCAAACTCCTCGTTTTCGGAACCCCAGGATGCAATCTTGGCGTCAACGATGTATATGTTGTTGCGCTGGAGACCCTTGTCTGCAACCTGCTGCTCATTGCATATAGGAATGCGGTAGTAGCACATGCGCTGGTCGTTGTAATGGTAAATCTTGGTGCCTATCATCAGAGTGTCCTCCGGATTTTCAGGGGTGAAGGTATATCTGACTGAAACCAAAAGGTATGGAGAATCTGTGTAATCGCTCCATTTGAAAGGGGCAGTGTAGGTCTTTACATACCATTGCCACTGAGAGGCATCGACTTCATCCGTATTGCAGAGCGCACCCGTCTTGAACGGTTTGTTGTCATAAGGGCTGCCGGTCTGGTCCTTGTCCAGCTCGTATGTTCCGGAGGCTATGTCAGCCACATCAAAGCCAAAATGGACATATCTCCACATAGGCTGTCCGGATGTCCAGTTCTTGCCGTTTGCCTTATGGGAAATCTCCTCCTTGAAATCAGGATCCATGCCCAATGTCACAAGAATCTTGGAGACGGCCCTTTTGAGGTCAACATCCCAGACCTGCTCTCCAAGTTCAGGTTCCGGGCTCCAGACTATGTCTCCGTCCATAAGGAAGGCTTTATGGTTTACGCGGTTGGTCCTTGCCGGAACCTCGTCAGGGGTGTAGTAGCAGTCTGTTTTGGCATCATAAGTGTGCAGCTCCCTCAAATCAGCCAGAGTGGCGGGAATTGTTGAACCTTCAACCCTGTAGCTGTAGTGGTTGTGGGATGTGTGGCTACAGCTATGTGTGTGTGGGTTGTTGGCGGTTACATAGATATGATACTGGATATCAGGGTCAAACGGTGTACCTTCCAGAGTAAGCTCATTTGCCCAGTTCTTGTTGATAAGCTGCTTTGCCTTGTCCATAAGGCCGCCCGGAGAGTTGGGGTCCAGGATGATTCCGGTCTGGTCCTTGTCAAGATGCTTCACATAAATCCAAGGAGTGCTTTCGCCATCGGATTCTTTCTTTATGAAGATGTCCAGAGTCTCAATGAGGTTCTCGTTCAGGATAGAACGCGCAATGACATCATCTCCCTGGACAATGTTCGGGTCTTCATCATTCTTGGCTTTGCTCCGTGCCTTTGTGTGGCCTTTCAGATAATCAACGCCGTCATCAAAAAGTTCGGGAATAAGAGAAAGGTTGCCGGTGGTGTCCACCAGTTTAACTTTCTCGTCCTTAATGCAAGAGACGAATGCCAGCACCGCAAACAGAATTATCGCGGAGAAAACAGACGACCTATGTAAAACAGACTTTCTCATTGTTAGATGTTAAGTGGTTCCAGCCAATACTGTCCTGGGTTAGACGAATCATATTCACGGTCTTTGTTTGCTGCATAATCTGCAGGGGAAACTCTCCTGATCCTGATAGGGATGTGGTCACTGTCTCCAGGTAAATTGTGGGAAATAGGAATAAGGTAAGGAGGTTCTCCAGAAGGAACGCAGACGAGAGTTACGGAAACTTTGCTCTGCTCTTCGGAAGAAGGGGTGGCACTGGTCTTTGGCACTACCCATATTCCGAACGTGTGTGATCCGGGGTTGATGTTATAGTCAAGCGTAGGCCAGGCTGTAGGGTCAGGATGGTTTTCATCCACTATGACAAACTGGAAGAAGTCATTGTCCAGCTGCAGCCTGAGAGGATATGTATTGGATGTGTTAAAGTTTATCCTTGTAGAATACAGAGGCGTAATTCCGTCTCCGCCGAATCCATAGGAAACGGCTAACCAGGTATCGTCCCAGTTGTTGTAGTTCATATCTGGGGTGTAGCGGAGCCAACGTCCAAAAGAAACGTCCGTGTGCCCCTGGGTTGAGTAAGCAAAGCGGTCGTTGCCGGCTGTCCAAGGCAGGACGGTAGGCATGATGACAAGCCTTCCTCCAACAAAGTAGGCATAGACAACCCAGATATGGTTGCGGGCAAAGTCTCCCGCAGCGTCCATCTCAAAGGTCTTTGTCTTTTCTGCACCTGCAGAAGTTGTCTTGTACCGTATTGTTCCGGTTATCTTCTTGTCAGTCTCCCTTGTATAGAAGGTCTTGACCTCGGTCAGCAAACCGGCATCCCTGGCTACATCCAACCTGTTCCAGTACTGGTCTGCGGTCTCGCTCTCGTGGTGTACGGAGCGGAACATAAGATCTCCCGGAGTGTTGTTGACGGCAATACCGCTTTCCGGAATTGCAGAAGATATAGTGAGAGGGTTTGACTCGTAACCTGTTCCGGCATCTATCTTGTACGGGTTGGAAGAATCGTTGAAGACAAATTCCTTCTCTGAGAACTGGTTGCCGTTTATGGTTATTCCGGTAATCTCGTATTCGGAATCCTCAACTTCCATCCTGCAAAGCACAAGGCGGAATTTGCTCACGGTCCTTGTCAGCACCACCTTGCTTACCACAAGTACAGGGAAGCTTCCCGTGATAGGGACATTTGTTGCAACTCCTGAGTAAGGGAGGCCCTCAGCCGGAACATCGGTTTTAGGACATCCACTGTATGTAGCCCCGAAGGTATCCCCGGTCATGGACATATTTAGAAGCTGAGGACGTGTCATCGCCTTCAGTCCGTCTTCAGGAAGATTAAGACCTGCTGAAGTAGGGTTGGCTACTGCATAAAGGTCCAGGTTAGGCTTTGTGTTTGCTATCTGCTTCAGATCATCTGTATCAAGCAGAACGGTAAACCTTGCCTCCTGGCCACTCTCCAGATTGTATTTGTTAAGGTCTGAACCGGAAAGATGGAGGCAATAGAAAGCCGGTGCAGTCTCTGCGTCTGAATGTCTGTAAAGCCATACGACAAGCTCGTTGATTTTCTTTTCCTCCTCTGTGGCGTTCACCTCACCCACATCAGCCTTGGTCGCTATAGGCTGCGGAATGTAAACGGAAATCTGCAGAGAAGGCTGCTGTTCCGGTGTATGGTCTTTATGGCAGGAACTCAGGCTCAGCGATGCAAACAGCGCAACTACTGAAACGGCGATTATATTGCCTGTCATTCTTTCAAATATGTTTTTAAAGCCTCTCATATTCAGCATCTGTTAATAAAGCGGAACATTTGTCGGTGTTGCAAGAATCCAGTCCACGCTTATCTCCACTCCAACCTCAAGCTGAGGATCCTGAAGATCCGGAATGCAGTTGTAGGCATGCTCGAGTGAGTTGATTTTCAGAGTTACCTCTGTGATGTAATCCTGTTGGAACACGCTCTTAACCAAACTCTTGTTTCCTTTTCCGTTATTGTATTCAATTCTTCCGTACATGTAAAACTTGCTGCCTGGTACGATGTATCCGGTTTCTCCCCTGAATGTAGCGTTGGAGTTGTTCTGGAACTCAATGCAAATTATCACATCGTCCTCCTGCAAGCTCTGCAGCAGCATGGTGTAAGAAGGACTGTTGGTAACTGAGCCTGAGTTTGTAATCCAGGAGAGGGTTCCGCGTGTATCGGACAGCGGCATATTGTCATATACATAGTACTCGTTTCCGGTAAGAGGGCTGAAGTCAAAGTTCTGCTTGTGCTGGCCGGCAACTATGACAGCAGTCATCGGGAAGTTGCTGTTGTTTACGTTGACATCGGCGTGGTCTTTGTCTTCAAGAATGGAAGAAGTTGTCTTAGCCAGGTTAAGCTTCAGAAGTGCCACTCCATATTGCATAGGATCATTGATTGCAACGGAAACCGCTCCCTTCTTTACAACCGGTCCGAGTCTTCTTTCTCCGGCATTGTACTGGTCAAGTATATTGCTCCAGGCGGCTGACGTGTTCTTGTACCAAGCCGCAATGTTACTTTCCGCAACACTCTCAGAAGCTTCTGAACCGAGCATCTTTGCTACTGAAACCTGGCTGTTTACATAGTACCACAGGCTCGGAGGGTAGCAGAACCTGTCCATAGGAGCCAGATGGATGTCATAAGTTCCTTCAGATATTACCACGAACTTGCTTCCGTCCCACTGGATGGCTACACAACCTTCAGGAAGCCCCATATTGCCAGGGAATCCTCTCAGGTCCGCATCTTTCAAGGTCAGGGTTGCGCCGGCTCCGCTACCGGAAACTGTTGCAAATTCTTCTATCCTTTCTCCGATAGTTGTCAGATACAAATCTGAATATGAGTATGGATCATATTCATCATCTGACATATATATGTCTCTTTCGGTACCGTTGATTACCAGACTGGCTTGATCCGAACCTGTATTGGCCAATCCTCTGTAAAGGTTCTGGAGGATTACGGTCATTGAAGGGCCGGAGGCTGCAAACATACCCACGCTAAGCAGCTGGTTGCGGAGACTCTGCAAAGCGGAATTGCCGTAATCGGCATCCCAGCTGAAGGTGTGATTGTATTGTTGCCATCCCCACCAATTTCTATAATAATAGACCCGGACAGAATAGTTGCTGGAAGTATAGTTGCTGTTGGAGATGTTGAGCAGGCTGTTGAGCATATCTGCAATTTTCTGGGCCTTGGCAACTATCGTGGTCTTGGTGGCGGCGTCGGCAATGATAGGCTCAGGTGAGAACGTGATGTCAGAAGCCTTGGAACCGGCATCTTCAGGTATCAGGCTGCCATAGAGGTGCTTGTACTCCTGCGTGCCCTTGGTGTATGTAGTTCCGCCTATAGACACAGGGTTGACTTCATCAGCCTTGCCATAGACAAGGAAGGAAGCTGTACCGGCGGGAACATATATATACTTGTAATAGTGAGAGTTGTTGGAATTCACCAACCCGCGGAAAGTGCCGGAAGAACCGTCGTTTCCGAAGGTTTTGTCTATACCTGCGTAAGGAAGGGTGAGATAGTCTCCCAGGCGGTGGTCATTCGGGCGGACCTCTCTCTGGACATCAAACGGAAGGAAGTAGATGTCGCTCATGCCGCGGAAGGAAGAAGGGCTTCCGTCTGCCTGGGCTACGCTGGAGAGTGTCTTTGTGGCCGGAGAGTAATTGACATCCTTCATCCCGAAGGCAAGGGAAACCGGGAAACCGGAAGGCTCCACCTCATTTCCTCCTTCAGGATTCTGGTTTTCAGGTGCGGTGCTCTTGCTGCACGCAGCCACCACCAATATCAGGGCTGATACTGATATCATCCCCATCGCCGATGAAACTTTCCTCAGCGATGATGTTATTATCCAAATATATTTGCGTGCAACCTTCATTATATCTTTATTGTGTTTATCTGCTTAATTCTTTATTTGCGGTTCCTTTGTCGCTTTCCCGTTCGTGAACGGTTAGCTGAACCGTTGTTCTTTTCTGCTACAGTATAGGGTCGTAGTGTCCTCCAGGCGTCCAGTCAAGTATGACGCTCACTCCTACGGTCGGGATGTCTGTCCTTACCACACCGTCATCGTAGAGCTTGGCCTTTACAATCATCAGCTGACCTGCCCTGAGCGGCATTTTGACGCTCAAAAGTGTACGGGTGATGGTTCCGTCCGGAAGGGTGGCGTAGCAGTGCCATGCCCAGAGACCTTCAGTGCTGCCTACAGATACAAACGGCTCCGTAGTCTCGATGATGGTCTTGCTTCCAGGCGTGTCCTTGGACGGGTAGTTAACGGCGGCAAAGCATCTCTGCGTACCGGCCGTAACAGGCAGCTCATCGCACTTTATGACTGGAGACTTGTCATACTTGTATGTGCTGTCCGCTATCCTGAAAGAGTTTGCATACCCCGTAGTGCAAATCCTCAGGTTCTTTATCTTGCTGCCGGTTGTGTCTATCACCAGGGCCGTGGCAGCGTTGGCCATATAGAGCTTCACATGGAAGGTCTGGCTTATGCCGGCCTTCACATCCATATCCGCCCTTGCCGTAAACAGGCCGGTCTTGTGGGTGGAAAGGGAGTCTCCGTCTTTCTGGTAAAGCTCTGCGGTATTATGGTACTCGTCTGCGGTCAGACTTACCTGCTGGTTGTTCTGCAGGTTTGCTGACGCATTGTGAAGATAGTGGTGCACAGGCAGATGCAGCGTAAAGCTTTTCTGGCTGGCGTCCATTATCCTGTTCTCCTGGTGGAGGCGGATTTTGTCCGCCTCTGCACCATAGAACGATAAATCTACATCATGGGCAAAGTCCGTGAAGATATCCTTCAGATAGTTCTGCAGAGCATCTTTCACATAAGAGTCTGATGTCTGGTCAAGTTTTGTGTTTATTTCTGTTGAAACATTGGTTATGAGTCTCAACTCATATTCTATTTCAGCGTCAACGGCACATTCGTCCAGGTTATCATCTATCCACTCCTTGCATCCCGTCAGAAGAGGCAGGATGCAGAGAGCGATAGCTGAACTTTTTATGAAATTAGAAATCTTCACGTTCTTTGTCTTTATGGTTAATCCTGTAGTTCAGTTATTTGATTACTGACCAAGGACAATGTTATCAAATGTGAGACCTGTGCTCCAAGCAAGATCTACGCTCAGACCAAGGGAAATCTGGGTTGACCTCAGATCAGGAACGGTAACATAAGCATGCTGCAAGCTTGTTTTGTTGAGGACAAAGTTGGCAGTTGTCATGTAGTCCTGGATGAATACACGCTTCTCCTGGATTGTGCTTCCGTCTGCGTTGTAAGGAGGAAGAGCATAGTCTGTAGGCCAGGTAATGGCTGCCAGAGAAGCATCAGTAGGATCAAGCTTACCTACGAGGTAGAATGTACCGCCTGCGCGTACAAGGTTGTTTTCTCCCCAGAAATCCTTGCCGGTTGCGTTGGTGAACTCAAGAGCTACATAAACGAAGTTCTGAGTACCGCCGGTAGTATAGTTGTCCCATACCAGAGTATAGGTCTCCTCGTTTGCAGGAGTAGGAACAGCTGCTGAAACAATATCCTTGTCGTAAACTACATAGTTGAAGCTGCCGTCCTTGGAAGTATAGTCCCAACCTACGGTCTTGGTCTGTCCACCAACCAGAATACCGGTAAGGGTGAACTGTCCGGCTGTTGCAGTAAACTTGTTGTTCTCCTCAGTAGAACCGGTTCTTGCAAGCTGGATGGCTGCGTTGTTGTCTTCCAGTTCAGTTACGCCTGAAGCAAAAGCTACAGATGTTTTCAGAAGAGAAGTACCATAGTTGATGTTCTGACCCATTGCAACGCTGCGGGTAGTTGAGAGCACGTGCTTTCCGATAGCGCTCCAGTCAGCTGTCCATTTTGAATTGTCCAGCCAGTTGTCAGTACCATCCGGATAGTCATTGGTTACGTGAGGATCGTTGGATACTCTGATAGCGCTGTTGCCGAAGTAGCAGAGCTCTGCAGGGTAAGTGTAATTGTAGATGTTGTGGGTTACACCTGAAATACCACTGTGTACATCATTGGTATATGCCCAGGTTGCAACAGGAGCAGTCTGACTGATAGTTACAGTAAGCTGAGCAGCACCCATAGGAAGACCTGGAACAACAGCAGGGAAATCTACAATTTCATTGTTTACATCTCCGTATGAAACACCTGCGTTAGTCTTCAGAGTGGAAATTGCGTTGGCGGAAGTTCCGTTGGCTGTGAACAGGCGGATGTTCAGGCGGATGGTAATAGCTACCTGCTTAGCCACATATTCCTGCCAGGAAACCGGGGTTGCCTCAGCTACCTTGTCAATTACAGCATAGAGGTCGGTCATCATCTTTGTAACGGAAGGACCGCTACCGGCTCTTGCCTCATTGTCATAAACAGTGTTGAAAGCCTTGAAGGCGTCTGCCAGAATCTCACCAAGAGGGCACATAGGAAGAGATGGATTCAGAGGTGCAACTTCCTTTGGAGTTATAACACCGCTTGTAGAAACATTTACAAAGTCGCTCCACTTGAGATCAACAGCTCCGGGACGTCCGTCAACACCATCATTGTGCTGACCGTCAAAAGTCAAAGAGTTGAGGTCAGCATGATAAGTGGTCTGAACGATTTTGTTGATAATATTAACTACTACTTCCTGATAGTGAGCCATCTGAGTAGCCTTTTCAGAACCGGATTCAACTCTTGGGACGAGTGCGAAAGCGTGGTTGGCTATTTCTGCATTGGAAGCAGCAAAAGTTATGCTTCCCTGCTGGTCGTCTGTTCCGCTCTTAATGGCCTTGCCCCAGAACATGAGGGCGTTGGTCTCAACAGGGAGAGAAAGCTCGATGACACGGCGGCTCTTTGGACTTCCGTCAGGATCAAGTTCACCGGCTGCAAGAATCTTGCCGAGAGCAAAGGTCTTCTCAGCTTTTGTTGCAGTTGCCACGTGCTTGCCGTCATTGGTTGTACCAAGCTTGTAGGCAAACAACTGGGCGTTGTCAATTCCGCGGAATGCCTCAAAAATGGTTGCCTGAGCATTTGCGGAGGTCATTTTGGTTGCAGGGGTGTTACCGGTAGAAACGTTGAACACGAAGTTGGCGTTTACGGTTGCACCTGCCTTGCCGTTCTCTACAGGATCTTCTCCCTCAGGAGTGGTGTCGCTCTTTGAGCAAGAGAGAGCCAGAACTGAAGCAGCAAATCCCATAAGGGCGAATTTGAAAACAGTTTTCATCTTTTAATGCTGTTTAAAATTAGTTAGTTATTGATTTGTTGGATTTATTTGTTTCTGTTATATGTTTTAGCTTTAGAAGCTTACCTGTTGCCTTTGTTTTTATTTTTTGATTATCTCGATTGTTTACCTTGATTATTTGTTTGTTTCTTGATTATCTTGAGTTTTGCGATTGATTGTCTTTATTTTTACCTTGATTGTTTCAACTGCTGGACTTGACGGTTGTACTCCTCCATCTTCTTGTTGTACTCTTCCACCTCTTTCTTGTATTTTTCATACTCAGCCCTGTCAGCCTGGTATTTCTTTATTGCCGCCAGATTCTCTTTCGCAGCAGCCGCATCCTCTCCTCCCCTGGCTATTGCCTTTTCAAGATACTGGACAGCTTCAGCCTCTCTTCCGTTGAGGAACAGGGCGGCAGCAAGAGTGTTGTAGCTTCTCGGATCCTCTTTCTGGGCCTCTATCAGCTTCAAGGCTTCTTCATTCTTGCCTGCTTCCAGCAGATCTATACTGGTGTTGATAGCCTTTGCGGTGTCATCCACGTAATCGTAATATATAGTAAGGTATCCGGAATTTCTCTGGTCGGCGAGCAAAGCCTTCAAGATTTTAGGATAGGTCCTGCGGCCATTGAGCGCCTTTATCCTGGCTTCTCTCCTGTCGAGGTTCTCTTCTGAATTGATGATACTCATAACCTGCTCAAGCTCAGTCTTTGACAGGTTGTCTCCACCGCCAGCGAGGATGAGATCGTTGATCTGGTCTTTGAATTCGCTCCAGGCCTCTCCGCCACCATATAAGTCGAACAAGTCATCCGGTATGTTGAGCTTGTCCTGGATATAAAGCTTCAGGGCAAGTGCACGGTTGTTTGAAAGCTTTATGTTATTGGCGTTGGAACCTTCCACAGAAGCCAGACCGATAATCTGCATCTTGGCCATCTGATGACGGGCATCTCTCATAACGGTGCCGGTGACATCTATGATCTTGTCCAGGATTTCAGCGTTGTTGCGGAAATTGTACTTGAGGACGCTCTTGCCAACCTCAAAGTTAACATACAGAAGTTCCTTTTCCTTTCTCAGGATCCTGTCCGGAGTATAAGGCTTGTACTCGGAAATAGGCTTGAGGAAGCTGTTGGTAAGAGCCAGTTCATCAGCCACGCCCTTCTTGGGTGTTACGGTCTTCAGCACAGGAGGTGCAATGTTTGGAGGGGTTACTTCCTTTGGTTTCTGAGGTTCAGGGATAGTTACGGTCTGGATTACCTCCTCAGCGGTCTGCCTCTTTACAAAATTATAAGCAAGGTTAAGACCAAGTTTAGGAACTACTCCCCAGCTCTTGTCCTTTCCGATTTCTGTTCCGCAATAGCCACATTCATACTGCTTGGCGTTGTTTTTGCCCACAGCAGCACCGGCCTCAAGCTCGAGTCTCCAGCGGTCGTTGAGCCACCAGGAACGTCCAAGGAAAAGACCGATTCCCAGCCAGTCTCCTTCCAGACGGCTGTCTCTGACCTTCTTGTACATTCCAAACGGGAACTTTACGGCAGCAACATTGTAATGGGTATATACCAGATCCAGTCCAAAGAACCATTTCTCGTAAACCTCCTTAGGCCAGATGCGGAGCTCAGGAACAGCCAGAAGGTGCTTCCACTTCTTCTCCTTCATCTTGTCATTGTCCCAGGCAAGGAAACGCGGCCAAGGCTTGAGGCCAAAGTTGCCTCCCAAACTAACATGCTTGGAAACAGGGATTTCCAGGCCAAGATTCGGAGTACCGCTACCTGCATAGAAAAGGTTTGTGCGCAGAGAAACGCCATGATTCCTCAAAGTGTCTTTCTGCTCTTCCTGCTGCGTCTGATAGGACTCAGACTGCGCATTTGAGCGCACACCGGCACAAATTACCATAGCCAAAGCCAGTCCCGCTGCCGATAAAGCTCTATGTAATGTCTTTGCCATTTACTTATTTGATATAGTATATGTTCTTGTAAATACTTGCGTTTCAGTGTTTTGCCCCCCCCCGTAGTATAAATTGCAGGCACAAAAAGGCAAAATCACGACAAATATACAAATATTACCCACAAATGCAAGAAAAAGCATTCTTTTGAAACAAAAAATTCTCAAAAAATGTTCCGTTGGTCTAAATTGAACTAATTTGAACCAAATAGGACCAATCTAAATGGAGGCAAAACCGGAGGGCAACGGGAAGAATGTTACTTCAGGCGTGATATTCTGTCCGTAAGTATATTCTTATATGAGGATTTCAGGTTTTCCGGCAAAAAAGAACTGTCTATCAATACTGTCCATGCAGGAAGATTCTTTGTCATCTTGTTGATTATCTTTACAGCTACTGCATCCGGGATTCCACTGCCAGTCAATGCATTAAGGAACGAAAGCTTGTCAAAACCGGTTTTTCTTCCACCTACTTCAAAGGGCATTGCCATTTCCTCAGGATCATTCGGATCCGCAAGTGCCACTGACAAGAGGTCATAGGCTGGAGACAAAGTGTATTCTCCGCCCCCGTTATCTATCAGTGAAAAATTCTTGCAGTGCATATCAGAATTGCCTGTAATCCAGGAAAACAATACTATTTCCCAAAACCTCTGGACATCAAGCATCGGGGCTGCCGCATAG
>Ga0310697_10003093_pt1 | contig 17044 bp, 8 predicted proteins | sample 172DNAGHGlowgp2_FD_203883 | JGI IMG/M metagenome (GOLD analysis project Ga0310697, IMG submission 203883) | Sheep rumen microbial communities from Palmerston North, Manawatu-Wanganui, New Zealand - 1728 DNA GHGlow gp2 (v2) (version 2) | ecosystem: Host-associated > Mammals > Digestive system >... | reverse complement strand
CTTACTGGCACCTCTACACGTCCGGGGAGCAGATGGAGATCATTTTCCCCGGCGAAGGAGCTTTCCGGTTCGGGATCACGCTGCTCGGCATCTGCCTGGCAGCGTTCCCCGCCTGCCGGATCCTGACTTTCGCATTGATGAGCAACCATATCCACCTGCTCCTGGCCGGTCCGGAAGCAGATATACGTGCCTTGTTCGCGCTGTTCCGAAAGAGATTGGCCAGATACCTGACCGGGCAGGGCGCTTTTGCGCCCCTCCGGCGGTTCGAGGCCAGCTTGTTCCTTGTTCCCGACCTCCAGGTACTCCGGGACGAGATCATCTATATCAACCGCAACGGCTACGAGGTCCACCCGGAGTGCACGCCTTATTCCTACCCATGGTCACTTGCTCCGGCGTTCTTCAACCCCTGGATGTCCCTGCTCCCTACCACGCCTTTCTCCGCGCTGACCGTACAGGAACGGCGCACACTCTGCCGGTGCCGGGAAGCCGTGCTGCCGGAGCACTACCGCGTATTCCGGGGTGCCCTCTTCCCGGCCAGCTTCTGCGCCATCGGCGAGGCGGAGTCCTGTTTCCGGGATGCCCACCAGTATTTCCGGCGCCTCAGCCGGGATCACGAAGCCTGTTCCGAAGTCGCCGGGAAATAGCAGACGGGAACACGGATTCCCGGTTCCCGTCTGCAAAATGACTGATCCATATGGATGGTGGGGCAGCGTCCGGCCTGCCGGTCAGGCTGCCGGCTACTCCACCGTGAGGGTGATCTCGGCGGACTTCAGCAGCGGCGCCGTGAAGCGGACCGTGACCGGACCGGAGGTCGGAGCCGGGCCGCCGTAGGCCGGCTGGGGCGCGCCGGGACGGCCCCGGAAGGCCGGGACCGGCAATGCGCCGCCCCGCACATACGCCAGCAGACGGCCCTGGAAGGCACGCTGGACGTTGTCGGTGTAATCGCCCATGTCGCTGTTGTCGGATCCTTCCAGACCCAGCAGGTGGGCAGGTCCCTCGATGGTGCAGGTGATCTGGTTGTCCGCCAGCGGCACGAAGTTGCCGTTGTCGTCCACGACCTCCACGATGAGATGGGAGACATCACCCTTGGCCAGCGCCGTGCGGTCCGCACGGACACGCAGGGCATACGGGCGCAGGCTGGTCTTGATCTCGTACGAAGACACCTCCTTGCCGGACGCATCGTAGCCGACGGCCCGCAGGGTACCGGCGGAGTACGGGACATCCCAGCCGATGATGCCGCTCTCCTTGTTGTAGGGCTGCTTCTCCCCGACCTGCCGTCCGTTCAGGAACAGGGCGGCGCTGGCGGCATTGGTGTAGCAGACCACGCGGACGGTCTGTCCGTCCTCGTAGTTCCAGGTGTCGCGGGCATCCGTGCTGTCACCCGCGCCGCGGCCTCCCTGCCGGAAGGCCGGCTTGAGGTAGGTGCCGATGTAGCAGACCGGTTTCTCGCTCCAGAGCGAGGCGAAGAAGTGTCCCCGGGGCTTGGGAAAGCTGCCGAAATCCATCAGGCCCGTGTGGAAACCGCGGGAAGGCCAGGCATTGGATTCGCCCAGGTAGTCCGTGCCGGTCCAGATGAACTGACCGAAGATGAAATCGTTGTCGCGCACCGCCGTCCAGGCGGCATAGTTACCGCTGTTCTCGGAGCCGTAGATGATGCGGTCCGGGTAGGTGGCGTGGTCCGCGGCGTAGCGGGACTCGGTGTAGTTGTATCCCACCACGTCCACGGCCTCCGGATAGGCGGTCTGGTTGGACATGGCCACGCCGGCGAGGGCCCCGGTCACAGGGCGCGAAGTGTCCACGGAGCGGACCACGGCGGAGAGGCGCTTGGCGATCTCCCCGATGCGCTCGGCATTCGGCGCCTTCGGGTTGTAGCCGCCGTAGGCCGGCTGCTTGAAGTCGTCGTTGCCGCCGTCCAGGATCGGATGGGAATACGGGTCGTTGGGATAGTCCACCTCGTTGCCGATGCTCCAGAGGAAGATGCTGGGGTGGTTGCGGTCGCGCCGGACCATGTCCCGCACGTCCGTCTCGCCCCACTCCGCGAAGAAGTCATAGGTACCGTCCATCGCCGGCGTGCCGACATTCCAGCCCTCCACCCACTTGCGCTTGGGATACTCCCACTCGTCGAAGGCTTCGTCCATGACCAGCAGGCCGATCCGGTCGCAGATGTCGTAGAAGACCGGGGTCTGCGGATTGTGCGACGTGCGGATGGCATTGGCGCCGATCTCGTCCTTGAGGGCGCGCAGGCGGCGCTCCCAGACTTCCTCCGGCACGGCGGCACCGAGCACGCCCGCATCATGGTGCAGGCAGACGCCCTTTACCTTCATCCAGTTGCCGTTAAGTGCGAAGCCCTTGTCCGGATCGAAGGTCAGGGTGCGCAGGCCCACCTGCGTCTGCGTGCGGTCCAGCACCTGCCGGCCCTCCACGATCTCGGCTTCCAGCGTATACAGATAGGGATCGTCCAGGGACCAGCGGTGCGGTCGGGCCAGCTTGAGGTCGACGGTCTGGCTGGCCGCGGCGCGGACGGTGGACTTGGCCACCACGGCGCCCTCGGCGCTGCGCAGCGTCAGGCGTAGCTGCGCCCGGCGGGCGCCCAGGCCCTCGATCGCGGCATCGACGGCCACGACCGCCTGCTTGTCCGTCAGGCTCTTGGCCTGGTAGCCCACGCCCCACTGGGCGAAATGCACGTCACCGGCCTGCACCAGCCACACGTCGCGGTAGATGCCGGAGCCCGTATAGAAGCGCGAATCCGCGATGCGGCTGTGGTCCACGCGGACGGCCAGGACATTCTCGCCGTCCCGGTTGAGCCAGGGAGTCAGGTCGTACATGAAGGAGATGTAGCCGTTCGGGCGTTCGCCCAGGAGGTGGCCGTTGAGCCACACGCTGCTGCGGTTGTAGACGCCCTCGAAATAAAGGTAGACCTGCGCGGCCGTGACCTGCTTGCCGTCAAAGGTCTTGCGGTACCAGCCGATGCCGGCGGGCAGGTAGCCCGTGCCGCTGGCATTGTCCGGGGAGAGGCGCCCCTTGACGGACCAGTCATGCGGGAGCACGACCTGCTGCCAGCGCGCATCGTCGAATCCGGCCTCCACGGCCTCCGGGGTATCGCCCAGATGGAAACGCCAACCCTCATTGAAACGGGCGGCGTCACCGAAAGAGACCTGGGCGGAAACCGATGCGGCAGCCAGGATCCCTAACACAAAAAGACAAATCTTTTTCATATACGGATAGATTGGTTATTCTTGTTTTTCAAAGGTACGGATTTTTTGCTATCTTCACGCAACCAACGCTAACACGAATAACACGATTCTATGACACGATCCAGACTCTGCGCCGCTGTCGCCGCCCTGACATGCACCGCCAGCGCCCTTCTGGCCGGCCCCGTCGACATCAACGTGGGCAAGCCCGGCGCACCCATCCAGCCGACCATGTACGGCATCTTCTTCGAGGACATCAACTTCGCCGCGGACGGCGGCCTCTATGCCGAGCTGGTCAAGAACCGCTCGTTCGAATTCCCGCAGGACGCGCTCCAGGGCTGGAAGGCCTTCGGCCGCGTGGAAGTGCGCGACGACGGCCCCTTCGACCGCAATCCCCACTACGTCCGCCTGTATGAGCCCGGCCACCGCCACAAGTGGACCGGTCTCGACAACGAAGGCTTCTTCGGCATCGGCCTCAAGGAGGGCGAGACCTACCGCTTCAGCGTCTGGGCCCGCGTCCCGCAAGGCGGGCGGGCCGTGCTCCGCGTCGAGTTCATCAACACCGCCTCGATGGGCGAGCAGCAGTTCTTCACCCAGGAGCGCGTCACCGTGGATTCCCGCGACTGGAAGCAGTATGAGGTCGTGATGAAGGCCGCGAAGACCGATCCCAAGGCCACCCTGCGCATCTTCCTGGAGAGCCGGGACGTCACCGTGGACCTGGAGCACGTCTCCCTGTTCCCGACCGACACCTGGAAGGGACACCGCAACGGCATGCGCAAGGACCTCGCCCAGGCCCTCGCCGACCTGCACCCCGGCATCTTCCGCTTCCCGGGCGGCTGCATCGTCGAGGGCGCCGACCTGGACACCCGCTACAACTGGAAGAACACCGTCGGCCCCGTCGAGAACCGTCCCCTCAACGAGAACCGCTGGGAATACACCTTCCCGCACCGCTTCTTCCCGGACTACTTCCAGAGCTACGGCCTCGGTTTCTTCGAGTTCTTCCAGCTCAGCGAGGAGATCGGCGCGGAGCCGCTGCCGATCCTGAGCTGCGGCCTCGCATGCCAGTTCCAGAATGATTCCCCCGACGCCCACGTGCCCGTGGCCGAACTGCAGCCCTATATCCAGGACGCCCTGGACCTGATCGAGTTCGCCAACGGCGGCACGGACACGAAATGGGGCGCGCTCCGCGCGGAGATGGGCCATCCCGCCCCGTTCAACCTCAAGTTCATCGGCATCGGCAACGAGCAGTGGGGCCCCGAGTACCCCGAGCACCTGGAGCCTTTCGTCAAGGCCATCCGCGCCGCGCATCCCGAGATCAGGATCGTCGGCTCGTCCGGCCCCAACTCCGAGGGCGACCAGTTCGACTACCTCTGGCCGGAGATGCGCCGGCTGGGCGCAGACCTCGTGGACGAGCACTTCTACCGTCCCTACGAGTGGTTCCTCAGCCAGGGCGCCCGCTACGACAACTATGACCGCAAGGGTCCGAAGGTCTTCGCCGGCGAGTACGCCTGCCACGCCCGCGGCCGCAAGCTCAACCACTTCTACGCCTCGCTGCTCGAGGCGGCCTTCATGACCGGTCTGGAGCGCAACGCCGATATCGTCCACATGGCCACCTACGCTCCCCTCTTCGCCCACGTCGAGGGCTGGCAGTGGCGTCCGGACCTGATCTGGTACGACAACCTCCGGTCCTTCCGCACCGCCAGCTGGCACGTCCAGCAGCTCTACTCCGAGTTCAAGGGGCAGAACGTCCTCAAGACCACGATGGACGGCGCCTCCGTGTCCGGCGCCGAAGGCCAGGACGGCATCTTCGCCAGCTCCGTGATGGACGGCGGCAAGGTCTACGTCAAGGTGGTCAACACCGCCGCCGAACCCCGGACGGTCCGCCTCAACTTCACCGGTCTCAAGAAGGGACAGGCCGTCGAGCCCGTCGAGCGCATCCGCTTCACCTCGGACAAGCTCTACGAAGACAATTCCATCGAGCTTCCCGACCAGTACAAGCCGGTGCGCGGCACCTTCACCGGCCGTCCCGTGACGGCGGCCGAGCGCGCCCAGGCCGCCGGCCAGAAGCCGACCCGCGCCCAGCTCCGCTCCCTGGACCGCAGCGTGGACGTCAACCTGGCTCCCTACTGCTTCGACATCTACGTCTTCGAACTCTAAGAGTCCGGAGACATACTGACAACAAGGCGCCGGCCCCCTCGGGGACCGGCGCCGCACTACTACTAACCTTCTCAGGGGACTCAACCCCTTTTATTGGCGTCCCGGATAGGCCTCAAGGGCTTTCTGCAGCACGGTGAGGGCCCGGGCCAGGTCTTCCTTGCAGAGCACATAGGCGATACGCACCTCCTGGCGTCCCTCCCCCGGCTCCGTATAGAAGCCGGCGCCGGGCGCCATCATCACGGTCGCGCCTTCGTACTGGAAGTCGCGCAGGCACCAGATGCAGAACTTCTCGGCATCGTCCACGGGGAGCTTGGCCATCGTGTAGAACGCGCCCATCGGGATCGGCGAATACACGCCCGGGATCTTGTTGAGCCCGTCAATCAGGAAGTTGCGCCGCTCCAGGTACTCTTCATAGACATTGTGGAGATACTCCTTCTGCACGCCGATCGACGCCTCGGCGACGATCTGGCCGAGCAGCGGCGGCGACAGGCGGGCCTGGCAGAACTTCATCACGGCGTCGCGCACCTTGCGGTTCTTGGTGCAGAGGCAGCCGATGCGGATGCCGCACTCGGAGTAGCGCTTGGACACGGAGTCGAACAGGACGACGTTCTCCTCAATCCCCTCCATGTGGAAGGCCGAGATATACGGCATGCCGGTATAGATGAACTCGCGGTAGACCTCGTCGCTGAAGAGGAACAGGTTGTGCTTCTTCACGATGTCCCGCAGACGCTGCATTTCCTTGCGCGTGTAGAGGTAGCCCGTCGGGTTGTTGGGATTGCAGATCAGGATAGCCTTGGTGCGCGGCGTGATCTGCTCCTCGAAAGCCTCGACCGAGGGCAGGCGGAAGCCGTCCTCGATGCAGGTCTTGACGCTCTTGACCACGGCACCCACCGAGATGGCGAAAGCCATGTAGTTGGCATAGAACGGATCCGTGACGATCACCTCATCCCCCGGCCCCAGGCAGGCCAGGAAGGCGAACAGCACGGCCTCCGAGCCGCCGGTCGTGATGATGATCTCCTCCGGCGACAGGTAGATGCCGTACTCGGCATAGTACTGCACCATCTTGGTGCGCAGGGACAGGTAGCCGTCGGAAGGGCTGTATTCGAGGATGGTGCGGTCCACGGCCTTGAGGGCATCGAGGCCGCACTGCGGCGTCTTGATGTCCGGCTGGCCGATGTTGAGGTGATAGACGTGCACGCCGTTGCGCTTGGCTGCATCGGCGTAGGGAGCCAGCTTCCGGATCGGGGAAGAAGGCATGTTCTGGGCCCGTTGGGAGATATCCATAACAATCAAATGTCCGCAAATATAAACAAAAACTCATTCTGCCACAACGGGCAGGCCGAATTCTGTGCGGATCAGCTGCAGCAGCGCCTCCGCATCGTCCACTTCCGGGACCAGCCAGCGCTGTCCGCAGACCAGCCTGGGGACACCGCTCTTCTCCTGCGTGGAGGTGCGGCCGAACAGCTCGTAGGCACGCCGCAGTGTGGCGTCGATCCGCCCGTCCGCGACGGAGGTCTCGAATCCGTCCCCCAGCAGTTCGCGGGCACGCGCCTGCGCAACATCCGGACCTGCCGGGGTACGACTGCCGTCCTCCCCCAGCATGGCGTCCCAGAAAGCGGCGTACCGCTCCGGAGCGGCATACCAGACGGCAAGGGCCAGCCGCGTGAGTTCGCAGGAACCGGCGAAGCGGTCCGTGCCCGATGCCGGGATATACGGGTTGCACGCGCTGCTGAGCGGGACCGGGCACAGGCGGATCCGGACCTGTCCGTCCGTCTTGTCCAGCAGCTCCGGCAGCACGCGGTGCAGCCGGCGGCAGTGGCTGCACTGGAAATCGAACAGCAGCGTGATCTCCACCGGCGCATCCGCCGGGCCGAGGGCCGGGAGTTCCGCATCCGAAAAGACCGGCAGTTCCGCCCCGGTCCTGCCGCTATCGTAGACCGTCTCCGGGACGGTCCGCATCTGCACAAAGGCAAACAAGGCTGCAGCCGCAAGGCCAGCGGCAAAGGGCCACGCCGGGCGAATCCCCGCTTTCCGGGCACGCAGGAAGATCAGCACCGCCAGCACGCACCCGGCCAGGTGCAGCGCCGTGCAGTACGGGCAGAACAGGTGCAGGACGCCTGCCTGCAGCCAGCAGAACCAGAGGGCGGCGCCCACGATGCAGCCGCCCAGCAGCGGCATCAGGCGCCAGAGCCACTGGTCCAGCGACCGGTCTTCCGCCCGGTTCCCGCCCAGGAAGAGCAGGCAGGCCATCAGCAGGAGGTACAAGGTGGTCGAGACCAGGCTGACCGGGACTCCGCCGAGCACATAGGCCCAGGGACTGCCCATCACGCCGTCGCAGCCGCTGCCTGCGCCGCAGCCTGCCATCGGTGCCGCCGTCAACGCATGCACGAGCATCCAGACGGAGAGCGCCAGGCAGGCTGCACACAGGAGCAGCGCCGCGGCCTTGAAGCGACGCAGGCCTTCCACAGTCCTAATAGCGGTTGGGGGCGCCCGGCGTCGGCTGGGCCGTCGCGACGGGCGTACCGGGAGAGAAGGCTGCCTTCAACGGTGCGGACAGGCTTACGCCCGTGCCGCTGACCGGATCGGCCGCCTTGTGGGCCTTGCGAAGCGGGGCCTGCAGCATCAGCTTGTTCTGCTGCTGGGCCGGCGGCAGGCGCCAGCCACGCGGGATGATCACCTCGGCGACCACGGCTTTCTCGTCACCTACCAGCACTTCCTGGCCGGGGATGAAACCCTGGGCCGTGCCGACGGCGATCGTACGCGTGCCGGGACCGGCTGCGGCGGACAGGACCGTGGCGCCGGCAGAACCGACCTCGGTCACCTGGACGGTCTGGGCTTCCGCGCCCTTCCCGATCACCAGGGATGCACCGGGACGGATCCACTGGACGTTCGCCAGCTTGATATTGTCCGCACCGGCCGCGACAGGCAGGGACATGTTCAGGGTCCGCTGGACCTGGAAATCCTTCTTGTTGTCATCCGCGTCGGCTCCGTCCGGGAAACGGCCGGCGCTCGTGGACGCGATGACGACAGGGCCGAAGCCGCCCCGACGGCCGGCAGACGGCGTGGGTGCGAAGTTGCCCGGCTCATTGGCGCCGGAATCGGCCTGGTAGCCTTCGGACAGCCAGGGATCCACGAGCAGGCCGAAGTTCAGGGCGTCGGCTACGTGGCCGCGCGCATCGCGCAGCAGGATGCTGCCGCCGGCGTCGGACAGGGCCGGACCGCCGAATACCAGGTCAGGCGTACCTTCAAAGGCACCCGGCGCGAGGAAACCGCCGCCGGTGACCGGGGCATCGATGGGATGGGCGGAGGAGAGCGGGCTGTCCAGGACGATCTCGTAGCAGAGCGCCAGCACCGGCTCGTTGCTGTAGTGCGGATGCTTCGTCGCAGGCTCGAAGGTAATGCCGGTACCGTTCACGCTGAACGGCATGTTGGAGGCATGGGCGAACTTGAGCGGTTCGGCGATGTCCAGGCCCGTGCCCGGATCCTCGTCCGGACGGAGCGGTCCGCCGAAGGTGTTGCGCACGGAGGGCGTACCGACCTTGGTGACGGTCACGGTCTCGATGCCGTGGCCCTCACTGTTGATGTCCAGGCGGATCTTGTCGCCGACGGAGATATTGGCGGTCGAAGAGACCTTGATATTGGTATCGCCGGGCTTGGCGTCCATGGACAACCAGGCCTGCGTGCCGGGTTTGCCGACCTCCTTCACGGTCACGACCTCATACTTCTCAAGGTTCAGCGACACGGCCGGGCGCTCGGCGCCGTAGCCGATGGCCATCTTCTGTCCGGCCTCGAATCCAGCTGTAGAGGTCACTGGGATGTTGGTAGAGCCGACGGGGATCTCGATGCCGTGGCCGCCGGGAAGGGGCTGCCAAACCGTCGTGGGGGCGCCGGGGACGGGACCCTGGCGACGGCCGCCCTGGCCGGGCAAGGCCTGCGGAAGCGGGTCGGACACACTCTTGACGGTATGTTTCTCCCCATCCACGAGGATCTCATCGCCCTCACGGAAACCTTCCACGCTGCGGACATAGATCGAGCGGTCACCCTTGGCGGCGTCCACCGCCAGGCCGGAATTGGCCATGCCGAGCACGTAGAACGCCTTCGGGGCCAGCTTGGTCCCGGACGGGATGCGGACCTCGGAGAAAGCCGGGATGTGCGTCGCATGGTGGCGGACCGTCCAGCCGGAGAGATCCGCCTCGCGGTCGGAGGCATTGTAGAGCTCGATGAAGCCGTCGGTGATGCTGAATTCATTGATCTTGACGGCAGGGGTGCTGCGCACCTTGAGCCGACCGGTCTCCCGGAGGGTCCCGCCGGCATCCTTCCAGGCCGCCACGGCGGTGAGGTCACCGTTGAAGGAGGCCGATCCGGCGGTCACGTCGAACTCGGCCACGACCGTCTGGCCGGGAGCCACGGCGTAAGGCACCTGCATCTGGGGACCGCCCTCGGCGCTGGCCTTCCAGCCACGCGGGGTCTTCAGCGAGAGGACAAGCCCCTCGACGGGGGCGTCGGTCGTATTGACGAAACGGACCACCGTCTTGCGGGTCTGGCCCGGCTCGAAGCTCTGCACGTTGGACGGACGGCCGTCCTCCAGCGAAGGGAACACCTCCACGGTGGCCACGCGGTAGCGGGCGGCCACGACATTCGCCTGGATCTCCTGGTTCACCGCCTGGGTCGGGAACGTGCCGGCCGCCGTCATCGCCCCTTCGTAGAAGGTGCCGGCGGAGCCGTTGCTGTTGTCGCCGCCGTTGCCCAGCAGGATGGCCCCCTGCTTGCGCATCGGGTCATAGCTGTTGCGGGGATTCTGGATGCGGCCGCCGTCGTAGTAGACCTTCAGCTCGCCTTCCTGGGCGTTGCCGCCCATGGAGCGCCAGTGGTGCGGCTCGCCGTCGGCCATGGCCGTGACGAAACGCCAGTCGACGGAGTTCAGTCCGCGGCAGTATTTGTCATTCGGGTCGGGGTTCACGCAGCCCACGAGGTTGTTCTCCTGGTCGGTCATGATCCAGGGACCGTCCCCCTCGCCGTAGTACCAGCCGCGGGAGTTGCCGAAATAGGTCGTCTCCATCGTACCGTCACCGTCGTCGCGGCTGTCGGTCTCGGCATTGCCGTAGTCGAAGCAGCAGCCGGAATTGTAGTGCTGCCCGCTGAAGACCCAGTACTGGCCCTCGGCCTGGTCGTCGACCGCCGTGCCGAGCGGGTCATCGAGCCGCAGGCCCATACCGGGGGCGATAAACAGGCCGTAGACCTTGTGCCCCATGAGCGTGACCGGCGCCCAGTCCATGAGCGGGACATTGTTGTAGCCGCCCATCGCGGGACCGCTGAAACCGCCCCGGGGGGCCTGGTACAGGTGGTTGCCCTTGCCGGACTGGTCGTACAGGACCGTAATCCAGCAATAGGTATCCTTGCAGAAGGCATCCTGCGCCGCTGCATCGGCATACCCGCCGGGATCGCCGGCGGTAGCCTTCACGACCCCGATATCCAAGGTCTTGCCGTCCGACTGGCGCATGATCTGGTAGAGCGGGCCGTCATACGACGCCAGCAGGGCGCGCGTCGTACTGTGGGCCGTCACGCAGGGCGTACCGCCCCGAGCGTAGACATCGCAGGGTCCTTCCGGGCGCGGAAGCGCCTTCGATCCCGCCAACTGGTTGCAGGCAATCACGGCCCCCAGCAACAGCAGGCCGGCAACTGCCCCGAACATCACTTTCTTCATAAAGCTAAATAATTGGTTATTGACTCTAAAGATAACAATTTTAGCGCAAAAGACCACCGGAAAAAAGAAAAATCCCGCAGACTTCCGTCCGCGGGATCGATGGCTGGCTGCCAGGGAGGGCATTCCCTACTCCCAGACGAAGCCCTCGACGTCGTCGAGGAAGATCTTCTCACGCTCGTCCGGCTGCATCAGCTCCATGGTCACGTTCTTGAACTTGATGTTGCGCGCGTGCTGCATGGACAGGCCCCAGGCCGGCTGGATGCCGTGTGCGGAAGGCTCCGGGTAGCCGCTGTTGCGGCCGAAGAAGAAGGAATTGGCACCCCGCTGCAGGCGGACATCCTCCTTGGTGAGGCCACCCTTGTACTGGATGTGGATGTCCCTGAGGGTCACGTTCTCGACCGGATTGCCCGGCAGGCCGACGATCAGCAGCGCGTAGCGCGTGTCGCAGTTGGTCACCACGACATCCGAGATCTCGATGTTGTGGGCCTTGGAAGCGGGGAGCTCCTTGGGGCCGCGCATGCGGTCGCCGATGCGGATGTAGATCGGGGAATTCCAGATGTCGTCCATGCGCAGGTGGCGGACCTTGATGTTCTCGATCAGGGCCCCGTCCACGGTCTCCAGGGCGAGGCCGCGGCAGCGCTTGAAGGTGATGTTCTCGATGCGGATGTTCTTGAAGCCGCCGTTGCTCTCGGTGCCGAACTTGACGCGGCCGGTGGGGCCGTCGCGGTCCGGGGCGGCGGTGATGGACGTGCCGTAGGTGCCGTAATAGACGGTGCCCGGGTCATAGCCGGACACGGTGCAGTTCTTGATCAGCACGTTCTCCGTGGCCTTCGGATAACCCAGGCCGTAGGAGCTCTTGAGCACGATGCCGTCGTCGTTGAGCGAGTTGACGACGCAGTTGGTGATCTTGACGTTGGCGCAGCAGTCGATGTCGAACGCGTCGCGGTTGGTGTCGCACAACACGTTGTCGATCACGAGGTTGTCCACGCCCGTGAGCAGCAGGGAGAAGTGGCCGCTGTTGAGCAGGCTGATGCCCTTGATGGTCACGTTCTTGCACTCCTTGAGGGCGATGGCCTTGTTGGCCTCGGCGATGGGACCCTGGCGGCCCAGGCCGCGGGAGAGGGCGTCCGTACCGTCGATCAGGCCCTTGCCCTCGAACTTGAGGTTCTTCAGGCCGATGCCCCAGATCAGGGAATTCTTCCAGTGGCTGTGGCCGAAATCCTGGTACATGTCCCACTCGTTGGGCTCGGCGATGTCATAGCCCTGCTCGGCCGTGGGCTTCGCCGCCTTGATGACGGCGCCCTCGTCCAGGCGCAGGGTGATGTTGTCCTTGAGGCGGATCGAGTAGCTGCTGTAGACGCCCTTCGGGAAATAGATCACGCCGCCGCCCTTGGCGGCCGCGGCCTCGATGGCGGCGTTGATGGCGGGCGAATCGATCTTCACACCGTCTCCGGCGGCGCCGAAGTCACGCACATTGTACACCTTGGCCTGCAGGCCCAGCGCGGCGGCCAGCAGGAGTGTCACGGTCAATAATTTCTTCATCATATCAGTAGACATTGGTTTTGGTATTGTTCTCGGGTGCGGGGATGCCGCGGACGGCCCAGAGCTTCGCGGCGCCGTCCAGGACGGTGAAGCCGCGCTTCTCCAGCGCGGGAATCAGCGTCTCCAGGGATTTCACGGCCGCCTCGTCGCGGGCGGGCACACGCAGGATGTCACCGTCCCGGACCGTGTCCAACACGTCCGCGGGCAGGGGTGCGGCATCCTCGGCGTAGTCCATCTCGACAGCCACGTACTTCGGGAAGCGGGCCGGGTAGCCCAGCAGCTGGTAAGCGATGGCCCAGGCCATGCGGAGCTGGCCGGGGGTATTGGGATGGAGCCGGTCGGTATCGGCGTTGCGGAAATAGCGCGTGTGCTCGTCCAGCATCGGATACAGGCCGCTGATGCTGGCCAGGTCGATCACCGGGACCGCCCAGACCGTGGCGATCTCCCTGACGGCCTGGATGTAGTCGTCGATGAAGTAGCCGTTGTCGTTGGCGAAGGACTCCGGCGGCTGGATGTTCTTGTCGTTGAACTTGGCATAACCGCGGTGGATCGGGGTCAGGAAGATGACCTGCTTGTCCGGATAGTGGGTCTTGAGCCAGCGGAGCGTGATGTTGGCCCGGCCGCGGAACGTCGCGTCGTCGTAGACCAGCTCGCGGTGCTTGCGCTCCACCTCCTCGGGTCCGTCATCGATGGTCTTCTCCATGGAATAGGTGTACCACTCCCCCAGCGGGATGTTGCCGTTGAAGTCGTTGGTGCCGATGAACACGAGGATGGCGTCCACCTCCTGTCCGTGCTCGCGCTCCAGGCGCTCGCCCTGGCCGACGATCTGGTTCATCCTGTGGCCGCTGATGCCGTAGACATACGGCTGGATGCCGAGGATGTCGATGAGGTTGTTCCAATAGATGTTGTTGGTGCTGCCGATCTGGCGGGCATCGGTGATCGAATCTCCCAGGAAAGCCACCCGGGCGCCCTCCCATTGGCTGCGCAGCAGCGGCTGTGCGGACAGGACGCCGCAGGACAGCAGGAGGGACAGGAAAACAAGGATTCTTTTCATGATATGCGTGGTCATGCAAATGTACGAATAAAAACCGGCTTCGCCATCACTCCCCGGACACCACGTGGATGTCCCGCTGCGGGAACGGGATCTGGATGCCGTTTTCGTTGAGGGCGTTGTAGATGACTTCCTTGGCCCGGTCGATGTAGCCGTTCCGCTCCGGGACCAGCACGTTCTGCTTGACCGCAACCTCCACGGCGCTGTCGCCGAACTCGTTGAACACGACATAGATGCCCTTGCGCGGCTCCACGATATCCCGGCCGTAGGCATCCTTGGTCCGCAGGACCTGCATCGCTTCCTCGAGGATCTCGCGCACCCGCTGCACGTCCGTGCCATAGGCCACGCCCACGACGATCTTGATGAATTCGTAGGAATTGTTGCGCGTCAGGTTCGTGAAATTCTTGGCGAAGAGCGACGCGTTGAGGAAGGACATGGTCGCCCCCTCGAGCGTCTCGATCTGCGTGCTCTGGTAGTTGATCGAGGAGACGCGTCCGCGGACGCCGTCGCACTCGATCCAGTCTCCGACGCGCAGGCGTCCGGACATCAGCTGGATGCCGTAGATGAAGTTGTTGAGCACGTCCTTCATGGCGAGACCGATACCGGCCGACAGACCGCCGGCCACCAGCGAGAGCGAGCCGGTCGGGATCCGGAGCATCAGTACCACGATCACCACGTAGGCGAACCAGACCACCACGCTGACGATGCTGTTGCCCAGCGACAGGTTGATCTCGTTGCTGCGCACGACCTTGCGCCCGGTCTTGTTCAGGAACGTCTTGTAGCTCAGCGCGACATAGATGCCTCGGGCCACATAATTGATATAGCGGAACACGAAGAACAGGCCGAGCACCATCACGATGCGATAGCAGGAGATCTTGAGGATCTCGCCGCCGTCGGCATTGGTCAGGTTGACAAAAGACCGCGTGAAGATATCCGTGTAGAGGTCGGAGAAGTCAAAGACGCCCAGCGACATCCTGACGCAGAACGGGATGGACATCAGGGTCAGGACGGGGATGAGCATCATCCGCACCAGGTCGTAGAACCAGGTGGCGGGCAGCAGGAGTTTGTCACGCTCCGGCCCCGTGACATAGGTGATGGTCTTGCGGTATTCGTCCACGCGCTCCTTCATCCGGTGGTCCCGGTAGAAATTGAGCTGGGTATAGATGGCCACGAGGGTCTCGATGCAGGCCAGCTGGAAGAACCACCAGAGCAGCACGAGCAGGGCCAAAAAGATATAGCCCATGAAGGACATGGCCAGGGCCACGAGGATGACCCCGAAGGAGAGCCAACCGATCACCCGGTCGCTCTGCATCATCTTCGGGCAAACCCGCAGGCAGACCAGCAGCTGCCAGACGGCGAAGACCAGCAGCAGCGGTGGGAACAGGATGTTCATCATCGCGTTGGGCATGAATACCATGCGGAATCCGAAGACCAGCAGGGAGAGCGCCATCATCGGCAGGTACATCCGCATCCCGCGGCCGATCCGCTGCGGCTCCAGACGCACCAGCAGCGACAGCAGGATGGCCACCACCAGCCAGGAATACGTGAGCACCAGCGACGTGGAAGCCCGGGCTACGTAGCTGCCGCCCGGATTGATCATCATCAAGAGGGCGAAAATAACCATGCCGCCCAGCAGCGACAGGACAAAGCGGCGTTGGAGGTAGGCCGGCCGGCGGAGCCCCTTGAAGAGCCTGGGGAGCAGGAAGACGACCCCGCCGGCTACCAGCACGCTCATCAGCAGGACGATGACGAACAGGACGATGAACCGGGCGAAGACCCGGCCGCCCCACTGGCTGTCCTCCACACCGGCCGGATCGTCGGCATGGACATGGCTCGTGACGACGTAGCGGTCCTGCATGCCTGTCAGGGCCTGTCTCCAGTAGCGCTTGAAATTTTTCAGGATCGTGGGATAGTCGGTCTGGCCCTCGATGAAGATCCGGTTCTGCAGAATCTTGTAGCGCCGCTGCGCATAGTCATAGGACTCCTTGAGTCGCAGGTAGACATTCTCATAATGGGTGCTGTCCTCCACGATGTAATCCTTGTTGGCAGAGTACATCTTGAGGAGCGTCGTGGCGAAGAAGATGCAGGAATCCCGCTCCAGCTGGCCGTCCTCGTCCAACACGAAGGCATCGTCCTCCAGGGCCTCGGCATCCTCGGCCGTCAGGCCCAGCTGCCGCTCGAGCTCCAGGAGGTCCACCTTGATGCTGTCGTTGCGGTAACGCAGACTGTCCGGCAGGTCCGCGATCTCCTGCAGCTGCGGCGGCAGGCGCCGCAGCGACTCGATCAGGCGGGAATAGCGGTCGATCTCGATATCCAGCTGTCCGACGATCTGGTCGAAAGGCATCCGGTTGCGGTTGAAGTCGTTGTACTCGTCGGTCACAGACTCCAGCGCGTAGGTCAGGTCGAAGGTGTACTCCTGCTTCTGCGAATAGAGCATCAGCGCCAGCTCGTTGCACTTCTTCATGATGGAGATCATCTGGTCGTGCTGGCGGCCGTGCTGCTCGGCCAGGCGCCCCTGCGAGGCGAAGATCTTGTCATAATCCATCTGCAGCTCGGTCCGCAGGGCATGCAGGGTCGAGGCGAGGTTACGCTCCCCCAGCACGGCCGCAAGCGGCAGGGCCAGCAGGAGCGCGGACAGCAGGACGAGAATCCTTTTCTTTTTCATTCTTTTTCTGTTAAGCGTCCTTCCATTCTTTCTACAATCAGCAAATTTAAGTAAATTCGCTCGAAATATAAATACCCGCGCCATGAATCTCCCAGCACTTTTGCTAGCCCTCCTGCCGGTGCTCAGCGGCCCGGACGGCAGGCTCCAGGTCCATTTCTCCGAAGACGGAGGGGCCCTTCGATACAGCATCGCCTATGACGGCCGCACCCTCGTGGAGCCGTCGCGGCTCGGTCTGCAGACCAACGATGCGGACTATACCCGCCTGGAGGCAGTCTCCTCGGAAACGCAGCAGACCCGCGATACCTACGTCCTGGACCGCATCAAGGTCTCCCGGGTCGACCACCCGGCCGTGCGCGCCGTGCTGCACTGCAAGAATCCCCAGGGCCGGCCGCTGGACATCGAATGGCACCTGACCGCCAACGACGCGGCCTTCCGCTACCTGATCCCGAAAGACACCGAGACGGGAAGCGTACGGGTGCTCCGGGAGGCCAGTGCCTTCCGGTTCCCGGAGGGAACGACGGGATTCCTCACGCCGCAGAGCGACGCGATGATCGGCTGGAAGCGCAGCAAGCCCAGCTACGAAGAGTTCTACAGGCTCGACGTCCCCCTCTCCGAGCGCTCCCAGTACGGACACGGGTTCACCTTCCCCTGTCTTTTCCGCGTGGGAGACGACGGATGGGTGCTGGTCAGCGAGACCGGGGTGGACAGCCGCTACTGCGCCTCGCACCTGTCGG
>Ga0310697_10003091_pt1 | contig 17048 bp, 14 predicted proteins | sample 172DNAGHGlowgp2_FD_203883 | JGI IMG/M metagenome (GOLD analysis project Ga0310697, IMG submission 203883) | Sheep rumen microbial communities from Palmerston North, Manawatu-Wanganui, New Zealand - 1728 DNA GHGlow gp2 (v2) (version 2) | ecosystem: Host-associated > Mammals > Digestive system >... | reverse complement strand
CTCCTTGTAGTTCTCCACCTTGGCCTTGGACGCGGTGTACACCACGAAGTTGGGCTCGAAGGCTTCCTCCTCCTCATGGGTGGGCTGGATGAACATGTTGCGGACGAAGTGGGCCTGCCAGGCCACCTCCATGATGAAGCGGACGGACATGCGGGTGTCGGGGTTGGCGCCGCAGAAGGCGTCCACCACGTACAGCTTCTTATTGGACAGCTCCTCCTGAGCCAGCTTCTTCACCGCGGCCCAGGTCTCCTCGGAAGCGGGGTGATTGTCGTTCTTGTAGCCCTCGGTGGTCCACCAGACGGTGTCCTTGGAGTTCTCATCCATGACGATGAACTTATCCTTGGGGGAACGGCCGGTGTACACGCCGGTCATGACGTTGACGGCATCCAGCTCGGAAAGCTGGCCCTTCTCATAGCCGGTCAAGGTGGGGTCCATCTCGTCGTGGAACAGCAGCTCATAGGAGGGATTGTAGACGATCTCCTTGGTGCCGGTGATGCCGTAGCGGGTCAAGTCCAGCTTCTTCATTTCGAAAACCTCTTTCCTTATTAATATAATTTTGCGCAGCTTGCAAATGGCCGTATGACCATTTCAATACAGTTTATATATACCATTTTTGACCGGGCGTGTCAACCGAGCGCCGGGGCCGGCTCCAATTCGGCTGGAGCCGGCATAGAATGAATAACATGTGCATATAAAAGTAAAAAATACCAAAATTCATGGCTATAAATTTATAAAAATACGTTGACAAAGCATAGTTATGCGCGTATACTACGGGGCAACAAGAAAAAACGGAGGAAACACACCATGAAAAAAGTGATCGTTCTATTGCTGGCGGCGGTGCTGCTGCTGAGCGTTATAGGCTGTAAGAAGGCAGAAAACAAGAAGCTGACCGTGGCCATGTCGCCGGACTTCGCCCCCATGGAGTTCGTGGACACCAGCAAGTCCGGTCAGGAGCAGTACGTGGGCTTCGACGTGACGCTGGCCAACTTCCTGGCCAAGGAGCTGGGCATGGAGCTGGAGATCAAGCCCATGAGCTTCGACGCCTGCATGACGGCGGTGCAGCTGGGCTCCGTGGATATGGCCATTTCCGGCTTCTCCTGGAAGCCCGATCGGGCGGAGAACTTCCTGCTCTCCGATTACTACATCGCCGGCGACAACGAGACGCAGCAGTCCGTCATCACCGTGAAGGCCAAGGAGAACACCTGCAAGACCCAGGCGGACTTTTCCGGCTGGAAGGTGGGCGCCCAGGCTTCGTCCCTGCAGGAACAGCTGGTGAAGGACGAACTGATCCCCGCCGGGGCCGAGCTGGTGGTCTATAAGAGCATCGACGACGCCGTGCTGGCCCTGCAGACCGGGAAGATCGACGCCCTGGCCGTGGCCCACGGCAACGGCGAGGCCATCATCGCCAACAACCCCGACCTGGCGTTCACGGGCTTCGACTTCGACGTGGATCCCAAATACGAGAACAACGTGATCCTGCTGAACAAGAACAGCACCGAGATGCTGGAGAAGGTGAACAAGGTCCTCGCGAAGGCTATGGCTGCCGGGGTCTACGACGGCTGGTACGAGGACGCCAAAGCCCTTGCGGGCATTCCCACCGCGGCGGACGTGAGCTATGACGACGACGGCAAGCCCGTGAGCTGAGACTAAATCGCGACACTTCCGGGGCGCCCCCTTCCTGCGGAAAGAGAGTAAAGCATGACCTTTAGCACCGTTATCCAAAATATCATCAAGATCATGTCCAAATACTGGGACGTGTTCCTGATCAAAGGCGTCAGCGTCACGCTGGCCCTGGCGGCCATCACGGTCTTCTTCGGAGCCATCATCGGCGCGCTGCTGGCGATCATGAAGATGTCCCCGCTTGGGATATTGCGGGCCATCGTCACCGCCTTCGTGGAAGTGATCCGGGGCACGCCCCTGCTCCTGCAGCTGTACATCGGCTACTTTATCGTGCCGCTGATGGTCCCGGCCCTGGAGATCGGAACCTTCGCCAGCATCGCTGTGGCCCTGGTGATCAACAGCGCCGCCTACGTGTCCGAAGTCATCCGCTCCGGCATCCAGGCCGTGGACATAGGCCAGACCGAGGCCGCCCGAAGCCTGGGCCTCTCCAAGGGCCAGACCATGACCAAGGTGATCCTGCCCCAGGCCGTAAAGAACATCCTGCCGGCCCTGGGCAACGAGTTCGTCACCATCATCAAGGAAACGTCCCTGGCGTCCACCTTCTTCGTGGGGGACCTTATGACATCCTATTTGACGGTGAAGGGCCAGACCTACCTGGCCTTCGAGAGCCTGATCATCGTGGGCGTGCTGTACTTCGTGCTCACCTTCTTCCTCAGCAAGCTGGTGGGCGCCTATGAAAGGAGGCTGAAGCAAAGTGACTGACACCGTTTTGATCGAAACCAGAAAACTGACCAAGAGCTTCGGCGGCCTTCAGGTGCTCAAAGGCGTGGACCTGCAGGTCCATCAGGGGGAGGCCATCGCCGTCATCGGCCCCTCCGGCGGCGGCAAGAGCACCTTCCTCCGCTGCCTGAACCTTTTGGAGCAGCCCGACGGCGGCGACGTGATCTTCGAGGGCCAGAAGATCAACCAAAAGGGCACCGACGTAGACTTGTACCGGCAGAAGATGGGCATGGTGTTCCAGCATTTCAACGTGTTCCCCCATATGACCGTGCAGGAGAACGTCACCCTGGCGCCGGTGCTCCTGAAAAAGAAGACCCCGGCGGAAGCCCAGGCCCAGGCCCTGAACCTCCTGGATCGGATCGGTCTGCTGGATAAAAAGGACGAGTACCCCCGCAAGCTCTCCGGCGGGCAGAAGCAGCGGCTGGCCATCGTGCGGGCCCTGGCTATGGAGCCGGACGTGATGCTCTTTGACGAACCCACCTCCGCCCTGGACCCGGAGATGGTGGGGGAGGTGCTCAGCGTCATCCGCGCCCTGGTGAAGGGGGGCATGACCACGGTCATCGTCACCCATGAGATGGGCTTTGCCAAGGAGGTGTCGGATAGGATCCTGTTCATGGCCGACGGTGTCATCGTGGAGCAGGGCACACCCGCGGAGCTTTTAGACCACCCCAAGGAAAAGCGGACGCAGGACTTCCTCAGCAAGGTGCTGTAAACCCGCCGCATCCGAAAAACATCATATAATAGTATATTTCTCCCCCTGCGTTGACGAGGCGCGGGGGGATTGTTACTATTAGGATAGTCCGATGCTGTCCGCCAGCCAGAACAGGCGATATGCTGCACAGCAGCGCGATATATTTCCATGAAACATGGAAATGCGATATATGTGCTCCCACGGGGGCCCATGCGATATGATATAGATCCCCGGGCGGCACAGCCGTTTTGCATGTCCCGCAGGACATATCGCATCGAAGATATATCGTGCCTCGAAGAGGCATATCGCAAATCCGAAGGATTTATATCGCTGAGAGCGCAAAGCGCCCTCTTTGGTGACCGGGGTATCTCTAAATCAAATGAATTGGAGGCACAAAAACAGTATGGAATATCCCCTGAACGTACCCGCGCCCCGCTCCTTTTCCTATGTGAAGCGGAACATCCCTGAGGTCACCGTAGAACAGCGGGAACGGGCTCTGAAAAGCACCCACTACAACGAGTTCGCCTTCCCCGCGGGGATGCTCACCGTGGACATGCTCTCCGACTCCGGCACCACCGCCATGACCGACCTGCAGTGGAGCGCCCTCATGCTGGGCGACGAGAGCTACGGCCGGAACAAGGGCTACTACGTGCTGCTGGACGCCATGCGGGACGTGTTCGAGCGGGGCGACGAGCAGAAGCGCACGCTGGACCTGGTCCGCACGGGCTGCGAGGACATCGAGAAGCTCATGGACGAGCTGTACCTGGTGGAATACGAGGGCGGCCTGTTCAACGGCGGCGCGGCCCAGATGGAGCGCCCCAACACTTTCCTGGTGCCCCAGGGCCGGTGCGCGGAAAGCCTGCTGTTCTCCATCGTGTCCAAGATCTTGAATGACCGGCACCCGGGCAAGAGCTTCACCATCCCCAGCAACGGCCACTTCGACACCACCGAAGGGAACATCAAGCAGATGGGCTCCATCCCCCGGAACCTGTACGACAAGGACCTCTTATGGGAGGTGCCCGAGGGCGGAAAATACGAAAAGAACCCCTTCAAGGGGAACATGGACCTCGAGAAGCTCCAGGCCATGATCGACGAGCTGGGGCCCGAGAACATCCCCATGGTGTACACCACCATCACCAACAATACCGTCTGCGGTCAGCCCGTGTCCATGGCCAACATCCGCGCGGTCAGTAAGATCGCTCACCGCTATGAGATCCCCTACATGCTGGACGCGGCCCGCTGGGCGGAGAACTGCTACTTCATCAAGGTCAACGAGCCCGGCTACGAGGACAAGTCCATCTTCGAGATCGCCAAGGAGCTCTTCAGCTACTGCGACGGGTTCACCGCGTCGCTGAAGAAGGACGGTCACGCCAACATGGGCGGCGTCTGCGCCTTCCGGGACAAGGGCTACTTCTGGAAGAAGTTCTCCGACTTCAATCCCGACGGCACGGTCAAGACCGACGTGGGCATCCTATTGAAGGTGAAGCAGATCTCCTCCTACGGCAACGACTCCTACGGCGGCATGTCCGGCCGGGACATCATGGCGCTTGCCGCCGGTCTCTATGAGTGCGGCCGGTTCCAATATCTCGATGAGCGGGTGAAGCAGTGCGAATATCTGGCCCAGGGCTTCTACAAGGCGGGGCTCCCCGTGGTGCTGCCTGCCGGCGGCCACGGCGTCTATCTCAACATGGACAAGTTCTTCGACGGCAAGCGGGGCCACGACAGCTTCGCGGGCGAGGGCTTCTCGCTGGAGCTCATCCGCCGCTACGGCATCCGGGTGTCGGAGCTGGGCGACTACTCCATGGAGTACGATCTCAAGACCCCCGAACAACAGGCGGAGGTGTGCAACGTGGTGCGGTTCGCCGTGAACCGGAGCCAGCTTTCCCAGGAGCACCTCGATTACGTCATCGCCGCGGTCAGCGCCCTCTATCAGGATCGGGAGTCCATCCCCAACATGCGGATCGTCATGGGCCACAACCTGCCCATGCGCCACTTCCATGCCTTCCTGGAGCCCTACCCGGCGGAGTAAGAAGACTTCTTTTGCCGCTTTTTCTCTTTATACAAAGAGAAAAAGCGGCGGAAAAAGAGAAACTTATTCGGGATTATGGGGATAGGTTCGCAAGCCGTATTTCCTAGATAAGTTCTTTTGGATGCACCTTTTCTTTTCGAAGAAAAGGTGCGTGCTTTGTTTACATCCTCTTTCCATCTATGGTATACTTATTTGTTACTACACCTGGGAGGTGCATTGCATGAAAAACTATGACGTCATCATCGTGGGCGGCGGCCCCGGCGGCATCTACTCCGCATATGAACTGAAAAAGCTGGCGCCCGAAAAGCGGGTGGCCGTGTTCGAGGAAGGGCATCCTCTGGAGAAGCGGCGCTGCCCCATCGACGGGGTCAAGATCAAGAGCTGCATTCGCTGCAAGACCTGCTCCATCATGTCCGGCTTCGGCGGCGCGGGCGCCTTCTCCGACGGCAAATACAACATCACCAACGACTTCGGCGGCACCCTCTACGAGCACATCGGCAAGAAGGAAGCCCTGGAGCTCATGAAATACGTGGATCAGGTGAACATGGCCTTCGGCGGCGAGGGCACCAAGCTCTATTCCACCGTCGGGACCCGCTTCAAGAAGCTGTGCATCGAGAACAAGCTGAACCTGCTGGACGCCTCCGTCCGGCATCTCGGTACGGACATCAACTACGTGGTCCTCAAAAACCTCTTCGACTACCTGAAGGACACCGTGGACTTCTTCTTCGACACGCCGGTGAACGACGTGACCGTGGAGGAAAGCGGCTATGCCGTCTGCACCGAGAAGGGCGACTACACCTGCGATCAGCTGATCGTGTCCGTGGGCCGCAGCGGCAGCAAGTGGATGGAGGAGATCTGTAAGCGATTGGACATCCCCACCCACAGCAACCGGGTGGACCTGGGCGTCCGGGTGGAGCTGCCGGCGGTGGTGTTCTCCCATCTCACCGACGAGCTTTACGAGAGCAAGATCGTATACCGGACCGAGAAGTTCGAGGACAACGTGCGTACCTTCTGCATGAACCCCAACGGCATCGTGGTCACGGAGAACACCAACGGCATCGTCACCGTCAACGGCCACAGCTACGAGCGGGAGGACATGCACACGGAGAACACCAACTTCGCCCTTCTGGTATCGAAGCACTTCACCGAGCCCTTCAACGACAGCAATCTCTACGGCGAGAGCATCGCCCGCCTCTCCAACATGCTGGCGGGGGGCGTCATGGTCCAGCGGTTCGGGGACCTGGTCCGCGGCCGCCGCAGCACCGTGAAGCGGATCGAAAAGGGCCTGGTGACGCCCACCCTGGCCGCCACCCCCGGGGACCTCTCTTTGGTCCTACCTAAGCGCATCCTGGACGGGATCATCGAGATGATCTACGCCCTGGACAAGATCGCGCCGGGTACCGCCAACGATGACACGCTCCTCTACGGCGTGGAGGTGAAGTTCTACAACATGGAGGTGTCCCTGGACGAGAACCTCATGACCCGGTACCCGGGCCTCTACATCATCGGCGACGGCAGCGGCATCACCCACAGCCTCTCCCACGCCTCCGCCTCGGGCGTGTTTGTCGCGCGGAAAATAGCGGAAGCGTAAGGCGCGTCGGGTATCAATAGGGGAACGGGAGAGCCGGCATGGAAAAGCGCTCGACCATGGTGAAGGATATGACCACGGGGAAGGTGGTGCCGCTGCTGCTGCGGTTCGCCTTCCCTCTGTTCGTGTCCAACGCCCTGCAGGCGGTCTACAACGTGGTGGACATGGTGGTGGTGGGCAACTGCATCGGCAAGGCCGGCATGTCCGCCGTGTCCATCGGCGGCGATCTGCTGCATCTGTTGACCTTCGTGGCCATGGGCTTCTGCTCCGCCGGCCAGGTGATCATCGCCCGGGCCGTGGGCGAACAGCGGCCCCAGGACATCCAAAAGACCATCGGCACCATGTTCACCTTCCTGCTGTCCGTGTCGGTGGGGATCGCCCTGGTGTGCTTCCTGCTGCGGGGGGCCATCCTCTCCTGGCTCAACACCCCCGCCGCCGCCCGGGCCTACGCCATGGACTATCTGGTGACCTGCGTGTGCGGCCTTGTGTTCATCTACGGCTACAACATCGTCAGCGCCATCCTCCGGGGCATGGGCGACAGCAAGCGGCCCTTCCTGTTCATCGCCATCGCCGCCATACTGAACATGATATTGGACGTGCTGTTCGTGAAGTACCTGCATATGGAGGTCTTCGGGGCGGCTCTGGCCACGGTCATCGGCCAGGGGGTCAGCTTCCTCGCCTCGCTGGTATACCTCTACCGGCGGCGGGACAGCTTCGGGTTCGACTTTCAGCCCGCCAGCTTCCGGGTGGACGGGCCCACCTTCCGGCGGCTGCTTGCCCTGGGCATCCCCATGGCCATCCAGGCCGCGGCCATCAACCTGTCGAAGATCCTGCTCATGTCCTGGATCAACCTCTTCGACGTGACCTATTCCGCCCTCGCCGGTATCTTCAACAAGCTCAACACCATGTGCGGCGTCATCTCCCAGTCCTTCACCACCGCGGGCAGCACCATGGTGGGACAGAACCTGGGGGCGAAGAAGTATAAGCGGGTCAACGAGACCCTGCTCACCATCCTGCTTATCGGCCTGGGGTTCGCCGCCCTGTTCACGGCGGTCATGCTCCTGTGGCCGGAGGGGGTCTACGGCATGTTCACCCCGGATGCGGACGTGCTTTCTGTGGCGGCGGTGCTGACGCTGCCCGTGATCCTCAACTTCTTCGGCGCGGCCACCCGGTCCGTGGCCTTCTCCCTCATCAACGGCTCCGGCCGGGCCAAGCTGAATCTGGCCGTGGCCATCATCGACGGCATGATCAGCCGCATCGGCCTCGCCGCCCTCTTCGGCTTCGCCCTTGGCTGGGACTGCTTCGGGTTCTGGATGGGCGACGCCCTGGCGGGGTTCATGCCCCTTTGCATCGGCGGCGCGTTCTACCTCTCCGGCCGCTGGAAAAGCAGGGAGCAGTAGGGCGGAAACGATCTGCGCCGCCCCTTGCATTCGGACGGGTTTTCTGATAGTATACACAATAGTGGAGAAGGCGGCTTTCTCCCACAAAACGTTTTCAGGTTGTCAACCACATTTCATAAGGAGGAATGTACATGAATTACACCGCGGAAGTTACCCATATGTGTCCCGTCGCCAAGGGCGCATACCACGGCCCGGCCCCCATCCCCGAGGAGGGCAAGTGGGTCCAGGCCAAGCAGATCTCGGACATCTCTGGCTTCACCCACGGCATCGGCTGGTGCGCTCCCCAGCAGGGCGCCTGCAAGCTGACGCTGAACGTGAAGGACGGCATCATCGAGGAAGCTTTGGTGGAGACCATCGGCTGCTCCGGCATGACCCACTCCGCCGCCATGGCTTCGGAGATCCTCATCGGCAAGACCCTTCTGGAGGCTTTGAACACCGACCTCGTCTGCGACGCCATCAACACCGCTATGCGGGAGCTGTTTTTGCAGATCGTCTACGGCCGGACCCAGAGCGCCTTCTCCGACAACGGCCTCTTGGTGGGCGCGTCTCTCGAAGATTTGGGCAAGGGCCTCAGGTCCCAGATCGGCACCATGTTCGCCACCCGCGAGAAGGGCCCCCGGTATCTCGAGATGACCGAGGGCTACTGCTCCCGTATGGCCCTCAACGCCGAGAACGAGATCATCGGCTACGAGTTCATCAGCCTGGGCAAGATGATGGATTTCATCAAGGCCGGCATCGAACCCGCCGAGGCGCTGAAGAAGGCCACCGGTCATTACGGCCAGTGGGACGCCGCCGCTAAGTACATCGATCCCCGCAAGGAATAAGGGAGGAACAGACTATGGCATTGTTTGAGAATTACGACCGCCGCATCGCCAAGATCAATGGCGTCATCAAAGAGTACGGCATCGGCTCCGTGGAGGAGTGCCGGGAGATCTGCAAAGCCGCCGGCTTCGATCCCTACGAGATCGCCAAGGGCATCCAGCCCATCTGCTTCGAGAACGTGTGCTGGGCCTACTGCGTGGGCGCTGCCATCGCCCTGAAGGCCGGCGCGAAGAACGCCGAGGAAGCCGCCCGCTACATCGGCATCGGCCTCCAGAGCTTCTGCATCGACGGGTCCGTGGCCGAGAACCGGAAGGTGGGCTTGGGCCATGGGAACCTGGCCGCCATGCTGCTGAGCGACGAATCCAAGTGCTTCGCGTTCCTCGCCGGCCACGAGTCCTTCGCCGCCGCCGAGGGCGCCATCGGCATCGTCCGCAACGCCAACAAGGTCCGCAAGGAGCCCCTCCGGGTCATCCTCAACGGCCTCGGCAAGGACGCCGCCCAGATCATCTCCCGGATCAACGGCTTCACCTACGTCCAGACCCAGTTCGACTACTTCACCGACGAGCTGAAGATCGTCCGTGAGATCCGTTACTCCGAGGGCGAGCGGGCCAACGTCCGCTGCTACGGCGCCGACGACGTCCGCGAGGGCGTGGCCATCATGCACTTCGAGGGCGTGGACGTGTCCATCACCGGCAACTCCACCAACCCCACCCGGTTCCAGCACCCCGTGGCCGGCACCTACAAGAAGGAGTGCATCGAGCAGGGCAAGAAGTACTTCTCCGTGGCCTCCGGCGGCGGCACGGGCCGCACGCTCCATCCCGACAACATGGCCGCCGGCCCCGCCTCCTACGGCATGACCGACACCATGGGCCGGATGCATTCCGACGCCCAGTTCGCCGGTTCCTCCTCCGTCCCCGCGCACGTGGAGATGATGGGGTTCCTGGGCATGGGCAACAACCCCATGGTGGGCGCCACCGTGGCCGTGGCCGTGGCGGTCCAGAACAGCCTGAAATAAGCAATTCAGACTGGTGAAAACTGTGTTTTCACCAGTCTGAGGCTCCGCCTTCGCTTCGCTTCCAGGGCCTGCCTATAAACCTAAAGGTTTACCGGGCGGCCGGCCCTGCAAGGGGTCAAACGCACCGCACATGTCGCTGCGTTTGACGCATTGGAAGCCTCCGTTCTTCCTTTGTCGGTTGAGCGCGCGCGTCTACGACGCGCCTCCATTGCCGGTAAGTGGAGCTTCGCGGTATATTGGAGACAGCTGGTGCTCCGGCCCTCGGGTCGGAGCATCTTTACAAGGGGGAAAGGACCATGACCATTGAGGAGATCCGCCATCTGAACGGGTATCAGTTCGTCCGCCTGACCATGACGGACGGGACGGTGTTCGAGGGGGAGGCCATCCACGACCCCGCGGACTACTGCTTCCATGAGTTCGGCCGGGACGAGGAAGGGGTAGAGATCGACCATTGGCTGTTCTACCTCAGCGACATCCGCAGCGTGGAGCTCTCGAAAGAGAAAGACGTAAATCTGTGGATGAGCCGCCCCCTGCACCGGATGCACCTGGACCCGGAGGCGTACGCCGCCGTAGAGGACGGTAAAAAGACCATCGAGCTTCGGCTCTACGACGAGAAGCGCCGCCGCATCCAGGCAGGGGACATCCTCCGCTTCGAGAGCACCGCCGACGAGCTGGACGTGCTCTACGCCCAGGTGGAGGGCATGCGCTTCTTCGCCTCCTTCGACGAGCTCTACGCCGCCCTGCCCCTGACGGCCTGCGGCTACGCCCCGGAGGAGCTTAAGACCGCCTCGCCCCGGGACATGGACAAGTACTACGCCCCCGAAGAACAGAAGAAGTGGGGCGTGGTGGGGATAGAATTATCCTTCGATTTTTAATTTTTCCCTGCAACCTTTCGGCGGCATGCACCGTGTTATGGGCAGCGAAATGAAACACAAGGAGATAAAAACCATGAAAAAGATCCTGATCGTACTGATGGCCGCCCTGCTGGTGCTGACCGCGGTGGCCTGCAAAGCCAACGAACAGCCGAAAGCGGCGGAGGAACAGCCGACGGCGGAGGCAGAGACCCTCGCCAACAAACCCCTGGCGGGCGGCTGGACCCCCGCGGAGGACTTTTCCGTCACCGAGGAGCGCCGGGCCATCTTCGACAAGGGCATGGCTGTTCTGCTGGGCGTGGATTACGAGCCTCTGGCCTATCTGGGCTCCCAGGTGGTGGCCGGGAAGAATCACGTCTTCCTGGCGAAGGGGACGGCGATAACGCCCGCCCTGCCCGTTTCCTACGCGCTGGTGTATCTCTATGAGGACCTGCAGGGCGGGGTCAAGATCCTGACCATCGCGAACCTGCCCATCGTCCCCAATGAGGACGGCACCCTTGCCGCTGTTCCGGAGGAGGGGCCCATGGGTGCCTGGTACTATGCCGAAGACCCCGCCTTCACCGACGAGGATGAAGCTAAGCTGGAGAAGGCGCTGCAGAGCCAGGTGGGCGCCAGCTACACCATCGTGGCCTACGTAGGCGAGCAGGTGGTGGCCGGCCTGAACCGGTGCGTCCTCTGCCAGGTGAAGCCTGTGGTCCCCAACGCGCAGCCTCACTACGCCCTTGCCTACGTCTACACGGACCTGGAGGGCAACAGCTCCCTCACCCAGGTCATTGACCTGGACATCGGCGCCCTGTGCACCTACGGCGCGTGATCGTCCAAAAACAAAAGGGGATAAAACGATCATAGCGAAAGTTTTATCCCTGTATAGAGTTCTTTTGCGGCCCTTTTCTTACAAGAAAAGGGCCAGCTGCTTTCAATCCATTCCTCTCAAATATTCCCACAGCACGTCGGCCCCGTCCAGGATGCTCTCCAGGGTGGCGCTCTCCAGGGGGTTGTGGGAGATGCCCTTCTTGCAGGGGATGAACACCATGCCCGTGGGGAACAGCGGGGCGAAGGCCATGGCGTCGTGCCCCGCACCGCTGGGCATGTTCCGGCAGGAGATACTGAGGCGCTCCGCCGCGGCCGCGAGCCCCCGTTGAATGCCCTCGTCCATGCGCACCGGGTCCATCTCGCTGAGCTTGGATTCCAGAAGATCGATGCGCCGCCTGGCGCAGATCTCCCGGGCGGTTCGAAGGGTGTCCTGCTCCATCCGGTCCAGGCTGTCCATGTCGCTGCCCCTTAGGTCGATGCCCAGCTCCGCGGCCCCGGGGATTACGTTTAGGGCGTTGGGCGTGTTTTGGATCACGCCCACGGTGGCCACCGACTCGCACCGCACCGCTTCCCGCTGCCCGATCCGCTCCACCGCCAGCACGATCTCCGCCGCGGCGCAAAGGGCGTCCTGCCGCATGGACATGGGCGTGGCGCCGGAGTGTTCGGCCAGCCCCTTGAGCTGCAGCTTCCAGCGGCGGGGCCCCGCGATGGTGCTGACCACGCCCACCCGGGCGCCGGTCTCCTCCAACACCTTTCCCTGCTCGATGTGCAGCTCCAAATATTGCTTCACCCCGGTGATCCGAGGCGGCGTCAGGCTCAGCCCCCGGCGGGCGAACACGTCTCCCAGGTGCACGCCGTCCTTGCCCATGAGCTGCGAGAGCCGGTCCGGCCCCTCCTTCAGCTGCCCGGTGACCAGCCCGCTGCCCATGGTGCAGCAGCCGAAGTTGCTGCTTTCTTCGCAGCGGAAGGCCGCCGCCTTCAGCGGCAGCTTCAGTCCCGCTTCCTTGGCTCGCTTCAGCAGCAGCAGCCCCGCCATGACCCCGGCCACGCCGTCGTACCGGCCTCCCTGGATCACGGAATCCAGGTGGGACCCGATCAAAACGTATTCCTCCGCCTCCTCTGAAAAGGCGTAGCTGTTTCCCGCCAAATCGATCTCTATCCGGCAGCCCAGCTCCCCGGCCAGGTCCGCGAACCGCCGATGCATCTCGTCCTCCAGCTCCGTGTACCCGAGCCTCGTCACCCCGCCCCCGGGCAGCGCGCCCACCTCGTAGAACGCCTCGAACAGCCGCTCCAAATACTCCCGATCGGAAAGCTCCATACGCCCGCCTCCTCCTTTCGCTGTTTCCATCATACCAGCCCGCCCAAAATGCTGTCAAGCCGCCCCCGCGTCCCTTTCTTTTGCCCCTTCCTGCAAGAAATCTCTTGCCAACCGCCCGCCCCTGTGGTACAATACCCCATGCGCCGGAATGATGGAATTGGCAGACGTGCGGGACTCAAAAAATCTTGCTCTGTTTGCCGTTCAGAACTCCGGAAATCCCCAAGTTTAGGGATTTTTTGACAACCGAAAATCGAAAAATTAGACTTTTGGCCTCCACCGTGGCCTCCGATTTCCAAAAAGCGGAAAAAAGCCGAAAATCTAAGCAAATTTGCCGGTGTGATGGAATTGGCAGACGTGACGGACTCAAAATCTACTTCGCCGTTTCCCGTTGAAGGCGTCAAAAATCCCCTATTTTAGGGAAATTTGAAAACCGAATAACCACAGTTTACCCGCTTTGGCCTCCTGATTGGCCTCCGATTTCCAGGATTTTTCCAAAGGGACCCCAAAGCTGATAAAAACCTTGCCGGTGTGTTGGAATTGGCAGACGAGGAGGACTCAAAATCCTTTGCTGGCGACAGCGTGTGGGTTCGAGTCCCACCACCGGCACCACGAAACCCCAGTATTTACTGGGGTTTCGAGCTTTTTGGGGCTCGACCCCGAGGCCTTGATCCGTTGCGCCCGCTACTGTCCTCCACGGTTTTTTGGAATTTTTGAGGCTCGATTTCTTCAGCAATTTCGGGGTTTTCCAGACTTTCGGAGGCCATTTCGGAGGCCACCGGAATCCGTTGCGCCCGCTCACGTTTGCCTTCATACCCGGAAAAAAAGCCCATGATCGCCTTTGCGGATGCGACTTTGGAGGAATAATCCAGGTGGGTATAGATGTTGCTGGTGGTGGAAATATCGCTGTGTCCCAACCACTCCTGGATATCCTTGAGGGCCACGCCGTTGGCATAGAGCAAACTGGCACAGCTGTGCCGAAGGTCGTGAAAACGGATGCGCCGCAGTCCGTGCCGTTCCAAAAAGTCCGGAAATGCCTGTGTGAGATAGTTCGGCTTGATCAGCTCGCCCATCTCGTTCACGTACACATAGTCCAGATAGTCCCTGCAATAGCAGTTCCCGCAGATCCGCCGATTGGCGTCCTGCTTGTCCCGTATGGCCAGCAACAGGTTTTCAAAGGGCTTTACCAGAGGCAGCGTCCGATGGGACGACTTTGTTTTCGTTCGGTCCTTCTGGATCAGCTTCATTTCATCGCCCACCTTGACCTGAGTCACCGTGTGCCGTATGGTGATGGTCTTGCGGTGAAAATCTATGGCGTCCCATTTCAGCCCGCATATCTCGCTGCGCCGGAGTCCGTAGAACGCCGCCAGGATCACGCCCAGCTCCAGATTGCTCCCCTTTACCGCCTTGAACAAAGCGTCCAGCTCGGATTTCTTGTACGGATCGGCCTCGAACCGATCCTTCCGTGGCTTTTGCACCTTGTCAGCCGGATTGCTTTCGATGAGACCAGTCTGATACGCATATTGGAGCGCCTTGCGCAAGTTGGCGTGGCGATGAATGACCGTATTGGCACTGACGCCGCACACGTCCAGTTCATAGGTGTAGTAGTCCTGGATATGCTTCGGCGTCACCTCTCCTAGAAGTATCTTCGGGTGCCGTTTGTCAAAGTACGGAATGATCTTGTTCAGGACCGCCTTCTCATACGCGGCATAGGTCGTTGCTTCTATGCTGGGACGCATCATCTTTAACCAATCCTTTAGAAAAGCCGTAAACCGAATATTGTTGGGAGCGACGGTCGCTCCGCTGGATGTTGCCTGCTTACGTTCGTTCAGCTCATCCTCCTTCTCCTGCCGGGCCCGCTGCAACAGGTCCTCGGCCCGTTTCTTGTTGCCCTTGACGGGCAGTCCCGTGGACTGAGACGGGGTCCTTCTTATCCCGTACTCGTCCGTGTAGCTCAGAACGATATAGTAGATACCGCCCTTTTCTCTCAGATGTCCTGCTACCATTTCTTCTCCTTTCTTTGTAGCGTGTATTCATCTGCCATTGACACGGACAGGATACCACCCGCCCGTGCCAATGACAAATGTACGGGAGCCTACGAAACGGATTTTTGGAGGCCAGTCAGATATTCGATCACCGACACCTTGGGTATCCGATACCGCTTCCCGATCCAGTAGCTCTGTATCGCGCCCTCCTTCAGCAGACGATACACGCTCTTGGAGCTGGGTCCGCCCAGCATCTCACAGAGCTGCTCCACGTTGACCACGTCGGGGTACTCCGTGAACATAACCTTGTAGTATTCCTGCAATTCCCGCTTTCGCATGGGCCTCACCTCACCTTTCCGACTCGTGGGACGGGCGCTCCTGCTGGGCTTCGGTGCGCTCCTCCAGCATCCGCAGGATGGACTGCTCCATGTCCTGGGCCGTGTACGCCGGGGGAAAGAAGCGCCTGAGGTCCCGGGCGGACAGGCTAATCCGCTCCCTCTGATTGGCCTTCGGCTCGGCCATGATCTCCCCAATGGCCTTTTCATCCAGATCACCGCAGCGGAACAGGTTCCGCATTCGGACCGCCTGGGAATAGGAGGGGGTGCAGTCCTCCGCCGCCATGGCGTCCAGCAGGGCGTATTGGGCTTCCTCACTCAGGTACGACAGCTCCACCCCCACCGACAGAGCCATCTCGCCCCGGTCCATGTAGCCCAGGAGCTCCGGGATCAGGTTCGTCAGGCGGATGTAGCGTTGGACGGTGCGGGCGCTCTCCCCGGCGTCCTGGGCCACCTGCTCGTCGCTCCGCAGCTTCGCGCCATCTTGGCACGAAGTTGGCGCTTTCCCCTGATGCTTCAGGGCGTCCATCTTCATCTTATAGGCGAAGGCCTTCTCGCTGGGGAGCAGAAGCTCCCGATGCAGATTGCTGTCCACCAGCAGAATGGCCGCCTCGTCTCGGCTCAGGTCGCAGACGATGGCTGGGACATAGCCCAGCCCCACGGCCTTGGCCGCGTGGCAGCGCCGGTGGCCGGAGATGATCTCATAGCCGGTCTCTGCACGGCGCACCAGCACCGGCGACAGGACGCCGTAGGCATCGATGCTGTCCATGAGGGCAAACATGGCGTCGTCGTCCCTGACCTGGTAGGGGTGGTTGGGAAATGGCCGCAGCATTCGGATGGGCAGGGCCACGGGCCGGATCTCATCGGTCTTGTTCATACCGTGTCCTCCTGTCCAGCTTGTCCAGCATTTCCTGGGGCACCCGGTCCAGGATCTCCCGGGCCCGCTGCTGCCAGTTGAGCAGGTCCTCGATCTGCTCCTGGGCCTCCTCCAGCTGGGCCTGGAGGATCGTCTGATCCAGTCCCCGCTCCACCAGGGCGTCGGCCTGCTGCTGGGTCTCTGCCTCCAGCTTCTTCCGGGCCTCCTCCAGCTCCCGGATGTAGTCTTCTGTGCTGTGCAGCTGCCCGGCCAGCTTGTAGCAGGCGGGCAGCAGTTCTCCGATGATCCCCAGGGCCTGCTCCCGCTTCTTCCCGGCGTTGAACACCGTCACCGTCTGCAGCGCCTCCTCCAGCCGGCAGTAGCTTTTGCTAAGGTCCTTGGCCATGCGGAACTGGTAGGGCGGGATGTGCTTTCGATGGGTGACGTAGCTGGGAATGCCTCGGGACAGGGCCGGATAGGCCTGGGCCATCCAGGCAAAGAAATCGTCCTGCCATTTGGATAAAGCCTGTTTGTTGCCCAGGATGTCCTTGGCGGAGAGCCGACCGTCCCTGGTGATGGGGCAGAAGCTCAGGTGCATGTGGGGCGTCTTTTCGTCCATGTGGACCACGGCGGAGATCACGTTCTCTTTTCCGATCCGCTCGTAGAGGAAGGCCGCCGCCCGTTCAAAAAACTGTCGCTGCTCCTCGGGGGTCATCCGGTTCAGCAGCTCCGGCGAAGCGGTGATTAACGTCTCCACCAGGACCGTGCTGTTGGACCGGACTTTGCACCCGGCTTTGCCGATCATCCTCGTATAGGCATCCTTGTACCGGCCCTTTGGTTCGATCAGGTGATAGTTGTCCCTGGACCGAGTGAGGTCGATGTTGGGATTGCTCTTATATTCCACCTTCTTTCTCTCGTTGTGTCGGT
>Ga0310697_10003089_pt1 | contig 17058 bp, 17 predicted proteins | sample 172DNAGHGlowgp2_FD_203883 | JGI IMG/M metagenome (GOLD analysis project Ga0310697, IMG submission 203883) | Sheep rumen microbial communities from Palmerston North, Manawatu-Wanganui, New Zealand - 1728 DNA GHGlow gp2 (v2) (version 2) | ecosystem: Host-associated > Mammals > Digestive system >... | reverse complement strand
AAGTGTTCGCTGGCGTCGCGGACCTTGAGGTTGTTCATGCCTTCCGCCCTGAGGAAGTCCATAATCTTCTGGGATTCGCCGAGGCGCATCATGCCGTTATCCACATGCAGGCCCAAGACCTTTTCCGGCCCGAGCACGCGGTTCAAGAGCACGAATGCAACGGTGGAATCAACTCCGCCACTCACGAGCAAGAAGACCTTGCGGTCCTTGACCTGTTCCTTGATGCGTTCCGTGATGAGCGGCAGGTAGCTCTTCATGTTCCAGGTCTTCTTTGCACCGGTAAAGTCCACGAAGTTTTCCAGCAACTTCATGCCGAACTTGCTGTGGGTGACTTCGGGGTGGAACTGGATGCCGAAAATCTGGCGTTCGGGCTTGTCGCTATCGAATGCGACGGCGGCGATTTCGCAGTCCTTGGTGCTGGCCACAATCTTGTAGCCCTCGGGGAGCTTGGTGACCTGGTCGCCGTGGCTCATCCACATCGGGGATGCCTTCGGGAGGCCCTTCAGAATCGGGCAGTTTTCGTCACCCACAATCAGGTCGGCAATACCGTATTCCTTCACCTTGCCCGGTTCCACGTGACCGCCCAGCTGCTGGGCAATGAGCTGGTGACCGTAGCAGATGCCGAGCTTGGGCACCGGGAGGTTCAAAATTTCGGGATTGTATTCCGGTGCGTCCGCGGCGTAAACGCTACTGGGACCGCCACTGTAGATGATTCCCTTCACGCCTTCGAGTTCGCTGACGGGAGCGGCGGGAGAGTGGATTTCGGTAAACACGCCCAGGCGGCGCACGCGGTTAGCAATCAGGTGGGCGTACTGCCCGCCAAAGTCTAAAACTGCAATAGTATCGACGTTCTTCATAAATAGGTTTTAGGTTACAGGTTTTAGGTTGTAGGCCTGTAGGTCCGTTCTTTTCAACTAAAATTTAGAAAATATATATATTTAGGTCATTATGAGATTAGCTTACTTTGCTCCCCTTGCTTTTGCGGTGGCTGCCCTGGCAGTCGATGAAGGAAATAATCCTGCTTCTGACACCCTGTTTGTTCGGGTGGACTCCGAACCCATCGCGGCAGAGAATGCCCCTGTGGCCGATTCCTCTGCCCTTGTGGCTCAAACAGCCTCTGTTCAGGATACTGTTTTGCAGGACACTGCCGTTGCCGTTCCCGACACGGCCAAGGTTGAGGTAGCTCCTGTTGCAAAGGAAGAAGCAGCGCCTGTGGATACGGTTCAGACTCGTCCACAAGTACAGGTTTCTATAGGCTCACTTTTGGCGGCACAAGCCCAAAAGACCGATGCAAAGGAAGCTCGCGAAAGGAACAGTTTTTTCTTGACCTTTGGACTGGGACTTCGCTATGCCGACTTGTCTTTCAAGGAATATGTTCGGACCAAGGACCCTAATCAAGATGGTGTCTGGATTATCGGTGACAAGGGAAATTCTATCCGCAAGGAATATTCCGGATATGGTCCGGACATTTCGATGAAGCTCGGAACCCTTGTGTCCAACAGGTTGGCCCTCTTTTTCAATGCGTCCCTTTCTGCCGTATCTTCGGGGGATTTCAAGGTGAGGCGTTACAGCAACGGTCGTCAGATTATCCGTGCTGATTACGAAATGGATGCCCTCCGTTTTGCGCTGGGTGCAGGAACGAACTTTTTCCTTTCTACAGATACCAACAGTGTCATGCACGGGGTCTTTGTAGGTGCAGGTGTGGGAATCGTATTTGAAGCTGCCGGAACCGACACGGAATACGATTACTATGACAGCTATGAGGAAGATTTTGAAATTGCCGAAACCGGCATGGTCATGTCTGTTGAATTTGGCAAGCTATGGAGAGTTGCTCCTCAATGGAGTGTTGGAATTTCTGCCAACGCCACAATGGACGGTTTGTTCTTTAACGGAGGTGCTGCCACATCCAAGTCTTGGACAGCGGGCCTGAACTTTGTGGTTGTCCGTTATTGATAAACGGTTTGTCATAACCTAGAAACTGCAGACAAGTAGGGCTACCAGGCCTGCGAACATGGCGACCTTTACAAGTTTTTGAGCCCGTCGGTAGTTTTTCATGTGAGCAAAAATTAGAATGGCGGCAAAAGTCGGCGTGAGAACGGCTCCCGTGATAATCAGGAACAGGGTGGGGTAGAACCCTTGCACCACAGGAAGCGGGAGTAAGACCCAGCAAAAAATACAGATAAAATCAGCGAGGCGCCTTGCGGTGGGTGCTCCGGCGATCAGCGGGAAAGTCATGATGCCAGCTTTCAGGTCTCCAATCTCGTCTTCCAGGTCTTTGTAAATTTCCCGCGCCGTCGTCAGCAGAAACGCGAACATCATGGCGGGGTACAGAAAACCGATTTTGTCAACAGGGGTCCACATCAGGTCTTCGGTTTCCGGGATTCCGGTTGGGTAGAACAGGCATAGGATTAAGGGAGTCGCACACAGGAAAGCGACGGTCATGTTCTTGAGTAGCGGAATGTGCTTGAGTTTTTTATTGTAGGCGATGAGCAGCGTGTCCAGCAGCACAAAGAAGATGGCGGAGGTGAATCCCGTCTTTGTAATAAGACTGTCGGCAAGGCCACAAAGAAGGGAGAGGACAAGAAGAACGATCCATACCTTTTGGGCGGCGGAGACTGAAATTTTTCCGTTTACAAGGGGACGTTCTGGACGGTTCAGCTTGTCGGTCTCCAGGTCCCAGATGTCATTTTGGATGTTGGCAAACTCGATGGCGAAGGCAAAGCCCAGGGCCTGTAAAATCAAGGTCAACCAGCTGATGTTCATTTCCTGTAGAGGCAATACTCCAAGCAGGTAGTAACCGATGGCAAGCGTCACCATGGCGATAACGACGTTCACCGGACGAATCATTTTGAAAAGGGCGAAGAGCATGGCGTAAATATAGTTATGAGTTGTGAGTGGTGAGTTATGAGGTTCGAGGCACGAGGCTCGGGGCTCGAGCGATGTGTAATGTGGAACTTAAAAATTAGATAATCCCCCATACCTGGTTCCTCGCACCCCAAAGGCGCAAAGCGCCTAAACGATACTTGGCAACTAGAATTGCGATGCAATTCGTTGCCCTAGTAGAGTTATGCCCTTTGGGTAGACCTCAAAACGAAGCGACCTCAAACCCCTAACCCCTAGCCCCTAGATCCTAGTCCCTAATTACTATCTTTACCCTATGCCGTTTTTTACCAAGAGCAACCTTGAAGACCTTCGGGCTGAAGCTGACCAGCTCTCTATTTGCGTGGAGCATTTTCTCTATGCCTCGGAGCGGGTGGTAGAAGGGGACTACAAGACCAAGGGCTTTTACGACAACTGCATCGAAAAGTGCAACGGACGGCTCAAGGCAATTCATTTTCTGATGGAGTCCATCCGGCAGAATCGGCCTGTTACCGAAGAGGAACTGGAAGAATCGCTCCCCGCTTTTCTAAATTCCAAGAAAGATGCTAAATAACGAATTCGATGACGAACCGGAACCGCTTCGGCGTGTAAGGCCCACCCGTCGGGACCATCGCAGCCGCCGTATCGACGTGATGCGGGAATTGGAATCGGGCGTGGTGGATGAACGCCCCGTTAAGGAGCGTTTCAGTCGCGAATTCAAGAATCCCCGCATCAAGAAAATCAAGGACCCGCTGGAAAAGATAGACGAAAAGGACTGCGTCGAAGGCCTGGTAGTAGAAGTCCACCGCCGCACCTGCGAAGTGCGGTTAGACGAGAGAAATAGTCTTCAAGAAACATCTCTCTCGTCTCTCGCCTCTCGTCTCTCGTCTAATACTGTCACTGCCATGTACCGAGCCACCACCTCCAAGGCTTTAGGGGAATTCCCTGCCGTAGGGGACCGAGTGTTGCTAGGCCAGGTGAACGAAGACGAAGATACCGGCGAGGGGGTAGGCTCCCAAAAGTACTGCGTGGTGCGGGTGCTTCCGCGAAAGAGCGAACTCAAGCGCCCTGGCCCTCGGGACAGTTTCAGGCGTAAGCTCACCCTGGCGGCAAATATCGACCAGGTGGTGATTGTGGCCAGCGTGGCCCAACCGGAATTCAACTACGGCTTTATGGACCGATTCCTTTTGGCGGCAAACCTCAACAACCTGCCTTTTGTGCTGGTGCTTACCAAGATGGACCTGCTCCCGAATGGCGAGGCGGACTTGACCGACGATATCCGGGACTTCATGACCATCGTGGACAAGGTGATTCCGGTAAGCGTCAGGACCGGCGAAGGTCTGGACAGGTTGCGCGAAGAGCTACAGGGCAAGTCTTCGGTATTTAGCGGCCAGAGCGGTGTAGGTAAGTCTACGCTGGTGAACGCTCTGGTGCCTGGAGCAGAACTGGAAACGGGGGCCGTTCGGGAACGGGACGGCAAGGGCCGGCATACCACCACCTCTTCGAGCCTGTTCGATTTTCCTGGCGGGGGCTACGTCATCGATACGCCGGGTATCCGGAGTATCGGCCTTTCTAATGGCGAAGACGACATGGATGGCGAGACCCTGGCAAAGATATTCCCGGGCTTTTTCGAAGGAGATCTGTTCACCTGCAAGTACAGCAACTGCCTGCACTTGAAGGAGCCGGGCTGTTCGGTGCGGGAGGCTGTAGAGTCGGGAAAGCTTTCCCGGGCACGTTACGCCAGTTATTTGAGAATCTTGAATTCAAGAAACTAGGGAGTGTGGGTTAGGTGGATATTGCATCCAAGATAATGCTGGTGGCATCCATTGTGATGATGGGCTATAACGCCTCGGAGTTTTTGGCCAGTTTTCAGTCTCTTTCTGAAAAGGCGGGGGAGTTGAAGGAAATGGCTAGGATAAACGGAGCTAGCGAGGGTGCTATGCGCCGGTCCAATTTTTTGCTGTCCTTCGTTCTTTCGGCGGTCTATGTTGCCCTGACTTGCTTTTCGGGGCTCGCTGTATGGATAACGGTTTTTGTCGCCATAAAATTGGCCTTGACCCTGGCGGGCTCTGATTTGGCCTTGCTCCAGATTTTACGGACTGGCGATTTTTCCCGAAAAACCTATTTATTGTCCAAGGGAGACGCTTTTTTGAACGCGCTGCTTGGGCTTGCCATTGCGCTTTTTTTAGTTTTGTAGATAGTTGATGGGCCCTATATGAAACCTCGTTTTTTGCGAACATTACTCTTTTTCCTAGCCTTTTCTGTGGCAGGTGCATTTGCCCAGGATGGCGGAACCTTGGCAGGGATCCGTACGCCTCTGTTCTTGGGCGGTGCTCTTGGTTTTGGTTCGGGAACAGGAGTGGGTGCAAGCCAGGGTCTTGGGCTTCGCCAGATTGAACCCATGATTGGTGTTTGGTACCCTGGTCTTGGTTTCTTGAGGGTCGGGTATGGATTTTTTGATTATCAAGAAGAATCTGACGACGAAAAATACGAGATAGACCACTCCAATTTCGATGTGGAGTTGGGTGTCCATGCTTGGAGCCTATTCTACATTACCGGTTCTTATTCCAGGGCCAAGGAACTCAGTGACTTGGGCGACATCGCCTGGAATGAATGGGGGGCCGGATTCGGCTCCGTTGTCAACATTTTTACGACTTCTATTCTTTTTGCCGAAGTCAGCTACCGCTGGGTGCTGGACCATTACGACCCCTTTATGGGAAAATCGGTTTCCGGAAGCCGCATTCAGCTCAATTTCGGGTTTGCCGCTTATGTCTTCTAAGACCGTTGCCGTCATGGGCGGGGCATTTGACCCGGTCCATAGGGACCATGTTTATGTGGCGGAACTTTGCCTAAAGAAAGGCTTCTGCGATGAGGTCTGGTTTATGCCCAGCCCCGACCGCTGGGACAAGATTATCAATGCGTCTCCGGAACACCGTTTCAAGATGCTGGAAATGGCAACCGGCCATGAGCCTCGTTTTATTCTTTCGGATTTGGAAATCGAGCAGGGGGATTACCGGGGAACCTATATTTTCTTGAAAGGCTTGCGGGAAAAGTTTCCCGGCATCAATTTCCGTTTGCTGACCGGAGCCGATAGTTACGAGACCATGCCCCAGTGGCGTGATCCCTTGCATTTCTACGGTACGGAATTTAACGGTGAACAGCTGATGAAGGAATTCGAAATCATCGTGTTTGCCCGCGCTGGCTCTCCAATACTGGATCCGGCAGAACACAAGGCCAAGGGCTATGCCGGTATGTTCTGGCTCGGTCCCAAGGAAGGTTTTGTGGGCCGCTTTTCCAGCACCGAAATCCGTCGGAGCCTGTTGAAGAACAGGGGCGTTTGCCCCGAAGGCCTTTTGCCCGAAATTTACCGCTACATTCTGGACAACAATCTCTATGGGGCTTAAAGATGCAGGCGAAGGAACGGATTGAAAAATTAAGGGCGAACCCCATTGTCCAGCGGATTGAAAAGTTTTTCCCTGCTATCGCTTTTCTGGCGGGTTTCGGTTGGGATTCCATTACCCTCGGCACCATGGTCTATGGTTCCGACCTGCTGATTCTTTTGGCGTATTATGTTGGTGCCTTTATTCTGGTGATTTTGTTGTCGGCTAAGCTGGACCACCCGGAAGGTTGGACTAAGGAACGTCTTGCCGCTGTGGCGAAAGCCCAGGGAGTTCAGACGGCTCCAGGGCCTGCCACCTCCAAGGAACCTCAGACCAAGGTCGAAGAAGTTGCGGAAAAACTTAAATCTGCTGCCGAAAACAAGGCTCAACAAATTGCCGACAGAATCGGCTACGAATCGACGGCAGTTCCCGTTAATGCTATCGTGGTGCATCATCGTTTTTTGGACAGGGAATGGAGTCCGGTATGGAAAGCCCGTTTTACCTGGGCAGTCCAGTTCCTGTTCGGCGGCCTGTTCAGTGCACTGGTGGTCTGTTATTTCAAGAGTAGCGGTTCTTTGGCGTCGTTCTTGCTGGTCATTGCCCTTGCGTGCATGCTGGTGGGCAATGAATTCTTGCAGAAAAAGTACGAAAGCTTTGGTGTGAGCCTTGCCTTTTTCTGCTTGTTGGGAACCATGTTCCTGAATTTTATCATTCCCCACGTTGTACATCGGATCGGTTTTTTCTGGTTCCTGCTCAGCACTCTTCTTTCCTTGGGGCTTTGCGTTTGGATCTGGAAAATTTCGCACCGGAGCAAGGCGGTTTTGGTTGCACCGGTCTTTATCAGTTCCCTGCTGATTGTAGCCTACTTGATGAACTGGGTGCCGCCGGTTCCTCTCGTGCTGAAACAGCAGATTCCCTGCCAGAATTTTGACCGCAAGAATTTTTCCTGTGACGTGGATGCTCCAGGATTTTTGCAGAAGCTCGGCCTGCAGGCACCTTCGGTACACAAGGCTCCCGATGGGGAGGTGTATTTCTTGGCCTCCGTCTATGCGCCTGCTGCCTTGAAGGCGGAGCTAGAGTACCGCTGGTATTACAAGGACCCCTCTACGGGGGAGTACCGCCTTACGGATAAGATTTCTTCTGGCCGTATGGTCATCAATGGCGGTCGTGAACAGGGATTCCGGAGCTATTCCAAGAAGAGCAAGGTCCCGGCAGGCAAGTACCGCGTAGAGACCGCCTACAAGGACGGTGCGGTGATTGGTTCTCTGGCCTTCGACGTGATAGATGAACTTCGGGATTCTTCGGGCTACGTCAGGGATTCTCTCAGGTGAGCGCTCCCAAGGACATGTTCTTTGAAAGCGAAGTCCGGCCGGAACAGAACGGCCGGCTTTTGCTGGACAGCCTTTCGGAACGGTTCACCTACCACAGTCGTGAAGAATGGATGGACCGCCTCTCGCGAGGTCTAGTTTCCATCAATGGGAAAACTGCCGACCTGGAAACGCTGGGCCACAGGGGCGACAAGGTGGTTTACCATGTGGAAAACTACAGCGAACCCGACGTGCCCACCCATTACGAGACGCTTTTCGAAGACGAAGAATTCTTGCTGGTGGCAAAGCCTGCCGGAGTTCCTGTCCATCATACGGGTCGGATTTTCTACAACACCTTTACCGCCATTATCCGTCGGGGCTTTGATTGCGAGACGGCTACTCCCATGCACCGCCTGGATAGGGATACCGGCGGAATCATGCTGTTTGCTAAAAGTGCCGATACAGCGTCAAGGTTCCAGAAACATCTGGACCGGATTCTGCTCCGTAAGTTCTATCTGGCGGTAGTTCCTGGGGAATTTCCCGAAGGGGAAGTCCGTTGCGACTTGCCGCTTTCGGAAAATCCATCGGCGCCTATCCGTATCAAGATGTACCACACTCCGGGCGGAAAGCCTTGCTCTACGGTGTTCAGGAGGCTTGCCGTTTTGCCGGGTGCTGCGCCAAAATCCGTTTCGTCAGAAACTGCTGTCGAAAACTCCTGCCGTTCCCTGGTGGAATGTGAACTGTTGACCGGTCGCAAGCACCAGATTCGGGCCCACCTTGCAGAACTGGGGTTCCCCATCGTTGGAGACCGGCTGTACAGTTTCGATGGAAAATTCTACCAGAAGATGTCCGGCGGAGGTTCGCTGTCCGAAGAGGACTTTGACCTTCTGGGGGCTCACCACCAGATGCTTTACGCCTACAAGGTGCAGCTGCAGCTGCCTTACTGGGATGAACCCAGGGTGTTTACGGATTTTCATTTTCCGGAGGATATGGCGGCGGCGTTAAAGTCCGTGGACTTTACCACTGCAGGCTCCCTGCCACTCTAGCCGTATAGCCTTCGTAGTCCCCGAAGAATCGGGAGTATCCGGCTTCTACCGAAATAAAGTCCCAGGGGGTAATCTTCAGGGAGCCGCCTAGTTCCTGGTATTCGTCGGTCCACCCCTTTCTCAAGAAATGCTTGTCAGTGGCACCCTCGGGGTGGTGGATGTCCCGTATGTGGCTTCCGAAGGTGTTGCATTTCTTGACCATGCTGGCGAAAAGCGCAACGTCCAAGAAGGCGATTTTTGCATTCAGTTCCGTGTACAGTTCTTCGCTGTTGGGGCCAAGATTGCTCCCTAGGCTCTGGTTGTAATGGGCGTAGGTGTAGCCGCCCCCCTTGTGGTGGGTATAGACCCAGGGCTCTATGCGGGTGAATTCGGTGAACCAGCCGAACAGGGCAGGGCCCAGCCGCAGGCTGTCACGGGCAATGCCTATGGAGGCGGCCCACTTGTTACCCCACCAGCTGTCGTCGAACATGCTGGTGGGCGACTTCATGTCGTCCCACAGGAGTTCTCCATAAAGTTCCCAGTGGCGGATGGTCTTGACGCTTAAATCAAAGGCTAAGGAAATGTTGTCCCGGTCCCCTTGCAGGTGTTCCTGGAACACGTAGGGGATAAAGGGAATCACGTAGGCCCATTCAAAATCCCGGTAGGTGCTGTCGGCGTCGGGATTGGGATTCCATCCGGCGGGTTCCGTAGTTTCTCCGTACAGGGCGGTTTCCGAAAGGCCGAAGGTGATGTTTTCTGGCAGGTTAAGGTTCAGTCGATGAACGTGGACGTACTTGTTGTAGCCTTTTTTCTCAAAGAGCTTGGCCGCGTACTGGGTGTATTCTACCGGACCCAATTCGAAGCGGTAACCGAAATAGGGGGTAGGGGCGGGCTTTTGCAGACGGCTGCTGCTGTCTTGCCAGGGGCGGTAGGGGTTCTGTTCGCCCCGAAGAATCACGTGGTTCCTGCGGGCGGGGCCCATGCTCAAGTAGTCGAATCCGGCCAGGAGCGTCACCGGGTCCAGCTGGTAACTGGCGTGGGCCGCAAACAGGTCCCAGGTCCGGCGGTTGTCGCTCTGCTTGTTGTAGGGGATGCCTTCTTCGGGATTGTAGCTGTGGTCCAGAATTTCCCGGTTGGTGTAGTCCGTGTTGACGTTGACCCGTGCTGCAAACAAGAACTTGTCTGTAAAGTGTCCATCCAAGAAGAACCGGACGGACATGGAGTTGTCGTAGTGGGTGGGGGCGTTCTTCAGGTTGGTGATGGTCAGGGAGTCGACCAACTGGGCGCGAATTGCCACCTCGCTATTCTTTGCAGAATCATGAAAGACAAGGTGGGCTGGGGCAGCACTCGGAACACCGATGGCCAGAGACGTCAGCGGGAAAAGGACCAAATTGCAGAGCAGCGCTTTCCTAATCATGGTTTGCCCCCGATTCAATATAGTATATTTCCCATATGGATTGGAACAAACCGCAATTGTTGGACATTCCCATCGCACACGACCAGCGGGGGAACCTGAGCGTTGTCGAAGGGGGCGAACTGATTCCCTTTGACATCAAACGTGTGTATTACCTGTATGACGTTCCCGGTGGAACTACCCGCGGTGGACATGCTCACCGGAATCTCCGTCAGCTGATTATTGCTGCCAGTGGCAGTTTTGATGTGATTTTGGACGACAGCAAAAACCGCACCAAGTATTCCTTGAATCGATCCTATCACGGTCTTTATATCCCGACCATGCACTGGCGTGAAATCGTGAATTTTTCTTCGGGGGCTGTCTGCATGGTACTTGCTTCTGAACACTATGACGAGTCGGACTACATCTACGAGTACGACGAGTTTAAGAATGAAGTGAATGAAATATAGAGTGTAATGAGCTTTGAGTTTTAATAATCGCGCCTTTGGCGCCAAACTATATTCCGACAACACACAACTGATAACTCATCTACCAACTACTTCTCATACCTGGCGTTCACGCAGGGGAGTGCTCCGAAGGATTCCTTGTAATGGAATAGGCTTTCGTTCAAAAAGTTTCCACCATTCTCGGTAGATATGCCCCAAGAAAAATGTTTAAAACCTTCTTGCGCTGCTTCACGTAGGGCGAATAAGTTCATAGGCGTGGTGTGATGGAATTCGGTAAAACTTTCGTCTGGAGAAATGTATTGATCGTGCAGGACCTTTACTTTTTCGAAAATAAACTGCATCATTCCGCAGACATAGCGTCCTTTGAAAAACAGTCCTCTAAAGCGGATATTGTCCGGAATCCTTCTCTGCAAGTCCAATAAATCGTCAAGTGTATGCACTGGCTTTACATGGTGCTTTTCCTTTGAAATGACGAGAAACTTGTGGAAGGTTGCAATATCTTCTTTCGATTCTAAAGCTCTGTATTCCCAGCGTTCATTTTCGGGCAGTTCTTCGATAAATTTGTTTGCTGCAATCCAGAGTCTTTTCTGGTTCCGGTTGCAGTTCTCAATCGGATCAATGTTGCTGAAAAGTGGGGTCTGACTATTGAGTTCGGTATGGCGCGTGTAACCGAGGTGTTCCAAAACGTATTCGAGTATTTCAGGCGTTTCCTCTGCAAAAAGAGCAGGTGTGATTTTAAGGATACTATGTTTGAAATTTGCGGTTAGGTATTGATCAGCTTCTTGAAGAACATCAAAAAGTCTTGCTCCGGTATAGTATGGCTTTGCTATAATAGGACCGCCAAATGTGGATCCCGCATGCGATACAAATGTCTGCTCTTTTTTGACTCCTGGAAAATAGGCAACGATGGTTCCGCTTTTTTCTAGTGCAAAACTTGCTTCGATAAAACGGCCTGCCGGGTGGTAGTTTAAGAAACGCCTGGTTTGCAGGAACGTGCCGTTGACAGATTCGCATTCCACAAAGTGGTCCAGACGCTTGTCTAAGTCCGGACTATATGGCATAATTTCGTACATGTTCATTAAAATAGTAAAAGGAGAATGCAAAAGTTAATAGTGCTAGGTTACTAGTTACTAGAATTGTAAAAACAAGAGATTTCTTGTGTCTAGAAGCTAGCCCGCAGGGCGTAACTATTAACTAGTAACTCGCCGAAGGCGCTCCGATTTGCTATTTTCACAAGTAATGATACATGTCCCTTTTTATTCGCTGGATTACGTGGAACGCGACTTGGGTTCGTCGCTAGGCGAGTCCGTAGATGCCGTAATAAAGTCGAATTGGTTTATTCGCGGCTCGCGTTGCGCTGCGTTCGAAGATGCTTTTGCCTCCTATTGTGGGAAAAAGGCGTGTGTCGGTGTGGGGAACGGTCTTGATGCCCTGACCTTGATGTTGAAAGCGTCCATAATTTTGGGCCGTATGGCCGAAGGGGATGAAGTGATTGTCCCAGCGAATACGTTCGTGGCGACAGTTCTTGCGGTTCGTGCAGCGGGGCTTGTGCCGGTACTGGTGGAGCCGGACCCTGAAACCTGTAATTTGGATGTTGCACGTTTGGCGGATGCCTGTTCTGAAAAGACCCGGGCCATTTTGGCGGTTCACTTGTATGGTCGCCTGGCGGATATGCCCGCGATTTGTGAATTTGCGAAAGCACATAACCTGCTGGTGTTCGAAGATGCTGCTCAAGCTCATGGAGCTTTTTTAGGCGAGAACAAACGCTCGTCTCTCGTCCCTTCGGCAGGCTCAGGGCAGGCTTCTCGTCTCTCGTCTGATTCAGCAGCCTACAGTTTTTACCCTACAAAAAATCTGGGAGCCATGGGCGATGGGGGTGCCGTAGTCACCGACGACTTGGAGCTTGCCCAGGTGGTAAGGTCCCTTGGTAATTACGGCTCCGAACAAAAATACGTGAACAAATACGCGGGTGTTAATTCCCGTCTTGATGAAATCCAGGCGGCCATTCTCCTTGCAAAGCTGCCTCATCTAGATGCCTGGAACAATCGTCGCCGAGAAATTGCGGCTCGGTATTGTGCCGAAATCAAGAATCCGCAGGTCCGTTTGACACCTCTGCCTGCAAACCCTAATGCTCACGTATGGCATGTGTTTCCTGTTTTTTGCGAGCGGCGGGACGAACTACAGGAATTCCTGAAGGCTCGTGGAATTGAGACTCTTGTCCATTATCCTATTCCACCTCATTTACAGGAGGCTTTTGTGGGTGCCGTAGATCGCGGGGAACTCCGCCATGGGGCACTTCCCCTTACCGAGGAACTAGCTCGCACGGAACTCAGCATACCTATGGGCCCCTCCTTGAGCGATGAACAGGTCGCGTATGTTGTCGAATCTATTAATGCTTTTATTTGATGAAACCCTCTGATTTGAAATTTGCGAAACTTTTTGCTGGCTCCGGGGCGGTAACCCTAGTGAACGCCATTCGGGCTTTTGCCATTAACAAGCTGTTGGCTATTTTCTTGCCGCCGGCGGCATTTGCCTGTGTGGGACAATTCCTCAATCTGATGAGTATCGGCACAGCAACGTCTTCTCTTGCCTTGCAGAACGGCTGGACTGCCCTTACCGCCCAAAACAAGAATTCTAAAGAAAAGCTGCTGGGTATTTGGCGGGGCGGGCTTCGCTTAACCACGTTTGCAAGTTTGTTTACCTTTATAGCAGCACTTCTTTTTTGCTTCATGGCCCCGCTAGATACTCTCTTGCCGGGAATCCCCACTCGCCTTGCCCAGGCGGCAATTCTGTTTGCCTTGCCGGGCATTTTTGCCACAAATATCATAACCATTACGGCCGCGGTCATGAATGGCCTTGACGAGAACCGCAAATGGGCGACTATCAATATCGCGTCATCCATCTGGCAGGTGCTCTGGGTAGCTTTTTTCTTGTTTACGGGACGGCTGTCGGTTTTGTCGATTATTGCCACCCAGTCTATTGTGGCGGCGTTCCTTGCCATCCGTATAGCAAGTCAGGCGGGCTTTAGCGTTAAGCATATTTGGAAAACGGCTCTTGATAGCCGCAGACCATGGCTGTCCTATGCCCTTATGGGGCTTGTCCCCATGGCGCTCACTCCGGTGGTGCTCACGGTAATGCGTCTTACTGTGGCTTCCAATTTCGGAAACGACGCTGCAGGAATCTGGCAAAGTATCTGGAAGGTTTCAGACTTCTTGTTTATGGCCATGTCCGCCATACTTACGGTAATCATTTTGCCGAAGATTTCTCCCAAAATGTCCCGGACAGATTTTTTTGGTATGTTCCACCCAGTTTTGCTTCGGGTCATGGGAATATCCCTTGTGATGATAGCCACGTTGTATTTTGGCAGGAGTCTCCTGGTGCAGGTGCTGTTTTCTTCGGCCTATATGGGGGCGGTTGATTACCTGCCGCTTCAGCTTGTTGGTGATTTTTTCAGGGCCGGCGGATATGCCCTAGCACTTGTGCTAATTGCTCGGGCAGAAACGGTGAAGTTTATAACCGTTGAAATATGTTCAGAGATTTTCTTAGCTGTCGGAACCTTTGTTGGAGTCAAGCTTGTTGATTTTAACGGTCCTATGCTTGCTTATGCTGCTGAAAATTTCTTGTATCTGGTGGTACTCTACATCTTGGTTCGGAGGCTCAAGTGGAATACTCCGTAACCAACATGTTTGCCGAAAAGATGACCGAGAATGTCTATGTGAAGGCCTTCGCTCAAGGAGTCGAGACAGAACAGCGGGAACTTCCGCCTGTAGTGTCGGTACTTATGGCCAGCTACAATCACGAAAACTTTGTGGAAGCGGCGGTCCGTTCGGTGATGGCGCAGAAAGGTGTCGCTTTTGAACTCATCGTTATCGATGATGGTAGTATGGACAGATCTCCCGAAATTCTGGAAAAACTTTCCACTGAATTGAGATTTACCTATGTCCATCGCGAAAACAAGGGCCTTGTTCCGACGATGAATGAACTTTTATCCATGGCTCGTGGAAAATATTTTTGCTCCTTTGCTTCAGATGACATTATGCCACAAAATCGCCTTAAGGAGCAGTTGGCGTATTTACAATCCCATCCCAATGCGGTTGCATGCTTTGGTCAAGTGAAATCTATGAGTGAAGATGGTCATGTAGCCGATACTGTTGATTATACGTATATGGCATGTGTTCCTGAAATTCATTTTGAGGAAATTTTTTTAGGTAAAAAGGCATTACATGGGTGTGCCGAGATGTTTGTAACCGAAGTTGTGCGACGCCTGGGCGGATATGAAACTTCTTTTTTCTTTGAAGATTTTCCATTGTACTTAAAAATTCTTTATGAATATGGTCCCCAACCGGTGTCTGCAAATTTAATTTGCTGCTTTTATCGTGAACATGGAAATAATTTGCACGCCGATCACGATCGCATGTATGCTGAATTTTTACGTATTATTGAATTGTATAAGACGCACAAGCTCTATCTGCAAGCAGTCAAAAATTGGAAAGCTAAGTGGTTTTCTGCATTGGCGTACAACAATAAGGTCGAAGCCTTAAAACGACTTCCTCAATTGGCTTCGTTTTCGATGTGCTTTGTTAAGCGGTTGCCCAAGTTGTTTATCCCTAGTGTGTTTTTGAAGCATTAAGGGGTTGTTGGATATGATTTCGGTCTGCATGACGACATATAACGGCGGTAAATTCATCCGCGAACAGCTGGAAAGTATTCTTTCGCAGTTGCCTGCTGATGCCGAAGTTATTGTTGCTGACGATGGTTCCACCGACGATACCCTCGCTATTGTGAAATCTTTTGGTGATGGGCGCATTCGTGTGTTGCCCGCCGAAAAGCATCTGGGTGTTATCTATAATTATGAACGTGCCCTGCAGGCATCCAAGGGGGAATTCATTTTCCTTGCCGATCAAGATGACATTTGGCTTCCTGGAAAAGTGGAGAAGGTTCTTGCAGCGTTGAAAGACGCGGACCTTGTGATTCATGATGCATGGATGCTTCGACCTTCCGAGCCGTCCGGTTCCTCGTGGGTTCGAACTGGCAAGTTGAGTGATATTCGCCCTTACACGAAGGGGGTGTTTGCCAATTGGTGGAAAAATTCCTTTACGGGTTGCTGTATGGCATTCCGCCGGAGTATCTTGGATAGGGTTCTTCCATTTCCCAGAAATCTTCCCATGCACGATCAATGGTTAGGGCTTGTTGCTGAGAAATTTTTTAGGGTGTCGTATGTTGCGGGGACTCTTATTGAGTATCGTCAGCATAGTGGTAATGCGACGCACATTGGAAATTCACCCGCAGTTTTTTTGCAGAAAATAAAGTGGCGGCTGAATTTAGCAAGAGCATTTTTTTCAAGTGTGTAGTGTGAAATGTGTAATGTGAAGTTCCTCGTTACACACTTCACATTACACATTAGAAATTGCCTGCACGACTTTTCCCCAGCCGACCTGCACAAAGGCTCCAGCCCGTACCAGGTTGCCCTGAGCTTCTTCGTATTCTTTAAGAATGCGGTTGTATTCTGAGACATCCCGGCGGAACTTTACGTCTTTGTGGATGCGTTTTAGGAGCATGTCCTGCTTCCACTGGGCTGCGGCGGAAAGTTTTTGGCAGGAGATATCCAGGGCGTCCAGGTAGGCGGGGAGTGCATTCAGGAATTCTTTTTCAAACTCCTTGGCGACATTTTTGGCCTGCAAAACCAGGTTTTTCTGGATGATGGCGTTTTTGCGGATTTCGCTCATGAGCCGCACGATGCGCTCGTAGTCCACTTGGGGCCAGATGAGGCTGAAGGGCCACATCTTTTTCCAATGGAACTTGAACATGGACTCGTGGGCGGTGTTCTTGGCCCGCAGGAGTTCCTTCAGGTTTTCGAAAATAATCTGGGAGGGGATTTTTGTCTTTTCGGGTTCGTTTGCCATCGCCTCCAATATAAAAAGGTTCTCCCTGCAAAATTGCTCGTTTTGGGGGAGATTTCCATTTTTTTACGGGAAATAGTCCGATTTTTGGCTTTTTTTTTTCAAAAAAATCTTCTTTTTTGCAAATTAAGAATTAAATTCTAATAAAACCGTTCTATCAAGAAGGATTTTATATGAACAATCAAAAATTCAAGATTCTGGCCATCGTGGATGCGGTCCTTATCGTGGTCCTCATTGTGGTCATGATGATTCTCAAGGGAAATTACAACGATCAGGCCCAGGCTTCCGTAAAGGAGCAGGTGGGGGCTTACCAGGAAAAGGCCAACGGAATGCTCCAGGAACAGTGGAAATCCATGGACCAGTATGGCATGGCCTGGAAGCTGGTGTATGCGACCCTTACGGGAGACAAGTCCGAGGCCAGTTTCGATGCCGCCGTCAAGTCCATCGAGGGCGACAAGGATGCCCGTCTGAAACAGCTTTCTTACATGTACACTGCTGCCGGTATCCCGGACAAGGTTCAGAACGATATCAACGAAAAGGGCGGCCTTGCCGACAAGTTCCTGCTGAAGGACGAAGGCGGCGTGAAGGAAGTGGCCTGCGGCAAGAATTGCACCCTCAGCTTTACCTTTGTAAAGGGCAAACTCAAGGACAGCGATTACAAGGCCCTGGTGGAATACAACATGGACGAAGCCTTTAAACTGGAAGCTCCTGCGGCTTTCCACTTTGA
>Ga0310697_10003086_pt1 | contig 17064 bp, 19 predicted proteins | sample 172DNAGHGlowgp2_FD_203883 | JGI IMG/M metagenome (GOLD analysis project Ga0310697, IMG submission 203883) | Sheep rumen microbial communities from Palmerston North, Manawatu-Wanganui, New Zealand - 1728 DNA GHGlow gp2 (v2) (version 2) | ecosystem: Host-associated > Mammals > Digestive system >... | reverse complement strand
GGTGATAGCTGGAGTTTGAAAGGCCATAGGTATAGATCTCGTCGATGAACATGCCCTGCTTGCGCGTCGAGAACAGCAGGCACACGCCGCACACCATCACCAGCACCAGCGCCAGCGCCCACCAGCGCTTGAACGTTTTTTTCAAGTCCTTCCCTCCTCCGTTCAAAAATACCAAGATAATATATTATACTCCCTCCCGCCCTGTTGTGCAAGGTTTTTTGAACCCCACAGAAAGCAGCGGGAGGCGGGGAGGGCGGCGCTGCCTGCGGCAGATCAAGCCGCCCTCCCCTCTCCACAGCCGCGCCTTTCTCGGGCCGGCTCCAATGCCGGCACGGGAAAGGCATTGCGGCAAGGCGTGTTTGACCCTGACAAGCAAAAAACCACTCCATAGCGTCGATCCTCTTCAATGTGATTCTTGCAGGGCAGTCTGTAACGCAGCTCCCGGCCATCTGGGTGGGGACGATTATCAAAAATTTCCCCATAGCATTCTTTTGGAATATGTTCGCCGCAGCGCCGTTTACACGCTGGATCTTTAAGACTCTATTCTCGGCAAAGGAAGATTGAAAAAGGAAACAGCTGATTCAGCTTTTCATAGAAAGCCGGCAGAAATTGCAGCCAATAGTTCGCAATATAAAAATTTTTTGAAAAAACATGTGAAATTTCACAAAAAATGTGCTATATTACGCCTGTAGCCAAGCTACCATGAGAGTGTATTTCAGCAGATACTTCGACGGCAGCCGCTGTATCAATTGTGACCTTTGCTCAAACATCTCTGAAAAACAGGTTTAATCATTCTGCCGTAATGGATTCGACCAGAGGGATGTGCTTTCTGTGAAACGTGTAAAAGCCGCGTGCATTCTTCAGACACTGGTTTTCGCACAGAAGCCTGACCTTGGCTTTGACAGAGATCATGTGCTGAAACTCAATCAGGATGAAATTGAACACTATAAGAGAAATCTAGAGCGCACAAAGACCAGGTATCAGATCATGGATACTGCGGAGCAGGAGGATGGTTCTGTCATTGTCCATGTGAAAAAGCAGTACAATGACAAAGCAGATGTCTCTGAGTACTTCGCGTAAACCTTGGGCCGCCTGAAACTCGGGCGGCCTTTCCTGTAACTGCGATACCTGCCACGTCAAGTGTCGAAGGAAACAATTTTGCAGATGCATCTGCCAAAATTGAAGATGAAACGGCCATACAAATTTGGCAGACGCATCTGCCAAATTTCAAAGATTTCCCGATAGACGATTTTCTGCACATTGGCTTTTCACACCATACCGTTATTCTGTCAAAGGTAAAAGACTTCGATGAGCGGCTGTTTTATATCAAGCGTGTGGTCGCTGAACAACTTAGTTGTGAAGGGCTGAAGATCTTTACTTGGGAGGCATTCATCCCAGTGAGCGCAGCTTCAAGAAGAACAGCCAATATGCCAAGGCATTGGATGAGGTCGTGAAAGCTGGGGATGAGCTGATCGGCACCCTCACGGAAAAACAGAAGGAAACGTTTGAGGATTACATGACCGCCCAACGGGAGGTCAATGTGTTGACCGACTGCGAAACCTTCTGTCATGCCTTCAAGCTGGGAGCCAAGATCATGATGGATGTGCTGACCGAAGGACAAATGAGGGAAATCTGAGTCACGTTTCAGCCAAGCCAAGGAATATAAAAGCATACCCCTTACCAATCAGGCACTCGGAAGTCGTTGATATATGCGGCTTTCCGGGTGCCTAAATGCGTAGAATGCGGACAATACGAATCGACACAACCGCAATATGTTTGACGGACACACATGGTATATTGGACTTGGCAGTCAAACTTGCAACTTTGCAAGTTTGACTGCCAAGTCCACGGGCGCCCATCTCTGCAAGCTGCCTGTGCAGGTCAGAGACCTTGCTTTTCAGCTCCATTCGCTCCACCTCATACCTGTGGCTCAACTGCATGAAAAACTCATCCGTGACCTTGCCCGCAGCATTGTCCTCCTGCAAGTATCACGAGGATTACCGGACCGTAGAGCTACGCTAAGGGCACACGGCAAAGCCCTGGCCCCACAGGCAGCCGCCGCAGGTCGGGGCGAGGGAGCCGATACAGTCTGTCTTGTTTTCTTCCAGCAGTTCGCAGCCGCCGCAAAAGAGGCAGGGAGCATACTTGAATTCGTGTACACGCTGGCGGAAGGCACGATACTCTTCACCGTTCCAGATTTCACCGAGGCTCTGTCCGGAGACGTTTCCGAAGGAGTGGTGCCGGATACGGCGCTTATGTTCGCCCAGATAGGTGTCCGCCGTGTGGAGCAGCCCCATGCAGGGAGACACATCTCCATCCCAACGGATGAAGCAATGCCCTTCTTCGATGAAACGGCAGAAGTCGGTGCGGCGAGTGACGGGCTTTCCCTTCCAGGAAAAGAGTTCCGCCTCCTGCAGGCTCTCCTCATCCGGGAACAAGAGCTCCTTGTAGCGCTCAGAGAACTTGAACATGGGGATTTCGGTTCCCATATCAAGCCGTTCGAAGCGCCGGGAATAGCTGATTTTGTCGGTAACGGCCTTGATGGCTGCCACGTCGCACATGGCCCAGAGCGCCTGTTCGATATCCTCGGCACGGTTGGGAATCATGTGGCTCAGGTTCAGGTCGTCGGCTTCAAAATGCTCAGCAAATTCCCGGATACGGCGGAGGCTTGCAATGTTGTCCCGCATGACGACCGCCGTCATGCCGAGGCGGACGCCGCTTCCTCTCCGAAGTTCGTTGAAGGTCTCCAGATTTCCGAGGACCAACCCAAAATCGCTGCCGATCTGGATTTTGCCGTAGTTTTCATACAGTTCGTCGATGGAGACCCAGATCCGGGAGACGCCGGCATGCAGCAGTTCTTGGACTCTCTCACGGTTGAGCAGCGTCCCGTTTGTGACAAGCTCCACCTTTTTCCCGCGCGCTGACGCGAGGGCTGCCATCCGGGCAAGCTCCGGATGTACCAGGGGCTCCCCCATGCCGCCGAAGAAGACAGTCCTTGTATCTTGCAGGGCAGGATCCTCCATCACGCGCTCGAATACTTCCGGGTCAAGATCGCCGAAGCGCTCGCCGACCCAGCTGTGCCGAAAGCACATTTTACAGGCGAGATTGCAGCGGGAGGATGCCTCTACATACAGTTTTTGAATCTGTTCTTCCATGTTCAGATCAGAAAAGGCTTTCCAGTTCCATATCCAGAAGATCCGCCATATAGAGGCGCCCGGTTTCCAGCGGACGCCCGGTCAGAAGTCTGGTGCAAAGTGCGATCTGTAAAGCGGCGCAAAACGGCGGGGTGAAGGAAAGGGACGCCTTGCTGCTGAGGCTGACGCCTTCCGGATAAATCTTTTCGATGAGATCATCACCCGGCATGACGACGGCCGCCTGTGCGCTCCAGCCGCAGATCGCCCCGTGGATCATCGGAATACCCGCCTCCGCGCACGCGCGGGCGAGCGTGCGGCGCGCCTGAATGTTATCCAGAGCGTCCAGCACAGCATCGCTGCCCCGGATGAGTTCCGCCGCGTTTTCCTCGGTCACAAATTGGGGAACTGCAACAAAACGCACATCCGGGTTTACAAGTTCTGCGCGCATGGCCGCCGCTTCCGCCTTGGGCTTTCCCAGAGAGGACGGTGAGGAGAGCAGCTGCCGGTTCAGGTTCGATGCCTCAAAAGCATCGCCGTCGGCAGCGTGAATTTCCCCCACGCCGAGGCGCAGGAGCATTTCAATCAGATAGCCGCCAAGGCCGCCGCAGCCTGCCACGAAAACGGTCTTTGTGCGCAGGGCGGCGCATTCCTGCTCCGTCAGGGCGCCGAGATTGCGAATATATCGCTCTTCCATCGCTCAGCCGCCTCCCACCGGCGGGAACAGAGAGATGACGTCGCCATCCTTTACGGCATCCTCCGGCTTGGAGTGAAAGCCGTTAATGAGAAGGATGGCAACCTCTTCGGGCGGGATTTCAAAGCGGCGCAGAAGATTGCCTGCGGTGGAAGCTTCTTCCGCGGGAACCTGGGTGATCTTGCCGCGGCCGTCCCGGAGCGTGGCAAAAAAGCGTACTTCGATCATGGGATCACATCCTTAGAATGAATAAAGTTTGAGGGGGAGGCGGAAAGCCTCCCCCTCAGGGTTATTGTACTTATTTTCCGACGCACTCGTCAAGACCCAGCTTCTTGAGGGTCTCGTCGGTCGGGAAGGCGTTGACCCAGCCGCGGGCGGCGTAGTACTCGGGCAGCGTCAGCGGGAGCTGGGAGAGCATGCCCTTGGACGGGCCGTTGGTGATGGGCTCCGTGAGCAGACGCTTGGGCAGGCGGTCATCCTCCGGCTTCATGCCGGCGGCCTTGTTGAACATACGCTCGATGTTGTAGATACGGTCGCCGATCTCAAGGAGCTGTTCAACTGTCCAGCTCGTGCCGGTGGCGGCGTTGAGAAGGTCGGCGTATTCCTGCGCGCCCAGAGCAAAGGAGGTGAACAGGCAGTTGCCCATGGAGTCGATGACGGCGGTCAGATCCTGGAAGGTCTTGGCCCATGCGGCCTTGTCGGTGGTGACGGTGCGGTCGAGCTGCTGGGGCAGGCCGAGGACCTCGGGGGAGATCATGTAGCCGCGCACGTGGGCTGCGCCGCAGTTGGCGGTGGCGTAGTTGATGCCGATGCCCTGAATGGCGCGGGCGTCGTAGGCGGGAATCTCCTGCTTCTTAACACTCATGGAGTACTCGGGGTGGCCATAGTGCTCGCACAGGCGGGCGGAGCCGGAGGACATGAGCCAGTCAAGCTCGGTTTCGGGATCGCCCATGCGCTTGGTCCACTCGACCAGGGCCTCCTTGCTGCCCCATTTGAGGGGAACGCCGGCGCATTCCTCTTCCTTGATATATCCGCGCTGATAAAGTTCCATGGCGGCGGCGATGGTGCAGGGTACGCCGATGGCGTCCAGACCGTACTCGTTGCACAGGCGGTTGCACTCGTCAATGGTATACAGGTCATCGTTGCCGCAGTCGCTGCCGTAGGCCCACAGGGGTTCGTACTCGGGGCCGCCGACGACCTTGTCGCCATGGTTGATCACGCGGCCGCAGGCGATGGGGCAGTGATAGCAGGCGCCGGGCTTCTTGAGATACTTCTCTGCCAGGGTCTCGCCGGAGAACTGATCGGCGGTGGGGCAGTAGCTCTCCTGCCAGTTCTTGGTGGGCAGAGCGCCGATGCCGTTGATGATGTTGACCAGAACGGCGGTGCCGAGAGCACGCAGGCCTTGGCCGGTGACGCCGTTGTCGGAGAGGATCTTCAGCGCGCGCTTGTTGGCTTCCTTCAGTGCATCCACATCGGCAATGACGTCGAGCTGCTTGCGGGTGGCCTTGACGACGATGGCCTTGAGCTTCTTGCTGCCCATGACGGCGCCGGTGCCGGAACGGCCGGCGGCGCGGTCCTTGTCGTTCATGACGGCGGCGAGCAGGACCTGCTTTTCACCGGCGGGGCCGATGTTCAGCACAGAACACTCTGCGCCGTGCTTCTCCTTCAGCTTGTCGTCGAGCTCTTCGCTCAAAACGCCGAGGTACTCTCTCGCGTCGAGGATCTCGATCTTGTCGTCTTCAATGTTCAGATAACACCAGTCGGGAGCCTGGCCTTCGACGATCAGCGCATCCCAGCCGGCGAATTTCAGCTTGGCACCCCAGATGCCGCCGGAGTTCGCGCAGGCGATCATGCCGGTCAGCGGGGACTTGGTCACGACCATGTAGCGGCCGGAGGAGGGGGAATTGGAGCCGGTCATGGGGCCGGTGATGTAAACGAGCTTGTTTTCCGGGGACAGGGGATCGACGGCGGCAACACCCTCATCGTAGAGAATCTTGGTGCCGAGACCGCGGCCGCCGATGAACTTCTTGGCTGTTTCGAGATCCAGCGGCTCGACCTTGATCTCGCCGGTGGTCAGGTTGATTCTGGCTATTTTTTCATAGTATGCGTCGCTCATGAAATTACCTCCTGTAAGATTGTTTCTATGATCAGTGGTCTACTTTCCTACCTGTATTATAGCCGATGAAAAGCACCAGAACAGAAAGCGGCGGTTTTTCCGTGTGAAACGGGATGAATACGTGTTTGCCCGGATCACAGCAAAGCCGAAACCTGCGCGAAATGATATGAAACAATGCGAAAATAAATATTGTAAAATTTCTTCCTGCCCTTGTTAAGCTGCTCAAAAAACGCTATAATCATTTCAACAAACCGGATTCATTGTTTTTTTGAGGGAGTGATCCTTTGGCACAGAACAAATCTCTTTCCACGCAGGAGGTCGCCGACATCCTCCACATCAGCAAATCCACGGTTTATGAGCTGATCCGGCGCGGCGAAATCAACTCCTACAAGATCGGCCGAAAGGTTCGCTTTACGCAGGATGACGTGGACGCCTACATCGCCCGCTCCCGCCATGAGCAGAGCGTGCAGCCCGTCAAAAGGATCGAGGTGCACAGCGCGCTCTTGAACCCGGCGCAGGAGGAAGGCGGGCTTGTGATCTCCGGACAGGACGTTGTGCTGGATATTCTGGCAAACTATCTGCACCAGCGCAGCCTCCCGGCGCAGCGGGTCTATCTCAACAGCTTTGAGGGGCTGCTCTCCCTGTACGAGGGGCGTGTGGACGCGGCGGCCTGCCACCTGTACGACGCGACGGAGAAGGACTTCAACGCCCCGTTTGTGAAAAAGCTGCTGCCCGGCATACCTGCCGTGCTCATCAACATCTCCTACCGCGCCCAGGGCTTTTATGTTGCGGCCGGCAACCCCAAGGAGATCCGCGGCTGGCGCGATCTTGCGCGGCGGGACATCTCCATTCTCAACCGCCGCCCCGGCTCCAGCGCCCGCGTGCTGCTGGATGAGCAGCTTCACCGTATGGGACTGGACAAGCGCATGGTGAGCGGCTATGAGCGTGAAATGCGCTCCCACCTGACCATGGCTGCGGCGATCGCGGACGGTGAGGCGGACCTTGCCATCGGAACGGAGCGCATTGCCCGGCAGATCGATGGTCTGGATTTCATCCCCCTGCTGCAGGAGCGCTTTGATCTGGTCGTGCATCGGGAGCTGCTGGAAAGCGCCGAGGGAGAAGAACTGCTGGAGATCCTGCGCAGCGATGCCTTTCGGAAGGAGCTGCGCCACTTTTCCGGGAACGATTACCGCGACCTGGGAAAGATCGTGACGGAGGTGTGAGCCGTGCTGGAAGTAAAAACACCGGAGCAGGTTTTCCGGCTGATCGAAAAAGAATTCAGACCCCTTGACAGAAAGAAGCTTATCCCGCTTGACTGCGCCCCGGGCCGGGTCCTTGCGGAGGACATCACGGCTTCGGAATATGTGCCGGACTTTGACCGTTCCACGGTGGACGGCTATGCCGTGCTTGCGTCCGATACCTTCGGCTGCTCCGACGCAATCCCCGCGATCCTGGAGCTGGGGGGCGAGGTCAGAATGGGAGAGGATGCACAGTTCACACTTAAACGCGGCGAGTGCGCCTATGTGCCCACCGGCGGCGCGATCCCCGAGGGTGGAGACTGCATGGTGATGATCGAATATACCGAGGATTACGGCGACGGCACCATCGGCATCCTCAAGCCCGGCGCGCCCGGCATGAATCTCATCTTCCGCGGGGACGACGTGTACCCCGGCAAGGTCATTCTGCGCTCAGGCCAGGTGCTGCGCGCCCAGGATATCGGTGCGCTCGCCGCGATCGGGAGGACGGAGGTTCCGGTAAGGCCACGTCTCAAGGTGGGCGTTCTCTCCACCGGGGACGAGCTCGTGCCTGCCGCCGAGACCCCCGGCCCCGGACAGGTGCGGGACGTGAACATGCCGATGCTCACGGCGCTGCTGCGTGAAGTCGGTGCGGAGCCGGTACCGTACGGGATCATCACGGATGATGAAGCCCTGCTGCATAATACCGTGCGTGATGCGCTGGAAAGCTGTGACGCGGTGATCCTCTCCGGCGGCAGCAGCGCCGGTGTGAAGGACGCGGCCTGCCGCATCATCGAAGCGCTCGGAAAGCTCCTGCTGCACGGCATTGCCATCAAGCCCGGCAAGCCCACGATCCTGGGGCGGGCCGGAAACAAGCCCCTGATCGGGCTGCCGGGCCATCCGGTCGCGGCATACTTTGTGGCAAAGCTCTTTGTACTGCCGCTCCTTGCGCGCCTGGAGGGAAGGCAGGTCTCGGACTATCCCCTCCGCGCCCGACTCAGTGAGAATATCGGCGCAAACCACGGCCGCGCGCAGATCAGCGCCTGCCGCCTCGAAGAGCAGAGAGGCCAACTGACCGCCGTGCCGATCCATTCCAAGTCCGGTCTCATCACCCAGCTTGCGGGAGCGGACGGGTATTTCATCATCAGCCGCGACTGCGAGGGTCTGCCGAAGGATGCGGCTGTGGATGTGTTTTGGAAATAATATTACTCCCTCAGTCGCTTCGCGACAGCTCCCTCAGAGAGGGAGCCTATAAGGAAAGGTGATTTGAATGGCTTTTGAATATCTGACCAATGTTCCGCTGGATCAGGCGAAGAAAGACTATCTGAACAAGCTGCGGGAAAACGGCTTTGCAGGAAAAACAGAGACGATCCCGGTATCTGACGCATACGGCCGCATCACCGCGAAAGCCGTATACGCCAGGATCAATGCCCCACACTATGCCGCCAGCGCCATGGACGGCGTGGCCCTGCACGCGAAGGACAGCTTCGGCGCCACCGAGACCACGCCTGTGACGCTCCGGCCGGGGCAGTTTATTGTGGTGGACACTGGCGATCCCATTCCGGAGGGCTGTGACGCGGTGATCATGGTGGAGGACATCCTGCAAAATGACGACGGCAGTGTCACCATCCATGCCCCCGCCGCCCCCTGGCAGCATATCCGCCAGATCGGCGAGGATATCTGCGCCGGTGAAATGATTCTGCCCGGCTTCATGGAGGTCAGCGCCGCCGCCATCGGAGCTATGATCGCGGGCGGCGTCGGTGAACTGGAGGTCATCCGCTGCCCGCGTGTCGCTATCATCCCCACGGGCGATGAGATCATTCCGCCCTGTGCCGATCCGAAGCCCGGGGATATTCTGGAATTCAATTCCTCCATCTTCTCCGCCATGCTGCGGGAATGGAACGCGGTGCCGGTGACTTATCCCATCGTGCCGGACCGCTATGACCGGATCCGGGAGGCGCTGCAAAAGGCGGCGGAGGAATGTGACATGGTGATCCTCAACGCCGGTTCCTCCGCCGGGCGGGACGATTACTCCACCGCAGCCGTGCGCGAGGTCGGTGAGGTTCTGTACCACGGCATTGCCATCAAACCGGGCAAGCCTGCCATTCTGGGCACCCGTGGCGCGGTGCCGATCCTCGGCGTGCCGGGTTATCCGGTCTCCGGCATCATCGTCATCGAAGAGCTGCTGCGCCCGCTCATCGACTGCTGGTATGAGCGGGAAAGCGACAGCGGCAGCCGCACTCGCGCAAAGCTCACGCGGCCGGTGGTATCGGGGCTTAAATATCAGGAATATGTCCGCGTGCGCATGGGCTATGTAGGCAATACCCTCATGGCCTCCCCTCTGCCCCGCGGCAGCGGCGTGGTCTCCTCCTTCATGAAGGCCGACGGCATCGTCGAGGTGCCCCAGGGTACCGAGGGCTACACCGCGGGCGAGGAGGTGCGCGTGCGCCTGCTCAACTCCAAAAACCGCCTGAAAAACACCCTCGTAGTCATCGGCAGCCATGATCCGCTGATGGACGAGCTTTCCGATCTCATGCACCGGGACGATCACCGTCTGTATCTCAGCTCCGCACATGTGGGCTCCATGGGCGGGATCATGGCCGTCCGCCGGGGGGAAGCCCACGCGGCGGGCATCCATCTGCTCGATACCCAGACCGGTGAATACAACCGCAGCTATATCAAAAAGTATTTCCCCCACGGCGGCGTCTATCTGCTGCGCTGTGTGGGTCGACAGCAGGGCCTGATGCTGCAGAAGGGCAATCCGCTCGGCATCGGCTCCTTCGCGGATATTGCCCGGGATGGTGTGCGTTATGTAAACCGTCAAAAGGGCTCCGGCACCCGCATCCTGATGGACTACCTCTGTGACAAAGACGGCATAGACCGTGACAAAATTTACGGCTATGAGCGCGAGGAGATGACCCACAACGCCGTCGCCGTACAGATCGCCGGAAACTCCGCCGACGCGGGGCTCGGCATCTACTCCACGGCAAAACTCTACGATCTGGACTTCCTCCCCATCTGTCTGGAGGAATACGATCTGCTGATCCCGGAAGCCGCCTGGGGAACGACCCTCGTCAGGCAGCTTGTGAAAACGCTCAAGAGCGAAGCGTTTCGCGCGCGCATCGAGGCCATGGGCGGCTATACGCTCGATCGCCCCGGCGAGATCATCGACGTTTTCTGAGATGGAGCGCTTTGACGTTGCCGTCATCGGCGGCGGGCTTCTGGGCTGCTTTGCCGCCCGGGAACTGAGCCTATGGAAATTGAATATTGCCCTTCTGGAGGTGCGGGAGGATGTGTGTACCGGCATTTCCCGCGCCAATACCGCCGTCGTCTATCCGGGCTACGATCACAAGCCGGGAACCTTAAAAGCCGAGATGACCGTGCGGGCAAACGCAGCCTTTGATCAGCTTTGCAGAGAGTTGGACGTCCCCTTTTCCCGCTGCGGCTCGCTGATGCTCAGCTTCGGACCGAGGGCCGACGCGGTGCTCAAGAAAAAGCTTCAAAACGGTGAGGCAAACGGCGTCCCCGGCCTGCGGCTTCTGGACGCCGAGAGCGCTTACGCGATGGAACCGGGGCTTGCTCCAGGGCTTTCGCGTGCGCTGTTTTCTCCGACAGCCGGGACAGTCAACCCCTGGCAGCTGGGGATCGCCGCGTGCGAAAACGCGGTCCACAACGGTGTGCAGCTGCGGCTGAATACGAAAGTGGAAGCGATGAACCGTGACGCTGACGGCTATCTGCTGGAGACGGATCGCGGCACCATCCGTACACGCGCGGTGATCAACTGCGCGGGACTCAACGCCGACTGTGTACAGGCGCTTGCCTTTCCGACCGCGGTGCGCATCGTTCCCACGGCGGGCGACTATCTGGTGCTGGACAAAAACAGCGTGGGCAAGCCCATGCATATTCTGGAATATGAGCCGGAGGATAAAGCCAAGGGGCTGACCATAGTCCCGACCGTCGAAGGCAGTCTTCTCGTCGGCCCGTCCGAGAGGGACAACACCCTTGATTACGCCACGACAGAGGGCGGCCTCTCCTGGGTAAGAGAGCAGGCGTCGCGTCTGCTGCCCGGCCTTGACCTTGACGGGACCATCCGTTCCTTTGCGGCTGTGCGCCCCAACCCCGAGCAGATGGACGGGAGGAGTATCCACAGCTTTTGCATTGAACACCCCGCAGAGCGCTTCTGGAGCCTGATCGGGATCAAGACCCCGGGCCTGACCTGTGCGCGGGAGCTCGGCCAATACGTGGCGGAGGCGCTGGCGCGGGAGCTGCACGCGGAAGAAAACACGGCCTTTGATACGATCCGCCGCGGAATTCAAAATGCACACACCCTGTCTTTTGACGAGCGGCAGAAGCTTGTGGCGGCTCAGCCCGATTACGGCGAAATCATTTGCTGCTGTGAGGATGTCACCCGCGCCGAGGTCCTTGAAGCGATCCGCCGCGGAGCATGCACGGTGGACGGCGTCAAACGGCGTGTCGGTACGGGCATGGGGTGCTGCCAGGGCGCGCGCTGTGAGCAGAAGATCGCGGCGCTGCTTTCCGAGGCGCTGCGTATGCCGGGAAGCGCCATCACCAAAGACGGCAAGGGCACGGAGAGGATATACAATGGAGCATGTTAAGCTGCTGATCGTGGGCGCGGGGGCCGCGGGGCTTTCCGCAGCCGTATCCGCCTGGGATGCAGGCTGCCGGGATATCCTCGTTACAGACCGCGCGTCCGCTCCCGGCGGTGTGCTGCCCCAGTGCATACACCGTGGTTTTGGCCTTACAGCCTTCGGTGAGGAACTCTCCGGTCCGGAGTATACCGAGCGTCTTCTTGCGGCGCTTGCAGGCACCGGCGTGCGAATGTTGCTCGAAACAGAGATTCTCTCTGTTTCCGACGATAAAACAGCAGTTTTATCACGCCGAGGCTGTGTAAGCCGTGTGCGTTTTGAGCGTCTGATCCTCGCTTCGGGCTGCCGGGAAAAAAGCATCGGCGCCCTGCCTGCCGCAGGGACGCGCCCTGCCGGGATCTTCACGGCCGGACAGGCGCAGGAGATGATCAACCTCCGGCATCAGGATCTGGGCAGAGAGGTGCTGATCCTCGGCAGCGGTGATCTCGGCATGATCATGGCCCGCCGCTTCTCGCTGGAGGGAAAGCATGTGATCGCCGTTTTGGAACAGGGCGAATCCTATGGCGGCATGGCGAGAAACTACCATCGCTGCATGGAGGCGTACCATATCCCGCTGCGCTGCCGCATGACAGTACGGGCGATCCACGGGCAGGGCCGCATTTCCGGCGTGACTGCCGAACATCTGGACAGCGGCGAGCGGGAGTATGTCGCCTGCGACACCCTCGTCACGGCACTGGGCCTGATCCCGGAGAGAGCGCTTGTGCGGGAACTTGATGCTTCCCCCTGGCTCAGCCTTGCGGGAAACTGCTGCCGGGTACACGACATTGTGGATTCCGCCGCTTCCCAGGCGCAGCGCGTCGGGCATGAGGCCGGTGCTTCACTTTCGTAAACGTACGGGGTTATCCGTATGATCTAATGAATAAGGAGAATTAATTATGAAACTCAGCGCAAGAAATCAGTTCAAGGGCACGATCGTGGAGATTCAGGAAGGTGCCGTCAACGGGATCGTAAAGCTGGATATCGGCGGCGGGAACATCATCAGTTCCGTCATCACCATGTCCTCGATCCGTGAGCTCGGCCTTCAGATCGGAGGCACAGCCTATGCCGTCATCAAGGCCAGCAACGTCATGGTCGGCGTGGACGAGTAAACAAAAATCGCGGGCTGCAGCAAAATGAGCTGCAGCCCGCAGATTTATCCCCCCGCAGAGATGAAGCGCAGGACAAAGCGATGATGGAGTGCTTCCGTCTCTTTGTCGCCGCCTTCAAACATGACCTGCGTCTGCGGGAAGGCAAATGCGCCCAGGACACGCGGCGGCATAGCGTTCAGGCTGACCGTGACACTCCCGCTGGTATAGCGGCCAGGTTCTGTCATGTACAGCTTTTCCTCTTCAAGCAGGTATTCCCGGATCCTCTCCGGCGTGATCCCCCAAATCTCGCAGATTCTCATAAGCGCCTCCCATGGTGTCGCTGCCTCTATCATATAACGGCAAGGGCAAATTGCACAGCAAGTTTTTCATGCTGTTTCATTCACTTTCGTGCTGTTTGGCACAATCCGTTTTCACACATGATTGAATAAGCAAACGAACAATGCTAAACTGATTACAGTCGAATACGCTTTCGAAAAGCGGTGGACGAGCCTCTTTTTCGGTGCGGAAGCGGCACGTTTTTCGTGCGCTCTGTCCGGGGAAGGGGAATTTTTTTATGGAGGAAACGCATATGAAAAAGTTTGTATCCCTGCTGATCGTTCTGCTCATGGTTCTTTCTCTGTCGGCTGTTCCCGCCTCGGCGGACGGTCTGGTTGTCGACACCTGCATCCTCAAGGAAGCGGACGACGCCATGATCAACAACTACAGCCTGCTGGCCGTGAATCCCGAAGCCCCCTTCGTGGATGCGGACGGCAACGCGGTCAAGGATGTGGAGCTCAACACCGTCGGTGCCGCCGCTCTCATCAACTGGCTGCTCAGTGAGGAAGGCCAGAAGCTTGCCGCCGAGTATGGCTTTGAAGAATACGGCGAGTATCTGTTCTATCTCAAAGACGGACGTCCCGTCTCCACCGCCGAGATCCCCGCTGCCACCGAGGAGACCAAGCTGATCCGCCTTTCCACCACCACCTCTGTCAATGACTCCGGCCTGCTGGGCTACCTGCTTCCCATCTTTGAAGAAAAGTACGGCTACGAGGTCGAGGTTTATTCCGCCGGCACCGGCAAGTCTATCGCAAACGCCAAGATGGGCAACGCCGATCTGATCCTGGTCCACTCCAAGAAGCAGGAGGAGGCCTTCATTGCCGACGGCTTCTCCTATGTGATCGACGGCATGGAAAATGAGCGCCTGAACTGGATGTACAACTTCTTCGTGCTCTGCGGCCCGTCTGCCGACCCCGCCGGCGTGAAGGACGCCGCTGACGTCAAGGCCGCCTTCAAAGCCATTGCCGACGGCAAGTACACCTTTATCTCCCGCGGTGACGGTTCCGGCACACACACCAAGGAACTGAGCCTCTGGCCGGAAGATCTGGGCATCACAGCCGAGGCCGAGAGCTTCAAGGACTACACCGACTGGTACATCTCCGCCAACACCGGCATGGGTGCCTGCCTCGTCATGGCCGAGCAGATGGGCGCTTACATCCTCACCGACAAGGCGACCTTCCTGACCTTTGTCGCCAACGACGGTGTGATGGGATAATCGCGATACCTTGAATTGTAAGCTAAGATGAAGTAAAATAACAGCCGCGGAGTTTCTCTCCGCGGCTATTCTTAAAAGGACTGTGCAGCTATGGGTTCTTCTGTTCGTAAAGCGATCGAGCTCATCCTCTCGGCCGATCCTGAGCTTTTGAATATTCTCTCGACCACAGCCAGGGTCTGTCTGACGAGTTCGGTCCTTGCCCTGCTCATCGGTGTACCCGTGGGGATCCTGTTCGGGGCAGAGCGCTTCCCTGGCCGCAAGGTGCTGCTGGTGCTTAACCGCACGCTGATCGGCATGCCGCCGGTGGTCTGCGGTTTGCTGTTCTATATGCTCTTTTCGGGGGTCGGGCCTTTCCGGCATCTCCACTGGCTCTTCACGGTGAAGCTGATGATTCTGGCCCAGGTCGTGCTGATCACGCCGATCATCATCGGGGTCATGGAGACCTTTGTGGCAGATACCGCGCCCGCCCTGCGCGAGACCGCCAAGGGCCTCGGCTTCGGTCGGCTCAAAGAATACAGGCTTCTCATAAACGAATGCCTGTACTCGATCTTCTCGGCCTATCTGCTGAGCTTCGCCCGCGCGATCGCAGAAGTCGGCGCCGTAGCCATGGTCGGCGGTGCCATAGCATGGAAAACCAATGTGATGACCACCGCCATCATGATGTACACCAACCGCGGCAGCTTTACACTGGGTATCGCCCTGGGGCTGATTCTGCTGAGTCTCTCGCTGCTTGTGAATATTATACTTAGCGTGATGCAGGGGAGGCTGAGCCGATGAAAACAACAGCTTTTACCAAAACTTACGCAGAGCGCGTGGTGCTCTCTCTTCCGGAGCTGGAGCTTCCGCGGGGGCAGATCACCGCGATCATCGGGCCTAATGGCAGCGGGAAATCCACGCTTGCGAAGATCCTTGCCGGGATCGAACACGCCGACGATAAAAGACCGATCCTATACAACGTCTCTGTGGGCTATCTGCCGCAGAAGAGCTTCCCGTTTCGAATGAGCACGGAGAAAAATATCCTGCAGAACGGGAATGATCACGCATGTGCAAGGGCACTGATGAAGGAGCTGGGACTCGACTCCCTTGCCGGACAGAGCGCAAAAAAGCTCTCCGGCGGTGAGACCGCCCGGATGGCGCTGTGCCGCATACTGATGAAGCGCTACGAACTGTTGATTCTGGATGAGCCGACCGCCGCCATGGATATGGAATCCACGCTTGCCGCGGAGGGCCTGATCCAAAAGTACTGCGCCGAGACCGGCTGCGCCGTTCTGCTCATCACACACAGCATCGGGCAGGCTCGCAGGCTCTCCGATCGATTGCTCTTTCTTCAGGGCGGGAAGCTGATCGAGCAGGGCCAAACCTCACAGCTTTTGTCTGTGCCGCAGTGTGAGGAGACAAAACGCTTCCTGGAATTCTACGGGCGGTAAGCCTCGGGAAGGAAGGCTTCTTAATCCTTATCAGAGTTTGAAACATGTGTGCCCGCTGCCGGGATCATTTCGTTTTGATTGAGTCCGTTATGAACACTCGTACCGCTCCGCATCGGATGGGATTTGATTTCTTTCGTTCATGGGTATTTACTCTATGCAGTGAAAGCGGGCTCGATATTCAGCTTGACGCCAGTCTGCGCCTCCTGCTGTTTGGCCCATGTGAGGCGCGTACCTAGGACTGTGTGGATTTCCGCCGAGGCGTGATCCGCATAAACAAGCAGCTGCAAAAGCGTCCGCTGAGAGATGGCGGACTCATGTTTACGTCCTTGAAAAACGGAAAAGGCCGTGTCCTGAAACCGGCACCGTATGTGATGGAGCTGATGAAAAAACACTATGAGCAGCAGATCCGGCAGAAGGAAGAAGCCTCCTTTGCATGGGTCGGATGGCATACGGAAGCGGAACACCGGACAGCGCTGGCGTTCACCACAATCTTTGGCACGCCGCTACAGCCCCAGACCACCTATAATCATTTCAAGAAGCTCGCTGTCGAAATTGGGGCGCCGAACGCAAGGGTCCATGATCTTCGGCACACCTATGCGGTGTTGTCCCTGCAGAACGGAGATGATGTCAAAACCGTGCAGGGAAACCTTGGCCACGCGACAGCAGCCTTTACCCTGGATGTTTACGGGCACGTCTCCGAAGCGATGAAGGAGGCCAGCTCCTCCCGGATGGAGCAGTATGTGAGAAGCCTTACGGGTGAATGAAGGGTCAAATAAAGGGTCAGGCAATAGCGCCTGACCCCCACGAAGGGACACTTCACAGAAAAATCCCGGCCATACAAAAGCTGCCTTTTCCGGGCCATTTTCGAGTGCGTCTCCAAAATGATGCTGAGTGCCAATCTGTCCCAGGCAGTACAATACGTGCGAGGCTTTTTGAAATTAATAAGGGTCAAAATAAGGGTCAGAAAAATAAGGCGGTAACATTTTTGAAGGAAAAGCGGCGCAAAATAAAGATAATCGCCTTGAATCATAACAATTCAAGGCGATTTGTGGCAGCGGGAGAAGGATTCGAACCCTCACATACGGAGTCAGAGTCCGCTGTGCTACCTTTACACAATCCCGCTAAACGCATAGCTATTATACATGCTTTTCGGGATTTGTCAAGAAGTTTTTTCT
>Ga0310697_10003085_pt1 | contig 17065 bp, 19 predicted proteins | sample 172DNAGHGlowgp2_FD_203883 | JGI IMG/M metagenome (GOLD analysis project Ga0310697, IMG submission 203883) | Sheep rumen microbial communities from Palmerston North, Manawatu-Wanganui, New Zealand - 1728 DNA GHGlow gp2 (v2) (version 2) | ecosystem: Host-associated > Mammals > Digestive system >... | reverse complement strand
TGTTCGGCACGATCAAGAATTTGTGCAAATCTACTAATGTCCCGGTGAGATAAACTACCGCTGTTCGGGCGTCCAGATCTTCTTTTTGATTGGTCCGATGTTGCCATGTCTAATGATCCCTCCAATTGGGGTCCTTCGGAAGGACAATTGCGTTACAGAATGCCAGCAAGCAAAATGCAATTGCGGCAATGATTGTGTTCGAGGGTCATCTGACGATGGACCAAGACACCGTACAGATCGAAGCAGGCAGCCAGATGGTTGACCGCGTCCGATAGGTTCTTCACGAATGATTGTTTAACGTCGTCAGTATTATCCATGAATCCGGCAACAGCGGCGAGATCATCATTCGTTTGGTCGATTAACTTAATGAGATCATCGGACTGCTTGAGGCGGAATTCCATATTCTGGAGTTTGAAACGGCAGGACTTGAAGTCTTCCATCGTTTCATAGACTTGGCGGAACGGAGCAGATGCCTGTGTCCTGGCTTCCGTAAAGATAGCGTAATAGTTGGCAAGATCCTTTTCCAGAGCATTTGACATCTGGTACTGGGCGATGCCGTAATCTTTCAGCTCAAAGTTGAACGTGCCGTCATTTCGAGACAACTTCTGGATCATGCTCTTCAGATGAGCATCGAAAGTCTGGGCATACTCGACGAGATTGAGACCTTCGTAAAGTTTATTGGTTGCATCGACGCCTTTCAGAAGAGTACCCTTCATACCCGTCGGACGATCCATCTCAACGGCAGAAGCATCCGTCAGAGAAAGACCCTCAATACGGGAAAGTTCAAATGGATGGTCGTCTGCATATTTGCATATTTCTGAACGCTTCTGAGCAGCCATGAATTCAGAAATATGAACGAACGAAACACGAGCAACGTTGAAGACAGAAGCGACTTTGTCGACCGCTTTCAGCATAGCTCCGGCAAACGATTCTTTCGATACGTTTACACAAGTTTGTGCCTTGGCGAATAGGTCATACATCTCTTTCTGTTTAGGGGAGTAAAGAGATCTTGATATGGTTTCTTGGTCAAAGACAGGCATAATACGCTATTCCTTTATTTATAAAGAGGAATTCATTTATTTTCTCATTTCATAAAATGAGCCTAAGCGTACGAGAAACAAAAAAATAAAAAAGACTACACCCGTGTGGTTGGTCACGGGTGTAGTCTAGGAGCCCGATCCTGTATTTTGATTCCTGGTCGGTCCAGAAAGGGCAGGGGACGGTAAAACCGTCACGAACACTGATGCCCTGTGTTCGTTCTATAATCCGCATGTTTACGCGCCGAAGAGAAATACACAAAACTCCTCGGCGCAGTCGGGCACGATTCACAGGTCATGCGGTACCTGCAAAGTGAAAAAGAAATCTAACTCGTCCTAACAGCATATCACACACGCTAAGTCTACCGTAGATTTCCGGCCCCATGGAAGCCTCGAGTTTCTGGATAACTCTGAACCTGTTCTACCCAACTGCAGACCGTAACATAAGAACATGATTTACGATCCTCCCCTGTCAATTCAGGTCGCACACTTTTACTCCTTATGGCGTTGGAAACCACAGAAACCTCGCGGGTGTATCCGCTTCTTGTAACCCTTACGACCTCCGTCCCTGTGGCGACTTCGGTTACCTTCCATTTCGGAAGGCGGTGCATAGACCCACTCATCATGGGCCAAAACGTTACCGGGCGGCTGCGCTTGCGGCCCGGGGTGACTAATGAATGTCATATGGAAAACCATATAGAGATTCATTATCACCTTTGTAATATATCGGTGAGAATTCTTTAATTACATTCCTATCACGTCGGCTGGCTTTGCATCCATTTCACTAATCGTGACGTCAGCGTAGATATCATGTATCTCTGTCGTCTCACCGTCAATGTCATCTGGAATACCGATTTCATCTGGTTGGAATCGCATGGCGAAGTAAGCATCATAATCGCTGATACTGTCCGCTCCACGATGTTTCCCCATTTTTACCGTCAGATATGGGGTTCCTTCCGTATTACATTCGATATTAATCCAGAGCATCACGTCAACAACATTGAAGATACCACGGCAATCCGCAATATTCGCCTTCGAGAACTTCTTGACGATATTCGTAGCACCCGAATCCTTCAACCGAGCCGTTTCCGTATCAAGCTGAACCGCCGTGAAACAGGTGATCTTGTGACGCTTGCAATAATTGTAGAGACCTTGAGCAGAATTCTCAATCGCCTTGACAGGATTGATACCGCCTGTCAGATCAACTTTCATAATCGTCAGATAGTCAATCAGAACGGCGACAACTTCATAACCTTTCTGTTCCCATTTCGAATGAAGCACAGCGAAATCACGCAATGAGAAGTTCTCATCGAAACGGCACATAACCGCCTTGACACCTTTCTCGTTGTAGAACTTCGAAACCTCTGCGACCAGATCGTCATCCTTGGCATCTACAGGGACAGGCTTTCTGAAAATGTTGACGTACGCGGATTTGATAAGAGACCAGGCGTTCGTCGGAGCTTCGTTTTCCAAGGAGATGAACAAAACGGCTGGTTTGTATCCTGGCTGGACGACGTAGTCGCCATAACGACAACACCAACGGAACATGTCCAGGAGCATACCTGATTTGTATTGATGGGAAAGACCACCGACACAAACCATTTCGCCTCGCATGAATCCGCCCGCTTTTCCCATGGCTCTGGCCATGCCCTGCCATCCAGGACGGATGATATGGCGTTCGCCGCCCTCGCGATACGACCGCATTGCTCTTGCCAACGATTGTGGATCGCCCATGATGATTTCATCCACCTTGACGGACGAACCTGCCAGGTTTTCGTACTTATGGGAAATATCATCGACAGCGTCACGACTGAACTTGACGATCTCCTCATCCATCTCGTCGGATACTTTGTTGTAGCGACGGGCTTTCAGAATGATCTGTTTCGCTGTATCCTCGATGATACTCATGTAGTACCAGTTCGAGACCTTGTGCGTGAGTTCCTGAAGACGACGACTTGAGATAGGCTCTTCGTCTTGGAGAATATCAATGATACGAGTGACGACCGTCGGATCCTTTACCGCCAGGGCACTCTTCTTGAATTTAAGGATAATGCGGGATCTTTCCGATTTCTTGGAAAGATTGATATCGGTATTGAGCAAATCGTTAATGACCTGGTAGAAAATATGAAGATCGGGATCCACCTGGGTCACGGGCTTGCTCGTCACATTCGTATACAACTCAAGAACACACCTCAGTAGGTTCCTGGTATCTGGACTACTATCGAAGGCTGCCAAGCACAGCGCATCGATAAAGAAGTCCGAGTCGATAAACATCATAACGCGGTTCCTCCGAGAAAAGTCATGATATGCTTGACTTACCTTACCTTAATTATAGTTGATCCATAAAAGGAGCTTCTATGGCAGACTTTATCCATTTCATCGTCCAGCGGGTCAACGGACTTCCCGCCCAGTGGGTAGACAAAGGGGACACCCCGTACTACTCCTTATCGCCAAAGGACAAGAGTTTGTTCCTTTTGCACCAAGCGGTTATTTTGGCCTATCTGGACCTTGCATATCAAGGCCTTCCAACGTCAAATGTTACTGCCTATCGAGACAAGGTTATCTACCAGTACATGCCCGCTGTCGCTTTCCATATCCAGACGGCTGATGAGCCGGATGAAGTAGCCAAGCAGGCATACGAGCAAGTGGAACGCCTTCTGAACCGCGTCGCTCTTCATGTTGATGCAGACGTCTGTCTTGACCTGCTTCAATATCAGACGGACACGGAAATCCCGATAGCGGGTGATTTATCATTCTATAGACCATTTCTCAAATTCATGGAAAGGGCCTATAGAGCCGACGCCTTCGATGAGAAATTCGAAGAGAGCGAGAACTTCACCATCAAAGAGACGGTTACAGCGCCATCGTTCGGTCTTTCCGGACGTTATTTAGCCGTGCTCTATGACCAAAAGTTCCCGGGCTATAAGTATAGCTACAGTGCCACCAACCGATACAGCCGGACAGCCTTTGGCCGTCCGTGCAACAGTATTCTGTCATATTGGCTCGGCTACGACATGAAGGGCCGCACGATGAACGAAGTGCTGGGCTTCCTTGCATCCAACTGCATCGAGCTCGACATTAACGCGATTCCCGAAGGCTCCATCCAGTGGCTCTATTACGACATGTACAAACTGCTTTTCGGATGGGTTCCGCCTGTCTCCGACCAGCGCAATCCTCTGAAACGCACCAATGTCATCAATGACAACCGACATGCTCTCATCACGTTCCTCTTCGAACTGCGCAAGCGGTACGATCTGGAATTCGAAGATCCAAAATTAATTTCCAAACTAATAGGTACAGATTACAACACGCCAGGCACCCCTGAACTGAGACAATTCCTTGAGGCTGATGACAAGGACTCGGTCAGTGCTGAGGCGTACCGGGTATTCAAGAACTCCATTTTCGGGGCTTGCCCTGAACTGGATCTCTTGACTGATGGACGAGTCGCTCTCAGAAAACGACTCATCCAATCCGGCAAACTTTTCGATCTCATGACAGCGCAGGAATCTCTCTCGGCGGATGCCGGGCAGGGGACGGCACCCTACGCAGCCAGCTTAATCCGAGATGGCTCTCATTACAGTCTCGAGGCGGATACGGACCACTCACCCGTTGACGACCCTGCGGCTGGAGACGATTCTACGACCGACGACGACAAATCAGCAGACACGGCCGAAACGGCAGAAACCGAAACTCCTTCCAGCAACCCTGAAAGCCTTCCAGTTGAAGGAAATGACACATCCGAAAAAGAGGAAGTTGAAGTTCCGCCGCTTCCGGAAGTAGGCAGTAAACATGGATTGACGCTCGAATTAACCCAGACAGAGAACATGGACACGTTCCTATACCGAATGGAAATCGGGCGTCGTATCTCCAACATCATCAAAAATCCGCCTCCGAGTCTAAGTGAACAGAAGATCGCTATTCTGAAGCGCATCAAAGCGTACTTCCTGAATTCGATGTCTGTTCAAGTTTTGCATGATGTTCTTCTGAGTGTCCTCGACATTCCGAAGATCCTGAAACCTAGAAAACCTGAGGACTGACATGAGTAAGACTGCATTTGAAACCGCGATGGAAGGCCTTATGGGCTCTTTCAGCCAGCGGAACACTGAAAATCCGGCTGATCAGTCGTTGGTGGGCAAAATGGGTAAAGTTCGCGACTGGTTGATTAAAAACAACCTGGTTCGCAAAGTCGACAATGCGCTTTGTATGCTCCCCAACCAAGACATCGCCGAAGAAACGCTGTTCAACAGCGTCATTGGCAACAAAGGCGAAAAGATTCGTGACTTGGTGAAATCCCTTGGTATCACCGAAGACAACATGAACTTCAGAGCGTCCTGCGAAGGCGCCTTGATCGCCATCAACCGTGCCCGTATGGGCCGCGGCGCCTATGAAGAATACGGCCGCAAAATGGAACGCACCATGGATCCCGACGCGACGAGCATCAACCTCGATAGCGTCTATGGTAACGAAGGCTGGAGTCATTTCACCAATGGTAATTCCCAGTTCACCATGGCCTCTATGGAAGCGTTCGGCGCCACCCAGGATATGGTGCCCTGCGACATGAACGTCATGGTCTCCGTGGCAATCATGAATCCGCACACCCGCCTGATCCCGCGCCTGCTCCCGACCCGCGAAACCGTCCAGCCCTGCGCCCACTATGTGCGTGAAGACCTGTTCTTCTTCGATCTGAGCGATCCGGAAGGCACCCGCGTTCCGATGGTTCAGCTCTACAAGAACCCGGTCTATGTGGCGAACGAACTGAAGCGTATCATCCCGCTCAAGACGAACGACCCCGACAACAAGTGGCTTGTCGCCGACAACATCCTGCTCTTCAACACGCAGGCTGATCTGCTCAAGCTGTCCATCGTTCAGAACAAGCCCGGTTACGGTGCGATCAACTACACGGATCTGATCGCGGAAGCCGCTCACCTGGAATCCTTCCGCATCTCCCTCAGCGATGGCACGACGACCGAACAGTTCGATCTGTTGGTTCCGGTTGAAGACGCTCGCATGTACCACTCCCCGAATACGGATTCCCATATTCGTGAAGCCTTCATCCAGACGTCCATCGGCCTTTCCAGCGAATCGAAGACGGTGGCTGGTGCTAACAGCACGCTGCTTGCCAACCTGCCCCCGGATGAAACCCTGATTGTCAATGCGACGATCGCCGTCCGCCTGGATACGCGTGGTCCCATCTCCGCCTCTCTCCAGACCATCGACGTTATCGCCCACCACAAGCAGGACGACAAGCTTCTGTCCAACGATGCCGGCGCCGCCAAAGCAATTGCCACGGCCATTGCTGGTAGCGGTTCTGTCACTGGCGTTGGCTATGTGATGGATGCCCGCTTCAGCGAAGAGAACCTTCGCAAGACCTCCCGTGGTATGACCACGAGCCGTCGTCAGTACGAGTACAATATCCCGTATGGACCGAATGTCTTCATCGATTACGCCATCGGTCAGAAGAATGCCGACGAAAATGCGGCTAACCTGATGCGTGGTATCGGTGTTGGTATTGACGGTGTTGGTCTGCGCCTGCTCCGTGAAGGTATCTACTCCGTCAACGATCGTCTGATCGCCGAAGGCAACAACCACAATCTGAACACCACGGTTGGCACCAGCTTCGTCAGCGGTGGTAAGATCATTCCGGCTGTTTCGGTGAAGAACCTCGACTTCCGTAACGCGGTGTTCATCCGCGATGCGGATCGTAGCGGCGACATCAAAGGCAAAACCTCGACGTTCCTGAACGCCCTGCTCGGCAACCTGGTTGCGGAGTCCCTGTACGTCCAGGCCATCGGTGGTGGCACCACCCCGACCTTCAAGTGCGTGACCACGATGAACGTTCTGTCCAACGTGATCAGCCAGCCCCAGATCCATCAGCACATGACCAAGGAAGATGGTCGTGCCAATGGTGACGGTGTTGAGTACGTGCTTGGTTTGCCGAACGGCATCCGTATCGAATTCGTGACGACGACGTTCGAAGACATGACCGATCAGGCCCTTCTGTTCCCGGTCATCAAAAACAATGCGGAAAGCGAACTGCATTTCGCCCACAACTGGAGCTACGGTAGCCTCGTTGCTCACTATACGCCCAGCGGCGATGCGGCGCACCACCGTCTGTTCGCGAACGTCCGTGAACTCCCGATCATTACGACGCCTATCGCCGCGTCGATCGAGATTCTCGGTATGGATCAGATCAACGGTCAGGCCAACAACAACGTGTTCTACCCGACGGTCAACTCGATCGTTACGGGTGCCATCACCACGACGGCGGCTACGGCGGCCCAGGGTGAAGGTACTGGTACCGGCACTGGTACCGGAACGGGCACGGGCACTGGCACGGGTACCGGCACCGGTACTGGCACCAACCCGTAATCCACGGCAAAGCCAAAAAAATAAATAGGTAGTATACAGGAGGTACCTTTCGAGGTACCTCCTGTGTCTATCTGTTTATGACTCTTGTGGTATGGCAAAAGCGTTTAATTGCAAAGCGACTTCACGTTCAAACGCTACTTTCTGTTTCTCCCGATAATAGTCAAGTGAATTTATCTGCTTGACATCCCGTAGAACATTGTAGAAGATCTTTACACGATCGGTGAACTCCTTGTACTTTTTAGATCCGTGATCTTTATACCACTCCATCGTGACAAACGGACGTGCTCCTGCCGCGTAGAAAATCTCTGAAGGTTCATACGAATTGTAATGCTTTTCGTTCATGACCTCCGCCAAAAAGAGAGCCGCTTGTTCTTCAAACGTGACGGGGAGATGATACGTTATCATGTCGGCACGTTCTTTCTGGCCTACAAGACTCCAGATGACATGTTCTTTCTTTAAAGTATATTTAAGATTATGCTCTCCCTGATCTTTGGAAACAAGTTTTCGAATCAAATTGTATCGTAATGTAGGAAGATAATGAGTTGCATTCAATATGTCTCCAGGCGCAATCAATGCAAATGCGAATTGTAGATGCCTCACCTGAGATTTATCCTCGGGTAGAGCCACACCGAAATAGCCTATAGTGGAACCACCGTCTTTGGAGACGGTAATATCCGAAATAGGAGAACGATGATTGGTGGCTGTCCGACATCTTGCAGGCGTTTCGCAGTGCTGAGTGACGATAACCGCCTTAATTGGTTTCATGATACCGTTACAAGATTCAAAATGCTTTATCAAAGCAGGTGGAACGGAAGCAACGTTTTTCATTGTGATTTCCTTTTAATGATTGGCTAGAAGATTCTTGAATTTTTCCACGACGATTTCACCTTCATCGGAGCAGACCCATTGAGCCAAAAGGATTTCTTCTTTTGTATCGTTGGCGTTGTTAATAAAGTCGTCGAAGTTGGAAGAGCGATCGGCTATCATCTTGGCGGCTGCGACACCAAGACCTTCAATTCCGAGAGAGGAAATGATACGCCAGAAAGGCTTCTTCGAGAGATCGCGTGTAGCGACGATTTTGTCTGCCACTTTTCCAAGCACACGACCATTTTCGGGGTTCTTGACGGAACGTAGGGTTTCGACAGGAACAGTTAAAATGTCCGTAAAATGCCTTATAACTCCTGTCTTTACGAGTACTTCGGCGACCGTATTTCCCACCCCCTCGATATCCAGGCCTGCTTCACGACTACAGAAGTGTAGAAGCCTGGCAACGAGTCTCGGAGGACAGGATGAATTCGTGCAGAAATATTCTTCTCCGCCAGGACCTGGCTTCGTCGGACTTCCGCATACAGGACACTGCTTGAGATAGGAATCAACATCAAACGGTGGAACATGATTATTTACCGCAATAATTTTCGGTACCACTTCCCCGCTCCGAACAACGGTTACACTGGACCCGGAATTCAATCCAAATCTCTTCATAGTTCCAACAGAACCAATCGATACTCTGGATACCTTGGCGCCTGAAAGTATCACGGGTGTGATATTGGCGACCGGTACAATACGACCTGTTCTACCGACTTGGAAGTCAATAGAGAGAATGGTTGTACCTCTCATGTCTGGATTGAATTTATAGGCGAACGCCCAACGAGGTGCCTTTGCTGTAGACCCTAGATGAGGACGGTATTTCAACTCGTTTACTTTAAGCACGGCTCCATCTGTATCATAGTCCAAGTCAGCCCGATACTGATCCATTTCGCTCAGCGTCTCTTCTATAGTTTTATCCAAAAGCATCGTTACATAAGAGTAGAGCTGTGTTGGAAGACCCATGCGGAGATGCATATAAGCCAACATGACCGCTTGTGTATCGATATGCTCCAAACAAGGAGCGGCGACAATATCGTAGAAGAATGCGCTTAACCCTCGTTCGGCTGTTACTTTCGGATCTTTTTGTTTCAAAGATCCTACAGCAAAGTTGCGGCAATTCGCATCCTTCGGTGCTTTACCTTCTTTTTTCAATTTGTCAAGTTGAGAACGCGGCATGTAGATTTCACCTCGGACAATAACAGGTCCGTAAGGCATTGTCTTTGGAACATCCTCGATCAGTCGGACATTCTCTGTAACGTCATCTCCATACTCGCCATCACCACGAGTGAGCGCTCTACAAAAAGCCCCTGTTTCATCGTAATAGACTTCGATGGAAAGACCGTCGATCTTTGGTTCTATACAAAGATGAGCTCGTGATGGAGCTTCCTCACAACCAGAATCTACTAGAATCTGAAGAACTTTCTCAACGAACGTTCGAACATCGTTCATGTTGTAGGTGTTAGCCAAGGAAAGCATGGGGGTTGGATGTTTAAAACGGTGGGATGCAGGTGTCAGGTCGGATGAGACTTTCGACTCAATCCCGTGCTCTTTTTCATAGGCTTCCAATTCCTTTTTCTTTTTGTCATACTCGACATCGGAGATAAAGGGATTACCTGTTACGTAGTAGGCTTTGTCACAGGACTCTAGATAAGCCTTTAATTCTTTGTAGCTTTCCTCGGTCAACATGGGGTACTCCTTGGTAGTATAAGTTAAGTGATTTCGTCACGAGAGTCAAGCTCCTCATAGATGAGGTGCTGATATGCTCGAAGCAAGCGAATAACATGCTTGAGGAAGAGAGCCGTCATGACAGGAAAATCCGCTTTCTGTTCGGCGAACCTAGCGGATTCACCTTCCAGATACTTGATCAGTTCCGCAATGGCGTTCAGCTCTTTCTCAAGTGATGCAGGATCGAACGTGTTCAATGGGGACACTCCTTTTGCAACCGTAGCCAGATGAGCTCGAAGTGCTCTTGCTAATAGAGACATCAGAGAGCTTTCGATGTCTGAAAAGACGGCGGAAACACGGGTGTTGCATACCTTAAAATCGGGATCGTTCTTATCCCCTTTCAAGAGCATATCCTGTATGGAATATATGTCCGCATCTTTCTTGAGATCCCGAACATAAAGGGGAGCATCCTTCAGAGGATCGTCTTCCTCTTCTTTGAGTATATCAAGAGGAAGACCATCGTCCAGAATGTCCGATTCAAATGACATATCAAAAGGATCGTCGTCAGGCAAGGGAAGCCTCCTTATGCTTTCTATAAAAATTCAGCATGTCAATGTAACTAGGTAAGTTAAAATATTCGTGACCTAGTGCCACGGCGTTCTCTTCCACAGACGGAAATCGTGAGAAGAAACGATAGGTTGCTTCGGCATTCGTAACAGCCGCGTTCTCCTGCATCTCCTCTGGAAGTGCATTGAAGTGAGAAGGATTCCCGTGAGGCAGAAAATCCGCCAGGAGAATTGTCGCTCGCTTCGTCTCCTTGGAGATGTTGAACGATTCCACGAGGGATGGATAAAACGACGTGACGTCCAGATCACAACAGAGTTTGTAGAGATAAGTCGGTAAGTCGATTTCCTCAACCGTCTTACCGCCAACGACTTTCATAAAGGCCGGATCGAGAACGGCTCCGCCAATGTTTCCAATATAGTGGTCATACTCCGTTGACATATCAACGTTTCCGACTGAACCAGGAACCATGTGGTGTTCTCGGCAATATCTGAACCATTTGTGTGTCATGACGACCGTCTGATGGGAGAAGTCATCGATCGGCGAGACCTCAGACAATCCAACCAGTGAATCCAAATCATGGTTGACCATTTCCTGAATGGCAACCGTCAGGACGTCAATCGTGTTGTAAGCGCAGTATGCCACCTGGTACTGCCGCTGCATGATTTCATGGTTCGCACCCTCTTCGAACGACATCTTACCAGAACCAATGTTCTTGGAGGCGATGAAGTCGAGTCGATACGAGGATTCACGGCCCTTTGCTTTCCGCAGACGAGAATAGAGCGCCATGGCGTCAATCCACTTCGCATAGCCAGACACATCCATGCAGTGCCAGCGATCCGTGAAATGACCAATCTGATTACCAGGGCGTGTATCACGACGATACTTGAAATACCGAAGATCTTTCGGAATGTCAGGGTGACAGAAGACAAGTTCAGGTGAAACGTTGTAGACAGCCAGACGATCCAAGATGTACGTATAGTCGAAGTCGCTGTTCCAGGCCAAAACAAACTCTGGCTTGTCCTGATGAATCTTCTCGAATAATTTCTTGATAAGCGTCAGCTCGCTATCCGCCATCACAACGTTCAATATCCATGGCTTGGCATCCCATACTGCTCTGGCTTTCTTGTTCAAGGTAGATGCAAAACGCTCCCACTCCACTCGGCATCTTTCCTCAAGCGCCGCTGGTGAATTCTTGTCGTACCAATCTTCCAGGACGACAATCGTGACACTGCACTCCCGACGAGAGGCATACGACGCACAGAGGATTCGCTCATCTTCCCGCACGGATGTTTCCAAGTCGAGCACACCAAATTTAAAATTCGTAATAGCTTTCTCAACTTTGGACCGATAATCAATTTTCAACCGAACGACAGGACTGATATCCGCACCGTAGATATAAGGGGATGCCATCCACTTGCGATCATCGAATTTTTTGGTGAATCCAAACAGAATCTTCTCCACATGCTCCCGCAGATGAGCATAAGGAAAAACATAGCGCTGGAGACAGACTTCATCTCTGGCTTCACGTTTGTCTTTGTAGTTGGCAGTGCCTTTCGGTTCCAACCAGACTTCAACAGACGGATGATTGATAATCTGCAACCGTGTCTCGTCCGTCGCAAGATTTCGAAGGGTTGCAATAAGGGCGTCGCCACCACCGTTTGGATTCAGTGGGACGTATAGACCGTCAATGATCTGACAATCCGCTATCGTTGGATACATGGTGTTTTCTCCTTTGTTCTGGGTTCCTTAGCCTATCATAATTAGACTCCTGAACGTAAAGAGATAAAAAGCACAGCGCTCCGCCTAAAGACGGAGCGCTGTGGATTCACTTTCAGAATAGGGAGAGAGACAGACCTAAAACGGTAAAGCCATTATCCGATTTCTTATAGTCTACCGATTTGAGAGCGCCCTTGCCTTCGATGATCTCTTTAGCCGTGCGTGGGGGGTAATACTCGATCCGCATCGGCCGATGAGAACATCCGAAACAACAAAGGAGAGCAATCAAACCAAGACCGATCCATATCCATTTGTCCATAAGACACCTCCTTGGTCAAGGGACGCGTCTTCCTCTTTGGTTTTGTGGGTAGAATCCTTTTTAATCTAAATCAACATCGATGTACTCAGGTAGCCAATCTTTCGGGGGTTCTTTACCATGCTGTCGCTTGTATTCCACGCCTTTAAGAGACAAGGCTACTTTAATGAGATCAAGACGGCTGTTCGCGTTCATGTGAAACGCACCAAGAACGACAACGGCAATCCACCAGAGGCCTATGCACGTTCTTCTCAACACAGCATCCTGAAAGAGATGGGTAAGTATATCCTCGTAGTGGGAGAGCAACACTATACCAGCGACAATCTGAATCCACATGAGAATAATCGCGTATCGCTTCGTTCGTTCACACGTTTGCATCTCCGCCAGATACTCGTATGTCGCTAGTCTTCGGCGCATGTTAGTTCTCCGTTAAATATCAGGAGACCGATCCCCGTTAGGATCGGCGTTTTCTTTTGCTGCCTCCGCAGCGGCGTCAAATTCCGGAATAAGGTGGTCCGGGACGGCATCGTTTTCACCTTCTTCGTTTCCACCCGTGGCATGATGGGCATCTACGTCGATAGGCTGTCCATCAGGAGTGGCAGCCGGTGTGACTTCCGCCTCGACCTTAACGGGAGCTTCTTCCCCTTCGCCGGTCATTTCCATATTCCCGATTTCTTTCAGAGTTTCAGCCGTTTCTTTGGCGATACCGATAATCTCACGAGTATCCTGAGCCATTTCCGTGACTTCCGCCAGGCGTTGTTTGGCAGGAATGTTCGGATCCGTAACACGATTCGCAATCTTCTTCATGGACTTCATGAAGCCACGACCGATGGAAGCAATCGCCTGATTACTGGTAGATGTCTTATGCGCACGCGACAGATAATCGTGTGTCGCAACCGTGAAACGATAGGGAAGACCTTCCAATTCCGTGTCGGTGAGAGGTTCTTCTTTATCCGCAAGGTAGACATCCTTCCACGTGATAACGAGACCCGGGAAGTCCAAGTTCATGGAGATGAGAGCTCGCAGGATAGTGAACTTCTTGTTGGCCGTATCAAGGGGGACATAACGGACGAGTTCTTTCTTAAGTTCCGGACGTTCTTCCGAACCCATTACTTCCACCAGATTGTGGAAACCTGGCGCACGCGTGAAAGAACCGTAGGGACCGATGGTAATCCACGTAATGGAGAACTTGGTACCAAATGTGTTGATGGTCAACTGATGACGAAGCATTTCCACAACTTCCTTGACAGTCATGAGCTTCGGCCCCAGCGACTTGTTTTTCTTCTTCTTTGTCATGATTTCCTCTTTTGTTTCTAGAAACGTAGAATATCCTTGTTCAATTGTGCAAAAGCGTACCCAATCGCCACGGAGTCGTATGTGTGATCTGTAAAGGTGTTGATGTCACAGGTCTGCTTGACAATAGACCAGTCAATGTTCGGATGTTTCAAGACAGCACGTTTGACGTCATTCTTGTCAGCATCTCCTTGAAAAACTGCCTGTTTGGCCACAGACGGAGGTATCTGCATAACTCGTTGGCCTTTCAAATCGAAGACGGCTATATCCAGAACAGTCAACGCTCGCATCAGAGATGCAAACGCGGACGGTCGTCTTGGATTGTAGTAAGCCGCCTCACATGCGAAAAATTCAACATTGTCTGATTGGATGATTCGACGAAGCATTTCCCGTAGGACAATCATCTGCACCATAGGACGACCCAGCTTTGCGACCATTTCCTTTCTGGCCGCGCGATCGGCTTCAGCCGTTGGATGCTCCACACCGAGACGCTGGAGAATCATGTGTCCTCCGAGTTCAATTCGGCTGATGGTGTATCCAAATGACGTGAAACCTGGATCTATACTCAGGAGTGTGTAACCCATGGGTTTCTCCTTATCAATCATCCAACTGTCCGTCTATATGGAGATCTTCAACGAAGTCTCCTGTTTCTGTCGGGCGAGTGGATGCCTGTTCTCTGGATGGGTCGAATATGGGAAGATCGTCAAGGGAAAGCGGTTTATGAGTTTTGCCATCCTTGCGGGGCTTGTGCTCATCGGTGGTCGGTTTCTGTTTACGGGGGTCCATGGTTTTACAACCTCTATAGGAAAAGTATCTGAAGGTAGACGAATCCCCAAAAAATAAAAGACAGCAGGGATTCAATACACGGGCACGGGGCATTATGCAAACGCACCCGTGTATTGAATGGCGGCGACGATTGGGGATTAATGTTTGTAGGACTTCGCGATATCAGCGGCGACTTGTTCCTGCAACGCACCGAGGTCCGGTTTCGAGGCATAGACGCTGAGCGAGATTTCGCCATAGGTGACAATCACCTGGTTGGGATCCCGCGGATTGCGGCGGTTGCGTTCACCGTCAACGGCGATCTTGAATGAGCCTTCACTCGTACCGAATGCGGCGGTTGCCTTTTCGTGAGTAGCGGCGACTTTCTGACCGAGGAACGGAACGACCTTTTCTGTCGCGACGGCGTGAACGTGCGACAATTTGTGCATGGCTTCTTTGTAGCCTTCGACACCGTTATCGGCGGCGAACTTGCGCAGCGTTTCATTTGAGAACTGAAGTTTGTTGGACTGCGGATTCCAGGTGCCTTTGCCTACACCTTCAATCTCGACGGTTTCAAGATTGACATCTTTTTCTTCCGTTTCGGCATTGTTTTCTTCTGCCATGGTTGTTACTCCTTTTTGGTTGTTTCTAGAAACAGCAGCATAACGGGCTGCCACGAGCATCAATATTGTAATATCTAGCTAATGTGACTTCGAGAATTTCCACAGAAGATAGACCTCTCCGAACTTTGCGATAATCTCCTCTTCACTCATCGCTTTTGGAAGATCCTTGACATATCGTCTTGATTTTGTGAATGTAAAGATCCCGTCCAGAGACGTCTTCCGTAGAGTAGTCGCATAAGAGTCGTTTAATGATGGGGTAGACATGGTAACGGTAATAGCTTTGCTGGAATCCCATTCTCTTGCTGACGAGTTTTGTCAAAGGAAAGCCAGAGGGCATTTGAGCTTTTGACTTCCGGACAGAAAATGGAGAGATCTGGGTCCAGGAAAAGCGGAGCGTTATTCTCATCGTTCTTGTCGAGAGGGAGGTCCTCGGCTGTGAGGAGCTTCGGAAGATCCGTTTCCAAGAGAGCTTTCAGTTCCTTACAAAGCTTTTTTACTCGTTCCTTTTCATTATCTGTCAGTGGACGACAGGGACCCATCAATTCAAGACCATTTAGAGAATCAACCGTGATCAAACTGGGTGACGGTTTTAGCATCGGCTTCCTCCTCCTTTTGTCTAAGCTTATCGATAACAGAAATATCGACAATCTTGACACAGGGACCCGCATCACCATTATCGAGTTCATCAGGTCTTTGTGCTTTTCGACCAGCCGCATTCTCGGTAGTTACGTAATCGTTACAGACGTCTTCGGCCCATTCAATTGCCTGTTCACCCGTACCAAATTTTGGAATATTCTCTCCAACACGGGTCGAGAGGAAATTGTCGAAGAACGTCACGTAATATTCATCACCTGTTTTCCAGAGAAAGACCGTGAAGACAAGTTGACCTGGTTTTAATTCATAATCATCTGCAAACGTAACCATCACTTATCTCCTTCCTGTTTGGGTGACTCTTTCGGCGGAACATCCTCCTTGGAGGCATCTTCTTTTGGTTTCTTAGAATGATGCTCACCGTCACCATCACCTGCTTCATCATCATGAGTCTCTTCCTCATCGTCATCATCGAGCATAGGAATATGACGGAATGTATTTATGATCACGGTGGGACGACTCTCGTCCACGGGAAGACCTGATAGCATGAGCAGCAATCCCGCAAGCAAAACCAGCGCCAGGAAAATCATCTCGCTAGGGGTGGGAGTTTCGGATGCCTTCAAGATTGATTGCTCGGGAAGGGTCATATGCTCCGTCGAGAAACCAACGATACCCGTTTTCGCCATGTGGATGAAAACCGTAACCATAATGAAGAAACCTGTGACAAACCGAATCTTTTTCCAATTCATTTTTAATCTCCTTTTAATTTAAGGTGTTACTATTACTACAATAATTGAAACACAATTGTAGTTTGTTACTGGGCATTACGTTTTAGAAAGCGTCGCATTCCTTTTTCCATACGAGTCTCTTCAGACGCTTCGTCCAACTGATCGACAATAACTTGCCGACCGTCTTTACGAACGACCTTGTGAGCTTTCTGTTTCAGATCACGACGTACGTTTGGATAGTCGATAAAACCTCCATCGGACATACCGATATCCCGTTTGTAGCCATCGTGGTCTGCGACGATACGACCAGGCACGGATTCACAATATTGCTCCCGACGCTTCCGCTTCTTTTGAATATTCTGTCTACGTTTTGTATCAGTCATGATTATTCCTCGAATTCTGCAGGATTGTCTGGATGCGCTTCAACAATTGTCTTACTACATTTGATTACACGATACCAGCACGCTTCTATCAGTCCCCAGCCAATGACTAGGATAAACAGTATTCCAAGTGGATTGTAGATGTGAAAGG
>Ga0310697_10003080_pt1 | contig 17099 bp, 16 predicted proteins | sample 172DNAGHGlowgp2_FD_203883 | JGI IMG/M metagenome (GOLD analysis project Ga0310697, IMG submission 203883) | Sheep rumen microbial communities from Palmerston North, Manawatu-Wanganui, New Zealand - 1728 DNA GHGlow gp2 (v2) (version 2) | ecosystem: Host-associated > Mammals > Digestive system >... | reverse complement strand
ACGTCCGATCTCACCGGAGTAGATCTGCTCCGCGTTGCTGTACTTACTGACGTCCTGCCAGAGCGGATCGTTCTGCAGATCGTAAGTCGCGTCGGGCGAGCAGATGCAGACAAAATGCGGACGCCGCACGGACCCGTCGATCGCCGTCGTGAACATGCGTGCCTTGTTCTTTTTGAGCGTGCGGACCGCCTTGCGGATCTCGTCGACCGTCAGCACGTCGGTGGAAGCGAGCTCGTTGCGCTTGGTCTTGCCGTTCGCGTACTGGACGTTCGTGGTCGCGCACATGGCGTCGCGGGTGACCCACTCGATCACGGTGCCGAGCTGTTCGCCCAGGAGTTCCGCGGAGTCTGCGAGCACTTCGTCGTATGCGGTCAGATCCAGCAGATCGCTGACTTCGACGTACGCTCCGTACTGTCCGACCTCCGCTTCGACCTTGGACTGGGTCAGCGACTGTCCGTCGGGCGTGACGCCTTCCACGAGCGTCAGCGCTTCTTTGTCCGGCGTGAACAGATCGTACTTGCGGAACTCGACCCGCTTGCCGCCGTGACGCGGAATGCTGCGCTTCTGTCCGAAGCTCGCGTGAATGAGGCGCGTTTTCGCGGTCTCGAGAAGTTTCTTGTCATAGAACTGCTTGTTGAAATACGCGTTGGACGCGGTGTTCAAAGTGGTGTTGATTGCCATAGGTTCCTCCTGTCAGATATGAACTCGATTGCCGCTTTTTGCGGCGTTTCTGTACTGTCGCTCGAGCGCGGAAAACGCTTCCTTCGACATCGCCATGTAATCGGGCGCGGGCGCGATCGCGCGGTCGGTGCGCTGGCTTTTGGGCAGCGCCTTCCTTGCGCGGACCTGCTCGCTCATGCGCTCCTTCGCGGCGTTTTCCGCCTGCTCGGCGCGCTGCTCCGCGGCGTAGATGCGCACGGCGGCTTTGGGCTCGAACTCGCCCAAGAGCTCAGCGAACGCGCGGTCGTTTACCGCCGCCTCGAGGTCAAAGTCCTCGGGCAGCTCGCCGTTCTTCTCCATCGCGACGAGCGTGTTCGCCGCTTCGATGAACGGATTTTCCTCCTGTTCGACGGGCGCGTTGTCCGTCGGTTCCGGTTTCTTCTTGAAGATCATGCTTTTCCTCCGAATCGTTTGGATTTTGTTCGTTCGGGAAACAGCGGCTCGGCGTTGTCCGCCTGCTCCCGCACACTTTTTAACACCTGCTCCTTTCCCTCAAAGACCATCAGCGAGATCGCCTGTTCGCGGTCGATCACGCCCATGGAAAGCAGATTCAGCATCAGCTCGTTCTGCGCCGCCATAGCGAACCGGTTGCGCTTGACCGCCTTGATCGAGATCAGAAACTCGACCGGCACCGCCGCGCCGCCGGGCACGGAACGCTCGAGCATGGCGCTGTCGAACAGCACTTCCTTCGGCGCGCCGTCGACGGTGATCGTGACCGGACGCAGGTAGCAGTTGAACTCGCGCTCGGTTTCGATCTCCATGCGCACCGCGGTGCGGAACGCTTCGTGGAGCTGATCGGTCGCCATCCGCGCGCGCTTGGTGCTCATTTCCTGCAGCGCCTCGATCGCGCGCGCCGCCGTAATGCCGTTCGGAACGGTCCCGCGGGAGGAATCGTTCGCGCCGCTCTCCTCCTTGATGCCTTCGCGGATCGACTGGATGTAGGCGATCAAATAGTTCGGCAGCGGCGGCGTGGACATCCAGGTCACGCCGTTTAAGTTCTCGCCGGTATGCACGTCCTTCGACCAGTCCTTGAGATCGTCGGGATCGAAGCCGGACGCGTCGGTGACCAGCAGTTTGTTGCGCGACGCTAAAAACGCGTTTTTGAGCACGAGCTGATCGAGCTTGTCCGCGTACAGCTGCTGCGTGCCGAACAGATCGATGATCCCGAAGCCCAGGGCGCTCCCCTTGCGCGGGTACAGCGTCGTCAGCACAAACGGGTACTGACCGTGTGAAAAATAGCCCTCGGGTTTCGTGTCGCGGCTGTCCTCCAATACGACGCCGCCACTAAGCAGCGCCATATGCACGCGATAGGTCTCGGTCTTTGCGTCGTATTCGCGCCACCAGTATTCCAGCAGAAGACGGATGTTCTTCGGGTCGGGCGAAAGGATCTCGTCCGTCTGCAGCTCCGCCGCGTCTAAAGGACGCGACTCGATGAGCGCGGATGCGTCGGGATAGTGCGCCTCGATCCACTCCTTCGGACGAAGCGCGAGCTTGAATACCGCGCGGCCGTCCTGCAAATCGGTCACGGTCGGATCGAACAGGATGCTGCGAATGTCGACGTGGCGGATGAACGCGCCGCCCAATCCCCCGTTTTGCGCGGCGTCGTAGCCCACCTCCTGCACGCAGTAGCCGCCGACCAGAAGGTCGTGGATCATGCGGCGAAACTCGACCGGGTACGACGCGGCGTCATGGTTGCGCTTCACAACGGCGTCGATCACGCGCGCGGCGAACGCGTCCGCCGCGCTCTCCGGCTCGATGACCGCTTCGGGTACCTGCTCGCATAGATCGGCGCCGATGTTCTCGATCGTGGACTGCAGAATCGGCGTGACGGGGCGCGGCTCGTTCGGATCGGTCACGGGGACGTCGTACCAGTGATCGCCGCGGTACATCCGTTCGCAGTGCTCCTGCCTGCGCCACTCGTTGACGTACGCGCTGCGGAACTCCGTAAACAGCGCCGTCGCCTTTTCCGCAAGCTGTCGTTTGGATTCTGATTGATTGGTTTTCATTTCGATTCCTTTCTGTTTGCAATCCCTCCCCCTGTGCAGGGGGAGGTGGATTTTGCGAAGCAAAAGACGGAGGCGTTGTCCCTGCTTTGCGTCCCGTCAGATGCCGGCAAACCCGGCGGTCTGCGCGGGCGCGTTCGACAGCGGATCGTAGCGGCGCACGGGCGTTGTCCTGGGCGGCTGACCCGGGTGCGGACGCGACATCAGCCCGTAGCGGAGCGCCTCGGGCGCGTGGTCCTCGCAGGTGTCCGAAACGTCCTCGCAGTCGCGCGTGTCGTAGGTGAGAAGCGGCAGCGTGCGGATGAGATCCTTACAGGTCGAAAAGATCCGAAGGTACGGTTCCCCGTCCGGCGCGGGCGCGAGCAGTTCGCGCACCCGCTGCCAGCCCGGCACGCGCGCATTGTCCGCCGGCAGCAGCGGCACGCCGTTTTTGCCGAACACCTCCGCGATGCTCTCGCCCTCCGCACCCTTTAATCCCCGCTGCTGCCACGCGTCGGGCGACGCAACCGTGTAGGCGATACGCTCGCCTGCGGATAACTCTTTTACACGTCTTGCGATCTCGCTCGACAGCGTTTTTCTCAGATACAGCTCGCGGTAGACGTACAGCCGCCCCTCGGGCGCGACGGCAAACCACAGCACGCAGCACGGATCGTTGTAGCCCCAGTCCATGGCGCGAAAGCGCTTCCACTGCGCGGGCAGACGCTTCGGAAGGATCACGTGCTTTTCGCGGTCGAACTCGCCGAAGTACTGCCCCTCCAACACGTCCCAGTTCCCGTCCAGGTACGCCTTTCTCAAGTGCTCGGGCAGGTTCTCGAGCGTCTTCAGATACTCCGGATTGCGCCGAACGAGAACCGGATTGTCGGTGACGCGCGCCGGGATGAACACGTAGTCCGAGGCTTGCTCGCTGTTGCGGTAATTGCGGTCGATAAACAGCCGCTTCACCCATGCGTGACCGACGCCGCCCGGGTTGCAGGTGTAGTACATGCGCGGGGTAAAGTCGGTTCGCACGGACCGGTTGCAGGTGGTCAGAAACTGCATCTGCGATTCGGTGAAGTGCGTCGCCTCCTCGAGCCCGATCACGTCGTATTCCTGCCCCTGATACTGGAATACGTCCGCCTCGCGGTCGCAATAGCCGAGCTTGATGCGGCTGCCGTTCGGAAAGGTGAACGCGCGCTGCGTGGCATGATACGTGACCGCGCCCGAAAGCTCTCTCATAAGCGGCAGAACGTGGTTTTCGTTGAGCTCCGGAAGCGTGCGGCGCAACAGCAGCAGGTTCAGTCCCGGATAGCGAAAGGCAAGGAGCACGAACTTTCTGCGCATCGCCCACGACTTGCCGCCGCCGCGCGCGCCGCCGTAAGCGATGTGCCGCGCCGTTGCGGAGAAGAACGCCTCCTGTTTCGGGTTCGGCGTGCCCGAAAGCTTCAGTATCATTGCGCGTACCGTTCGAGCTGCCCGTCCATTACGACGCGCAGCGTTTGATTCGCATCCTGCGCCTGTTCGGAGAGTCCCAGCGGCCGGATGACCTCGAGCGCCACCTGGTACGTGAGCTCGCCGAGCAGCGCGCGCTCGAGCGTGTAGGATGCGACGTTCAGCACCGCGTCGCGCAGCAGCGCGCCCTTCTGAGACTGCCGCGGGCTTTTGATCGCCTTCAGGATCTCCTCCGGCGTCATGTGCACGGCGCGCGCCAGGCCGAACAGGGTGTAGGGGATCTGTCTCTCTGAGAATCCGCCGTTTTTCAGCGGCAGACGCTCGCGCGTTGCGTCGCATGCCGCAAAGTACGCCCCGATCGCGCCTTTCAGCCGTTGTGCCGTCTTGTTCATCGTGTTGCCTCCCTGTCTTTCGCTGCTTCTATTGTACCGCCCGAATTGTGACGTGCCTCTCAACTTTGCGTCACAATTGCAGCGGTGTTACAGGCGGCGGCATTTTTCAAAAAAGGTCGTTCGTGCGCATCTGATATCAATGCCGCCGCGGGCATTTGCCGCTGCAATTGTTCCTTTCCGCAAAAGGTCACGCTCGGGTTTTCTGTTCGGTTGCAAGCGCCCTCACGACGAAAATCCCTCGCTACCAACCTTTTGCGGTGTTCCGCGCCTTCGGCGCGGCCGGTAAGTAGATTCTCCGTTCACGGAGAATCCTCCTGAACCTGCCCAAAGGGCAGATTTCACCGCCGCAGGCGATTTCACCCGCGCAGCGGATTTCACCCGTCCGCAGGACGGATTTCACTTGCATTGACCTTCGGTCATGCATCGTGCTATACTGAACACAAAGCGAAAGAAAGCGGTTTTTGCCATATGCGAACGATCCACGGGCTCCTTTGTCTGCTGCTTGCGCTGGCGCTGTGCGCCTGCGCGGCGGGCGCGCGCGCGAACGAAACGGCGATCGGCACCGCAGCGCCCGCGACGGACACGCCCGTGCCGGCCGAAACGCCGACGCCTTCCCCCGAACCGACCGAAGCGCCGACGCCTTCGCCTTCCCCCGCGCCCACGCCGTTTTCGATTGCGTGGATCCCGGATACGCAGAAGCTCTCCTATCATCGTCCCGAAACGCTCGAAGCGCTGGGAACGGAGATCGTCTCGCGCCGGGAGACCGACGCGATCATCGGGGTCGTGCACACCGGCGACATCGTCGACAACGGATGGAAAGCGTGGCAGTGGGACAATTTCGACTGCTGCCTCAACGTCATTCGTGACGCCGGACTGCCGTTCTGGCCGGTCGCGGGCAATCACGATCTGGGCATCAGCGCGCTGAAATACGGCGCGTATCTTGAGCGCCCGTTTCTTGCGGCGCTTCCCGCCGGTCAGACCTACGGCGGCGGCAAGCTGTTCTACGTCGTTCTGAACGAGGGCGGGATCGAACTGCTGCTGCTCGGCATCGGCTGGGACGGCGCGCGCGACGCCGGGGAGCTTAAATGGGTTCACGGCGTGCTGGACGAATACGCAGACACGCCCTGCATTCTGATGACGCACGGATACGCGGCGCATCCGGGCATGCTGCTGTCCTACTGCACAGACCTCGAGGAGCAGATCGTGGCGGCGCACCCGAACATCCGGCTCGTGCTGTGCGGACATATGCACGGATTCTTTTCCGACGCGTACGCCTATGACGACGACGGCGACGGCGTCTTTGATCGCACGGTCAACGTGCTGATGCTCGACAATCAGGACAGCGCGTTCCTGTGGCGGACGCTGACCTTCGATCCGGTTTCCCGCGCCGTGACGGTGCGCACCTTTGCGCTCGGTTCCGACGAGCCGGTCGGCGCGGACCCGCGCTACGGCTGCCCTGCGGACTTTGTCCTCGACGACGCGTTTTAAGCCCATGAAGACATACGCCGATTACATCTTCGATCTCTACGGCACGCTCGTCGACGTGAAAACCGACGAAGCGTCCTTTGCGTTCTGGGAACGGACCGCCAAGGACGCGTGTCTATGCTGTGACGGCGAAACGCTGCAAACCGCGTACCTGACGCTCTGCCGCGACGAGGTCAAACGCGCGCACGAAGCGCGCCCCGACGTGCCGGTTTCGCTTGTCGAGCCAGAGCTTCTGAACGTCTTTTCCCGCCTGCTTGCGTCCTTCGGCGGCGCGGACGCGCCGGACGCGCAGGCGTTTGCGCGGCTGTTCCGCAAAAACTCGACCGTGTTTCTGCGCCCGATGCCGCACGCCAAGGAAACGCTCGACGCGCTCCGCCTGCGCGGCTGCCGCGTCTACCTGCTGTCCAACGCGCAGGCGTGCTTCACCGTCGATGAGCTTGTATCGCTCGACCTTATGCGCCGGTTCGACGGCGTGCTGCTTTCGTCCGACGCGGGCATGAAAAAACCGTACCGCGGTTTCTTTGAACGCGTACTAAACACATACGGCATCGACCGCGGCGCCGCGGTCATGGTCGGAAACGACGCAGCCGCGGACGTCGGCGGCGCGACGGACGCCGGTCTCGATTCGATCTACATCCACACCTGGTCGAGCGGCGCGCGTCCGGACCTTCTTCCGCCGTCCTGCCGCGAGATTGTTGATCTTTCCGAACTGCTGCGCTGAAACCCTCCGCCGCGGCGTTGCTGCGAAGGCGGTTTTGTGCTATACTGTCAATATCGTATCCGCTTTGGGAAGGAAGTCTGCTTATGTATATCGCATTGACCATGTTTTCGCTGATCGTCCTCGTGTACTGGGTGCTTTCGGAACTGTTTGCCATGCTGTTCCGGTTCACGGGGCTCTCGGATGAGAAAGCGCGGTTCCAGGTCATTTCCCTTCTGACCGGGTGCGGATTCACCACCACCGAAAGCGAGCTGCTGTTAAGAAACCGCTCCCGCCGCCGGCTTACACGCATCACGATGCTGTTCGGATACGTGTTCAACATCACGATCATTTCCACGCTGATCAGCATTTTCCGCTCGTTCGTGCAGTCCAAGACCACCGACCTGTTCAGTATCCTGATCCCGCTGCTCGCGGCGGCGGTCATCATCACGTTCATGCGCGTCAAAAAACTGCGCGCCTGGGGCGACCGGCTGATCGAGCGGCTCGCCGACCGTCTCACACGGCACAAAACCGATAACACCGTGCTCTTAATCGACTACCTCGGCGAGGATTCGATCGCGCAGGTCACGCTGGTCAACGTCCCCGAAGCGCTCAAAGACAAACCGCTGATGAAATCCGGACTCAAACCGGAACACAACATCCTCGTCATGCTCACCGAGCGCAAAGGCAAAAAACCGCAGGCGGCAAACGCGCATACCGTGATCCGTCCCGGCGATAAGCTGACCGTGTTCGGCGACTATCAGACCATCTGTCATGTATTCGAGGCGAGCGAGCACTTCAACGAAGCCGAATAACCGAGCCGGCACGGTAATTCAGATCTGAATTCAGATGGATACAGGCAGTACCCTCAAAAGGTACTGCCTGTTCATCCATTCGGTATGAATTTCTGAATTTCAGATATTCCATATCTTAAGTACTTCTTACGGTAAGAAGTACGTATGGAATTTCAGATATTCCATATCTGGAATTCCGTTTATAAGTACTTATGATAAGTACTTCCTATACGACGCGTTTTCCAAAAAACCTCTTTTTGAATTTGTAAACAATGCGGCGCGGTTTCCCGCGCCGTCCGTCACCTTTTTCGCTCGCGGCGACGCGCAAATGCTCTGACGCCGTTATCGACGCGCAAAGACTGCCGGGAACGGTGTCAGAAGCCGTGTTTTCGTCCCGAGCTATACGAAGGTATGCGAAGGGATGAAAACATCGGCTGATTTGCGGCGAAACAGATGAGAAGAAAGGACGCGATCCGCGTCCTTTCTTCATACTTGGGTTTTATCTCCTTCTTTCGCCGCAATTGATCTGACGCCGTTATCGACAGTCTGCTTCCTCCGCGTCGATCCCCTACGGCCTGAGCGCGCCCGTCTGGATCGCCGCCAGCACGACAAGCGTCAGCGCTTCGCTGCGCCACCGGTACAGCGTGCACGGCGCGACGTGCAGCTTGAGACTCAGCGCGTCGACGCTCTTCTTTCCCCGATACCGCCCGATCGGGCGGTCGATTCCGTACAGCTCCCGGAAAAACCGCGCCTTCTCTGCATCCTGCCGCGACAGGTGCGCGTCCGCATATTCCACCGCCGCCGTCCATCGCGCCGCCTCCGCCACGCGCTCCGTTTCGACGGGTCCGCCCCCTTCCTGCGCGCCGCGCAGAAACGCCTTTCGCTCCCTGTACCGGCACGCTTCCCGTTCCGCAATCCTCTTCCAATCCTTCAAGTCCATATCCTCTCTCCTTTCTGCGGAATATACGAACATTTGTTCGTATAGTTGCAGTATAACAGGGATTCAGACAAAAAGAAAGGCTTTTTATGGGACAGATTCGATATATTTTTGTCGGGTTTTGTCCGATGGACAAGCCCGCGCCCGCGTGGTATACTGAACAAAAAGGATTCGGAGGCATGCCATGAAACGACGGATCTGCATCGTACTGATCGTATTGTTCGCGCTGCTGCTTTTGCCGCACGCCGCGAGCGCCAACGCGCCCGCGCCGGATCCGTTTGAGATCTGCGTGGATTATCAGAACGTGCCGGAAGGCTCGACCGTGACCGTGCTTGCGACGGATGCGGCGGGCGCGGAACACGTGCTTTTTGAAATCGTTGCGGGTACGCCGCGCGGCAGAATGACCTTTCAGGATATTGACGAGGCAGCCTTCTTCGTGCAGATGACGGCGCCGGACGGCGCGGTGATCCGTTCCGCGCCGATCGCCTTCGAACCCCGGCAGAGCTACCGCTTCGACGCGCAAACCGGTGTGCTCGAACAGGGACGGTATCTTTCGGACGGCTGTGACGGCGCGTGGTTCGCGCTGTTCGGTGTGCTGGGCGTAGTGTGGCTCGTGCTCGCGCTCGGGGTGACGATCGTCGTCGAGCTGCTTACCGGACTGTGCTTTCGCATGCGCCCGGTGCGGCACGTAATCATCATCAATCTGATCACCAATCCGGTCATGAACATCCTGCTGCTTCTGCTGACGCTTTCGATCGACGGCGGCGGCGTATATTGGATCGCGCTTGCGATTCTCGAGCTGATCGTGTGCGGGTTCGAGTTCTGGTTCTACACGCGCAAATACAGACAGCGCAAAAAGTGGGTGCTGCTGCTCTTCACGCTGACCGCAAACGCATTGAGCGCGGCGGCGGGTCTGCTGCCGGTTTGGCTGCTGCTGCGCTGAAAAAGCACTTGACACGGCGAAAAACTTCCGCTATAATACCTTTGCTATGGCGGTGTAACTCAGTTGGCCAGAGTAGTCGGTTCATACCCGACCTGTCATCCGTTCGAATCGGATCGCCGCTACCAAGTTTACAACAGACGTTAAAGTGGAAGTCACTTTGATGTCTGTTGTTTTTTTATCGGTGCTGACCTCGATCCGTTCGATCAGCAGATTGATCGCCCGTTTGTCCGGCGCTTCCCGGATCGCCTGCAGCCACTTGATGATGGCATCCGAAGTATACTCCTCAGGCGGTTCGGTGTTTTCCAGCGTCTCGATCTCGTTTTTGATTTCGTTCATGCGCGCGCTGATGTCGGCAACGACGTCCGGCGCAAAAGCGGACGTGGAGAGATTCCGGATCAGGTTGTTGTATTCCGTCCGCTTCTGATCGATCTGCTTCTTGATCGCCGCTGCAAACGATTTCCGGCATTCCTTCTTGTGATCCTTGTAGGAACGCAGAAAGTGCGCGATCTTGATCTGCATCGGTTCGGAAATCAGTTCGTTCAGATAATCCTTCACAGCCTTGAGGAGCACATCCTCGCGCACCGTCGGCGCGCCGCAGTTATCCTTACAGGCATAATACACATACTTGTCACCGTGCCGGTTCGGGGAGCGGTGGACGTGCATCTTTGCTCCGCACTTGCAGTAGACAAGTCCGCTGCAGAGAAACTCGTTCTGCTTTCTTCCGCATTGTTTCCGTGAATCCATGATTTTCTGCACCTCATCAAATGTATTTTTGTCCACGATCGCCGGGATCCCGCCGTCGATCCGAATGATATTCTCGGATTCCTCCCGCTCTTTGCGATGCCGGCATCCTTCCAGGGAGTACACATAGATCCCCGCGTACTTCTCGTTCCGCAGGATCTCGTAGATCTGGGGATACTTGATCTCTTTTCCGAGCCTTCCTCGTACGCCCGCTTCCTTCATCTCGCGCATCACGCCCAGAAAGCCGTTGCGGTTCAGCGCGGCGTCGTACATCTTTCTGACCCATATGGCTTCGGACTCGTCGATCACTAGCTTCTGCTCGACGATCCGATACCCGAAGGGGGCGGGGCCGCCGTTATGCAGCCCCTTCAACGCAACCTCGCGATGCCCCTTCCGAACCTCCTTCGACAGGTTCTTGCTGTAATACTCCGACAGCACCCACATCATCTGCTTGGCGAAATCGCCCTCAATGCTCTGTCCGAAGTTCTGCGCGACGGCGATGATCGGAATCTGTTCCTTGTCCAGCAGCTTGGACAGGCGCACGTGCTCCTCCAGTGAACGCGCCACGCGGTCGTACTTATGGATCAGCAGAACATTGAATTTGTGATTATGCGCGTCCTCCAGCATGTTTTTATACTGTGTACGCTGGTTGGTCTTCTCCTCCGTGCCGGAGATTGCCTCGTCAGAATAGATGCGGTAGATGTCCATTCCGTTGTTGTTCGCGAATTCCGAACACGCCCGGACCTGTGCCTGTGTGCTCATTTCCGTCTGATGATCGGAGCTGAACCGTGTGTAGATCGCAGCCTTCAATCTGCATTCCTCCCTTCCATATTCTCAGGGACATCCATCCCGAACCGTTCTGCCAGAAATACGGCAAGGTCCCGGACCGTGATCTCCCCGCAGTCCATGTTTGTTCTTGTCACCTGCTTGGTCTTTCTGTTTACGACGTAGTGTGCGATGACCGGGATGCACACCTTTTCCGCCCCGACGCGTTCCGCTTTTTTCATCGTACTGCCTCACCGGTCAAAAGAAGCGTACCACGGTTCGTCCGAAAACACGAATGTACGGGACGGGAAATCCGAAACTTTTTTCACAATTTCGGAAAAGAATCGATATTCACGGCTCATCGTTCTTCCTCCCGGCCGCGCTTCTGCGGCTTTTTCTGCTGTTCCAGCATCCGTACAATCGCGTTTTTAATCTGCTGCGGTGTATAATCCGGGAAGAAGAGCTGCAGAACGTCCAGAGGGATCTTCACCGTCTCGCGCTGATTGGGCTTTTCTTCCGCGAGAATATCGAAGATATCGTCCTCCGTGAGCTGTCCGTCCGAAAACAGCTTCTTCATCCGGCAGGCCTGGGAGAGCGAAGGCGTGCATTCCTGCTCTCCCATGGCTTCCAGCACCGCATACTGCATTTCCTCGTCCAGATAGGACAGCGCCTCGCCGACGGTCAGCGCCATCTCGCCCCGGTCCATGTAATCCAGCAGTTCCGGGATCAGGTTGGTCAGGCGCACGTAACGCTGAATCTGTCTGGGACTTTCATCAGCATTCTCCGCTATCGCATGATCTGCGCGATAATTTGAGCCAACTTGGCACGAATTCTTTTGAGGCCTTCCGGCCTTCCGCTTCATCGCTTCCAGTTTCATCTTGTAGGCAAACGCCTTTTCCGAAGGCAGCAGATGCTCCCTATGCAGATTGCTGTCCACCATCTGCACGATGGCGGCGTCGCGGTCGATATCGGTGACAATGACCGGGACTTCGGTCAGTCCGGCGAGCGAAGCGGCCTTTGCACGCCGGTGACCGGAAATGATCTCATAATCATCCGTTCCTTCCAGCGGACGGACCAGGATCGGCGACAGCACGCCGTTCTGTTCGATGCTGTCACTTAACGCAACCAGCTTGGCGTCCTCCCGCACCTGATACGGATGTTCCCGGAACGGGCGCAGCCGAGCAAGCGGCATCATGGTGATCGCTGCGGCTTCACTGCCGTTCTCAGTATCCGGGGCGTTTTTCGGCTTCGCGCCGATCGCCTCCAGTACGCTGTTCCAGTTGGGATTCGGTTTCTTTTCTTTCATAATGATTTACCTTTCTTTTCTGTAATGATTTGATTGTTGTTCCAGCTTGCACCGTACATCCGGCGGGATCATCTCGATCGCCGCGACTGCCTTGTCCTTCTCGACTTGCAGAGCATCGATCCTACACCCCAGGGCAAACAGCTCAGTATCCTGTTCTTCCAGCAGGGCGTCCTTTTCCTTGATCGCTTCCCGCAGCGCTTGCGCCTGCTCGTCGATCAGCCGCGACTGCGCCTGCAGCTTGTAGAGATCGGGCATCAGCTGTCCGAGCACTCTCACAGCCTCATCGCGTTTCTTGCCCGCGTTGAAGACGTTTACGTCGCTGAGCGCTTTCATGATCGCGTCGTAGCTCTTACTCGCGTTGTCCATCGCCCGGAACAGATACGGCGGGATGTGCTTGCGGTGCGTGATCGCCGACGGCAGCCCGCGCTCCAGTTCCGGATAGAACCCGTGCATGTACTCGTAGAAGTCATCCTGCCATTCCGACATCCGGGCACGGTTGCCGAGAATGTCCTTTGCGGACAGGCGACCGTCCTTCGTGATCGGGCAGAAGCAGAGGTGCATGTGCGGTGACGTTTCATCCATGTGGACGATCGCCGAGATCACATGCTCCTTTCCGATCCGGTCGTACAGAAAAGCGGCAGTCCTTTCAAAGTACTGCCGCTGTTCCTCTGGATTCAGTTTTGAAATGAACTCGGGTGACGCCGTAAGCATCGTTTCCACCATGACGACGCTGTTGGCGCGTGTCCTGCACCCGGCCTGTTCGATCATCTCCGTGTACCGCTGTTTGTATTTGCCGTTCGGTTCCACCAGATGATAGTTCAGACGGGAGCGGTTCAGGTCGATCTTCGGATTGCTTTTATACTCCGATTTCAACCGCTCGTTGTGCCGGTTTCTGGCGGGAACGCCGCCTGCGGCACATTTCTGAAAACGCATGATCGCGTAGCTCATATTTCACATTCCTCCTTTTTGAAGTAGTCTTTCAGCGCTGTATACAGGAGCATCCCTTCGGCTTCGGTCAGAGTGACCCCCTTGCAGGGGATGTGATCGGGCGACCATTGCCGGATGTCCAGCTTGGGAGCCGCGTCGTTCCAGGAAACGAGATTCGCTTCGACGGTATAACCGCGGGTGTTCTCCGAAATCTTACAGAGATTCCGGACGATGCTGCATTTGATTTTCTGTTCCATAAGTACCTCTTTTCTTTGAATTGGATCGTTTCAAGGGAACATTGCAAGGCTGTGTGTATTTGGGGATTGCAATGTTGATTCACTCCCTGCCGGGGGTTCAGAATCCTGCATTGCCGCAGCAAAGAAAGCCTCGGGAACGCACTGTGTTCCCTCGTTTTCTTCGCCCGCAGGCGACTGCTCGGATCGGGTTTCTCCCGATGCGACAAAGCAGTATAACACACTACACCTATACGATAGGTGGTGTGCCCCTGCAGGGAGCCATCGGACGGTTCAAAACCGTCCATGTACGCCGGCAGCGGTCAAAAGCATTTATCTTTTGACCGGCTCTGCCGCCGGGTGCGGAAGATTGCAGCGCTTAAAGACACACAATGTTGCAATCTTCCTTGTTCTGCTGCGGACGCAGCCAGTACCACGCGTTGCCGCGCTTGGCCGACTGGATGCCGAGCTTTTTCTTCGCCTCGTCAACCGTGCGTTTGCTGATGCTGTTTTCGAGGAAGAACTCGTAGATCTGCTGGCACAGGATCTCGTCCGCGCTTTGGAACACGTCCTGCAGCGTTGCGCATACCTGATCGAGCTTCGTCGGCTTGTAGTCCGGCAGATCGCCGCAGTTCAGCAACTGATTCGCGCTGATCTCGCTGACGCCTTCAAAGTACATCCGGTTATTCTCTTTCGTGAATACCAGCGTCTGCCCTTTCGGGGCGAGACTGCATTTGACGTGCGCCAGATAGACCTCATCCGAATGATCGTCCTTCGTGCCGAGCAGCAGGACGCTGCGCGCGGCGCCGCTGATGTCCATGGAGCCGAGCCCGCGCGTGATCGCCGGTCCGCCTTTCATCTTGTTCAGATGTTCGATCAGCAGGATCGCGCACTTGGTACGCTGCGCAACGTCCACGAGACGGTTCATGACGGCTCGCACTTCGTTCGCTCGGTGCATGTCCACGTCCGCGCCGATATACGCCTGCAGCGGATCGAGCACGAACAGCCCTGCGTTCTTTTCCAGGATCGTCTGTTCGATGCGTTCGTCTGTGAAGCACAGGGGATCGTCATGCTCGTCGATAAAGAAGATCCGCGTAGAGTCCGCCGCCGCGGAATCGAGCCGTGGCTTGATCGTATCGTCGACCGCGTCTTCCGCGCTCTGGTACACGCATACGACCGGCTCGCGGTAGTTATCCTCGTTGAACAGCGGTTTGCCGGTGGTCAGCGTGGCGATCAGCGCCATGACGAACATGGACTTGCCGTCGCCGGGCATGCCGCGGATGATGGATACCTTGCCTCTCGGGAGGTACGGCTTCCACAGCCATTCCACGTCCACGGCATGGACTTCAGCCATGCTTTTGATTATCGCTTTCTTCATGTTTTCCTCCTTTCCGAGCGGGCTCTGCCGCTCTATTCTTTGTCGTTGGTGTTCCGTTCCCGCAACGCGGTGCGATGCATTTTCACCTCCTTCTCTGAAAAGTGGGCGCAGTATTCAAATACGTACTGCTGGTTTCTGCTTTCTTACCTCTCCGGACCGTCGTTCTCACGCATGTTCTGTCGAACCCCCGCATCCCGCGGAGCCGCCCAATGCCGTGACGCGTTCAAGGCGGAAGTATCATTCTGGTGTTGCCCGGATCTGCTATTCGGTTTTCAAGGTGCTTAGGGGCCGGAATATTTACCCCTCTATCTTTCAAATGGACAAAAAAATCGGGGGTGGCCCGCTTTTTTGGCAAGAAAAAATTTTATATTTGTAAATTTTTGGATTTCTCACGGAATACGGCATCCAAAACTCCGTTTTACACGGCTTACTGAACATTGTTTTTTTCAATCGACTTTCTCCCCTCTACCTATAACGGCATTTCAGAAAGGGCCCTTTGGACAAAATCGAGGCGTTTAGGAAAATATATTTTTATCCTTGTTTTGTTCGTCTCGCGAAAAAGTCCCCTCACCTATAACGGCAAAGAAAAAACTGTTTTTTCACGGTCTCCAGGATAATATATTTCTCATCATGTGTTTCCCTCTCTACCTATTACGGTCTAGATAAATGACTTTTTCAAAAAGAAATCAGGAATATATTTTTGATCCTGGGGAATCCCTTCGCTGACCAACTCGAAAAACATAATTATGAATCGTGTAATTTCTTGAGAAGAAAATCGAAAAAAGTTCTTGACAGATTAGGAACCTTGGTTTATAATAACCATAAATCAAGACTATTAAAAACCAAAGGAGAGATTGAATTGAAACACTTCGACATTGATCAGCTGAAAAATAGTGATATCGAAAAGACCGTCTTGACAATCAACAACGTGATTTCGGATTATTCTGCTTTACCGAATGCAGTTTATGCTGTTGCCTATGTTTTGCTTCGCGCATTGCAGGATAATAATATTGTGCTGGATTCATTGGATTCATTTGTTCATTCATCAAAGGAAACTGAAGAGAGAACTCTGTTTATTGAATCCACATTAAAAAGAAACTGGGACGATATCAAAAAGCTTCAGAATATGTTTGATGCGAATTCTTTGGCGGCAGTTCTTCTTTTCTATGAGCCGTCTGGAATAAAGGCTGAAAGCGATGCGACTCCGATCGGCATCTCCAAGCTTGCGCGTAGATTGCTGAAGATCAAGCCGGGAGATGAAATTGCCGACTTCGGAACAGGTCGAGGCAGTTTCTTGAGAGAATGCTATATAGATGAGCCTGATGCTCATTATTATGGAAATGAAATCAATGCATATTCCAAGGAAATCGCTGCTATCCGTGCTGAACTTCTTGGCGGGGATATTGTGATTGAACAGGGAAGCATTCTCGACATGGAAAAACTGGATCATCGCTTTACTGCCGCATTTTCAAACTATCCGTTTGGGATGAGAACGTCCGCTGCATTTGGAAAGAAGAGCAGGCTGATCGAGCAGATGATTTATGAACCCGCGTTTTCCAAGTCGGTCTCGATGGACTGGATCTTCAATCGAGCGATTTACAACACCATCGGCGGTCCGGGCAGAGTTGTTTGTATTATGACAAACGGCAGCACGTGGAACTCTCTTGACGCCGGAGCACGTAAGCATTTTATTGCAAACGGTATTGTTGAGGCTGTAATTGCGCTCCCTGAAAGGATTTTCGAGAATACGAACATCGGCACAACCATGATCGTCCTCAGCCACGGACACTCGGCAGTTAAAATGGTAGATGCACGAAACATGTGCCAAAGGGGACGCAGGCTGAATGTCATTACTGACGAAGATGTCGAAAAGATCCTGAATTGCATTGATCAGGAAGGCGCTTTCAGTAAACTGGTCGAGTGCAGCGAAATTGCAGAAAATGATTATGTTCTGAATCCAGCTCGTTACCTAGATGGTCCTGCAACGTTTAATAACGGAGTTCAATTTGAAAGCTTGATCAAAACGATTTCACGCGGGGCGCAATTGACCGCCGATCAGCTGGATCAGATGGTGTCTTCTACTCCGACAGACGTGCAGTATCTCATGCTGGGCAACATACAGGACGGTATCATCGAAGATGAATTGCCTTATCTGACCGGCTTGGAGAAGAAGCTTGACAAGTACTGCATCAAAAACAATATGCTCATTATCTCCAAAAACGGAGCTCCGTTTAAAATCGCAGTTGCTGAATTGTCTGATAAGCGGAAAGTGCTTGCAAACGGAAACCTGTACATTATCGAACTGGACGAGAGCAAGGTAGATCCTTATTACCTCAAGGCTTTCTTTGAC
>Ga0310697_10003079_pt1 | contig 17100 bp, 12 predicted proteins | sample 172DNAGHGlowgp2_FD_203883 | JGI IMG/M metagenome (GOLD analysis project Ga0310697, IMG submission 203883) | Sheep rumen microbial communities from Palmerston North, Manawatu-Wanganui, New Zealand - 1728 DNA GHGlow gp2 (v2) (version 2) | ecosystem: Host-associated > Mammals > Digestive system >... | reverse complement strand
ATCAGCTTCTGAAGGACGCGGGCGCGCTGCGGCGCAGCGAGCAGGGGACCGACCGTATCATGGACAGCGGCGACCTCGAGCGCGAGCGCGGCATCACGATCCTGTCCAAAAACACCGCGGTCACCTACGGCGACACGCGCATCAATATCGTTGACACGCCGGGTCACGCGGACTTCGGCGGCGAGGTCGAGCGCATTCTGCAGATGGTCGACGGCGTTCTGCTGCTGATCGACGCGTTCGAGGGCTGCATGCCGCAGACGCGGTTCGTGCTCCGTAAGGCGCTGGAGCTCAACAAAAAGGCGGTCGTCGTCGTGAACAAGGTCGACCGTCCGGAAGCGCGTCCCTACGAGGTCGTGGACGAAGCGCTGGAGCTTTTCATCGAGCTCGGCGCAACGGACGAGCAGCTGGATTTCCCGATCGTTTACGCCTCCGCGCGCAACAACATGTCGGGCTACGAGCCGGACCAGATGGAGAACAACATGCAGGCGGTGTTTGACACGATCCTGAAGGAGATCCCGTCTCCCGCGACGGATACCGACGCGCCGCTGCAGATCCTGTTCTCGACGATCGACTATGACGAATACGTCGGCAAGATCGGCATCGGCCGCATCGAGCGCGGCGTCGCGAAGCGCGGACAGATCATCACGCTGTGCGGCGGGCAGGAGAACCGCCGCCGCGACACGAAGATCACGCGGCTCTATAACTTCGAGGGCCTGCAGCGCGTTGAGGTCGAGGAAGCGCAGGCGGGCGACATCGTCTGCGTCGCGGGCGTGGAGGATCTGAACGTCGGCGAGACCGCGTGCGATCCTTCCTGCGTGGAGCCCATGCCGTTCGTCAAGATCGACGAGCCGACCGTTTCCATGATGTTCCTCGTCAACGACAGTCCGTTCGCCGGCAAGGAAGGCAAATACGTCACGAGCCGCAACCTTCGCGACCGCCTCTTTAACGAGGTCAAGACGAACGTTTCCATGCGTGTCGAGGAGACCGAATCGACCGATACGTTCCGCGTGAGCGGCAGAGGCGAACTGCATCTTTCGATCCTCATCGAGCAGATGCGCCGTCAGGGCTACGAGTTTGCGGTGTCCCGTCCGAAGGTCATCCTGCACAAGGACGAGAACGGCGTGGTGACCGAGCCGATCGAGGAGCTGACCATCGACGTGCCGCAGGAATACGTCGGCGCGATCATGGAAAAGCTCGGCATGCGCAAGGCGGAGATGACGGATATGACGGCGCTCGGCGATACCGGCACGCGCCTGAAATTCCTGATCCCCGCGCGCGGACTGATGGGATACCGTTCGGAGCTGATGACCGACACGCGCGGCAACGGCGTCATGAACCATATCTTCTACGGCTACGAGCCCTATAAGGGCGATATCGCCGAGCGCAAGACGGGCAGCCTCGTCGCGCACGAAACGGGCGATTCCTGCTCCTACGGGCTGTTCTACGCGCAGGATCGCGGCCGCATGTTCATCGGACCGGGCGTCCCGGTCTATGAGGGCGAGATCGTGGGCGAATGCGCGCGCGCGGACGACATCGTCGTCAACGTCTGCAAGAAAAAGCACGTCACCAACATGCGCGCGGCGGGCAGCGACGAAGCGCTGCGCCTGACTCCGCCGACCGTCTTTACGCTCGAGCAGTGCCTTGAGTTTATTGCGGACGACGAGCTCGTCGAGATCACGCCGAAAAGCATCCGCATGCGCAAGCGCATCCTTTCGAAGGAACAGCGCATGAAGCTTGCGGCAAGGATGATGAAAGAATCATGATCCGCAGAGCCGAAGAAAAGGACGCGCCGCGCATCTCCGCGCTTCTCAAACAGGTGCTGGAGGTGCACGCCGCCGTGCGTCCCGATATGTACCGCAGCGGCACGCAGAAGTATTCCGAAGCGGACGTGAAAAAGCTTCTTGCCGATCCGGACTGCGTGCTGTTCGTGGAAACGGACGAGACCGACCGCACGGTCGGCTACGCGATCTGCTTTGTGCATGAGATCGGGGACGACGGGATCGTCGTCGGCCGCAGAGAGCTCTATATCGACGATCTCTGCGTCGACGAGACGGCGCGCAGAACGGGCGTCGGACAGCGGCTTTTTGAACATGTGAAGGCGTTTGCGAAGGAGCAGGGCTTCGACTGGATCACCCTGAACGTCTGGAACGACAACGTGAACGCGCTTGCGTTCTATCGCAGGATGGGACTGACCGAACGCAAAACGATCCTGGAGTACAGGATCGACTGATCCCGGAGCCATGAAGAAAAAAGAAATCACGCTGTTTTTCGCGGCGGTCGTCAGCCACGTATTCTGGGGGTTCAGCTTCCTCGGCACGAAGTCTGCGCTGGGCGTGGTCGATAACGACCTGTATATGCTGCTGAGCCACCGGTTTCTGATCGCATTCGCCATCATGAACCTGCTGCTTCTGTTCCGCGTCGTGAAGATCGATTTCCGAGGTAAGGGGAAGCGCATCTGGCTCCCGCTGCTGATGGGACTGATGGAGCCGGTGATCTATTTCATCGGCGAGGAATACGGCGTCATCCATTCGACGACGATCTTTTCGGGGGTCATGATCGCGGTGATCCCGATCGTTGCGATCTTTGCGGCGATCCCGACCCTGCACGAGAAGCCGACCGCAGGGCAGGTGCTGTTCAGCTTTCTGTCGGTCGGCGGCGTGATCGGCATCGGACTGCTGACCAAGGACAGCGGCAGGCTTGACTGGATCGGCGTGGTCGGACTGGTCGTTGCCGTGCTGTCCGCGGCGGCGTACGGCATCCTTGACCGAGGACTTTCCGCGGAGTTTACCGCGTTTGAACGGACGTACCTGATGATCGGCATGGGCGCGGCGTGCTTCACGCCGATCGCACTCGTCCGGGTCCGGTTCGATCTGAGCACATTCTTTGCCCCGATGGGCGATCTGCGGTTTTTGCTGCCGGTGCTGTTCCTGTCGGTTTGCTGCTCGGTCGTGAGCTATTTTTTGCTGTCCTATATGGCGACGTATATGACGGTGACGCGCTCGACCGTATACGCGAATCTGACGACGGCGGTCTCCGTGATCGCGGGCGCGCTGATCCTCAGGGAGCCGTTCACATGGCTGTCCGCGGTATTCTGCGCGGTGATCCTGATCGGGATCTACGGCGTACAGCGCTTTGCAAGAAAGAATGAGCCCGAAATGCGCGGGCAGAAGACAGAATCCATACAAGAAGGAGAACCACAGTGAGAAAAGACGGCAGACGCGTTAAAACGGCACAGCCGATGTATCAGGTCGCGGCGCACATCATGGATCAGCGCTGCGATTCCATGAACATGATGGAGATCGACGTGCCGATCGAGCCGATGCAGGCATACCTCAACAAAAAGCGCGCGGAGGGCAAGGAATACTCGCATCTCGGACTGGTGCTTTCGGCGTACGTCCGCACGATCGCGGAGTATCCGATCATCAACCGTTTTGTCGTGAACAAGACGATCTACGCGCGAAACGAGATCGCGGTCGGCATGGTGGTCTTAAAGCCCGGCGAGACCGAGGGAACGATGAACAAGATGCACTTCAAGCCCGAATTCACGATCGACGACGTGCATAAGACGCTGGAACAGTATGTGACGGAGAACCGTGAGAAGGGCGACACGAATTCGACCGACGATCTCATTCGCAAGCTTCTGAAGGTCCCGGGACTGTGCCGCCTCGGCGTGTGCCTGTTCAAGGTCATGGACAAGTTCGGATGGCTGCCGAAGGGCATCATCGACGCGAGCCCGTTCCATTGCTCCATGACGATCACAAACCTTGCGAGCATCCGCACCAACGCGATCTATCACCATGTCTATAACTTCGGCACGACGACGATGATCATGGCGATGGGCGTCCCGCGCGAGGTCCCGCAGCGGAAGAAGGGGGAGATCGTGTTCGAGAAATGCATCCCGATCGGGATCGTCATGGACGAGCGCGTCTGCTCCGGCTCCCAGTATGTCGTCGCAAGCCGGAAGCTGCTGAACTACATGAAGCATCCGGAGCTCCTCGAAACGCCGCCGGAAACGGTGGTCGAGGATATCCCGTAAGCACGCTTGCTGCGCCCGCCGTCCGGCGGGCTTTTTTGCTGCGCAAAAACGCGCGGAACGGATCGGTGCTGTATGTAGAATATATGAAAAGAATCGCTTTTTCTTCTATATTGTTATTTACAAATCTATGCGGATGTGCTATACTCATATGGTAAATTTTGAGGAGAGTAGGCTTATGCGGATCAAGGGGCTCGAACTGCACAGATTCCGGAATTATACGGACCTTACGCTGTATCCGGAACCGGGGCTCAACATCCTCTCGGGACTGAACGCCGAGGGGAAGACCAACGTGCTTGAGTCGATCTTTTTATGCGCATTGGGAAGAAGCCACCGCACGCCGCATGACAGCGAGCTCGTCATGGACGGGATGACGGACGGCAGCGTCGCGCTTTCTCTGGAGACGCGCGGCGGCACACGCTCGATCCGCATTGAACTCTTTCGCGGGGAACGCAAGCGCGTGTATCTCGATGAAGCGCCGCTTTCCCGCTCGGGCGAGCTGATGGGCTGTCTGAACGTCGTGATGTTTTCGCCGGAGGACCTGCAGCTTGTCAAGGACGGTCCGCAGGAGCGGCGCCGCTTCCTCGACATGGAGCTGAGCCAGCTCAAGCCTGCGTACTACTACGCGCTGCAGCAGTACAATCAGGCGCTGAAAAGCCGCAACCTGCTTCTGAAGGAGGAGAGCGTCCCGTACGACATGATCGAGCTTTGGGACGAGCAGCTTTCTAAGCTCGGCGCGACGATCATGCAGAACCGCGCGGCGTTCGTCGAGGAGCTTTCCAGAAATGCGCAAACGCTCCACGCAAAGATGAGCGGCACGAAGGAGATCCTTGAAACGGTGTACGAGCCGACGATCCCGGTGCAGGATTACGACACGATGCGCGAAACGCTGACGGTGCAGCTCGGCGAACGGCTCGAGCGCGACGTATACCGCGGATTCACCTCGGTCGGACCGCACAGGGACGATCTGGGGCTTTTGCTGAACGGACGCGATCTGCGCGTCTACGGCTCGCAGGGACAGCAGCGCACCGCGGCGCTTTCCCTGAAGCTTTCGGAGATCGACCTTGTCCGCAGAGTGCGCGGCGAACGGCCGGTGCTGCTGCTGGACGACGTGTTTTCGGAGCTTGACGCGGAACGGCAGGCAAGACTGCTTGAGGTGGTCTCGGACTGTCAGACGTTTGTGACCTGCACGCATCTGGAGGAATTTGTGAAGGCGGGCGCGCTTTCCATGCAGGTTTACCGTGTTCACAACGGAAGGGTGGTGGAGGAATAATGCTTTTGCATATCGGAGAAAACCGCTTCGTGCCGACGGCGGACGTGATCGCGATCCAGCCGGCGGAACAGGCTTCCGCGGAGACGGAGCGCATCGTGCGCGACTGCGTGGAAGCGGGGCACTACTATCCGTCCTACGGACGGCCGAAGGCGTACGTGATCTGCTCCCGAAACGGCACGACGTACGTTTACGCCGCGGCAACGGCGATCCAGACGCTCAAAGAGCGATTGAATGAAAGTTTATCATAGAAACGGAGAACAGAACACAGTATGGAAGATTTGCAGCATGAAGTAAGCGCCGATTACGGCGCGTCACAGATCCAGGTTCTGGAAGGGCTCGAGGCGGTTCGCCGCCGTCCGGGCATGTATATCGGCTCGACCGATTCGAGGGGTCTGCACCACCTCGTCTATGAGCTCGTCGACAACTCGATCGACGAGGCGATGGCGGGGTTCTGCGATCATGTCAACATTGTGATCCACCGGGGCGAGACCGTGACGGTCAGCGACAACGGCCGCGGCATCCCGGTCGGCTATCACGAAAAGACCGGCAAGGACGCGCTGGAGGTCGCGCTGACGATCCTGCACGCCGGCGGCAAGTTCGGCGGAGGCGGCTACAAGGTCTCCGGCGGTCTGCACGGCGTCGGTCTTTCCTGCGTCAACGCGCTGTCCGAGGAGCTGACGGTCGAGGTGCGCCGCGGCGGAAAGATCCACCGGCAGCAGTACCAGCGCGGCATCCCCGTGACGAAGGTCGAGGTCGTCGGCGCGTGCGCCGAAAACGACACCGGCACGAGCGTGACGTTCAAGCCGGACGCGGAGATCTTCGACGAGGTCAGGTTTGAGTTTGCCAAGCTCAAATCGCGGTTGAGAGAGCTGGCGTTTTTGAACGCGGGCGTACGCATCACGGCGATCGACGAGCGCGAGGAGCCGCAGCTCGAGCGCGACTACTGCTTCGAGGGCGGCATCCGTTCGTTCGTGTCGTACTACAACAAAAATAAAGAGGTCCTGCATCCGGATCCGATCTATTTCTCCGCAAAACGCATGGAAAACGGCGAGGAGACCGCGACGGTCGAGATCGCGATGCAGTACAACGACGGCTACAACGAGGACATCTATACCTACGCGAACAATATCAACACGCACGAGGGCGGCGCGCATCTCGAGGGCTTCAAGCTTGCGCTGACCCGCGCGATCAACGACTACGCAAAGCGCGCGAACCTCTTTAAGGACAAGGACAGCTCGCTTTCCGGCGAGGACATCCGCGAAGGTCTCACGGCGGTCATTTCGGTCAAGCTGCAGGAGCCGCAGTTCGAGGGGCAGACCAAAACAAAGCTCGGCAACGCCGACATCCGTCCGCTCGTTTCCAACACGGTCTATAAAGGATTGTCCGAATTCCTCGACGAGAACCCGCAGATCGGCAGGCTGATCGTCGATAAGTGCCTGATGGCGTCGCGCGCACGCGAGGCTGCAAGAAAAGCGAGAGATCTGACGAGAAGAAAGACCGCGCTGGATTCGACCGCGCTGCCCGGAAAGCTAAGTGACTGCACCGAGAAGGACGCATCGAAATGCGAGATCTTCCTCGTCGAGGGCGATTCCGCAGGCGGCTCCGCCAAGATGGGCAGAAATCCGAAGTATCAGGCGATCCTGCCGCTTCGCGGAAAGATCCTGAACGTCGAAAAGGCGCGTCTCGACCGTATGCTCAGCAGCGACGCGATCAAGTACATGATCACCGCGTTCGGCGCGGGCATCGACACGGAGTTCGACGTCACGAAGCTCCGCTATCACAAGATCATCTGCATGACCGATGCGGACGTCGACGGCAGCCATATCCGCATCCTGCTCCTGACCTTCTTCTACCGGCATATGCGTCCTCTGATCGACGAGGGTTACGTCTACATCGCGCAGCCGCCGCTCTACCGCGTGAAGCGCGGCAAGATGCAGTGCTATGTGTATTCCGACGAGGAGCTCGATGAGAAGCTCAAGGAGATCGGACCCGACCCGAAGCCGGAGATCCAGCGCTACAAGGGCCTCGGCGAAATGAATCCGGAACAGCTTTGGGAAACGACGATGGATCCCGAACAGCGCCTGATGCTCAAGGTCACGGTCGAGGACGCGGTCGAAGCGGACCGGCTGTTTACGCTGCTGATGGGCGACAAGGTCGAGCCGCGGCGCGAGTTCATCGAGCAGAACGCGAAGCTCGTCACCGATCTGGACATCTGATGAGGTAAGACTATGGACGAAATGACAACGAACAACAGCCGCATCCGGCCGATCAATCTGGAACACGAGATGCAGAAAAGCTTCATCGCCTATGCGATGTCGGTCATCACGAGCCGCGCGCTCCCCGACGTGCGCGACGGCATGAAGCCGGTGCACCGCCGCATTCTGCATTCGATGGAGGAGCTCGGCGTCACGCCCGACAAGCCCACGCGTAAGAGCGCGCGTATCGTCGGCGACTGCATGGGTAAATACCATCCGCACGGCGACGCGTCCGTGTACGACGCGATGGTGCGTCTTGCGCAGGACTTCAACACCCGCTATCCGCTCGTCGAGGGACAGGGCAACTTCGGCTCCGCCGACGGCGACGGCGCAGCGGCGATGCGTTACACCGAAGCGCGCCTAAGTAAGATGGCAATGGAAATGATGCGCGATATCGACAAGGATACGGTCGATTTCGCGCCGAACTTCGACGGCACGCAGCAGGAGCCCACCGTGCTTCCCGCGCGGTTCCCGAACCTTCTGGTGAACGGCAGCAACGGCATCGCGGTCGGCATGGCGACGAACATGCCGCCGCACAATCTCGGCGAAACGATCGACGGGTTTGTGGCGCTGATCGACAATCCGGACATCACGGTCGACGAGCTGATGCAGTACATCCCCGGTCCCGATTTCCCGACCGGCGCAACGATCCTCGGCCGATCCGGCATCGCGCAGGCGTACCGCACCGGCCGCGGCAAGCTGATCGTCCGCGCAAAGACCGAGATCGAACAGCTGAGCGCGAACCGCAGCCGCATCATCGTGACCGAGATCCCGTATCAGGTCAATAAGGCACGGCTCGTCGAAAGCATTGCGGACCTCGTGCACGAAAAGCGCATCGAGGGCATTTCGGACCTGCGCGACGAAACGGACCGCAACGGTACGCGCATCGTCATCGAGCTCAAGAAGGACGTCAACGCGAACGTCGTTCTGAACAATCTGTACAAGCATACGCAGCTGCAGGACACGTTCGGCGTCATCAACCTCGCGTTGGTCGACGGCGAACCGAAGGTCCTGAATCTCAAGGAGATCCTGTACTACTATCTCCTGCATCAGAAGGAGGTCGTGACGCGCCGCACGCGCTTCGACCTGAACCGCGCCGAGGAGCGTCTGCACATTCTGGACGGTCTGCTGCGCGCGCTCGACGTGATCGACGAGATCATCGCGCTCATCAAGGCGTCGCCGAACGGACAGGCGGCAAAGGACGGTCTGTGCACGAAATTCGGCTTTTCCGAGCGTCAGGCGCAGGCGATCCTCGACATGCGTCTGCAGCGTCTCACCGGTCTCGAACGCGAACGTCTTCTGGAGGAGGACCGGCAGCTGCGCGAACGCGTTGCATATTTACGCACGATCCTCAGCGACGAGCATAAGCTTCTGGAGGTCGTCAAGGAGGAGGCGCTCGACGTCAAGGCGCGTCTTGCGGACCCGCGCCGCACCGAGATCACGCAGGCGCTGGACGACATCGACCTCGACGATATCATCCAGGAAGAAGAAATGGCGGTCACCATGACGCATTTCGGCTACATCAAGCGCACCCCGTCCGAGACCTTCCGCGCGCAGAACCGCGGCGGCAAGGGCGTTAAGGGACAGGCGACGAAGGATGAGGATTATGTCGAGCGCGTCCTGGTTTCCAGCACGCATGCGCCGATCATGTTCTTCACGAATATGGGCCGCGTGTTCCGCATCAAGTGCTATGCGATCCCCGAAGCGAGCCGCACCTCGAAGGGCATCCCGGTGGTGAACCTCTTGCAGCTCAGAACCGGCGAGAAGGTCACGGCGATGTTCATCGTCCCGCGTGAGGTCGAGGAGACGGGGTACCTTGTTACGGCAACCCGCGAGGGTCTCATCAAAAAGACGCGCATCTCGGAATGCATGAATATTCGCAAGGGCGGTCTCGTACTGCAGACCGTTCGCGAGGGCGACGAGCTGATCTCGGTGGAGATGAGCAGCGGCGAGCATGAATTTATCATCGCGTCCCGGAAGGGCAAGTGCATCCGCTTCCGCGAAAGCGACGTCCGCGCCACCGGCAGAGGCGGCATGGGCGTGCGCTCGATCCGGCTGGATGAAGGCGACGTCGTCATGGACATGATCCTTGTGCAGCCGGGCGGACTCGTGCTGACCGTCACCGAAAAGGGTCTCGGCAAGCGCACGGAGGAAAGCCAGTTCACGGTCCAGGGACGCGGCGGCAAGGGCATTCTTGCCATGAAGGCGACCGACAAGACCGGCGGACTTGCGTGCCTTAAGATGACGACCGAGGACGAGGACCTGCTTCTGGTCCGCGACGACGGCGTGATCATGCGGATGCCGGTCGATCAGATCTCGATCATCGGCAGAAATACGCAGGGCGTACGGCTGATGTCGCTCGACGGCGACACGAAGATCGCGAGCGTTGCGCTTCTGCCGCATCAGGAGATCGTTCCGGACGAAGACGAGACGGCGGAACCGGAAGCGAACGCGGAAGCGCCCGCAGCGCCGGAACCGACGCCAGAAACACCCGAAGGAGAAGCATAAGCCATGCTGAAGCTGCCGACTGCGCTCAAAGCCTTTGCCGACGCCCTTGCACGGGACGGGATAAAGCTCTGTGCGGTCGGCGGCTGCGTACGCGACGCGCTGCTCGGCCGCGCGGTGCACGACGTCGATCTTGCAAGCCGTTTGCTGCCGGATGAGATGCTCGCATACGCGAAGGCGTACGGGATCGAAGCGCGGATCGTACAGCGAACGCTGGGCACGGTGCTGCTCACCATCGACGGCGTCGATTACGAGCATACGACGTTCCGCACCGAATCCTACGGCGCGGGCGGCGCGCATAAGCCGGATACGGTCTGCTTTTCCGATTCGCCGGAAACGGACGCGTTCCGCAGGGATTTTTCGGTCAACGCGCTGTACGAATCCGTATCGGACGGAACGATCCTCGATCCGACCGGCGGGCTTGACGACCTCAGGCGGCGCGTGCTGCGCACCACGACAAAGGACCCCGCTGCGATCCTCCGGGACGACGGACTGCGGATCCTGCGGCTGGTGCGGTTTGCGGCGTCGCTGGATTTTGCGATCGATCCGGGCACATGGGAAGCGGCAAAGTCGAACGCCGCGCTGCTCGGCGACGTCGCATGGGAACGCAAGCGGCAGGAGCTTGACCGGATCCTTTTGGGACCGCGCGTATTCGATGCGCTCACGATGCTTCGCGACGTCGGCGCGCTGCCGTATCTGCTGCCGGAGCTCGTTTTGTGCGACGGGATGGAACAGCGGCAGGACTATCATAAATATGACGTCCTGACGCATTTGTTCCGCACCTGCGAAAACACGACCGCTGACCTCGGCATGCGGCTCACCGGACTTCTGCACGACGTCGGAAAGCCCGAGGCGCTCAAGAGGGACGGCAAGCTCTACGCGCACGACGTTTACGGGGCGGAGATCGCGCGGGCGATGCTTCTGCGCCTCCGGTATCCGAATACGCTGATCGCGCGCGTCTGCGGCGTGATCCGCCTGCACATGTTCGACCTCAGGGACGAAGCTTCGGAGGCGACGATCCGCAAGCGCTTTGCCTGCTTCGGCAGAGAAACGACGGCGGACCTGATCGCGATCCGCGAGGCGGACATCCGCGGCAGCGGGTATCAGACGGCTTTCGTCGCCGAACGCTGGCGCAGGATCTTTCGCGAAATGCAGGAGCAGCATGCGCCGTTTTCGGAAAGCGAGCTGAACATTTCGGGGGAGGACATCATGCGCGAGCTCGGACTGAAGGCGGGCGAACGAGTCGGGAGGATCAAGCACGCGCTGCTTTTGAGGTGCGCCGTGCATCCGGAGGAAAACGAGCGGAAGATCCTTCTGAAACGCATGCACGATTGCCAATAGGCAACATTTCTGTGTGGTTTTTGTGAATAATTCCCGTTCTGCCTTGCGGACGGCAAAAAATGTGTTATGATAAAATCGTTGCAGAATGGAAAGCAATACGAGGAACGGATATGAACAATAAACAAAAGCAAAAACGGGCATTTCTCGCGATCGCGCTTGCGGTCCTGCTTGCGCTTATCATTGCAATCTCTGCGGGGATCAGCTGCGGGACGAGCAAGTGCGCCGGCCAGACGTCACCGAATTCGCAGAGCAATTCCGATGTGATCGTCAGCGAGATCCTTGTCAGCAACAAGCAGACCGTGCGCGATCCGCTCGGAACGTACAGCGACTACATCGAGCTGTACAACAAGAGCGGCAAGGATATCGACCTGTTCGGCTACGGCCTGACCGATGACGAGATTTCCCTCTGGATGTTCCCGAGCGAATCGATCATCAAGGCGAAAAGCTATCTCGTCGTGTGGTGCATGAAGAACGATCCGACCAACGGCAACGGCTATCTCAAAATCAGAGGCAAGAACGGCGGGGAGGAGAAGGTCCTCGTGGCCGACTTTGCGCTCTCGAGAGAGGACGTTCTGCGCTTTGTCGATCCTTCCGGCACTGCGATCGCGACGGTCAGCCTGTCCGATTTCTATTCCGGACAGAAGGGCAGCGCAAACGCCTACGGCGTCGGCGACGACACGACTGTCATCGGCGGCAATTCGATCGCGTACGGCGACAACGGCGCATGGAAGATCATGAAGCCCACGCCCGGCTATCCGAATACGGAGCAGGGCTGGAACGATTACAACGCGTCGCGCCAGGCGGATTCCGAGACCGGCATTGCCGAGACGACCGACTGCCCGGTCCGCGTGACCGAATTCATGGCGTCGAACGGCACCGCGCACAAAGCGCCCGACGGGACCTACTGCGACTGGATCGAGCTGTACAATTCGGGAAGCACCGCATTCGATCTTTCGGGCTTCAGCCTCAGCGACGACGTGACGAAGCCGAAGAAATTCACGTTCCCGGCAGGAACGAAGATCGAAGCTTATTCCTATATCGTTCTGTACCATACCGCAAAGCCGATGGCGGGCGTATACAGCTTTGATTTCGGCCTGTCCTCGCAGGGGGGCGAAACGCTCGTGTTCACCACGAACAACGACCTGATCGTCGACATGATCGAATTCGGCGTGCAGCCGAAAAACTGCTCCGACGCGCGCATCTACACCAACGGTTCCTTCGATCCGTCCGCGGCGTTCGAGATCTCGGACAAGCCGACGCCCGGCTACGACAACACGATCAACGGACGTTCTCTGTTTGAGGAAAAGGAGAACGGTCCGATGGGCGTGCACGATATCTCCATCAACGAGGTTTTGACGGACGGCTATCATGTGACGTACGCGCAATCCAAGAGCACGAACAGCGAACGCCCGTTCGACGCCGACCTCGGCAGCTGGATCGAGCTGTACAACAGGTCCGACACGTCGGTCGATCTGTCCGGGTATTCGATCACGGACAACGAACGAAAACCGAGGAAATGGGTTTTTCCTGACGGAACGAGTATCGCCGGAAAAGGATATCTCGTCCTGCAGATGGAAGGAAGTCTGCCCCGTGAAGGTCAGTCCGAAAAGGACGTGACGTCCGATCAGAGAAAATTCACGCTGAACTTCGATGTAGCGGCAACGGGGGAAACGCTGCTGCTGTACGACGCGGCAGGCACGCTGATCGATCGCGTGATCGTTCCGGCGGCGCATTCCTGCGTATCCTACGGACGCGACGCGACCGGCGCATGGAAGCTGTTCGACAAGCCGACCGAAGGCGAGGCGAACGATACGAACGGCCGCGGGATCTTCTGCGAGGCTGCAACGGCGGACACGCACAGCGGCATCTATAAGGACGTGCAGACGGTGAATATCAGCGTGCCCGAGGGCTGCTATGCGACGTATACGCTTTCGTGCGGCAAGGAAAACGATCCGGTCAAAAAAACGACGCCGACCGAGTCCGATACGCGCGTGACGGGACCGATCGCGATCAAGGAGAACACCGTGCTGCGCGTGCGCACCTTCTCGCAGGACAACAGCCGGTATCCGAGCGACGTCCGTTCCTATACGTACGTGATCGTCAACAACGAGGAGACCGTCGAAGCGCACAATACCACGCTGCCTGTCGTGTTCCTGGTCACCGATCCCGAAAACCTCTGGGATACCAAGTACGGCATCTATGTCAAGGGAGAAGACTATACCGGCAAGGGCGAGGCCGATGAAATGATGATCGGGCAGTCCGACAAGAAGGAAACGATGGGCAAGTATGCCAACTTCAATATGAAGGGGCGCATGTGGGAAAAGCCCGCGACGATGACGTATACGACGGCAGGCGGCGGGGAAGTCCTGTACGAGACGAACCTGTATATCCGCATGTTCGGCGCATTCTCGAGAAAGCTTGCGCAGAAGGGCATTGCGCTGATCGCCAGAAAAGGTCTCGGCAGCAGCAGCCGTATCGACTATCCGGTCTTTGCGAACCGCCCCTTCGATTCGTATAAATCCCTCGTGCTGCGCGCGTCGGGACAGGACGCGGCGCTCTCGCGCATCCGCGACATCATGGTGCAAAGCCTTCTGGACGATGCGGACGTCGATATCGCGAATCAGGCGTTCGTCCAGTGCATCGTGTATCTCAACGGGCAGTACTGGGGCGTTTATAACCTGCGTGAAAAGATCAGCAAGTTCTATATCGCGCAGCATTACGGCATTCAGGACGTCGACTCGCTCGATATCCTTCGCTGGAACGGCAACAACGAACAGTGCGTCGTCTGCGGCGACGGACTGCAGGACTATAAGGATCTGATCGCGTTCTGCGAAAACCATAACTGCGATCTGTCGAATCCGTCGGATTACGAATACGTCTGCCGGCAGGTCGATGCGGATCAGTTTGCGATGTACTGCGCGTTCGAGATCATCATCGGCAATACCGACACCGGCAACATCAAGTGGTGGCGTTCGTCCGAGAAGGACAACAAGTGGCGCTGGATCCAGTACGATTACTGCTGGGCGATGAACGGCGACAATGCGAACCAGGAGGCGTCGTCCTCCACCGGCTACCGCCGCGATTACTTCTGGAAGTATTTCGATCCGGCGGGACATGGCGCAGGCAAGGGCTTTTCGACGGTGCTCGGAAGATCCATGATGTCGAACAACGACTTTGTCAAGCTTTTCCTGAAATACTGCGCGTATTTCTATAATGAAGTCTTTACGCCGGAGAAGATCGTCGCAAAGGTGGACGTGCTGCAGGAGAACATCCGCAGGGAGATGGAAACGTTCGACCTTGTTCGCTGGAGACCGTACCATAATCTGTCGACCAAGGGCTGGAACAGCCATTGTGATAAGATCCGGCAGTACGCGAGAAACTATCAGGACTGGTACCTGTATTACTGCCAGCATTACATCAACGAGCATACGCATTATCACCTCAGCGACGAGGAGATGATCCGACTGTTCGGAAAGGTAGGCAAGATTTCATGAGTTTCGTGAAGATCAGACCGAATGCAAAGGGATATCGGCACGAGCTGAAATATGTGATCTCCGACGCCGACGCAGAGCTTCTGGCGATCCGGCTGAACGCTGCGATGAAGCCGGATCCGTACGCGCAGAAGACCGGCGGCGGATACCACATCCGAAGCCTGTACTTTGACAATGCGTACGACGAAGCGGTGGAGGAAAAGGTCGCTGGCGTCCAGTATCGCGACAAGTGGCGTATCCGCATCTATAACTTTTCCGATCGCGTCATCAAGCTGGAGCGCAAGCACAAGAACGGTCAGTTCATCAAAAAGGACAGCCTTTCCCTCAAGCGCAATCAGGCGGAAGCGCTGATCGCGGGGGAGTACACCTTCCTGCTGTATCTCAACAGCGCCTTCGCGAAGGAAGCGTACGCCGCGTTCCGCACGGAGGGGCTGCGGCCGAAGGTGCTCGTCGATTATTACCGCGAGCCGTTCGTATTTCCGCTCGAGGACGTACGCATCACACTCGACCGGAATATCCGCACCGGATATCTTTCCACCGATCTTTTCGATCCGCACACGATCACGTATCCCGCGACGGAGCTGATCGGGCAGTGCGTGCTCGAGGTCAAGTTCAACAACTACCTCGATCCGTATGTGGCAGAGCTCATACAGCTCCCCGCGTCGCTGAAAACGGCGGCAAGTAAGTACCTCTTTTGCAGACAATACGACTGCTGATATTATAAGAAAGAAATTCATTTGGAGGATAGTATGGATTTATCAACTACTCTGCGGGAAATCTTCAATTTCTCTACCAACCAGGTTCTGCCGCTGCTCGTGACCGTGGTCCTGGCGTTCGTGATCGGACTGTTCGTGTACCTGATCTATCGCCTCACGTTCTCCGGCGTTATCTACTCAAAGACGTTCAACATGAGCCTGGTCATGCTGACGATGGTCACGACGATGGTCATCCTCATCATGTCGAACAACGTCAAGCTGTCGCTCGGCATGGTCGGTGCGCTGTCCATCGTGCGTTTCCGTACCGCGATCAAGGATCCGATCGACACCGTGTTCATGTTCTGGGCGATCGCCGAGGGCATCGTGCTCGGCGCGGGTTTCTACCTTGCCGCGATCATCGGCGCGATCCTGATCGGCGTGTTCATGCTGTTGCTCGCCTCGTCCAAGAAGAAGGCGTCCCTGCCGTATCTGCTGATCCTGCACTATGAAGAGCGTGCAAGTAAACAGGTCAAGGCGATGGTCGCGCAGATCCCGTACGCGCGCGTCAAGTCCAAGACCGTCCAGCGCGAGGGCATCGAGCTCGCGGTCGAGCTCCGCGTCCGCTCCAGCGAGACCGGCTTTGTCGATAAGTTCCTGCGCGTCGACGGCGTCTACGACGCCACGCTGATCGCACATCAGGGCGATATGATCTCGTAATTTACAACGTTTCAATTCGGAAGCATCGAAGGGTGCTTCCGATCTGTATATAGGAGGAACAAATGGAACTGTTTGATATGCTGGACTGGCATCAGCCGGAATCCGTTCAAGAAGAAGGACGTAGGATCGCGCGCACCATAACCGATATTACACAATTCATGCAACCTCTTTCTGAACGATACAGCAAGAACGTATGGGACAACTGCGCAATGATCGTGACAGAAAAAACGGATCCGGAATTGGAGCCGTTTCTGAAAGCTTTGCTTGAATGGACGCAGGATCTGAATTGGCCGGGCGCTCTAATGATCTTGAACAGGCTGAAAGTATTTTCAAATTCGCAGGCATTGGAAGAAACGGTGGAGCAGTGTTTGGCGGAAGCAAGGGCGCAAAATGATGATGTATGGGAGAAGACACTTCTGCAATTGATTCGATAGGAATTGCCCGACAAAACTCATCAACGAACTGTAGGGGGCGTCGACCTCGACGCCCCGGAAGGCATTGCATACATGGTATAATCGGGAAGCGGATTTCAATCCGCTTCCTATTTTTTATGCCTGCAAAAATATATTGTGGAAATCGTCGAAAAGGGTATTGACAATGTGGGAGAAGAGGAGTAATATAAGCGGCGTTCGAGCTCCGGAGGGAGTCGACAGCCGAAAAACTTTCGCGAAAAAAACTTCAAAAAAGTGAAAAAAAGGTGTTGACAAACGGAACGGAGTGAGATATACTAACGAAGCTGTCCCGCAAAACGGAGACAGCGAAGCACCTTGAAAACTATATAGTGCATCAA
>Ga0310697_10003078_pt1 | contig 17101 bp, 19 predicted proteins | sample 172DNAGHGlowgp2_FD_203883 | JGI IMG/M metagenome (GOLD analysis project Ga0310697, IMG submission 203883) | Sheep rumen microbial communities from Palmerston North, Manawatu-Wanganui, New Zealand - 1728 DNA GHGlow gp2 (v2) (version 2) | ecosystem: Host-associated > Mammals > Digestive system >... | reverse complement strand
CATACTGGAAATGATTGCCGAGAAACACTACCGGTATGACGGCATAGTCGTGGTGAGCGATTGCGAGTTCATGTGGGACCGCCCCGACTGCTGGAAAAAGATTGCGATTATCCGTGTGCAGCCCAGCGTCAAGTTCGGGGACGAGGCGGATTATTCGTTCCCGGAATGGTGCAGGTACCAGGTGGATGATTCCGATACCGGGATATGACACGGTTGGATTTGAAACTTATTTTTTATATATTTTTAAACTAAGGATAAATTATGCAACTTGACAAAGACCAAAACCACATCCTCCAGCTTTCCGACATCCATCTTGGTGAAAACTATGACGGGAAGTTTGACACGAAGGACACCTTTGATCGCACCATCGCGCACGCGAGTAGCATCAAGCCGAGCGGCGGATTTGACGCCGTGGTCATTACCGGCGACATCGCGGACCCGGAAGGCCCCGTTGACAACTATCTCTATGTCCTGAAATCGGCGAAGGCGCTGTGCAACAGGAACTGTAACCTTTTCGTTACACCGGGAAACCATGACAACCGGGAAAAGCTGCGCAAAGCATACTGCATGGCCACGGGTAATGTCGACGAAGGGAACGAATTTCTGACGCCCGGGATGCAGTTCAAGATGGCCAAGGTCGGTCACAAGACGATCGTGCTTATCGACACTGGCGATGGCGTCCCGTTTGAGGGCATGCTCCGGCTCAGCCGCTATGCCTATGACCAGGGCGATCATTTCCATGCCGCGGACACTCTCCTCTTTACGCACAAGCCGTTCAAGAGCGAAGGGAACCTCTATCACCGTTTCATGAAGGACAACATGCTCCCGGACAAGATGAACGCCGACCTGGGCAGGTACATTGCCGGATATTTCTGCGGACATCTGCATCATGCTGCTCGGTTCGAAGCGGCTTTCCCTGTGTATGTTGCCCCGGGCATCCAGACACAGATTGATCCATACCGCAAGGAAATCGACGCCATTGTGATGCCGGGCTACAACATCATCTCCTTCAACAACTATTCCAATTCGACGGTCAGAGTCCATACGGTATTCGTGGAGGACTAGGCGAATGGGGACTTCTTTGGAAACTGAAAACTCAAACCAACAAAAGGAATGACTATGGCTACAAAAGGCAAATTCGCGAAAATCGCCGAAGCGCTGGCGCCGCATAAAATCGAGTTATATTGCGACGGTATTGGCAATTTCGGGTGTGAGTTCAACGGCTACTCGCTGCTCGCCCACCTGGAATCCGATACGGTCGTACCGTTCTACAACAAGTGGGCAACCGTTGACAAGGCAAACCGTCGTTTTGAGGCCGGGCACATTATCCCGATCGCCGGCGACACATTCACCAATGCGGACTTCGAAAATATGACGGTTGAACAGGTTGTCACCCGTGTTCTTGCGTCCAAGGCCGCTCTCCTTGCGCAGATCCCGGAAGCGAAGTTCCTGAAACAGTCCCCGTCCGGTGGCCCCATTCGCCGTAATCTCCTTATCGTGTTCGAGGGAGTGGACAATTCCGGCAAGACAACGATTTCCAAGAAGCTCGCGAAGAAGATGAAATGGTTCGAGTGGGCCAAGGAACCGTGTTTCAGCACCAAGTATGCCGACTACCTCAATTCCGCCGCGTTCAAGGGCAAGGATGCCCTCCGCGAGGTAAAGTATCTGCAGGGCCGTCTTTCCCGCCAGGATTTCTACCACGACAACGCAGTGCTTCTCGACCGCTATTTGTGGAGCGGACTGGCATACGCCAAGGCCTTCTCGCCGTCTATCTTCAGCTTCTGCGAGGCGCTCTATACCGAGTTCAGCATCTTCAAGAAGCCGGACCTCATTTTCTACATGCGCACTCCGCTTGCGACCTGCTATAACCGCGAACCTGCCTTGAAGAAGGAGCCGGGGCGTCTTGAACGCATCGAGGACGCCTACATGTCGACGAAGCACCTTCTCACGGAAAAGAAGGTCCCGATCGTGGAGATTGACGGCCGCATGTCCATCGACGAATGTGTGGACTTCTGCTACAAGACAATCGTCAAGCGCTTCCGTGACCAGGTCATCCTGAAAGTGTAGCAACATATTTCTGTAGCCATAGGCCCGTTGTGTGGGTAACCGGTGGATAGGCGAAGAAACCACAAAATGTTGTGGTTTTTAGCCGAAAATTGGTTGCCGCATGACGGGTTTTTGCTATATTTTGGGAAGCAAAATAACACATGGACACGAAACAGTGCAACAGTTCACAGACACCCGTTCGATGGCGATGTTCCTAAAGGACATTGCAAAGTCAAAACCACTCACGCGGGCCGAGGAGGGCATACTTGCCGGCCTGGCCCAGAAGGGGAACCGCGCGGCGAGAGACAGGCTGACAACGGCGAACATGCGGTTTGTCCTTGCGGTGGCCCTGACCTACAAGGGAACGCCGCTGGAGGTATGCGACTTGGTGAACGAGGGGGTCGTCGGACTTCACAAGGCAATCGACAAGTTTGATCCGAAAACCGGGATGCGGTTCATAAGCTATGCCGTGTGGTGGGTCCGTTCTTACATGGGGAAGGCAATCAATGAATATGGGTATGGTTCCATCAGGCTCCCGGCAAACAAGTACAAGAAGCTGCATGACAGCATCAAGACCGGCGATACAAGCAAGTTGAACGACCAGGAACTGAAAATGCTGCCGTTGATGCTTCCGTCCGCAAAGATTGACGGGACGGTGGATGACGATTCGGACACCCTGCTCGCCGAGATTATTGGCGACCCGAAGTCGATGGACGGGTTCAAGGAGATAGAAGATAGGGAACGCAGCGAGCTTCTGCGCGGGCTTCTCGACACATTGCCGGAAACTCCCCGCAAGTCGCTCGAACAGCACTTTTTCGATAACTGTTCACTCGAAGAATTGCAGTGTGACCTGAAGATTAGCCGCGAGCGCATCCGGCAGATAAAGAACCGCACTATCGAGCGCATCCGGGCATCGCGGACATCCTCGGGAACGCACGCGGCGACACTACTTCGCGAGTTGTGCGCCTAGTTTCGGTATTTGCTGGGACGGGAACCGGGCCCTTGACAGGGACTGGGCTTCCGGTGTCATCGAGGCCGCTTCAAGCCGGGCGAGAGCACCCTGCTCTCGCCGTGATACCGGATCGTTCAGGTCGTCGATTGCCTTGTTTGCCTCGAGGGCAATGCCGTTGGAGAATTGCAGTTCAAGACCGTTGAGATACTGTATCGGCTTGATTTCGCCATAGAACATGTCGCTGTTCACATAGTACAGGCACCAGCATGTCGCGATGACATGGTCGTCGTTCGTTCCCGCGCTGGAACCCCAGGTATTCTGGGTGAGGCGGGTAAACGACATGAACTCCTCGATTGTCTTCTTGTCATGGAGTTTCAGGTAGCCGTTTTCCACATACAGCTTCGCGAGCATGACGCCGTTTTGCTTCACCTGGTTGTTCACCCACAGGCCGCGGAGGTCGTCGTCGTAGTTCTGTATGTTGTCGTAGCCGAGGACGCTGAAGAATATGTAGTAGGTTCGCGAACCTGGGCCGTTGAACTCGATCGTCAGCGGCGGGTTCCCGTAAACCGAGAGCAGTTCCGCTGCGCGGGCGCAGAACTCCTCGACCGTGACCTGGTTGGACGAAAGAACCGCCACCTGTTCAAGTTCCAGGTTGGACTTCGCAAGCATGATTTGCAGACAGTGGTTGTCCTTTCGGATGCCGTAGCCGGAGTCGATTGCCGCGACATACAGCCAGCCGTTCTTTTCGAGTTCATGCGGGTAGAGAGGCTCTCGATAGATGCGGAGGTCCATGCCTGCGGGGATCTTGGATTTCGGGAGTATGAGGGGCTCCTCGGATTTCAGCTGCTGCAACTTCTTGAAGTCGATAAGCGTGATGGCGGAACCGATGAACTCGCACTCGAACTCCTGCCGGAACCGCATTTCGCCGCTTCGCTCGAGTTCCGCCTTTCCCCACTCCTCAGTACGGCCCGGGACCTCTTTCCACAGAACGACGGAGCGGACATACTTGTTCTTCAATTCTTCGAGCGTGGCGGTGTCTTCTTCGACCGCGGTTTGCCACATGTCGTAGAAATGGTTCATGCCGTTGGGTGTGGAAGTTATGATGACGCGGCTGGTCGTACCGGATGTGATGGTGGGCATGACACCGGCGAGGAACTCGCCCGCCATCTTCGGGCGGAGGAAGGCAAATTCGTCGAGATAGAGGAGGTTGAGGGAATAGCCGCGGACGCCGTCCGGCGTGGTAGCCGCGATCAGGACACGGGTCTTCGTCGTGAACTCTACCGACAGCTTGTTCCACAGCGTAACGCCTGGCTGCATCCAGAACGGGAGCGCCAGGTAGGTTTCGCGGAACTGCTGCAACTGTTCCTTGGCAAGCGACAGCTTGTTTCCGAGCATCATGATGGTCTTGCGGCGATGGAACACGGCATACCATAGGATGAACGCACGGACGACGGTGGACTTTCCCACCTGGCGTGACCACTTATTGATGTTGAAGCGGTACTTCATGAACCGCAGGATTGCCGCCCTTTGATACGGGTATAGCTTCATCAACTGGAAGCCGTGGTCAAGCGTGTTGATGTAGACATAGTGCTCGATGAAGTATATCGGGTCTTGCGCACACTTCTTAATCTCCTGGAACATCCAGGGCTTCATCGAAACTTTGTCACGCGAATCGCGTAGATTGTCTATACCGTTAAAAGGCATCTGCTATAAGGCTCCTTAGATTGGCATGGTGCCGCATATTCGCCAGCCACGGGTGCTGTCCCATGTGTCCCAGACGAACCATGCGTGGCACATCGTCGTCGCCCAGCGCTTGCCGTTCTCGTCAGTGGGCTTGCCGTTGTTCCAGGTCGCCATGCGCTTCGAGAACGGGAAGCAGAACGCGGGCGGGTTGTTCAGCAGGTCGGCCTGCCGCTTCTCCCCTTCCCAATACTGGATTTTCAGGAACATCGCGAGGATCCCGTCCGGGGTAAGCAGGCTGCGGCACTTTTGAACAAATTCGAGTGCGAGCGAGTAGGGTGGGTTCGACACGATGAGGTCGAACTTGCGGTTACCGAAATCGGTCGTGAGGAAATCGCCGACGACGGTGTTCGGGTAGCCACGATCGACGATGTCGGTGAACATGGTGTCGTGGATTGACGGGTAGATTTTCAGGACCCTGTCCGCGATGTTCCCGTTCCCGACACACGGTTCGAGGAACGACTTCGGTCTGACAAGATACTTTCCGACACGGTCAAGCGCGGCGAACAGCTTGTCAACGGCAGCCGGGTCGGTTGCGTAGAAGTCGTTGTCCACTCGTCCGTTTTCCGGGTTTCCGCCGGCCAGTTTAGCTCCTTGCATGTTATCCTCTCAAAAGATATTTTACGGATGCGCCGACCATTGCCGCGAGGGATAGTAGCGCGGGCGTGCCGAGGGTTACATACCAGAAGGCCCGGCGGAACGACCATGTTTCGGTTTCGTTGTGGTAGATGCCGATCGTGCCCATGGCGATGACAAATTCGAGCTGCAAGAAAATGCCCGCGAGCTGCAGGGCATTTGTGTAAGGCTGGCTTGATTTTGGAAGTCTGACTAACATGGCAGTAACCCCTTGTTTCCAGGTTAGAAACTAGGTTTTAGGCGGTCGGTCTCGGCTTCCGCTGTTCGTGCAGGACTTCAAGTATTTCCGCGGGGACCCACCGGTCCACCAGGTCCTTGATTTCCTGGCTCGCCTCCATGTAGGCGTATGGGGAGTACATCCTGAACTCGAAGTTGTTCGCGATGTCCTCGGTTACCTGTTCGCGCTTTCCGGGTGGCAGTACATACCTTCCGAGGTCGGGGTTGGACGAATCCATGTAGCCGTCCCGGAACAGCGTGACCAGTTGCATCAGCCACTGGCCGTTCCTCCCCTCGGGCCGTTCGTCGTAGAAGTCCCAGGGGATTTCGGTGTGGGCGATCGGGTCGTATTCCAGAGAGACATGCGGACCCTCGAACAGCGCCATGCCGAGGCAGGCGTATGCGCACTCGCACATCGCCTTGCGGGCGATGCTGCTGAGTTTAGGGTTACGCATTGCTTCCTGGAACTTGCTCATCTACATATCGTCGTAGCTGTCGGTGGAACCGGCCTGCGCGAGGATGGCGCCCACTGCACGGTTGGAGTTCCAGAGGGAATTGGACTTCTTTTCGCCCACTTCCTTGCCACCGCGTTCCTCGCCGGAGTAGCGGGTGTCCACATTGATGTTGTACAGGTAGTCACGGAGCTGCGGAGCGAGCTTGGACGCGATGAACTGGGTGAACTTGTTCTGCCGGACGAACCAGTGCGAGATGACACCCTCGTTAATCTTCGTCAGCTGGGAGAACGGCATGGAGTTGATCTTGTCGGTCGCCTGCTTCACGAGACCGGTAAGGAAGGACTTGGCCTGGTGGGCCGGGATGCCGGAGACCGCGGCCATTGTGCCGAGATCGGCATCGTCCGGGTTGCCGAGCGCACGGAGAACCCACTGGTAGTCGAGGGCGTATTCACCGCCACGATAGGTCGCAAGGGTGTTGTCTTCGTCGATTTCGGATGTCTTCGCGAAGATCTTCGCATCCTTGATGCGGGGGCCGAGGGCGGTGCGGACCGCCTCTTCGATTTTCTTGAGGATTTCCGTGTTGCTGATGTCGGTTGCCTGGAACACGAAGTAGCAGCCATCGCTCATGGTGTCGTGCATGCAGGAGTAGGTATTGCCTTCGTCGATGCCTTCGCCGACCTTGTCTTCGAGCGCCTTGTTGATGTTGGACTGCACGAGTTTGGACTGGGTCGGGTTACCGTGATAGCCGACCACGACACCCGGGTAGTTTTCCTTGGTGAGGACGCCGGTGTGGTACTTGAACCAGTATTTTGCGGTATCTTCCTGGTTGACTTCGGCCGCAGGTTCTGCCGCCTTCTTTTCGGGGCGTGGGGTGGCCTTCTTGACCGGGGCAGCCGGGGCTTCGGGTGCCATGACATTGACATATTCTTCAAGGTGGCCGAGCGCGTCATTGAGACCGCCGAGGAGACCGAATGCCTGTGCGACCACTTCCGGGCCTACCCAGTAACGGGCGTCGTTCTGGTCGAAGATGCCGTTTCTGATGTCGATGAGGGCCTTCACATGGCGCTTGACATCGGCCATCTTGGGTTTTGCTTCGGAGATGTCGTCGGTGAGGAGGCCGAGCGTCTTGCCGAAGTCTTCCTTGACATGGATGAACTTCTGGGTCCCGAACTTGTTGTCGCAACGGTTCATCGCCTTGAAGAACTCTTCGGAGAGCTTGGTGACATAGGTGGTCAGTTTGTCCGCGTCGGGGTCGTTTGCCGCGACATCTGCCTGGATGGCCTCGCGGACATCGGATTCGACGAGGACGACAGTATCATGGATGTATTTCGCCTGGTCGGGCATCTGGGCTTCGAGGAGGCCCATGTACTGCTTGAAGTCATAAAGTCCGGGAATGAGCATTTTTTCCTGCCTGTAATGGTGATTTTATCATAGTTTAGAAAGGCGATGCCCATCTTTTGCTATATTTCTGTCAAGTACGGCCGGTTCCCCGGTGGTCGCGGAGCCGAGCCGGACAAAAACCATATATCTACAGGTCACTATATGCCCTTAAATGTAAAATCAATCAACCATATCACTCGCAGAAGTACGGCCATGCTGAAAATCAACCCGGACGAATATCCAGGAAACATTGCCGCCGTTTTGACCCCCAGAAATTGCCAGGAAGGGACCATCAAGCTGCTTTTCCAGATTGTCTCCCCCATCGGCACATGCTATGTGACTACCCCGCCGTTCCAGCTATCGCTTGACGAACGCGGGTTTTTCTTTAAGATGATGGCACCGCTGTCCGGCGCTATCGACTCCGCCGGCCTGGTCAAGTGGCTCGAAGAGCGTAAACTCGTGAATAAGGATGGCATATTCGACGAGGCAAGCCTTATCGGCATGCCGGTGATTGCCAATGTCGAAGTCCATAGCAATACGCTCAAGAACGGCAGCCGCTTCCGTTCGCAGCAGGTGACCTACATCAAGGCTGCCCCGGACAACTACAAGCTCGACCCGGCCTGGCTCATCCCGAGTTCCTTCGGTGACCCGCGCTACGACATCCAGTATGCGGAATGTCTTGAAGTCGACGAGCCGATGAACGGGGCCAATGACGATTATAACTACCCGGATGAACAGGTATAAGCATGTTGAATGTCAAGATTGAACCGCAATTCGTACAGTCTGTCATGCGCGTCGCGATGGATGCGGTGTATCATGACGGCCTGGAATCGTTTACTGCCGGCGCGGCGGTAGCCTCCAATGTCGACGGGCTGAAATCCTGGATTACGGGCCTTATAGACGCGGTGTCCGCGGGTATGCACTCCGGCAAGCTGGATCCGTTCCGCACGGACCCGCGCGACTGGCTAATCAAGAACGGTTACTTAAAGGAAACTAACAATGGATTATAAAGAATATGCAGAGACCTGCGAAGTTCTCTTGAAGTGGGCAGAAGCATACGCGGCCGGCGAAAGCATGGTTGATGATTCCGTGTATGACGCCAAGTATCTCGAATTGAAGAAGTTCGAGGCGGAAAATCCGGCATTTATCCTCGCCAATTCCCCGACGCGGTGCGTTGTCGATGGCGCGGTCGGGTTCCGCAAGGTAAAGCACATTATCCCGATGATCTCGATCTCCAACTCCAACGGAATTGAGGAGACTATCGAATGGGCTACGCGCATGTTTGGGCTCTCGGGAAGTCCGTTCCCGGAAGACAGGAAGGGTGTCGAGTCGCTGGAACTCGAATACAAGATTGACGGTCTCGGCCTTGCCCTCCATTACAAGGAAGGCCAGTTCGTCGATGCCGTCACCCGTGGCGTGGATAATGTAGGCGACAGCGTCTGGGAGAACGCGCTCCGCATCAGTTCCATCCCCAAGACCATCCCGCTCATGGGCAAGGTGGAAATTCGTGGCGAGGTCGTCTGGAAGTTCGACGACTTCGAGAAATACAATGACCAGCTCGACGAGGAAGGCAAGAAGCGCATTTCCAACCCGAGAAATGGTGCGGCTGGTACATTGAAATCGCATGACCCGCTCGAAGTGGAACGCCGTAACCTCTCGTTTATTGGCTATCTCATTGTCCAGGGTAGCCCGAAGCGCTACCAGTCCGAGGACATCGATCTGCTTGGGCAGATGGGGTTCGAAGTGCCTCCGCATTTCGTCGTCAGCAACCTGGATGACCTTCGCACGGTCGCGGAAAACCTCCGCGAGAAGCGTTACGAACAGGAATACCCGATTGACGGCGTAGTGTTGAAGGTGAACGACAAGCAGGACCAGGCCCGTTTCGGCTATACTGCAAAGTCCCCGAATTTCTATCGCGCCTACAAGTTCCCGCCCGAAGAAAAGGTCACCGTCCTCCGTTCCGTCGAGCAGTCGGGCGGCATGTCCGGTGCAATTACCCCGGTAGCAGTCAGCGACACGGTGACACTCGCAATGACCAATGTGAGCAGGGTTTCCCTCCACAACTGGCAACTCGTTGAATATCTTGGACTTACCGAAGGATGCCACATCATTCTCCGCAAGGCCGGCGAAATCATTCCTGAGTTCGTGAAGTGTGTCGAGACTGGCAGGACCAAGGACAACTACAAGATGCTCATCGACTTGAAGAAGGAACCCGGCAGCTGGTGGGACGACCATCCGGCACCCGAAAATGCCATCCGCGCCCCCAAGGTTTGCCCGTTCTGCGGCTCCGAGCTTGTGCGCGTGGCCACACAGGATGGCGACGATGGCGCCGCGCTCGTGTGCCCGTCCGAAACCTGCCGCTCCAAGATTGTCGCGAAGATGATCAAGTTTGTTGACCGCAAGTGCATGAACTTGATGGGCATCGGCGACAGTCTGGTTGACTTGCTCCACACGGTCGGTGTCTTGAACAATCCGACGGACTTCTACAAGTTGGATGTCAAGACGCTCGCAAGTTACGGCAATATCCGCGAAAAGCGGGCCGAAAAGCTGGTTCGCGCAATCAACGCCACTCGCGACAACTACCTGCACCAGTTGATTGAGGGATTTGCCATCACGGGCATTGGCCACCAGGCTTCCCCGGTGATCGCGAATGTCCTTAACGGAATGGGCGGTCTGGGGGTCCTCATTAACGCCACCGAAGATGTGATCGGCAAGTTCATCGAGAACTGCGTGACCCAGGGTATCTCCGATACGCTGGCCCGCAACTTCCTCGACTTCGTGGCAAACAATACGCAGGTCGTCTGCTATTTCGTGGACAACGGCATTGCGCAGAAGGTCAAGGAGTTCTCCGCGACCTCTACCAAGCTCGAAGGCCGCGTCTGCATCATGACGGGTGTATTCGACCGCCTGGAACGCGAGAAGTTCAAGGAAATGGTCTTGGCGAACGGCGGAACCATCTGTTCCTCCATCACGAAGAAGTGCAACCTCGTCCTTATGGGTGACGGCGCCGGCCCGAAGAAGGTAAAGGCAATCGACGACATCTTGAAGGCGGGAGGACACATTGATGTGTTTACTCCCGACACGCTGGACAAGTTCCTCGACATGCTTAAATAGCCGGAAGGCCACCGCAAGGTGGCCTTTTTCGCATTTTTCCTTGTATGCTGTAACATTTTTTGCTATATTTTAGACACGCGGGAGTAGCTCAGTTGGTAGAGCATCGCCTTCCCAAGGCGAGGGTCGCGGGTTCGAGTCCCGTTTCCCGCTTTAACAGGAGAGAAGACCATGTCAAGCCATTCGATTACCCTGTTTCTGCAGAAGCGGGACGAGGACGGTAAATACGCGTTGGTTTCAAAGAAACCGGTTTGCAGGGACTTTATGGGCTGGCTTACCCGAGTGGTCGATGATACATTCGATTACCTGAACCACCTGGATGTTGCCCCGCGCAAGGAGCTTCCGAAGGCAGTCAGGGACTATGTCAATGTGCACTCCCACAACTTCTACTACATCGAGGTGAAGGAACTCTACGGGGAGATGCAGGAACTGGTTTCTGCATATTCGGACGAGGCAAAGAGCCTGTGCAAGTCGCTCGGGTTTACCCGGACCGAGGTTGACTGGGACGAGATTATGCTCGGCGACATCAAGGGTCCTACGACTCTCCGGGTGAACGCGGACCTGGTCCAGGAGACTGTACGAAAGCGCAACAAGGCCATGCTCGCCGTGTTTATTCAGGGCATCCTGATCGGCTGCCTCGGCGGGACCACCGATGATATGGCTAATTTCCGTTTCATCGCGGCATACGACTACTAGGGTGTGGATTTCTTTTGGGTGGATGCCCGGCGAACTTATAAACTACGGTTTGAAGTTAGCCGGGCCATTTTTATGCTCAGAGACAACGCACAAGCAATTTTCGGGGGCATGGATGCAATGAAGAACATCCCGCTCCTCAATACCATGCGCACGGGGTATGCCACATTCATCGAGGGCATTGCCGACAGCGGAACCGACGCATTTGTCAAGTTGGACGAAATCCGCAGCGTATGGAAGGAAGTTCCGAACGGGAAGGACCCGGTGTTCACCAAGATCGTTGACGGAAAGGTCAGGCTCGAGGACATTGCCGACGAGGCGAAGGGTCACGAGAAGGATGAAGGCTACGATACCAAGGACATCGGCTTTGGCATCACCTGGAAGGACATCTACGATTGGGCAAAGCGTGGGAATGCCATCACGGAAGGCGTTGTCGGTGACCTCGGCAAGAAGATTGCCAGGAAAGTCGCCCCGCTCGCTGTCGCGGCCGGTGTCGGGTTTGGTGCCGGTGTCGGGGCCGGTCCTGCAGTCAAGGGAGCGGTGAACGATGTGGAGAAGGCTGTCAAGCAGTCATGGCATGATGCCGGGAACTGGAATGCCGCGATGAACTCGGCTTCCAGGTGGAATGCCTCGGCGGATCTCCTCGGCAACTGGAAGTATGTTGACTACAAGGACAAGCCGGGTATCTATTCCGACAGCCTGAACCACACCGCGCTCTCCGAAATTGCCGGGGAGGAAAGCATGGTCTATCCGAGCAAGCGCATCAAGGTAGGCTGGAAGGTTGCCCCTGACGGCAAGACCCTTATGTCCACGGTGACCGGCCGGGTCTATAAGCCAACCAAGCCGTTCTTCGACAAGCACTTCAGGCTCAACAAGGACTTCAAGCGCGAGGACCTCGGGGCCCCTGTGGGTGTTGGCGTTCTCTACATCGACAAGTCGCTTGTCGATGTGGCGTTTCCGTGGGATGTCGAGGCCATGTACGGCAAATAGAGAAAGCCACCGCGCAGGCGGTAGCTTTTATCTCATCTACTAGCGTAGAAGGAGTTTCTGACGGCGTTCCGAATGGGGCGCCGCCTGTTTTTAGTGTCTCTTTCCGCAGTTGCAACCCCTGCCGGTCACTTTCCCATATACCTGCCGGGCGACACTCCCCACTTTGTAGGCTACTTTCAGTCCGAGGACCTTGTACTTGTCCGGGAGGGCGTACATGTAGCTCTTGATTGCCGGGAAGTCCTTGGCCATCTGCTCGATGGCGGTCGTCCCGGAGAACCGCTTGCCGAGCTTGTTCACATACTCGAAGTCGGTGGCCACGCCGGATGCCGGGAGGTATTGGGCGTCATCGGTCCCGATCTTGCTTTTCACGAGATTCATGAAGTAGCAGCAGACCGGGCAGCCCTGGTCATAGATTAGCTTTGCCTGTGCCATGATCTAGTCCGCGAAGTAGCCTCTCGGCTCGTCGAAGTTGAACTTGGGGGTTTCCGGTTCTTCCGGCTGTTCGGGGATGCCGAACTTGTTGATGGAGACGAGCTTTTCCTGCGGGATTGGACCATAGATGTCTTCCATCATTTCGCGCATCTTCTCGAAGTTTTCGGGGAGGCACTCGCCTTCTTCGCACGGTTGCGACTTGCAGCAGGAACTTGTGGCGACATTGTCGTTGTGCGCGACGATGTCGGCGAGGACGGCGAGCGTGTCGAGGTCAACCCCGGCGGGTTCGATGTCGTCCTGCTGGAACGCGAACTGGGGCCAGCAACCGTCGGTGCCGCCACAGGTCATGTCGGACTCGATGTTGGTCGGCTTGGCGCACATGATCATCTCGCCGTCGTTGTTCTTGACGATGTAGATTGACTTGCCGCCCTTGGTGGGCTTGACCACGGTTCCCGGATCGAACATGACTTTGCAGCCGTTCTCGGCCTCGGTCTTTGCCGCAGCTTTGCGGATGCTCATCCCGCGGAAGAGGGATTCGCCGAGATACCGGCGGTCTGCGTCGGGATCTCCGCTGCACTTTTCGAGAAGGGCGTTGAAGTCGATGCGGCTGGGATTGTTGCCGGAGTTTCCGCCGCGGATGGGGTCGGCGCCGGTATCGCCCGGGGTCGTTCCGCGGATTACTTCGACGGTCTTGCCGTCTTTCGTCCACGGGTCGGACATGAAGCCGCGGTTGACTACTTCTACCGGGATGTCCTCTTCCTTTTCGACGGGGGTGCTGCTGTCTCCGCTGATGTTGTTGGCGAGAACGCGGAGCTGCTCAAGTTTTTCCATTTCGTCCATTGTCGTAAAACCGGGTGTTTTCCCCTAGTTTATAATGTATCGGAGAAATTGAGCTAGTCTTTGTGGAACGCTGCCGCGAGACGGTCGATAAACGCGTCGCTCGCAACTCTCGGGCCATCCGTATTCTGGGAGGCGGGCGTGCCATATTGCGGGGCTCCGCCCGGGACTACCGGCGCATGTGTCTCCGCAATTCCGGCTTCCGGCATCTCATCGAAGGCCTGCGCAAGCGTGTCGAACTCGACCGGTTCCGACAGCTGCAATGTCGTCCCGTAGGCGTCGAGCTCCGGTTCGGGGTCGTGGTCGAGGATGTGGGGGTTCTTCGGGAACGAATTGATGCGGCTAAGTATGGGATTGTACCCGCCACGGAACGGATCGTTGGTCATTGCCCTCATGTTGAAACGGTCAACTGCACCAAACTCCGGCATGTCCATGCCGTTGTTTACGCGAGTGTGGATGATGCAGTTCGCTGCGTAATTTTCGAGAAGTGCGTTGTCGTCTTGAAGTGCCATATTGACAGTTTATAAACTGTTGATAGTTTTGGATAGCTTGACTTATGTCCTATACAAGAGTTGATGAATTTTTTGACCGGGCCGGCGAGCTGGTGACTTTCGATGCCAACCAGCGGGCAATGATGGAAAGTGTCATCCATGCGCTGTTCGAGAACGCCGACCTGGAGGTTGCCAGGTCCCCGAAGGACTACGGCATCGGGTATATCAAGGAGCGCTATTCCAAGTTCCGTGACGAGTTCTTCGGCGGGGATAATGGGTTTCTCCCGGCGGATATGGAGTTCGGCTTCCACAAGAAGACCCGGGCCCTCGGTACATGCGTCACCAACCTCGTCACCAGGAATGTCGTGTTCGGACAGATGTATTTCGTGCGTTGCAAGATCATGCTGTCGGAATCCTACGATGTGTCCAGGAAGACACTTGACGAGGTACTCATCCACGAGATGATACATGCCGACCTTGCTTATGAGGGTGCGAAAAAGGACGACCTGAAACTCATAAAGTGCCAGCACGGTGCGCCATTCCTTGCCAAGTGCCGGGAAATCAATTCGAGTTCCGACTACACGATTACTGTTGCGAACGATGACGCGCTTACGCTGAACGAGGGCGCGGTGAACCGTGTGTTGAAGGATAATACCGTCTTGGTGACCGTGATGGATGCGAGACCCGGAACGACCGCGGTCAGCCGCGTGAGACGGCCGGACATCGGTTGGTTTTCGAGCCGCATGAAGCAGTGGCTCGGCAAGGAACCCGAAGTGTTCGAATGCCATGACGCCAACTTCATGAACAAGTTCCCGATTAAGCGTGAGCGGGTCGGTGCCGTGATGATGCCGTCGCAGACTATCCAGAAGATGATTGACGATAATATCCTCCGAAAGGTGGATAGCGCCGAGTTCGCTGCGGAAGGCCCGTATGCGGGCTGCATTGTGGCGGCCAAGCCCAGCATTAAGGATGCCGGGTATATGACATACTCGGTTATCGGTACCGAACGGGATGCCGAACAGCTTCTCATCGAGCAATGGGGATATGCCAAGTTGCTCGCGAAGATGAAGGGGCTGGACGAAAACGACCTTGAACCGACCAAGTACAAGCGTTATCGGGCTACCGGGAAGTTTAACGGGTGGTCCGGCCGCCCGTGCAAGTCGAAGTTCCTCATCACGAACGCGCCAGTTGAGCAGTTCCAGAAGTGGTTGCTTGACGGGGCACTTGTGGAGGACGGTAAATTCAAGGTGAACTCCTAATAGACGATGCCCGTTTGCGAGGCGGTCCGCGTGTCGGGCCGTCTTTTTGCTATATTTCGGGGGTAATTCCATAACTTATTAGGATTCGCAATGCCACAGAAGAAAATCAAGATCAATATAACCACTAGCGTAGATTACGCAAACGCCAACAGTCTCACCCAAAACATTATACCGCCGGTTCCGCCGGCTATGGGCAGTCCGTTGATTAAAGTGGTCAATTTCGAGAAGTTCCCGGAAAACACCATCCTCTTTGATCGGGATGTTGTAGAATTTGACTTGTTTTTTGTCCAGGACTATGCGTCGAAAACCCTCCGTAATGTCCTTTATTTGCTCCCCAGCAGTACCCGGGGATTTACATATCACGATGCCGGCTGGGCAATTTTCAGCGAACCGGACAAGCCCTTCGAACGCTGTGACCTGTTCGACCCCGAGTTGCTTATCAAGGCGGCCACGATCAAGGAATACCCGACTCATTCCCCGGGCCAGACCCCGATCATCCACCCGCCTCTTCCGAGGCGTGCGCCGACGGCCGAACCTCTTGAGCCGAAAGAGGACAGCGAACCGGCAAAGGACCCCCGCGTTGTCGCTAACGAGCTGGTGCAGAAACTCATGATTCGCGTCCCGCAGCTTATCGACGAGTGCATGGTGAAATTGGACAGGTTCTATAAGAACGCGAGCAAGGAACAGCTTGCTGACATGATGACCTTCGTGGTTCATAATCCGGCCGCATTCATGCGGGATGGCCGGTGGATGTTCAACCCGTATCATTTCTGTGCGAACAACGACATAAAGGATGTCATCTCGGTCAACGAAACACCGGAAACGGGCATCGAATTTCGCTGGCTGGTTCAAGGCATCATCATGACCTGGTTTACCGACATGGTCGGCAAGATTATGCGTGGCGAATGGTGCGGCAGTGCGGACCCGAAAGTGAGCGGAGGAGCTCCCTATGTAGCGCCCGGGTTCTTCGATCACATGTTCTGTGTCGGCACTATCCGCATCGAATTTTCCGAGAAGTACCTGATGGTTGAACCGGTGAATGAACGCATTGTAGTTTCACTATAATCCAAGGAGTAACAATGGATTCTTCTAAGGACACCCTTGAACACCGTAACAAGGTCAAGGACTTCATGGCAGAGTTCTGCTCGAACCTTCTCGACCGTGCCGAAGCACATGACGAATCTAAGCTGCATGAGCCGGAAAAGTCGCAGTTCGACAAGGTGAGCGAGGCACACCCGCTCGCCAGCAGCGAATATGGTTCGGCCGAATACAAGGCCGGCAAGGCGATGCTCGGACCGGCGCTCGAACACCACTACCAGGTGAACGACCACCATCCGCAGCACTTCCCGAACGGTGTTGCTGGCATGAACCTCTACCAGCTGGTTGAAATGTATGTAGACTGGCACGCATCATCCACCAGGAACCCGAACGGCAGCATCGTGAACTCCGTCCAGCACAATATCGGTGAGTTCAAGATTGATCCGCAGCTCGCGTCCATCCTCATGAACACTGCACAGCTTGACGAATTCGGCGAAGGAGAAACGACAAATGGCGATAGCGAGAAGCAAGCAGATTAGGGGCGGCGTTGGTGAGCTGGACAAGGTTTTGAAGGCGAGCGGTCTCGCCCTCAAGGATGTCCAGATTGTTCCCGTTGTCGGGAAATTTGGATCCGAGTTCTATATCTATTACGAAGATAAGGACCTGCCGCCCGAGAATACTTCCGGTACGGATGAAAATCCGAACCAGTCCGACGATGCGATTGACTTGACACATGATGAACCCGTGACGCTTGAACGCCGCAACCGTACAATCAACGGGTTTGAGCATGTCTTCGAGAAGAAGAGTGAGACGAAAGGCCGCGGC